>Ga0310910_10002705_pt1 | contig 10072 bp, 13 predicted proteins | sample GREbulkMGHF172_FD_203448 | JGI IMG/M metagenome (GOLD analysis project Ga0310910, IMG submission 203448) | Lab enrichment of tropical soil microbial communities from Luquillo Experimental Forest, Puerto Rico - GRE.bulkMG.HF172 | ecosystem: Environmental > Terrestrial > Soil > Tropical forest >... | reverse complement strand
TGGGAGCCTGAGAGGCAGCCGCGCTCCGCGTGAGTCTTGCCGGGGCCTCTCGAATCCGACCGAGTGACGGACAATCCGAAAGCCATAGCAACCCAGTGCCAGTTTATTGTTTGCCGACGACTCGCTAACCGTCCGCCGATTGCGATAAGCCGGGGTCGTTCAGAGGAGTCGGGAGAGTAGCACAAATTATCAAGGGCCGGGCGATCGGCGCGCGCGCCGTGGTGTGCGCGTTCGACCGACGATCACTCGATCACTAACGATATTGGCGATCTTGCAACAGTTGAATAGGCAGCGAATGACTGATCTAAGCCGATTTTGTGTTGCATGTGAACCTCGTCACGATCTAGCCGACATTAACTGTATCCGCTCTGTGCAGATATTTGGAGCCGATAAGCACATCTGATAACCGATAAGAATTACTGCGGAATCCAGGTGTACCGGCACTGCGTCCATTCAGGTGTCGTGCAGTCTCGAGAGCGCGGCAGTAATGATTTCAACTTTGTTTACCAAAGGAGAGCAAATATATGTCACAGCAGATCCTTGACCTCGAAATCAGTTCTCCCGGCGAAGCGCCGGGCGCAGCAAACATGAAACCCATAGAATCCATCGCATTTAGCCGCGGGCGCCGGTCCCTTGATCATTCGGTCTGGTACAACGGTTCGTTGATGACCTTTCTAGCCACCGGCGAAGAGACCCATGGGCAGTTCGCGTTGATCGAAGCGGTGGCCTGGAAAGGCAATGTGCCGCCTCCACATATCCACCATCGGGAAGATGAGATCTTTTACGTATTGGAGGGCGAGATCGTCGTTTCGGTCGGCGATCGCACAATCAAGGGAAAGGCCGGAACAATGGTCTTCTTACCGCGCGATGTGCCGCACTCGTTCACAATCGAATCGGAGTATGGCCGGATGCTCATTCTGCTCACTCCCGCCGGGCTGGAACGATGGTTCAAGGAGTTCAGTGTGCCGGCACAGGCCATGTCGTTGCCGCCGGCAGATGAGCCCGCGTACGGGGAGGTACAAAGAATGCTCGAGGCCGCCCCACGATTTGGCATAGAATTTGTAGGGTGAACGGAGCCTCCTTGGAGGAGAAATGAATATGGGACAGCAAACGGCTGCGCACCGCATCAATCCTTCCGAGGAGGTCGTCCAACTCAGATAACTCAGGGTCCATTTCCTCGTTAATCGGAGACAACTCGTCGGGCACCATTGCGGCGTTCGAACGTTTCGGGAGTACGTGGATGAAGAGAGGGCTCGGCGCGAATGCACTTCAGCATCGGTTCTTGAAGCAGGTATCTGATCCTTCCGTTAGATCCGAGAAGGTTGGTCCAAAGGAAGGCGAGCTAAAGGACGCCTCAAATCTGCCGCGATTTAACCCAAGCATATTCCCACCCTGGCAACACGGCGCCAACAACGATGCAATCAAACGGGGCCTCGAATTCACGGTACCCGAGGCGGACAATCTCGCAGATTTCCATGGTGATCCGCGAGATCCGAAACTGGCGTTATATGTTGCAGGCAACTCTTTCTTTGCAATGGCGCCCTTGGTGCGCGCGTTTGAGCGAGAGTATCGGCAGTACAAAGGTCGCCTGTACTGGGAAACAATCCCGCCAGGATTACTCGTCCAACAGATTCAGGAGGGTGGCACCGTTACTTGCGGGAACATGACTTGGACAGTCAAGGCGGATTGCTACTTTGCCGGATTGACGGCCGTGCAAGGCTTAGTCAGTCAAGGACTATTGGTTCCTCCTGTCGTTCCCTATGTGACGAATACACTGACAATCATGGTGCCGAAAGGTAACCCAGCGAAAGTCTATAGCTTGTCAGACTTGGGCAAACCCAATCTGAGACTTGCCATGCCGAATCCGGACTTCGAAGGTGTTGTAGAGCAAATCAAGGTGTCGCTAAACAAAGCTGGGGGCGAAGCACTTGTGAAAGCGGTCTATGAGACGAAGGTAAACGACGGTAGCACACTGCTGACCACGATTCACCACCGGCAGACACCGCTGTTTCTTATGCAGGGCATCGTTGATGCGGGGGTAACGTGGCAGTCCGAAGCAATATTTCAGGAGCAGATTGGCCATGCTATTGAGCATGTCGATATTCCCGCTCGCGACAACACCACGGGGGTCTATGCCGGAGCTAAGGTGAAGCGTGCTCCGCACTCGCAGGCCGCAGCTAGCTGGCTTAAGTTCATCCGCTCGCCGAAAGCGATTGCTATTTTCCAACGCTACGGGTTTAAGCGTTATCAGGGCAGTGCTGGTGCTTGGCTGGCGCCGGAGTGAACCCGCGTGGCAATGTGAAAGTCGGATGGTTGGCTCGACTTCGATGTCCAGGAATTGCTTCTGACGGATAATCAGCGGATGGCGCAGTTGGAGAACTTTCGCCTGAAGGTGTTTCGGGCTGTGGCCCAGCAACTCAACTTTCGCAAAGCCGCCGAACATCTTTTCCTGACTCAGCCCGCTGTAACGCTGCAAATCAAAGCACTGGAAAATGATCTTGGCGTCCGTCTCTTCGATCGTACCGGCGGCAAGATTTCACTGACCCGGCAAGGCTCGGTTTTGCTCACGTACGCCAACAAACTGGCCGAGCTGGTTTCCGAAGCAGAGCGAGAGCTCAGTACAGACGACGGCAAAGCTACAGGAGAACTGGCATTGGGAGCCTCCACAACCATCGCACAGTACGTTATTCCGTGGCTGCTCAGAGCCTTTCTCGGCGAGAATCCGCGTGTGCTGGTGTCGTTACATAGCGGTAACACCGCCGAGATTGTCCGGCTGCTACTCGAAGATAAGATCTCGGTGGGACTGATCGAAGGCCCGACGCGCGATCGAGGCGTGCGCACGGAGCGCTTCATGGAAGACGAACTCGTTCTGATCACCCCGCTCCATTTCGAATCCGACCGCTTGTCCATCCGTGAACTTGCGGCATCAACTTTTCTTCTGCGCGAACAAGGTTCGGGTTCCCGCCGAGTGGTCGAGTCCGCGCTTGAAAAGGCTGGCCTGAAATTGAAGTCTTTTCAGAGAGTGATGGAACTGGATTCTACGGAGGCGATTAAATCTGCCGTGGAAGCAGGACTCGGCGTCGGCTTCGTTTCACGTTGGGCGATCTCCAAAGAATTGGATCTGGGCGTTCTGAAAAGCATCCCAGTTGATCGCATCCGAGTCACGCGTCAGTTCACTCTCATCTCACGAATCGGGCCGGAACCGCAAGGCCCGGCGGGTGCCTTGCGCACATTCGTCCTCGGGTGTGCGCGATTGCTTTCGAACCTCACTGAGAAGTCCATTAAAGCAATCAATTCCAGCCGATAAGTTCAACTCATCGCCAATCAGAATTACTGCTTGGACGGCAGTTGGTTCATTGCCACACACTGTCTCCGTGAGCAAGCAACACCTTGGATTCACCAGGAGCACAGAGATGAACACATGTACCTCAGAAGCAGTGACCATGCACATGCCGTTAATCAACGAGATCGCACCCGATTTCACAGCCGAGACCACGCAGGGCACCATCCGTTTTCATGAGTGGATCGGGGATAGCTGGGCGGTCCTGTTTTCCCACCCAAAAGACTTCACGCCAGTGTGCACCACCGAACTGGGAACGATGGCCGCGCTACATCCCGAGTTCGCCAAGCGAAACACCAAGATCATCGCGTTGAGCGTAGATCCCGTGAGCGAACATGGACGATGGGTGCCCGATATCGAAGAGACACAGGGGTGCCGAGTGAATTATCCCATCATCGGCGACCCACGCCTCGAAGTTGCCAAGATGTACGGGATGCTGCCGGCTGACACCGGTAACAGCAGCGAAGGCCGCACTGCAGCGAACAATGCAACTGTGCGCACCGTGTTTGTGATCGGCCCGGACAAAAAGATCAAGCTGCAGTTGAGCTATCCCATGACCACCGGGCGCAACTTCGACGAGATCCTGCGCGTGCTTGATTCACTGCAGCTCACCGCTAGACATCAGGTTTCCACGCCTGCCAACTGGAAGCCAGGTGACGACGTGATTATTGGCGGCTCAGTCTCGGACGAGGAAGCGCAGAAAAAGTATCCCGAAGGCTGGAAGGCGATTAAGCCTTATTTACGGGTTGTGTCACAACCAAAGTGAAAGTTCCGACTAAGCCCCAACGCTGTCGGGGCTTAGTCGATGGAGCTGGAGTTCAGAGTTAAGGAGGTAACCATGTTGCACGAAATCGATACGGTCATCATAGGAGGTGGTCAGGCAGGACTCGCGATCAGCTACTATCTGCGCCAGGAAGATCGCGTACATGTCGTACTGGAGCGAGCGCCAGCGGTGGCTCATGCGTGGCGCAATCAGCGCTGGGACTCGTTCACCCTGGTGACCCCGAACTTCCAGGTACGGATGCCCGGCGCAGAGTACGAAGGCAATGACCCTTACGGATTCATGTCGCTGGCTCAAGTTATCGAATATTTCGACGATTATGTGGAGCGCTTTCACTTGCCTGTCCATTGCGGAGTCGAGGTGTTCAGCGTAGAGCAGATGGGTCCCAGCTATCTGGTGCGCACTAGCGAAGGGAATTACATGGCCGACAACGTGGTGATCGCGATCGGCCTTTACCAGTCACCCAAGATCCCAAGCTACAGCGCGGAAATTCCCGGGGCCATCCTGCAGATGCACTCGATGCACTACCGGAATCCTGCAACCCTTCCGCAGGGTGCGGTGCTGGTTGTGGGCACCGGTCAATCCGGCGCGCAGATTGCGCAGGAACTTTATCAGAGTGGACGGAAGGTATATCTCTCGATCGGCAGCGCAGGGCGTGTTCCTCGACGCTATCGCGGCAAGGACATCAATGATTGGTTCACCCTAATGGGGATGTTCGACACGAGGGTCGAAGAGCTGAAATCGCCTAAAGAGAAGTTCCACGCGCACCCGCAGATTTCTGGCAAGAATGGCGGCCAGAGCCTGAATCTGCACAAGTTCGCGCGCGATGGTGTCGTGCTGTTGGGACACGTGCGCGCGGCTCGTGACGGGCACGTCATACTCGCGCCTGACCTGAAGGGGACGCTCGCAAAAGTCGACCAGTTCGAGATCGATGCGCTCAAGAAGATCGACGACTACATCGCTCGCACGGGCCTGACCGCTCCTGCCGAAAGTGTCCCTAAGCTACACGACGGGTACGCACAGGAGGTGCGTACCGACCTCGATCTGCAAGGCTCGGGCATAAGTACGATCATCTGGGCGACCGGATACAACTTTGATTTCAGCCTGGTGAAACTGCCGGTCGTTGACGCGGATGGATACCCGATTCAGAAGCGTGGAGTCACAGCGTACCCCGGGTTGTATTTCCTGGGACTGCCGTGGTTGCACAGCCGAAGGTCCGGAATTCTGTTCGGCGTTGGAGACGATGCTGCTTATATCGCATCTCACATTACCGCACGTGACTCGGAGCTTGCCTTGGCCTGTGCGGCATTGTGAAACCCCGTTAGTGCGATCAAGCGAGGCGGTTGCAGAAGCAATTTGCGTCTCGTGGTCACATAATCTGCCCTACGCGGCGGCGGATCTTGGAAGGAACAGTTGGAACAATAACTTTAAGCGAGGGCTTAACTGCAGTTCGTCGCTCTGTTCGTCCAGACATCGGCGAGGATCGCTCGCCGTCCTTAGCTGGTAACGCAAATACGATAGCCGCATCAGCCACACCGCGTGCTTGAGATCTGCTTCGCCTCGGACTTGAAACGTGATCCAGCCGGAATTCGGAACCCAGGGATCTTCCTCAGCGAGACCTTCCGTCAGAAGGGCATCGCGAACCGAACGTGGAAACGGGATGTCAACGGTTCCGCCGGTGTGGATGTGGCCTATTTCCGCTGCGTTGAAGCGAAACTCACTGCCTCCAAACCGGTGAGAGTGAGTTGATACTCCCGCCCACGAAGACAACTCCTGTTCGAGTTTCTCGAGATGTTTCATTTCCGAACCTTGTTTGATGCCCATTCGATGCCTGGGCGTGAGGGCTCGAATCGGGCTTAAATTAATAGCGACGGCGAATCCTCGCCCTGCCCGACCACAGGAGATGATCCAATGCGATTCGAAGAATTCTCGTTTGGCTCCATACGTATCGATGGAGTGAGCTACGATCACGACATCGTGATCGACCGCGGTGAGGTGCGGAAGCGAAAGAAGAAGGCCTCTAAGAAGTTCCGTGAGGCTTTCGGGCACACTCCGTTGTCGCTCAAGGAATCGATACCATGGAAGTGTCGTCGCCTCATAGTCGGCACCGGCACAGGCGCATTGCCGGTGATGAAGGAAGTACAGACAGAGGCCAAGCGTCGCAAGGTTGAACTGGTGATTGTGCCGACAGCCGAAGCGATCGAAAAGCTCAAGCAACGGACTGACGGAACGAACGCCATCCTGCACGTGACCTGTTGAGCAGGTCGCGGTGATGCGGCGAAACTTCATATTGCGACAGATTGGCTGGCATTTAAGGCTTCGGTTTTGCAATCCAATACCGAGGCCCCGGACCAGATCGGGCGGCCCGGTCGCCAGGATTCGCGAGTTGACATCGATCCAGCGAGAGACACCCACACCCTATGCATTGTGTAAGTCCGGCCTTTAGGCGTTCAAGTTCGTCAATTCGCTCGTTAATGCGCTTAGTCCAAGTTCCGGACAGCTTGGCCCAATCCGAGCGTTCCGGAACATGGTGGCCCGGCAACTTGGACAACTCCGTCGCAATCTCTTCCAAGGACAGCCCGACCTTCTGGGCGAACACAATGAATGCGACACGGCGGAGAACAGCACGTGGATAGCGCCGATGCCCTATCCCTGACCGCTCAGACCTAATAAGGCCTTTCTCCTCATAGAAGCGAAGCGCCGACGAAGCCACTCCGCTTCGGCGCGAGATTTCCGAGATCGGAAGCAACTTGCCCATTTAGTCCCTAGTGCTTCCTCCTAAAAACTTTTTTGAATCTCAAGTTCACTTTAACTTGCATCTTGAGATGTGTCAATTCAACGACGGCGAGTTCAGAGGAGTTTCATGGCAATTGAATCAATGGAAACGAACAAGGGGCGGGAACTAACCGCTTGGAAGGGCGTCCGAGTAGCGGTGACGGGAGGAACTTCAGGGCTCGGGTTGGCTCTGGTTCGCATGCTGCTCGACCTTCAAGCACGAGTGGCCTTCATAGCCCGCAACCGAGACAGGGTGGAACGCCTAGTGCGCGAAAGAGCAGACGCTCGCGGGATCACAGGAGATGTGTCGGAAAAGGGCGATATCTATTCGATCGCGATCCAAATACTGGGAGAGCTTGGGGGACTGGATGTACTCATCAACAACGCATCGAGCCTTGGTCCGGTTCCTCTCGCACCTCTCGCAGACACGAACTGCGAAGATTTTGAGCTCGCGCTTCAAACCAATGTACTGGGACCGTTTCGATTAACAAAAGCGTTGCTGGGAGCCTTGGCAGCATCCGCCCGCGAGGGAGGCCGTCCACTGGTTGTGAACGTATCCAGCGACGCCGCTATCAACGCTTATCCCAACTGGGGCGCTTATGGAGCGACTAAGGCGGCGCTCCATCACCTGAGCGGAATCTGGAATGCAGAACTGGCGTCGCAAGGAATCCAGGTCATTTCCTGGGATCCGGGTGATATGGACACTCCATTACATGCAGTTGCCGTGCCGGACGCCGAACCAACTATGCTCAAGCGCCCGGAGGACGCAGCCAGAGAGCTGATCGCGAAGATCGCAGACCATGTTTTGCCCGTAACAGAGGCCAGTCAATGATCCCTGCCAGTGTTCCGACCCAGCGACCTCCAGACGCAAGACTCCTAGTAGTCCATTCAGGAGGCCGAATCAAAGATGTGCTCAGAGCCAGCTTCCCGACGCTACTCCGCTCGGGTGACATCGTTGTCGCAAACGACGCAGCAACGTTGCCGGCTAGTATTTCTGGAGTTCATCAACGCACGGGCCGATCCATCGAGGTGAGGTTGGCCGGCAGCGAGTCGGTATTCCACGAAGATGTACGGCGGTTCTCAGCTGTCGTCTTCGGCGATGGGAACTACCGCACGCCTACTGAGCTTCGGCCCAGCCCACCCGAACTTCGTCCTGGCGATACGCTTCAACTGGGACCTCTGACTGCAACGGTCCTTCGATTACTCGACCACCCGCGATTTGTAATGATTCGTTTTGAAGGTCCTAGCGCGAGCATTTGGGAAGGTCTGGCTCACCACGGTCGCCCCATTCAGTATTCCCATATTTCAACTCCTCTCGCGGTTTGGGACACGTGGACACCAATCGCCGGTCTGCCGGTTGCATTTGAGCCACCGTCGGCAGGCTTCGCCCTGGACTGGCGCACACTGGACGCCATTCATCGGCGCGGCGTCCGCTTTGCGACCATTACCCATGCTGCTGGAATCTCGTCGACGGGAGACGTGGAACTAGATGCACGTCTTCCGTTCGACGAGCCCTATCGAATAACCGAATCCGCTGCGCGATCGATCCGCCGCGCCCGGGCAACCGGCGGACGCCTGATTGCCATCGGCACAACGGTAGTGAGGGCCTTGGAACATGCAGTCTCCATTCATGGATCGCTGCGGGAAACGACCGACGTGGCGACCAATAGAATTAGCACCGACACGGAGTTGTGCGTAGTCGATGCAATCCTATCCGGCACGCATGAGCCGGGGACCAGCCACCACCAACTCGTAAGCGCGTTTGTGGATCAACGAACGTTGGCCAAAATGGACCAAATCTTGCAGCAGCATGCTTATCGAACCCACGAGTTTGGGGATTCTGTCTTCGTTGAGAAATCAAGGGGTCGCGCAGCGGAAAAGGAGCCCGTTGGATTTGTGACGGGATATCGTCATGATGACGTGTTAACGAAAGCCATTTCGGTGTAAGCTGGCGCAGTCTGACTGGGCAAAGCTGTTAATGAGTCTTGTTCGCAATTTCCCATCGTTCGCTGTGGCATTTCTGGTATCGGGTGCGCTCGCTCCTGGCTTGTCACTGAGGGCATTTTCATGCGACTAGGCGACACGATCGACGACCACTGCTCACGCTGCAAGAGGACCACGGATCACGCCATCGTGGCGGTGGCGGGCGACGACGTGGTGAAGGTGGTTTGCCGTACCTGCAATGCGGAACACAAGTACCGCCACAACAAGACCGGCAAAAAGGAAATGACGGCAGAACAGGCGTTTCAAAAGGTTTTGGCTAGTGTGACAGGGCAGATGGGCGAGCCATCAGCCGAAGATGCTAAGAAGAAAAAGAAATAAAAGCAGTTGAATTCGAGACCTCTGGATCGCTTCATCCTTACCCCTTCTATATTGCACCGATGCGTGGTGTGCCTGAGCTAGCAGATTCTCCTGCCGCCGCGGTAACGCATGTCGTTTAACTTTCAGGACGCACCAACAACTTTAGGCTGTCAAGTGACGCCCGAGTCTCGCCACCGCTGATGTCAGGGCGAACGCTGAGCTCAAGCCCGGTGGCTGAGGGAAGGTCTACCTTGTATTCTTCGCATTCGTCCTCAGTGACCGGTGGACTGAAGTTCCACTGCTGCCGGACGACATCTTTCCAGTCGGACGTTCCCTGCGGCAGCCATCGCAGCACAAACTCCTGAGTCCTGGCGAACTCTTTTTCTTTGAAAACCAACCGAATGACCCGAATTGTCTGCGGGTGGTCGAAAAGCAGGCGAATGGTCTGAATGCCAGGCTCACCGGCCCGCCATCCACCCTGCACATCTTTCAGCAAGGCCCCCTCGACGGGGTAACCTTCAGCCTCTGAACTGACTTCGACCCGAGCTGCTTGCTCCAGGTCCAGCCAGTCACGCGCGGGCACGGCGCTGCTGTTGCCAATTGGCGAAACCGTGTTTTTCGCATGTTGTCTCACACAAGCTGCTTCAACGATCCACCGTTGTCATTAAGCCTGCTTCTATAGCGTTCTGCTGTTAGATGCGATTTCGGCCGATGTGGCTTTTTATGTGAGCATTGAGTCGAGCAAGATTGAATTGTTGATCCTGCCAACAGCCGAAGCGATCGAAAAGCTCAACCGACAGCCCGATGGAACGAACGCGATGCTGCACGTGACCTCTTAAACAGGAAGCAGCGCCTTGGTGAAAACCCTTTCTCCG
>Ga0310910_10002700_pt1 | contig 10074 bp, 7 predicted proteins | sample GREbulkMGHF172_FD_203448 | JGI IMG/M metagenome (GOLD analysis project Ga0310910, IMG submission 203448) | Lab enrichment of tropical soil microbial communities from Luquillo Experimental Forest, Puerto Rico - GRE.bulkMG.HF172 | ecosystem: Environmental > Terrestrial > Soil > Tropical forest >... | reverse complement strand
CCACAAGTCCATCGCGCCAGTGGACACCTGGTACCGATAGGTGGCCGACGGCTCGACGAATGAAGTGAATGACAGGAAGGCCTCACCTCCCGACCAGCGCCCCTTGGGAGCGCCGCTTGATCCAATTCCTGGCAACCTGACGTCGCCGAGGGACTTCCCGTCAATATCGAATTGTTTGATGTGCGTCGAGACATTATCCAGGTAAGCCACAAATACGCGCCCGGCCACAGCGGACATATTCTCAATTGCCTGAGGCGCTTCGGGCACGATTTCTTTCCACTGGTCCTGCGCAGGATGCTCAAGATCAACTCGCAGAATATGACGGTTGAGCGCCTTCCAATTAGTGTTCAACAGCAATGTATTGCCCGCAAATTCTGGGTCGAACTGCGCGTTGTCCTTGACGATGGTACGGAACGTTCCTCCGGCCTGAAGGTCTTTCACATACAGTTCGGTTCTGACCACGGGCACGCCATCGAAAACAGCCACGAGCAACCACCGACCGTCTTCGGAAAGCCTCTCACCAATCCTATGGTTAGGCCCGTAGCCGCTGCCGAACAATTCACGATCCACCCCCTCGGTTCCCATGGCATGGTAGTAGACACGTGATCCCTGGCCATTGGTGAACCGCGCATAGTAGAAACCACTGTTGTTCGGCATGATGTCGAAGCCCATGTAGCGGCCGCGCGGCAATGCATCAGGCAGCGGTCGGCGCGCGGTGACATCGAACAAACGGATCTCGGTTTCGTCCTCTCCGCCGCGTCGGATCGCGTAGGCCATCAGGCGGCAGTCACGCGACACGGCCTGGTATTGCACCGACGTGCTGGCATCGCTGCTCACCATCGCCGGATCAATGAGAATCTCGTCCTTGCCTCCGTCACCCGGCCGCATATAAAGGGAGAAGCGATCCTCGCGTGCGGTGCGACGACCGAAGAAATAGCGGCCGCCGCACGCGATGGGCGTGGTCATGGCGTCGATCTTGATGAGGGCCGCGAGGCCGGCGCGGATTTGCTCGCGTCCGGGGATTGCATCCAGGTAACCGCGGGCGTAGTTGTTCTGCACCTCGATCCACGCGCGCGTTGCGTGGCTGTCCTGGTCTTCCAGCCATCGGTATAGATCAGTGACCGTTACACCATGGAGGGTCTCCGTCACCGGTTCGATTTTCGTCGGCGGCGGGGCGCCGATAGTAGCCGCGAACATCAGCGCGGCACCGCTAAACATGATCGGAACGGGATGAGTCTTCATCGACTGGAACCTCCACGGGACTATCAAGAATTACGGCTCATCAAATGCGACGTTTTCATCGCGAATCACCCCTCCTTACTATCCTTACTCAAAATTGCCTGTTCTTTGACCCGTGGGGTACCCCCCAAAAGTCCCCCTAGGTTTTCGACGCGAACCATTACGTAAGGAAGCTGGCGAGGCAAACAGCGATAACGAATCAAGGTGTCCTCGGCTCGCGCCATTCCGCCGAAGAGAACACTCGATCGACGCCAGCAGTTTGTCTTTGACTGCGCTATCCGGCCAGCTACGAACCACTTCAAGCCGGTAACGGTCAAACGCCAAGGCTGAATCAAACATCTGGCACACCTCCGACAAATATAGTGCATCCTGGACGGCAAACATTGCGGCGGAGATGGGCCGGCCCGGTACTAGTCATCACCTGGGGCCGCGTGCGGCAAACGGCGCCCGCCAGCCGGGTGGTGACGAAGGTGAGGTTCGGATCAAGACCGATCACGAAGGGAACGGCGACTCTGCGTCTTGGAATGGCCAAGGACGGGGTGCTCACCCAATTCGGACCTGAACGAGCACGGGGGCGGTAGTTTCGGGGTCTCAAGAAGAGCCCTCACGCCGGGTGGAAACTTCGATTCCTTGGAGTGCTTCGGTTTGCGGACACTAAATTATGCTTCGTGCCGAAATTCTGGGTCTCCGAGGCAGAATATCGAATCGTTTTGCAGAGGCACCAGGGTGCGCTATTGCTTAGCCGGCGCCTTCCGTCGGCACGATTATCGATCAGCTCATCTTCTATTGGCAGGCAATTGAGCATTGGTTCGGCCATTTTGTAGGAATTCGGCCTGCACAGGGAGGCTTAAACTCGGCATCTGCGTGCTTCTAGATGCGACGACTCTCCGAGAAATTGAGCCGCTGGGCTGATCGCCTGCACGACGACGAGGCACAAAACAAGTGAGCATCTGCGGGCTGGTTTTAGACGGCTGCTGCCATACATCGCGGACCAGGTGAATGCGGTCCGGGACTAGCGAAGACTGATGTCCGTCAAGCAGAGCCGAACGGCGGCTCGGTCAGCCGCCCGGCGTTTCATTCGAAGCCTACCGATTTTACCTAATAACACTCGACGAAAGAAGACGCGTCAAAGGACTTTAAAATAGCCACATGCTCGTTTATGATCCGTTCGTCCGCGGCCCCTTTCCCGTGGGCGTGCGGACCATCCGGTCTCGCGATACTGCACGGAACGCTCGTATTGCCACACGCAGTGGCGCGGGATCGGTTACGGGCCCCGGAATGCCCTGGGTGAGCTGAGTGAGCGAGAGAAGATCCGGCGCGTCGAGTTTCTGTAGTTTCGCACAACGCCGGCATGCGATATAAAGGAAACACACATGACCGCCCAAGAAGCTCGCACCCACATTCGATATTCCGGCTGGGCCTCGCGCAAGGTACTGGAGGCCGCGCTCGCGCTGTCGCCCGAGGACCGGGCCAAGCCGATGAGCGTCTCCCATGAAAGCATCGCGAAAACGCTCAGTCACATCTATTTCGCCGACGCCATCTGGTATTCGCGCATCGCCGACCCCAGCTATCCCGTGCCATCCCACGATGCGCTCCCGTCCCTCGATTTCGTCGTTGAAGAATGGCCTCGCCTGCAGGCCAAGTGGGAAGCCTGGGCCGGTGCGGCCACCGATGCCGACGTTGCCCGGCATGTGCCCTTCAAATCACGCTTTGTCGGTAACGCCGGCCTTCCCGCCTGGCAGATCGTGATGCATGTCGTGAACCATGGCACGCTGCACCGCGGCCAAATCGTCGGCATGCTCCGCCAGCTCGGCGTGAAGCCGCCCGCGACGGATATCTTGTTTTACTACTACGAACAAACCACGGCTGCTACACTTGATTCGCCGCCCGCCTGACGTTCGCTAGCGCGGAGCTTGGCCCAAGCGGATCAGACGGCGGTCATCTGCATGGAGAGTAACCGACCCACCGATGCTGGCTAGAGACCCACATTGAGCTTGGGTGTGTTTGATTCAGCGCGACCACAATTCTGTCGCTGCCGATATTCCCTCATAACACAGCAGTTCCCATAGCGGGACCGACTTCCGGTTAAGGGGACAACTCTCTCGGAGTCCGACGACTCCCCACGGATAGGCGTCCGTCGTCGATCCCGTGCAATGCGCCGGCCGCGGCAACACGGCCCACCCGAAGGCCTTAATTCGAAGATGGTTTCTCGATCTTGTCGATGACCATCACTTCGACCCGCCTTCGTTTTTTGCATGCGCAATCCCAGTTGTTGCTCCATCGCGCTGAACAGGTCGGGTGGCGCTTCGGGATCGGACGAAGCTGGTTGCGCCTGAGGCGGAGGAGCCGCGCCGCCGAAAGGCCGCATTCCAGGATCGGGCGTGAACTTGACCATGAACGTATATGGTATCGCCGAGGCCCGTCTGATCGATTACCGGCAAATCCATGAACTGAGCCTGCATTACATTCGCAAATTCCCCAAGTGTGGCGTTGCGTGCGTTGAATCCATTCTGTGGTTGTCCGCCAGACCCGGGGACCGGAATAGTGGCGTTTTCTTCCTTCTTGATCTTCACGCCACTCTTCACCACGGTAATTGCGTATGCAGACAACTCTTTCCCGTCCTTGTGGGACGCGAGGGAGAAGCGTTCTGCGAACAACTTCTGGAGCATTACCTTCATCTGATTGTGACGCTCGGCATCCCGGGTTTATCCGGTTTAGCCGCGATATCGAACTTATCGGAATCGGCCCATGCGGGCGCGCCGACGACCTGCTTCGGATGCATGTCATAAGCGAACTTGATCAGGTCGTTGAGGGTAGTGTTCAGAGTGTGGAATATGCCGCTTGGATTTACAGTGATCCCCTAGCCAGGACGGTTCGGATCCGAAGGCTTGACGGTAGCCACCTCGAACTCAGGTTGGGCGTTCGCATCCATCATCTTCGGAGGCGGCGGAGGTTCAGGAATCGTCCATGCTGTTTCAGGAGTAGCGCGTGTGAGATTGAGCGGTGACGGCATTCCCTGCTGAGTCCATGTGCCATTGATTGTCTTGCCATCAGGGCTCATTCTGCCTTCATAGACACCAGTATTCAGTCGGCCAATGGTGATCTTCAACGTGTTGCCGTTTGTAGCGATGGTTGTCGCAGGAATTGCCGGCCTTCGTTGATCGATAAGGTAGAAGTCGGCAGCGAGTCTATCCTCCGCTGTCGTCGAGATCTTCAGGACGATGCGAAATTCTCCGTTCGGGGCCTGTGGTACTTTTAAGGCACCTTGCCATGTACCTGGAAACAATTGGGCGAATAACGCATTTCCCGAACAGATGCAAAGCGCAAGAACCCATAACACCTTCTTCATCGGCAAACCTCCTGAATTTCTGCAAGGGTTGATCCTACGGATCCCGAACCGTCGCGACGTTCCCGCCGGAACCAGCAGGCCACGTAACCGCCCTCGCATTAAGGAGCGTAACAGCCCATTCGCACATGGCCGACGTTTTCTCAATCGACTTGCGCTTCACTTTACTCCCGTGGCAGTTGCATGTCGAACTGCGCAGGCAGGTCGCCCGCGCTCAATATCTCGGTAGCCTTGGAGATGTACATCATTCGCAAGACCGAGCACCCACAGACGAGCACCCAGAGACGCAGCTTTGGAACCGATCTGAACGACACTCGCGCCCGGGTCGCCGAAGGGTCGGTGAATCGGGAACGGATCACGAGTAAGCCGCAAGTTGAACAATATGGCGTCTCTTCCCGAGAAGCGCATAATCGCCTGAACGGATACCCCAAAGGCGGGGCGCCCCAGGTACCAGACCGCTACCGATATGTTGGGTTAACACGCCGATCGCGCCAGAGTTGCGCGCTTTGGTATCCTCGTTCTGCTGAAGCACACCGTCATTCAAGTCTCGGGAATTCGCAAGACGTACGGTAAAGTGGTCGCCGTCGACGAGGTATCGTTCAACGTCGCCGAGGGTGAAATATTTGGATTGATCGGTCCCAACGGCGCCGGCAAGACGACCACAATGGAATGCGTCGAAGGACTCCGCACGCCGGATCGGGGTGCCATCTCGATCCTAGGGATCGATCCCTTTCGCGATATTTATGCGCTGCAGAGTCGTATTGGAGTGCAACTCCAGCAGGCGCAACTCCAGAAGAGGATCAAGGTATGGGAGGCGCTTGACCTCTGGGCCTCCCTCTACCCCATGGCAGTCGACGGCAATCGCCTGCTGGAACAACTCGGTCTTGCCGACAAGCGGAACGCCTGGTTCATGACGCTCTCGGGAGGCCAGAAGCAGCGGCTGTTCATCGCCTTGGCGCTGATCAACGATCCGGAGGTCGTGTTTCTCGATGAACTCACCACGGGGCTCGACCCTCAGGCCCGGCGGGCCATTTGGGATCTGGTGCGTGATATCCGCAAACGTGGCAAGACCGTCTTCATGACCACTCATCTGATGGAGGAGGCTGAGCGTCTCTGCGATCGCGTCGCGATTATCGAGCACGGCCGCTTGATCGACGTTGGCAGCCCGCAGGAACTCGTCAGCCGACACTGCCCGGAGCGAACGGTTGTGCTTGCCACGGACGACCAATTTGCTGAAGAGCATCTGCGAGCCGTCCCGTGTTTCGAAATGATCACGTCACTGGATTCGCAGTTCACAATTCGGGGCCGGGGGGAGGAATTTGTCACCGAGGTGATCCACTGCCTCTCCGAGAATCGGATCCGTATCATGGACTTCCGGACGGTCCTCCCCAACTTGGAAGATGTCTTTCTGAAACTGACGGGCCACTCGATTCGCGACTAGGAAGGGGCAAAAGATGTTGCGTGGACTCTGGAAGCTGACCTGGCTGGAGATTAAGATTTTCCTCCGCGAACCGATGGGCGCGTTCGGATCGATCATCTTGCCGGTCCTGCTGTTCGTGGTTTTGGGCCGAATTGGCGGTGGACGAATTACATCGATTACAGCTGCGGGTTTCGTGCGCACGGGGTTGCCGGTCTTTGTATCGATCCTGATTGCCCTCAGCGCAGTCACGTCATTGGTCACCATCATATCGATCTACCGCGAGGGCGGAATCCTCAAAAGGCTCCGAGCCACGCCTGTGCGACCGCAGACCATCCTCACTGCACACGTAATCGTGAAACTATTACTTAGCGTGGCTACCCTGGCCCTGATGATGCTCGCGGGTAAACGGTATTACCCCGTTGACGTCCGTATTCCCGTCCTCGGCTTTACGCTGGCACTACTGATCAGCACATGGAGCATTCTGTCGATCGGTTTCGTCATCGCGAGCATCGTGCCCACGGCGCGGTTTGCACAGCCGATCGGGACAGCAATTCTGTATCCGATGATTGGCGTTTGTGGCCTGTTCGTCCCAGTCCAATCCTTGCCACCCACGCTGCAAGCCGTGGCGCGAGTAACGCCACTGACCTACGCTGTGTCCTTGCTCCAAGGTATCTGGAAGGGTGAAGCCTGGTCCGCCCACTGGAACGACGTGGCGGCACTCGTAGCCGTCTTTGTCATTTGCACTGCGCTGTCCGCGAAAGTGTTTCGCTGGGAATGACTCATCCTGACGATAGCCGACGATAACACGAGTTAGCGCCGCTTTCGATCGGCGCCCAAATAAGGCACGGGGAGGCAAGGGTGTTCCACGTTGCCCGTGTTCCAGCTGCCCACCTTCAGTGGCTCAGGGGATCGAGGCGTAAGTTTTCGTCGGGCCATGCAGCCTCTCATGCCGCTGGAGAATTTAAGCAAAATCAAGGAACTCACGAAGAAAACGAAGATCATCCTGGTTGGGCACAACACACTTCGAAGCGCGCATTACCCCGTTGGGAATCAGATTTAGGCGTGTTAGGCTCGAGAGGAATCGCTTTCGATCAGAATCCAGCCCGGCTGGAAGCAGCTTTGAGAAGAAACTCCAGCGTTTCTCAAAGACGTCTTTTAGGTGTACCAAAGTCACGTAACAGTAAGGCTCTACAAACGGTTTCAGGATCGGGTTCCAGCGTTGCGGCGCGCCGCCCGATGTCCGGGATACCTTTGCGCCACCAGTGCTCGCCATACTCTTGACGGAGTGTCTCTTGGATGTATTGGTGGAGGAGCTTCTCTGGCGCGTAGAGCCATGCGTAGATATCGCCGAGGTACACTTCTGGCTTTCGTCAATTGTTGTAAATCCAGGCATCAGAAGAAATGTACATACGGGTAACGATCTCGAAATGGCGCGCCGACCCTCCGATTCTGCAATGCTTCTCTCGTTCACACTCGACCTCTTCAGCCGCTTTCGATTTCTTATCGATCGTGAACAAGATGTCGGACAACGCAATTCTCCGTTCACCTACTTGGTTATAAAGATACGCCATCGCCGTCTCCACGCTGACCCCCATTCGGTCAGCGATCTTGGCGGACGAGAAGCCTTGGTTCAACCAGGAGGCGTCTCCGTTTTTCCGGGCCACTGACGTAACTTCCGATAAGACCTAATATCGTTTCACGATGCGGACGCCTGTTTGGCGAAACGTGCGGCGATATCAATAGGCCCGCGGAAGTTAGGCTCCCGATTTATTCTACGGGCCTTGTCCCTGTAAGACCTGTCGCGTCTAAGACCTCCCGTACTTTCCGCGCGAGAGTATCTGGAGTAAACGGCTTTCGGATGTACCCGACTTTCGGATCGTGTCCTCCTTCCATGCTTCCCGAATAACCGGACATGAATAGAATTGGCGATGGTCGAATCACTTTCAAGCGATTCGCCAGTTCCGGCCCATGCAACCCAGACATGATCACATCCGTTAACACCAGATCGAGTGGTCCCTTATGAGTCGCGGCTAGACGTAGCGCTTCCTCGCCGTGGGAAGCTTCCAAGGTCTGGTACCCAAACTCCTTGAGAATCGCGCAAGTCAATTTCCGCACATGAGGTTGATCTTCCACTACGAGCACCGTCTCAGTCCCACGAAGCTGTACCATAGCAGGTTCGGGGAACTCGCTTCCCTCAAACGCCCTAACCTCCAGCCGCGGTAGGTAGATCTGAAACGTGGCCCCTCCTCCCGGCTTGCTCTTCACGTCTATCCAGCCGCCACAGTGCGAAACAATGCCATAGACGGTGGCGAGCCCAAGTCCAGTTCCTTTCCCCACCTGCTTGGTCGTAAAGAACGGCTCGAAGAGGTGCTGTTGGGTCTTTGCATCCATGCCGACGCCCGTATCGATAACTGTCAAACGCACGTACGGACCGGGCAGCGACCCCGGATGGCTCCGCGCAAGGCTGTCGTCCACCTCCATACTTCGAGTTTCAAATGTAAGGATTCCCCCTGTCGGCATCGCGTCCCGGGCGTTGGCCGCCAGATTCAAAAGGATCTGAGTGAGTTCCGTGCGATCCGCTTTGACTTGCCCCGACTCCGGATCGAACGCAATCACCAGCTCGATGTCTTCCCCAATCATGGGCCGCAACATCTTCGCCACATCCTCAATCACACTTTGGAGACTCAAAACCTCCATCGTCCGAATTTGAGTGCGGCTAAAGGCCAACATCTGACTGGTCAATTCCTGCGCTCTCTGCCCGGCACTGCGGATTTCATTAAGTTCCGCATAAATTTGGTCGTTTGCACTTGATTTCCGCAGAAGCAGATCGGTGTAGCCATTGATTACTGTCAGCAAATTGTTGAAATCGTGGGCGATCCCTCCGGCTAACCGCCCCACGGCCTCCATCTTTTGTGATTGGCGGAGCTGTTCTTCCATCTCCCGGTGGCCAGTGACATCCTCAGCAATTCCCGCCACGCGGTACGGCCTGCCACCCCCGTCGGGTATGGGAAAAGAGCGACCCTGAATCCATTTCACCGAACCGTCGGGGTGGACGATGCGATAAGACGCTTCGACTGGTTCCGATCTCGCCTTAGAGAGTACCGCCATCAGACCATCGCGGTCCTCCGCGTGCACACTTTGGACCAGACAGTCAGGGTTTTGATAAAGGGCCGTGGAACTGTAGCCCCATACCTTTTCAAACGCCGGGCTGACGTAAAGCAGCCGTTGTGTGCCGAGGTCGAACATCCAAAAGACCTGATCGATATTTTCCGCCAGTTGCCGGAACCGTTCTTCGCTCTGCAGATCCGTGATGTCAACGTCGGAGCCTATATACCCAGCGAATACACCTCCGGGCGCGAAGCGCGGGATCCCACTGCACAGAATCAACCGGTACTCTCCATCCCAACGGCGCAGCCGGCACTCCAACTGGAAGTTCCGGCGGGCGTCGAACGCCGCGCTGAATACTTCATAGCAGCGCTGGAGGTCATCGGGATGGACGCCGGCGGCCCAGCCATTTCCCAGTTCCTGCTCCCTTGTGCGGCCGGTAAAGTCCAGCCAAGTCTTATTGACAAACGTGAAGAGCTTGTCCGGACCTGTGATCCAGATCATTACCGGCGCTGTGTCGGCCATCTTCCGGAAGCGTTCTTCGCTTTCCCGCAGCTCGGCCTCGGCACGCTTGCGCTCGGTGATGTCGTGAAACGATCCAACCAGATGCGTACAAGTCGCTTGGTTGTCAAATACCGGTACAACGCTGACTTCGCCGGTCAACCGCCCGGTAGGGTAATCACTGGTCTCCTCCCAAGACACGATGGTGTTTTCTTCTATCGCCTGTCGGTACTTCCCCAATACCGTCGTCAGGGACGGTTCTGGGACAACCTCATTGACTGTCCTGCCAACCACGGCTTCTCGGCTCAGTCCGGTGACCCTCAAAAAAGCAGCGTTTACCGAAATGAAGCGAAATTGACCTTCGGATTCGACAGCCAGCTGGAAAATGATATCTCCGACAGTGTCGTAAATTGAGGCCAGTTGTTGTTCCTTTTGACGCAGCGCCCCAGCTGTCTTTCTTAAT
>Ga0310910_10002683_pt1 | contig 10095 bp, 10 predicted proteins | sample GREbulkMGHF172_FD_203448 | JGI IMG/M metagenome (GOLD analysis project Ga0310910, IMG submission 203448) | Lab enrichment of tropical soil microbial communities from Luquillo Experimental Forest, Puerto Rico - GRE.bulkMG.HF172 | ecosystem: Environmental > Terrestrial > Soil > Tropical forest >... | reverse complement strand
TCCTCGCCGGCGTCGGCATCCTCGCATTGATGATCGTTGCAACCATCATCTCGGTCTCGTTCGCCACGCGCGGCGCGATGGCGGCCAATCGGCCCATCGTCGAGGTGCTGCATTTCGTGGGCGCCGGCGACCGCTTCATCGCCGACCGCTTCTTCCGGCATTTCCTGCTGCTGGGCCTGGAAGGCGGCGTGATCGGCGGCGGCGCCGCGATGCTGTTTTTCGGCTTTTCCGAGTCGATCGCCGGCTGGTTCTCCGGCACGCCCGTCGGCGATCAGTTTGGCGCCCTGCTCGGGACTTTTTCGCTGCGTCCGTCCGGCTATCTTGTGCTCGCGGCGCAGGCGGTCATGATCGCGGCCATTACGGCCTGGGCCTCGCGTCACACGCTGCTTGCGACACTGAACGAGATCGACTGAGATGGGGTTCGCCCGGTCACGGACGTAACGGAGACGGATTCCGCTTCGCTCGAAAACCCTCTAATATCAGAAGGGAGGGGTTGCAGCTGTCGATGACCGAGCAGTCCGAAGATCGGCCGCAAGTGGCGTCACGCAGGGCCTGGGGCGCTTTGCGCGCGGCGGCCATGGCTATCGTGGCAATCCTGTTCGTTGCCGCCGCAATCGGCTTCATCGGCTTCCTGTCGAAATTGCGCGGCGCAGAAACAAGGCCCGAGCGCCGTGCCGACGGCATCGTCGTCTTGACCGGCGGTTCCTCGCGTGTGTCGGATGCGATGGAATTGCTCGCCGAAGGCTATGGCAAGCGCCTCTTGATCTCCGGCGTGCATCCGACGATCGCGGCCAGCGACATTTCGCGTTCGCTTCAGGAAGGCCAGGCCTTGTTCCATTGCTGCGTCGACCTCGATCACTCGGCCGTCAACACCCGCAGCAACGCGGCGGGGACGCGGCGCTGGGCGCATGAGCGCGGTTTCAAATCGCTGATCGTGGTGACGTCCAACTACCACATGCCGCGCGCAATCGTGGAATTGTCGCACGCAATGCCCGACATTGCGCTCGTTCCCTTTGCCGTGATCGGCGACAAATGGCGCGACGAGCCGTGGTGGACGAGTGGTGCGACGTTGCGGCTTCTGCTATCGGAATATGTAAAATACGTCGCCGCCGAGCTGCGCGTTCATCTGGCCGATCTCGGCATCGAGTGGACGGCGGAGTTCGCAGATCAGCCTGCCGGCGCGGCGGCGCCGCATCGCCCGGCGACGGCGCAGGCCAACTAGCCACTAAGGCAAGCAAGGTTGTTCGATGGCCGCCATTTTCCTGCGTTCGCTCGTCTTCAATATCCTGTTCTACCTGGTGTTCCTGTCATGGGCCATCGTCGCGCTGCCGACGTTTGCCATGCCGCGCGGGGCGATGCTGCGGGTTGCGAACTGGTGGGCACAAAGCAACATCTTCCTGATGCGCACAATCTGCAACATCAAGGTCGAGTTTCGCGGCGCCGAGAAGATTCCGAGGGGGCCGCTGATCGTCGCTTCCAAGCACCAGTCGATGTGGGAAACCATTTCGCTGCTGCACTTCTTCGAAGCGCCGTTTTTCGCGGTCAAGCGCGAGCTGTTGTTCATTCCGCTGTTCGGGCTGTTCCTGATCAAGACCAGGATGATCGCCATCGACAGAAGCGCCGGCGGCCGCGCGCTGATCAGGATGGCACGCCGCGCCGCCGAGGAAGTCCGCAGCGGCCGGCAATTCGTCATTTTTCCGGAAGGCACGCGCAAGGCCGTCGGCACGCCGCCGCAATACAAGGGCGGCCTTGGCCTGATCTATGTCGATTGCGGCGTGCCCTGCCTGCCGGTTGCGCTCAATTCCGGCCTGTTCTGGCCGCGTCGCACCTTCATGCGCTATCCCGGCACGCTGGTTGTCGAGTTTCTCGACCCGCTGCCGCCGGGGTTGCCTCGCGATCAGTTCCTCGAGCGCGTGCAAACCGTAATAGAGGCGGCGACCAACCGCATCGTCGCGGCCGGCCAGGCCGAACAGGCCAAACTATTCCGCCGGCAAGATCACTGATGCAGCGGGTGCGCATCATGCAGCATCAACGAGAGCTGATGCAGTGGCGCATCGCGAAAGCCTTCGGCCTCGATTGCCCTCACGGTTGAGATCACATATTCGCGGTTGGCGCCTGATTGGCCGTGTCCCTGCATAACATGGCGGAGCTGTTCGGCGAGCGACAACCGTCCGGCATATTGCACATGGCCACGGTCGACCACATAGGCAAGCGCGCCGACGCGCTGCCGCGCCTCGTTCTCAAGCCACACCGAACGCGTCACCTCGCGGTAGACCGAGGTGACCTGTTCGCGCGCACGCAGGTAGGCTACCGTCGCGGCGCGATTCTTCTCGGCGATACGAAATGCGACGCCGCGGCAGGCGCCGCCGCGGTCCAGCCCCAGCACCAGGCCGGGCTTTTCCGGCGTGCCGCGATGGACGAACGAATAGACGCAAAGCGCGCGGTGCTCGCCGATCAGCCGCGCCGGGACCCGCTCGACGAAATCGAAGCCGGGCCGCCATATCAGCGAGCCATAGCCGAACACCCAGAGGTCGCCTTCTGAAGCATCCCGGCCGAGAAGGGTTGTCGTCGACATTTCGCGGACAACTAGCAGAATATGCCGTTCGATCAAAATGGGTTAACTTGATTTGACCCGGCACCACCGCTTTATTGACAAAATTGCGGATCAGAGGTCGCCGATGTCCGAACCGTCAGTGCCGCGCCAGCGTTCTCTGTGGCGTCTTTTCATCGCACCCGTCCTGCTCCTCCTCGCGGCCATCGCTTGGAGCGCCTTCTGGTTTTACGCAGCCTCGCGAGTGGACGGTCAGGCCGATGCCTGGCAGGCGCGGGAGGCTAAATCGGGCCGCACCTACCGATGCGGCGACCGATCGGTTGGAGGTTTTCCGTTCCGCCTTGAAGTCCGATGCAGCGACGTCGGCGTTGCGCTGGTCTCGCAGACCGCGGGACGGGACAACACGCCGATCACAGCGCAGCTCGGCGAGATCCTGGTCGTCGCGCAGGTCTATGATCCCAAGCACGTGATCGCGGAGTTCAAGGGGCCGGCGACGATCGTGGACCGCAGCGCGCAGTCCACCTTTGTCGCCAATTGGAGGATCGGACGCAGCAGCGTTGTCGGCCTGCCGGGCACGCCGGAACGCGCCTCGCTGGTATTCGATGATGCGAGCATCAATCGCGCCGATCAGCCGGTGCCGCTGCCGCTCGCCGCCGCCAAGCATGTCGAACTGCACGGCCGCATTGCCGAAGGCTCCTCGCCGGATTCACCGATGATCGAAAGCGTGCTGCAGATCAACCAGGGTAGCGTTCGGGGTTTGCATCCGATGCTGGCGGAGCCTTTCGATGCAGGCATACGGGCAATGGTCAGCGGTTTGAAGGATTTCTCGCCAAAGCCCTGGCCGTTGCGGTTTCGCGAAATCCAGGCTGCCGGCGGCCACGTGGAAATCCTGCAGTTCCGCTTTCAGCAGGCTGATTTAATCGCTACGGGAAAGGGCACGCTTGGCTTCAGCCCGAGCGGGCACATCGAGGGCGAGTTGCAGATGACGGTGGCTGGAATCGAGAAGGTGATTCCCTCACTCGGCATCGACAGGATGCTGGAGGACGGCGTGCCGCAGGCAACGCTCGACCAGGTGGCGCCGGGCGTCAAGGCGCAGGATGTCTCCAAGCTGATGGGCGCGCTCGATCGCGCACTTCCCGGTCTCGGCAAGGTGGTCAAGCAAAACGCCAATGCAGGTGTTGCCGCCGGCGTCAACGCACTCGGCAAGGAAGCCGTGCTGGAAGGCCGCAAGGCGCGGGTGTTTTCGCTGCGCTTTGTCGATGGCGTCGTGTTTTTGGGGCCGCTGAAGGTCGCGCAGACGCCGCCGCTGTTTTGACTAATCCTTCGGCTTGTCGAGATGTGCGTGCGGCCGGCCGAAGTCGGGTGCGGCCGAGTCCTGGCCGGTTTCGACAATGCCGCGGCGAATGGCCCGCGTTCGGGAGAAGTGCTCGAACAGCGCCTCCCCGTCACCCCTGCGGATCGCCCGCGTCAATCTGGAGAGGTCCTCGTTGAAGGTGCCGAGCATTTCCAGGACGGCTTCCTTGTTGGAAAGGAACACGTCGCGCCACATGGTCGGGTCGGAGGCTGCGATGCGGGTGAAGTCGCGAAAGCCGCCGGCCGAGAATTTTATCACTTCCGACGACGTGACCTGGGCGAGTTCATCGGCGGTGCCCACGATCGTGTAGGCGATCAAATGCGGCAGATGGCTGGTGATCGCGAGCACGAGGTCGTGATGTTCAGCCGTCATGATCTCGACCCTGGCGCCGAGCGCGGCCCAGAACGTGCGCAGCCGCTCCACGGCTTCGGGATCGGCGCCTTCGGAAGGCGTCAGGATGCACCAGCGATTGATGAAAAGTTCGGCAAAACCGGAATCCGGGCCGGAATGCTCGGTGCCGGCAACCGGATGCGCCGGGACGAAATGCGCATGCGGCGGCAGATGCGGCGCCATGTCGCGCACGATCGCGCCCTTGACCGAACCGACGTCGGAGACGATCGCGCCCTGCGCCAGATGCGGCGCGATTTCCTGCGCAACAGCGCCGCAGGCGCCGACGGGGATGCTGAGAATCACGAGGTCGGCGCCAACAACGGCTTCCGCATTGGTCTTAACCACGGCATCGGCAAGGCCGAGCTCGCTGACGCGCGCGCGCGTCTGCTCCGAGCGCGCGGTGGCGATGATCTCGCCCACCAGACCCTGGGCACGCGCGGCACGCGCGATCGAGCCGCCGATCAGGCCAAAACCGATCAACGCGAGGCGGTTGAACTGCTTCACTTATGCCCCATGAATTCGCGCAAAGCTTCGACCACGAGCCGATTGGCTTCCTCGGTGCCGACGCTCATGCGCAGGGCATGCGGCAGCTGGTAATTGGCGAGCGCGCGCATCACCAGCCCGCGCCGGGTCAGGAACGCGTCGGCCTCGGCCGCGGTCTTTCCCTTCAGGTTCGGGAAATGAATCAGCACGAAATTTGTGACACTCGGCGTCACCTTGAGACCGAGCTTTGCGATTTCCTCCGAGAGCCAATTGCGCCATTTCTCGTTATAGGCCTTTGACATCTGCTGGTGCGCGGTGTCCTCGATGGCGGCGACCGCCGCCATCATCGCCGGCGTCGAGACGTTGAACGGCCCGCGAATGCGATTGGCGGCATCGATGATGTGCGCGGGTCCAAACATCCAGCCGATCCGCAAGGCCGCAAGTCCGTGGATCTTGGAGAAGGTGTGGGTCACCACCGTATTGTCCGTGGTCGCCACCAGTTCGATCCCGCGCTCATAGTCGTTGCGCGACACATAGTCGGAATAGGCGGCATCCAGCACCAACAGCACCTCCCCCGGCAGGTTCGCGCGCAACCGCTTGACCTCGTCGAACGGCATGTAGGTTCCGGTCGGGTTGTTCGGGTTGGCAAGCCAGACGAGCTTGGTGCGCGGGGTGACGCGCGCAAGAATGGCATCGACATCGGCGGTGAAGTTCGTCTCGGGCGCGACCACGTTCGTCGCGCCATTGGCCATGGTCGCGATCGGATAAACCAGAAAGCTGTGGGTGGTGGAGATCGCTTCGTCGCCCTGCTTGAGGTAGGTATGCGCGAGCAGGTTGAGCAGTTCGTCCGAACCGGCGCCGCAGATGATGCGTTCGGGGTCGAGCCCGAAGGCTTTGCCGATTGCTTCGCGCAGGATCCGTGAGGTGCCTTCGGGATAATCCTCAAGATGCGCGGCTGCCTGCCGATAGGCCTCGATCGCCTTCGGCGACGGGCCGAGCGGCGTCTCGTTGGCCGAGAGCTTGAAAACCTTGCGGCCCGGCTCCGGCAGGGGGCTCTTGCCGGGCGTGTAGGGCGCAATATCGAGAATGCCGGGGTTCGGCACAGGGCGGTTCATCGTCTACTCCGGGACAGGCCAGTTGAGCTAGCGGCTATTTGGCAGCTGCAGCAGGAAGCGTATAGCGCGTTGCATGGCTGCCGACGAGAGCCGTCGAGCGGATGGAAGCGCCCGCCTGGATCAGGGCCAGCTTGATTTTTTCCAAGCCCTTGGCGCCAGTGATCGAGACCAGGAGCGCCGCGCCGTCAAAGGCGGTATCCGGCACCGCGACGATCTCGGCGAGCGGGGACAATGCCCGCGCGATCTCGGCGTTCCACCCCGACACCCGCACGCTCCAGGTCTCGACCTCGGTCACCATGGCGCTGTCGGCGACGCGCGAGACCACGAACACCGGAAGTGCGGCGGGGTGATCGGCGCGCTCGACAAAGGGCAGCCGCGCGATGATCTTTGGCGCGCGTTGTGCTTCCAGCGTGAGCCACCAGGGCGTGCGGCTGGAGATTGCCGACACCAGCGCCAGATCGCCCTTGGACCGGGCCACCGCCTCGACGGCCGCGGGCGCGCTGAAATGCGCGACATAAGGCACTGTGAAGCCGAAATGAAAGCGTGCCGAATCCCGCATCGCCGGTTCGCTGACGGAGACGTCGGCATGCACGGAGAATGGCGCCTGCACATAGGTGAAGGTCGAGATGATGACGCGCCAGATGCTCTCCACGGTATCGAGCGGCAGTATGCCGCGATGACGCTCGACCAGGCGGCGCATCATGTCGGCCTCGCGCGCAGGGCGAAACGCGGAGCCCACCTCCTGGGTCTGCTTGACCTGGATCAGGCGGTCGATGATGTCGCCGCGCTGCATCAGCAGGCGGTGCATGCCCTCATCGATCGTGTCGATTTCCTTGCGCAGCTCGGCAAGCGACGGCGGGGCAGGGGGTGGCTTTGACATCTGACGAACCCGGCGAAATTTCTATTCCTCACCCTGAGGAGCGCGGAGCGCATCCCGAGGACACAGGCCCGTTCTCCCTCATGGTTCGAGGCGGCGCAACAGCCAAGTCTACGCAGGCTGAAAAACCTCAATGAGCGCCTCCTCACCATGTGGGTTTTACGCCTGCATTAACCACCCGCCCGACTTGACGAAAACAAGCCTAGCGACTAATTTTACTCCCGATCCGTGGTCATTTGAGCCGGCCGGCTTGCAGCCACGTTAAACAACTCGCTAAACAGGCCGGGGACAGATCAAATCCCGGCTGAACCCTTGTTCAGGCCGGGTTTTTTAATGGCCTGATTTATTCTGCGGGAGCCCCGCCACAGGGGACGACGAGAAGATGGTAAGCGTGAAAGTATCAAGCCCCGCTGTTCACCTCGAAGAGCGGTCGCACGAGGCTGATCACCCAAGTTCGTTGCTGGCGCGGTTCGGCACAGATGAGTCGTTGCCGCTCGATTGCGGCGTTGATCTCAAGCCGTTCCAGATTGCCTACCAGACCTACGGCACGCTCAACGCGGCGCGCTCCAACGCCATCCTGATCTGTCATGCGCTGACGCTCGACCAGCATGTCGCCAACCTGCATCCGATCACCGGGAAACCCGGTTGGTGGGAAGCCATGGTGGGTCCCGGGCGTCCGTTTGATACCAACCGCTATTTCATCATCTGTCCCAACGTGATCGGGGGCTGCATGGGCTCGACGGGGCCTGCCTCGACCAATCCCGCCACCGGCAGATCGTGGGGCCTGGATTTTCCGATCATCACCATTCCCGACATGGTGCGCGCGCAGGCCATGCTGCTCGATCGGTTGGGCATCGAGACCCTGTTCTGCGTGGTCGGCGGCTCGATGGGCGGCATGCAGGTGCTGCAATGGACCGCGGCCTATCCAAACCGCGTGTTCTCGGCGTTGCCGATCGCCTGCTCGACGCGTCACTCCGCCCAGAACATCGCCTTCCATGAGCTCGGCCGGCAGGCCGTGATGGCCGATCCGAATTGGCATCAGGGACGTTATGCCGAGCATGGCACGCTGCCGCATCGCGGTTTGGCGGTGGCGCGGATGGCCGGGCACATTACTTATCTTTCCGACGCCGCGCTGCATCGCAAGTTCGGCCGGCGCATGCAGGATCGCGACCTGCCGACCTTCTCCTTCGATGCGGATTTCGAGGTCGAGAGCTATTTGCGCTATCAGGGCTCGTCCTTTGTCGAGCGGTTCGACGCCAACAGCTATCTCTATTTGACGCGGGCGATGGACTATTTCGACGTCGCCGCCGACCACAATGGCGTATTGGCGGAGGCGTTTCGCGGCATCCAGACCCGCTTCTGCGTGGTGTCGTTCACCAGCGACTGGCTGTTTCCGACCGCGGAGTCACGGGCGCTGGTGCACGCGCTCAATGCCTCGAGCGCGCGGGTGTCGTTTGCGGAAATCGAGACCGACCGCGGCCACGACGCGTTCCTGCTCGATGTCCCCGAGTTCTTCGATATCTCGCGCGCCTTCCTGCATGCGGCGGGCAAGGCGCGCGGGTTGGGCGGTTAAGATGGCGTTGCAGGAACCGGCGCTGCCGCTCGGCACAGTCGAGCCTCACCGCACCGGCAATTACCGCAGCGATCATCTCCTGGTCGCCGACATGGTCGAGCACGGCGCAAAAGTGCTCGACGTCGGCTGCGGCGACGGCGATCTGCTGCAGCTTCTCGAAAGCCGGGGCATCGACGGACGCGGCATCGAGCTGTCACGCGAGGGCGTCAACCGCTGCGTCGCCAAGGGGCTGGCCGTGGTGCAGGGCGATGCCGACACCGACCTCGTCAACTATCCCGATGATGCCTTCGACTATGTGATCCTGTCGCAGACGCTACAGGCAACACGCCAGCCTAAAACCGTCCTGGAGAATCTGTTGCGGATCGGCCGGCGCGCCATCGTGTCGTTTCCGAATTTCGGCTTCTGGAAGCTGCGGCTGCAGCTTTTGATCGGCGGGCATATGCCGCGCACCGAGAACCTGCCAGCGACCTGGTACGATACGCCGAACATTCATTTCTGCACGATCAAGGATTTCGTGCAGCTCTGCGACGAGATCAACGTCAAGATGGAGCGCGCGGTCGCGCTCGACAATTTCGGCCGGCCGGTGCCGCTGAACCTGCCCTGGTGGTTCTGGAACATGTTCGGCGAGCAGGGCGTGTTCTTGCTGAGCCGGGCGGGGAAGGGGCGATAGCGGTTGAGCCTCACGACTGCGCCGGACCCGCAGTCCCATGATGTGACGATGTTTGGCTCACTAAGTCGTCCCGGCGAACCGCGCCCGCCTAATCATCAATTCAACTTTTCAGACAGCCACGAAAAATCCTGCAACACTGGCACAGTGCTTCCCGATCGTCATGGCCGGGCTTGTCCCGGCCATCCACGTTCTTAAAGAATCAAATCGTACAAATCATTCCATTCCGGATTGTCTTTCAGGATCAATCTGACTTTCCATTTTCGCGACCAGTGCTTCAAATTCCTTTCACGCTGGATCGCCGTTCGAATGTCATCGTAGCGCTCAAAATAAACCAGGCGCTTGACCGAATACTTCTTTGTAAATCCCGCAATGAGGCCGTTTCGATGCTCGTACACGCGTCGCACGAGGTCGTTCGTCACCCCGTCGTAGAGGATGCCGTTCGGTGCGCTGGCTAGAATGTAAACATAGCCGCCGTGCATGCTTGGATGATGAAGGACGTGGATGGCCGGGACAAGCCCGGCCATGACGCTCTTGGTACTTACTCCACCCCACCGTCATGCCCGGCATTGTGCCGGGCATCCAGATCTTTGCTACGCCTACGCAATCGCAAGCGACCTCGGATCGCGCACACCCCAGCGGCCGGCTTCCACCAGCGCGATGAAGCGTTCGACCGTCTCGTTGAAGAGTGCGGGCTCTTCGAGATTGAGCACGTGGCCGGACTTCGGAAAGAAGGTGAGGCCAGCGGCCGGCAGATGTTGTTTCAGGAACAGGCTCGGCTCGATGCAGGGGTCGTCCTCGTCGCCGCAAATGATCAGCGCCGGCGTCGTCACTTTCCGGATCGCATCGGTGAGCGTGTAGATCGAAGGCCGCCCGCCCTGGAAGCCGCGCATGGTGTTGGCCGAGCCCTTCGAATCGTGCCGCGCCAGTGCTGCGTAGAAATCCGCGTGCCCGCGCGGGTCCTTGACCAGGAAGGGAATGCGGCTCGGCGTCTCGCGGGTTACCTTGGCAACTTCCGCCGAGCCTATTCTCTCGAACTCATCGGCATTGTCGCGGCATTGCTTGCGCCAGGCGTCGAGATTTTC
>Ga0310910_10002680_pt1 | contig 10098 bp, 14 predicted proteins | sample GREbulkMGHF172_FD_203448 | JGI IMG/M metagenome (GOLD analysis project Ga0310910, IMG submission 203448) | Lab enrichment of tropical soil microbial communities from Luquillo Experimental Forest, Puerto Rico - GRE.bulkMG.HF172 | ecosystem: Environmental > Terrestrial > Soil > Tropical forest >... | reverse complement strand
CTCGCCGGCGGCTGTGCCGCGGCGGGGTGGCTTGCCCTCTTCGTCTATGCGGCGGCGGATTTGCGCGGTGCCGCGCCTACCTTTACGCACAACTACGTCGATTATGTCACCTCCTACAAGATTCTTGGCGGGGCCGAGATCGACAAGATCCTATCGATCTTGATGGTGACGGCCATTCTCGCCCTGTCGCTCGCGCGGGCCCGCACGCTGCTCGTCGCGTCGGTCGCCGAGGAATTCGCGGTGAGTGATCTGTCTCGGTTTTTCGCCCCCGAGGTTGCCAAGCGGATCCGCGGCAGCGAGGCCATGGTCAGCCATTGCGGCGGTTGCGAGGCCGCCATCTTGATGACCGATCTGCGCGGTTTCACCGGTTTGTCTGGCACCCTTTCGGCAGAGGAGCTGATCGCCCTTCTTGCCGAATATCAATCGCGACTTGTGCCGGTGATCCAGCACCATGGCGGCAGCATCGATAAGTATCTGGGGGACGGGATCCTGGCGAGCTTTGGCGCGGTCGCGCCCAGCCCCGGTTATGCCGCGGATCTCTGCCGAGCACTCGACGAATTGGCGGCGACGGCTCGTGCCTGGTACCTGGAAAGGCAACAAAAGGGGCTTGCGGCGCCGGCCGTCGGCATGGCCGGCGCCGTCGGCAACATTGTCTTCGGCACGGTCGGCCACGAGACCCGCCTCGAATATACCGTCATCGGCGAAGTCGTGAATCTCGTCGCCAAGTTCGAAAAGCACACCAAAACCGAGCGGGTACAGGCTCTGACTACACGGGAATCGTATGCTCGCGCGCTGAAGCAAGGCTATCGCCCGGTCCAGGCGGTGGAGGAACGGCTGGGCCGTTCGATCGAGGGTGTCGCCCATACCGTCGATCTCATTGTGCTGGCGCAATGAGGCTTGCCCACAAAAGGATGAGCTTGCGCCTGGAGCCGCGGTTCCCATGCGGAGGGCCGGCATGAAGACGAGCAGACCGAGGACCCGCTTGCGGCTTACCCTCGCGCACCTGCTCGCGTTGGCCTTGCCGTCTATCAAGACGCGGGAGCGGCAGCCCGGGTGTGTTGACTCTGCCTCTCGTGACTGTCAGGTGTTTCAATCGCGGATTTTCGGGAGGGATTGCTGATGAGCGGACTTTATGGTTCCTCACGGGTCGCAATCCGTGACGACTTGGCGAAGGCGCACGATCGCGCCTGGGAGCGGATCGGCCGCCCCGGGACGTGGTGGGATGGCGCGCAGCGCGTCGCGATTGCGGCCGAGACACGTCACGCATCCGCATGCACGCCGTGCCGTCGGCGCAAGGAAGCGCTGTCGCCGGCCGCGATCGAGGGCACCCACGACAGTCTCGGAGAACTATCGGAGGTCATGGTTGAGGTCGTTCATCGCGTGCGCAACGATCCCGGTCGCCTCAGCGAGCGGTGGTATCGGGGTGTGGTCGCCGCCGGTCTCAGCGAAGAGCAATATGTCGAGGCCGTCAGCGTCGTCGCCCACATCGTCGCGATCGACACGATGGCGCGCGGCCTGGGTCTCGACTCGCTGCCGCTACCGCGTCCGCAAGCAGGCGCGCCGTCGCGGCACCGCCCCGTGGCGGCGAAATCGGGCGGCGCATGGGTTCCGTGGCTCGAGCCTACCGATTTGAGCGACGCCGAAGCGGACCTCTACCCGACCGGCCGGCCCGCTGCAAACATCATGAAAGCGATGAGCCTCGTGCCCGACGAGGTGCGCGGTTTCTTCGACCTCGTATCTCACCAATACATGCCGCCGCTGGCGATGCGCGACTTCTCGCGCGAGTACCGAGCCATCAGCCATTCGCAGATCGAGTTGCTGGCGGCGCGGGTATCGGCGCTCAATCAATGTCTCTATTGAACGACCAGCCACACCTTGCTGCTCCGTGCGAGCGGCGTGACCCAAAATAGAGAGTACGATCTCAGTGCCGTGACCGGCGCTGTCGAGGGCGATGCAGGCGTTCCTCACAGCCGCTTGCTCGTCGATTTCGCCGAGGCCGTGCTCGGCGGGGACGAGGCGGCGCTTACCCGTGCCCGCGTCGCGCTGAGCGAGGCGATAGGCCCGGCCGGTCTCGCCGATGCGGCGGGCGTGGTCGGGCTCTTCAATGCGATCGATCGGGTCGCCGATGCCACCGGCATCCCGCTCGAAGCCGAGAAGACGGCGGCGAGCGCCGATTTCCGCGCCGCGCTCGGGGTCGACCGCTTCGACGTCGCCGCGCGCGTTTAACCGCAACCACGCCACCGGCGCCTCAAACTCCGCTCCCAGCAGCGCGTGCGTCGGCGAGTTTGTCGAGCATCCCTTGGGGTTGCGACGATCGCCACCCAATCCGCTCCCCCCAGCGCTTTTTTCCTAGCGATCGGCAATCGGGTAGCCGGGCGTCCAGCAGAGCCTCGGACCGCCAGAGCAGACTGCTGAAGGATGAGGAGCCCTGACCAACGGCAGGGCGAAAAATTTTTCGACCGAGCGTAACGTTCCGGCGCGTTCAATCGAACCTTGGCTCGTCAGCCTCGATTCGAGGCGTGCAACGACAAGGGTTCAGTGATGAATTCTCGCCTGCTCGCCGCATCCGCGTTCTCAACTGCAATCGGACTCGCCCTCGCCATGCAGGCGTCGCCCGTCCAAGCCCAGGCCACGCAAAACCCGCCGCAGATCGTGAAGGACAACATGGCGCGGATGTCCCAGCAGCACCTCGAGAAGTGCTACGGGATCAATGCCGTCGCCAAGAATGACTGCGCCGAGGGCGCGCATTCTTGCGCCGGTCAGGCCACCCAGGCCCGCGACCTGAAATCCTTCGTGATGTTGCCGGCGGGCGATTGCGGCAAGATCGCCGGCGGGAGCCTCAAGCCGGCCTGATCGCGAGGCGGCAGTTGTCGACCGGGGCCGCCGCGATCGGCGCGGAGCGCGGCCCGGTCCCTCGGGAGGCGGGGATCGGGCTGCGTTTCCCACACCACCAGGCCGTCCTCGACGAGCAGCCGCGTGTGGCGTGGCTGGAGGTCCATACCGAAAACTATCTGGGCGGCGGGACGCCGCTCGCTTATCTCGAGGCGATCCGCCGCGATTACCCGGTTTCGCTGCACGGCGTCGGCCTGTCGCTGGGCAGCGCCGAGGGGCTCGATCTCGGCCATCTCGACCGGGTCCGCCGCACCGTCGAGCGCATCGCGCCGGCGCTCGTCTCGGAGCATCTCTCGTGGAGCATCGCGGAAGGACGCTATCTCGCCGACCTTCTGCCACTGCCGATGACGGAAGAAGCGCTCGGCATCGTCTGCCGCAATGTCGATCGGACGCAGACCGTTCTTAGGCGCCGCATCCTCGTCGAGAACCCGTCTTCCTATCTGCGCTGGCGGCACTCGACGATCCCGGAATGGGAGTTTCTTGCGGCGGTGGCTCGCCGCACCGGTTGCGGCATCCTCTGCGACGTCAACAACATCTATGTCAGCGCCTGCAACCACGGCTGGCATCCTTCGACTTATCTCGCCGCTTTGCCGCCGGCCGCGATCGGCGAGATCCACCTCGCCGGCCACAGCGTCCGGCAGCTCGAGGGCAGCCGCGTGTTGCGCATCGACGACCACGGCTCGCGCGTAATTCCACAGGTCTGGGAACTGTACGCCGAGGCGCTGGCGCGCTTTGGCCCGGTCCCCACCCTGATCGAATGGGACACCGACCTGCCGGCCCTCGCCGTCCTCGTCGACGAGGCCGCGCGCGCCGCGGCGCTCCTCGACTGCGCCCGGCAAAAGATCGCCGATGCCAACGCTGCTTGAGTTCCAGCGGGCGGTCGGCCGCAGCATCATCGCCGGCGACGACGCCCCCGCCGCCCGCCACATCCTCTCCGACGGGCTGCCGCCGCAAGTGCGGCTCGGCATCTACCGCAACAACTTTATCGCCACCCTCACCGCCGCGCTCAGGCTCTGCCATCCGGCGGTCCACCGACTCGTCGGCGCCGAGTTCTTTGAGGGCGCAGCCCGCATCTTCATTGCGGCAGAGCCGCCGCGCCGCGCCGATCTCGACGCCTATGGCGAAGGGTTCCCCGAATTCCTTGCGGGCTTCTCGCCGGCCGGCGCGCTTCCTTATCTCGCGGGCGTGGCCCGGCTCGAATGGGCGGTCAACCGCGCGCTGCATGCGCCGGATGTGGAGCCGCTCGATCTCGCGCGCCTCGGCGCGGTCGCAGCGGCCGACCGGGACCGCATTGTCTTTCTGCCACATCCCTCGGTCGCCCTCGTCGAGGCGGATCATCCGGTCGATGCGATCTGGCGGGCAGTTCTGGCGCAGGACAACGATGCGATGGCGGCAATCGACCTCGACGCAGGGCCGATCCGGCTTCTCGTCGAGCGCCGCGCCACTGGTGTCGAGGTCACACGCCTCGAAGAACCGGCGTGGCGCTTCGCGGCCGCGCTGTGTGCGTCGCAGCCACTCTGGATAGCGATCGCGGCCGCTCCGGAAGTCGATGCCGCAACGCTCCTTGCCGAGCATTTGGCAGCCGGGCGTTTCATCGGCTTCGAACTCGTCGATGGCCCAATTACATCGTGCCTGCATTCATGAATGTGAGCCGGTCGATCCCCCAAGCCTCGCGGATTTCCACCGCGGCGGCGATCGTCGACCAGATCTACCGCTGGCTCGATCGCGTCCCGTATTGGCTGTTGGCGCTCCCGTTGCGCGTTGCCGTGGCGTGGGTGTTCTGGAGTTCGGCAATGAGCCACCTCGCCAACTGGGAGACGACACTGGAGCTGTTCGAGACGGAATACCAGCTGCCGTTTCTGGCGCCCGGCCCGGCGGCTTACATGGCCGTATCGATCGAGGTCACGACACCCATCTTTCTCATCCTGGGACTGCTGACGCGGCCGGCTTGCCTGGTCCTCCTCGGCATGACGACCGTCATCGAAATCTTCGTCTATCCCTTGGCCTGGCCGACCCACATCCAATGGGCGGCAATGCTGCTCGTGCTCCTGTGCCGCGGTCCGGGCGTGCTGTCGCTCGACTGCCTCATTCGCCGCCGCCTGCTGGGCGCCGGAAGCCCGCAATGATCGGACGGCTGTTCCCGCTAACGGGCCTCGCGCTTGTGCTGTCGGCGCTGGTGCTGCCGGCGGTTGCACGGGCCGGTCCGGAGGAGTGGCGACGCGAATGGCCGCGCACCGACTTCTCGCGCCACTCCCTCCCTTACGACGAGTTCGTTTCGGGTGGACCACCGAAGGACGGCATCCCGGCGATCGATCACCCCCCTTTCGTCTCCGTGGCGGAAGCGCGCGGTCTGGCTCCCCATGAACCGGTGATATCGGTAGCGATCGGCGGCGAGGCGCGAGCTTATCCACTGGGGGTCATGATCTGGCATGAGATCGTCAATGACACGGTCGGTGGGATGCCGATCGCGGTGACGTGGTGCCCGCTCTGCAATTCCTCGGTGGTGTTCGACCGGCGTGCTGGCGGACGCACTCTGAGCTTCGGAACGACCGGCAAACTGCGCAACTCCGACCTCGTCATGTATGACCGCGAGACCGAGAGCTGGTGGCAGCAATTCGGCGGTGACTGTATCGTCGGCACCCTCCTTGGGGCCGAGCTCAAATATCTGCCGGCGCGCGTCGAATCGGTCGAACGTTTCCGTACACGATTTCCACACGGGCGCGTTCTCGTGCCGCCCGATCCCGAGGGTCGGGATTACGGCCGCAATCCCTATGCCGGTTATGACAGCGCCGTCCGGCCCTTCCTCTACCGCGGATCGCTCCCCCAGGGCGTGCCGCCGCTCGCACGGGTGGTCAGCGTCGGCGGCGAGGCATGGACCCTCGACCTCGTGAAAAGCCGGCGGCGGCTGGAAGTCGGGGATCTCGTCATCACCTGGGAGCTGGGCCAGAGCTCACCGCTCGACGCCGCGCAGATCGACGCAGGACAGGACATCGGCAACGTCGTCGTGCAGCGCCGCACCGCTCGGGGACTCGAGGACGCCGTCTACGATGTGAGCTTCGCCTTCGCCTTTCACGCCTTCCACCCGCAGGCGCCGATCCATGTCAAATGACGATCGCTCACTCCGCGGAACGGGAGGTGGCGGGTCTGGTGGCCGCGAGCCGCGACGGGCCGTCGGGATCGAAGAGCGCGTCGATGATCGGGCAATCGGGGACGGCGTCGCCGCTGCACTGCGCCGCCATCGTCTCGAACACCCTTTCCAGCCTTCTCAAATCGGCAATTTTGCGGCGGATTTCGCGCACATGATCACGCGCCAGCTGTTCGACCTCCCCGCAGGTATAGGTGCCGCCGTCGACCAGGCGGAGCAGCTCGCGGATCTCCTCGATCGTAAAGCCGAGATCGCGGCTGCGCCGGACAAAGTTGAGGCGCCTCACCAGACCCTCTCCATAGAGGCGGTGCCCGCCGGCGCTGCGGGGCGGCGGCGGCAACAGGTCGACTCGCTCGTAGTAGCGGATCGTCTCGATGTTGCAGCCGGTGCGGGCGGCGAGCTCCCCGCGCGTCAGCGGCTTGCCTCTCCTCTGTACCGCTGTTGCAGGGAATTGGCGCGGCATCGTGAAAAAAATGCCCCTTGTACCTGTATCGACTACAGGTACTAACTTGTCGAGTGGTTCCATTCAATAGGAAAGAGCACGCTATGGATGGTTACGCCACGCAAACGAGCCGCGTCGCGGCTCCGAGCCGGAGCGACGTTGCGGCTTCGGCCGGCAAGGCAGGATTGGCCGCGGCCGGTGGCATTCTCGGCGCGCTCGCCGCCTCGTCCTGCTGCATCCTGCCGCTCGCGCTGTTCATGCTCGGCATCAGCGGCGCCTGGATCGCCAATCTGACGGCGCTCGCGCCCTATCAGCCGATCTTCTTCGCCGCGACCGCCGGGTGCCTCGGCGTCGGCTACTACCTCGTCTATCGCCAGCCGAAAGCAGCGTGCGCCGACGGAAGCTGCGCGCGGCCGTTGCCGAGGCGGGGCGTCAAGGCGGTGCTGTGGGCGGCGACGATACTGGTATTGGCGGCCGTAGCCTTCGACTACCTCGCCCCGGTGCTGCTCGGGGCGTGAGACGGACCAACGGCGAGAGGATCTTGCGATGAACCGTACTATCTCCGCCCTCGTGCTCGCAGCCGTGTTGTCGGCGCCCGGCCTGGCGATGGCGGCCGAAAAGACGGTCACACTCGACGTTAAGGGCATGTACTGCTCGGCCTGTCCCTACATCGTGAAACAGAGTCTGGCCAAAATCAGCGGCGTCGGGAGCGTGGCAGTGTCCTATGAGAAACAGACCGCCACCGTGACCTATGATGACCACAAGACGACCGTAGCGGCGCTGACGCAGGCGACGACTCAGGCGGGCTACCCTTCGCAGCCGACCTCCGCGGCCACCGCGACCAAGTAAAACAGTGCGCGATCAGGCGCCATACGATCTCGCGATTATCGGGGCGGGTTCGGCCGGCTTCTCGGCGGCGATCACCGCCGCCGAGCTCGGCGCCCGCGTCGCGCTGATCGGGTTCAGGACGATCGGCGGCACCTGCGTCAACACCGGCTGCGTGCCGTCGAAGAACCTGATCCGGGCGACGGAAGGGTTGCATCACGCCGCAGCTGCCGTACGCTTTGGCGGGATCAACGCCGAGGCCCGAGTGGAGGATTGGCGGGCGATCAAGCGCGGCAAGGATGCGCTGGTCTCCAAGCTGCGGCAGGCAAAGTATGTGGACCTGCTGCCGGCCTATAATACCGTCGCTTATCTCGAAGGCCGCGCCCAGCTTTGCGACGGGGGCGTCGCCGTCGAGGGTAGCCGGCTCACGGCCGACATTGTGATCGTCGCTACCGGTGCTTCCCGTGCGTTGCCGCCGATCCCAGGGCATCGAAGCGGTGCCCCATCATACGAGCACGACGGCTCTCGAGCTCGACCAGCTGCCGCAATCGTTGCTGGTGATCGGCGGCGGCTACATCGGCTGCGAGCTCGCTCAGATGTTCGCGCGCGCCGGCGTCATGGTGACGATCGTCGACATCGTGCCGATCCTCTCGGCGGGCGAGCCCGAGATCTCGACGGCGCTCGGCGGGTATTTGCGCGCGGAAGGGATCGTCCTCCGCGAGGGAGTGAGGCCCACGGCGATCCGCGAGGCTGTCCGCGGCATGGCCCTCGACATTTTGGCCGATGGCAGGAGCGAGACGATCGAGGCCGAGCAGATTCTCGTCAGCACCGGCCGCCGGCGGACGTTAAATGGCGAAGGGTAACCCGTCGGCAAAACGAATCTGCGCTCGATTGAGCGCCTGACGGAAGGAACAGACGGAGGAAACCTTGGGCAAATCCCGACAAGACGCCCGCTCAGCATCCGGCTCGCCGCGACGCGCTGTCGCGAAGGTCCTAGTCGGTCAGAAGGCGCTCGTGACCGGAGCCAATTCCGGCATCGGCGAGGCGGCAGCGATTGCTCTCGGACAGGCCGGTGCCGATGTCGTGGTTAATTACGTGACTGGCGAAGATAGCGCGGAGGCGGTGGTCGACACGATCCGCCGGTCGGGCGCCAATGCCTACACGCACAAGGCTGATGTCTCCCAGGAGGACCAGGTCGAGGACATGTTCCGCCACATGGTCGAACGGTTCGGTACGGTCGATATCCTGGTCAACAACGCCGGACTGCAGCGGGACGCCTCGTTTCAGGAGATGACCTTGGCGCAGTGGAACACCGTCATCGGCGTCAATTTGACCGGTCAGTTCCTGTGCGCGCGGGCGGCGGTGCGCGAGTTCGTGCGCCGCGGCATCGTGCCGGCGGTGTCTTGCGCCGCCGGCAAGATCATCTGCATGAGCTCGGTGCACGAGACGATCCCGTGGGCCGGTCACGCCAACTACGCCTCCTCGAAAGGCGGCATCATGCTGCTGATGAAGAGCCTTGCGCAGGAGGTCGCGCCCCACCGGATCCGGGTCAACAGCATCGCGCCGGGTGCCATTCGGACGCCGATCAACACCTCGGCCTGGAGCACGCCCGCGGCCTACGACCAACTGATGACCTTGGTGCCCTACAAACGGATCGGCGAGCCCGAGGATATCGCGCGGGCGGTCGTCTGGCTCGCGTCCGACGATTCCGATTATGTCGTCGGCACGACGCTGTTCGTCGACGGCGGCATGACCCTCTATCCCGGTTTTACCGAGCGCGGATGATGCCGGCGAGCAATGGCATTAGGCGCAATCGAGGCTGTCCGCGGGCATTGGCCGGAATATTTGATCGAAGCCGCCGGCCTGGCGCTGTTCATGATCTCGGCCGGCGCCTTCGGGACATTGCTCGAATACCCACAATCGCCGGTGCGCGGCATGCTTCCCGACCCGCTCGTCCGGCGCGCCCTGATGGGAATGGCGATGGGGGCCACCGCGATCGGTCTCATCTATTCGCCGTGGGGGCGCCAGTCCGGGGCCCATTTCAATCCCGCCGTAACTTTGGCCTTCACGCGGCTCGGCAAGGTCGCGCCGTGGGACGGCGTGTTCTACGTGATCGCCCAATTCGTCGGCGGGCTGGCCGGTGTTCTGGCGATTTCGGCCGTGCTCGGCAACGCCTTTCGCCGGCCGCCGGTCGAATTCATCGTGACGGTCCCGGGCTCTGCCGGCCCGCTGGTCGCCTTTCTGGCCGAGTTTGCCATCTCGAGCGGTTTGATGCTGGCCGTCCTTTACACGAGCAATCGCATCCGCGTGATGCGCTATACCGGGCTGTTCGCCGGCGCTCTGCTTGCCGGCTACATAACGATAGAGGCGCCCTTCTCCGGGACGAGTATGAACCCGGCGCGCACCCTTGCCTCGGCGGCGCCGAGCGGGCTTTGGGACGGCTTGTGGATCTATTTCTCGGCGCCGCTCCTCGGCATGCTGATCGCCGTCGATACCTATCGTCTGCTGACCGGACGCAGGGACGTGATCTGCGCCAAGCTCAACCACATAACCCACCGGCGCTGCATCTTCCAGCACTGCGGCTTCAAAGAGCATGCCGTCGACGTGCCGCGGCTGGTCGAGAGGCGCAGCCGGAGCAATGCGGGCGCGCAGGCATTTGATTGAACACGGAGTTGCCGATGGCGAGCGAGCGTTATGACGTGATCATTATCGGCACCGGTGCCGGGGGCGGCACGCTCGCCTATCGGCTCGCGCCGACCGGCAGGCGCATCCTGCTGCTCGAGCGCGGCGATTT
>Ga0310910_10002677_pt1 | contig 10104 bp, 9 predicted proteins | sample GREbulkMGHF172_FD_203448 | JGI IMG/M metagenome (GOLD analysis project Ga0310910, IMG submission 203448) | Lab enrichment of tropical soil microbial communities from Luquillo Experimental Forest, Puerto Rico - GRE.bulkMG.HF172 | ecosystem: Environmental > Terrestrial > Soil > Tropical forest >... | reverse complement strand
AATGTCCTACAAGTGCCAAAGCGGGCATTGCGCGAGGGATAAAGCCCTCGCAGTATGTGAGATGCAATACTAACCTGCAACGCATAGCCGCTCTGGAAGGGCATCATGAAACTTCGCCGCCGTCGATTTCTGCATCTGGCGGGGGGCGCTGCCGCGCTGCTGGCCGTGTCGTCGGCCGCAAGGGCGCAGACCTACCCAACGCGTCCGGTGCGATTGATCGCCGGCTTTCCCCCAGGTGGCGTGGTCGATACGTTTGCCCGCCTGATCGGTCAATGGCTGTCCGAGCGCCTCGGTCAGCCAATCATCATCGAGAACCGGGCCGGCGCTGGCGGCAATCTCGCCGTTGAGGCGGTAGTGAAGGCACCTCCCGATGGATATACGCTCCTCATGATTGGTTCGAATAACGCGTGGAACGTGGCACTCTACGACAATCTCAGCTTCAATTTCATTCGCGACATTGCGCCGGTCGCGAGCATCTACCGTGGACCGGCTGTCTTGGAGGTACATCCGTCATTCCCAGCGAAGTCCGTTCCCGAATTGATCGCTTACGCTAAATCCAATCCCGGTAAGATCAATATGGCGTCGGGCGGTGTCGGCAGCACGCAGCACGTCTACGGCGAGCTATTCAAGATGATGACCGGCGTGGACATGCTTCATGTGCCATATAGGGGCGGGGGGCCAGCGCTCACCGATCTTCTTGCCGGGCAAGTGCCGGTCATGTTTGACACCCTCGCTACGTCGATCGAACACATCAAGGCGGGCAAGCTACGCGCCCTGGCGGTGACCTCTGCGACCCGCTCGGATGTGCTGCCAGACATCCCGACCGTGGGCGACTTCGTGCCGGGCTACGAGGGAACCGGGTGGCAGGGGGTCGGCGCTCCCAGGAATACACCCGCCGAAATCATCGACAAGCTCAACAAGGACATGAATGCGGGCCTTGCCGATCCGCGGATGAAGGCGCGGATCACCGACTTCGGCTACACGGTTTTTGCAAGCTCGCCCGCAGACTTCCGCACGTTCATCGCCGCATATACAGAGAATTGGGCCAAGGTGATCAAGTTCTCTGGCGCCAAAATCTATTGATCAAGGTTACGTGCTCGACATTCCATAACGTTACGTTCTGCGAATGACATCGGCTTAATGACAGCTTCGGGACCAAGCCCCCAAATCAACTCCTAGCGGGGGCGGCGTCTCTTGACGCGAGGCTTGGCGCGGTCGGCAAGATGGCCCGCGCCCCGCTGAACCACGTGCCTGATGCCCCGGTTGCCCCGGTTGAGAGGGCACTGCTACCGGGAGACTAGCATGGCTCCGGTTGATCCGTTCGAGAAGGCCGCTGATTGCGAGCGGTCTCTGCATAAGTCCCAAGAGCCAGAGCGGCGGCTTGTCCTGAGCAAGCTACGCGATCTTTGGATTGACATTGGCAACCAGCGAAGCGTGATGAATGATGAGGAGTTGGCGAGCGACATCGAGCGCCTCGGCCACATCCAGTGCGAGTTGACGCGCTTCCGCTCCAACTGAGAGAGGGCTGCTACCCGTCGTTGCGGTCGGCCTCGTCTGCCAAGCGCATCCACACGCGGGCCATTTCTACCAGAAGCCGGCGCGCTTGACGGCGTGACGACACTACGCGGCATTGCGCGGGCGCGGCCCGCCGTCGCCGCATGAGCTGGGTGGATCACCGTGCCAAGGGAACGTGGAGCATCCAGCGCGGGACATGTCCACAAGATAGGACATTCCCGCACCACATGATGGCCATGTTTATGCTGTGGACCAGAGGTGGGCACTCTGTAGGCGTGCGAGCGATGAGATGTAAAGTGTGCGGCGCCGAGTTGATGGTCTTGACCAACGTGGTCCGGGACGCTGTCCCAGGCGTCGAACACCATACTTTCATTTGCTCGGCATGCCATACGACAGAGCATCGGGTAGTGTTCACGCGACATGGTCGTGAGGATGACAGCGAGCCTGCGCCCATACATGAGGCTCCGCCCACCGTGCCTGCATCAAAGGCTCAGGAGAAGCACAGTGCTGCTCCGGGCCTCTTCAGCCGCGTAGTTGCAAGGATATGTGGCCATTAGGGCATCGGTCATGCTGTGCTTGGACTGCGGCGCAGTGATGCACTTGGTTCAGGTAACCAAGGATACTACGATGCTCGTGCCTGGTTACGAGCATCATATGTGGCAGTGCTCGGGCTGCTCGACTGTCGAGCAGCGGATGACGTTCAATTCTGAGAAATCGCCGACCCAAACAGCGCCAGCTGAACCAGCCCAAACAATGTTGGTGGAGCCGACAGAGGCAGCGCCGGCGCAGTTGACTGAGACAGTACCGGTGGAACCGACCCAAACAGTGTCGGTTGAACCCACCCAAACAGTGTCGATTGAACTCAGCCAAGCAGTACCGGTCGAACCGACCAAAACAACACCGGTTGAGCCAATCCAAACGGTCTCGTCGGAACCAACCTATCCAGAGTCGCCCGCCGCCATGCCCAAGATGAGTGCTCGGGCGAAAGCGCTCGACGAGAAGCTCCGCAATCTCAAGGAGCGGGCAAAGGCCGCGAGAGAGGCTGCGGGTGAGACCGCGCGACCTACACAGTTCAATCGCGACTTGGATAACGAGCCCCGTCCGGTTCCTGAGCCTTCGGCATCGTCCGATGCATCGAGCCACGTTAAGCCTGACGAACCCTTGCGGTCTCCTACGGAGCCTATCGTCTCTCCAGCACCAATATCACACGACGCGCCCATCGCGCATCTCAGAGCAACGCGCCGGCTGTGACGAACCTTCGCGAAAGGCTGGGAGAGCTGGTGAGGGCTATGCGCCAGTTGTCGATAGTTCGTTAGCCACGCGCACTCTCAGAGGCGCTCAGATGCCTGCGCGACTCTCGGTGACCATCAGGATGCACGGGATCACACGGCAATGCCTGTCGCTCACAATGAGCGGTACGACTTCTTCCTGAGCCGTCGGGGCTCGGTGGCAGCCGTTGCGCAGGAGGTCACTAACGTTCTCACTGAGACCGGTTATCGGGTCAACGTTCAGGACTATGACTTCCGCCCTGGTGCAAGCTTTGTTGAAGCTATGCATGAAGGGATCAAGAACTCACGCGACCTCGTGATCCTCTATTGCGCTGACTATGAAACCTCGTTCTACACCCGAAAGGAGTTCGCGAGCTTCGTGGCGGAGCAGGGGCAAAGCCTGCCGGATGAGCGGCACATTATCGTCCTGCGCTGTGAGGATATTTCGCCGCGTGGTCTTCTTGCAGACCTACCGTTTCAAGACCTTGTCGGTGTCAAAGACCCTGCGGAGCGCAAGCGGCGCATTATCGCCGCAGCGGAGCGTCAATCCCAGGCCGCACCACCGCCACCACGACCCTTCATCGGGGTGCCGCCACGCATCGCGAGCTTCACGGGCCGAGCAGACGAACTCGACAGGCTCGATGCCAATCTCATGCACGACAAGCCAGCGGCGGTGACACAGGCCGTTGGTCGCGCGGCGGTACAGGGCATGGGCGGCGTAGGTAAGACTTCGCTGGCCATTGAATATGCACACCGCTATCGCAAGCTCTATGCAGGCGTGTGTTGGTGCCCAGCCGAGACGCGCACGGGGCTCTTGAGTGCTCTCGCGAACCTTGCCGTGACCCTTGGTGCAACGGCAGCAGATGAAGCCAACATTGAGAAGTCAGCGAGGGCGGCTCTGGGCCGTCTCGCCGAGCTGCGCGCGATGTGGCTTCTCGTCTACGACAACGTGTCGAGCCCTGACGAAGTTGCTGATCTGCTCCCATCTGCTGGGGCTCGGATTCTGATCACGTCGCGCTTCTCAGACTGGCGCGAAATAGCTGATGAAGTGACCCTCGACGTGCTGCCGCCTGCCGAAGCTATAGCCTTCCTTCAGAGCCGCACAGGACGCAGCGACGCTTTAGGCGCCAGGACGCTGGCAGAGACCTTGGGCTATTTACCGCTCGCCCTCGACCATGCGGCCGCTTATTGCAGGCGCACACAGGTGCGTTTCGACGACTATGCGGGAAAGGCGTCAAGCCTAACCGCCAGCGTGCCGCGCGGTTCAAGCTATCCCAGGAGCGTCACGGCAACCGTCGATCTTGCCATCTCCCAGGCAGTGGCACAGTGCGCCGCGGCTGAAGCGCTGATGGCGTTTCTCGCGCAGTGTGCGCCCGAGCGCGTCCCGATGCTCCTGGTCGAGGGAGCAATCGACGACGAGATTGAGCGGCGGGAGGCGATCGCTGCACTCAACGAAGTATCTCTCGTCAAGCATGATCCATTCGACGACGGGACGCAGGCGGTGACCGTGCATCGGCTCGTTCAGGTGGTGGCACGAGTACGGTCGAAGGCAAACGGTTCGGCGCAGGATGCCGTCGGGCGACTGATTGCACGGCTGTTGGCGATTTACCCCAAAGAGAGCTACAGCGATTGGCGGTCGTGGCCGCTATGTCACCATCTTACGCCGCATGTACTAGCGCGACGTGCTCGGTGCCCTGATGACGCTTCGGTCTTTGCGGGCTGGCCAGAGCTTTTGGATCGGGTAGCCAGCTATTTCCACCGGCACGCGGCTTACTCCCAAGCCGCACAGCTTTTCGGCAATGCACTCGCGATGCGAGAAAAGGTGCTCGGCTCCGAGCATCCCGACACAGCGACAAGCCTCCACAACATCGCCCTCCTGCTGCATGACCAGGGCGACTATGCAGGGGCGCGGCCCCTCCATAGGCGCGCTCTTAAGATACGAGAAAAGGCGCTCGGTCCCGAGCATCCCGACACAGCAAGCAGCCTGCACAATCTCGCTTCGCTGCTCCACGACCAGCGCATCGACCTTGCAGAAGCGCGGTCACTCCAGGAGCGCGCACTGGCGATACGAGAAAAGGCGCTCGGCCCCGATCACCCCGATACGGCGGCGAGCCTCCAGCATCTCACCTTCATGCTCAGGGATTGGGGCGACTTTGCAGAGGCACAGCCGCTCCACGAACGCGCCCTCGCGAGCTTAAAGGGGAGGCTCGACCCCGAGCATCCTGATGCGGCTAACAACCTCAACAAGCTTGCAGCCTTGCTATACGACAAGCGCGACTTTGCAGAGGCGCGGCGTCTTGTCGAGCGCGCGCTTGCCATCCAAGAAAAGGCGCTCGGCCCCGAGCATCCGGACATTGCGACGAGCCTCACCATGCTGGCTGTCCTCCTCAAGCATCAGCACGACCTTGCTGAAGCGCGGTCACTCCAGGAGCGCGCACTGGTAATACGAGAAAAGGCGCACGGCTCGGAACATCCCGGCACAAACTGGACGCGCATACGTCTGGCTCTCCTACTCCTCATGGGCGGCCGGCCGACTGAAGCGCTCGCCCTCAGCGAGACCGCCCTTGCCGCCCACGAAAAGGTTCTCGGACGGGATCACCCTTGGACCAAGGAAAGCACCCGCACCGCCGACGCGCTCGATAGGCTCGGCCGTAACGCGGAGGCCGAGGCGCTACGTGCGCGTTATGGGCTGCGGGTTTGACAACCGTAGCACGACGGTGCTGGCGCAACGGGGCAGATCAGTGGCAAGTGTCTCCAATGCATCGTGGCCTGGCGGGCACGCCCTTCAGATAGGTACCCGTCTTTTTGGGGGGCGGAGGATGCCTTTCGCCGTGGCGAATTTCTTTCAACATTGCTGCGTTCAGCCGCTTCGCGCGAGCAGATTGCTTACGGTCATCGCGTGCCATTTGCCGCCGCGCGCTATTGCCACGCCGCGAGCGTTCAATGCCTCTGCGATGGCCCGCAATGTCGTTGCGCCGGCGCGCTGTATCCGAGACGCGACGCCAAGAGGATCACCGACCCATTAGCTCTTCTCGGTGTGCGTGCGCAATCGGAACCAGTGCAGTTCGTTTATTGATCCCTAGCTTCGTGTAGATGTTATGCAGGTGAACCTTAACAGTACCTTCTGAAAGGTTGAGCCGGCGACCAACGTCTTTGTTCGACAGCCCCTCTGCCACCATTAGAACGATTTGCCGCTCGCGACTTGTCAGTGAATTCACCTGCTGATTGTTCTGCCCCTGACCGTCTTGAGCCAACGCTGGAATGCTCAGTGTCAGCATTAGGAGGACAACCAGGGCTTTGGCGGCTTTCATGGTCAATTTTCTCCCGCCCAAAATTCCGAATCCAAGATCAAAACCCCGGCTCCTCGTGGGCTCGTCAGCTACAGCAGCAGCCATCAGCACACCTATTCGACGCACGCGGTGGCCCTGCTGCGCCCGCCCCGCAAGCGGGCACGCCGCAGCCGCGCCGCCGAGCAGCGTGATTAACCCGCGCCGATTGAATGGCTCAAATGGCATCCGTCGCCCCAGGAGCGAAGACCAGGCGCAGATTATCAGATTGGCGGGTATCGTCAGCGAATATTGAAGGCACCGGCGGAGCACCTGGAGTCTCAGTCTGGCGACGGGACCATACCACGCCCCTGCCGCCCTAGGACGTAGTCAAAGGCCGAGCCGGCGGTCACCTGCTTGCGTCATTTGTGCGCCCTCACGCTGCGGCGCTGGCGAAAGGGCGGCTGATGCGCTGCACCGTCTTTGGATTGACGCCAAACCGGGCAGCGATCTTGCGCCACAGGTCAGCCCGCAGGCGCTCGTCGCCGGATAGTCAGTGAGTCTCGATCACGGGCCTGAATAGCTTGCCGTTCTCGATGAGGCAGCATCACGAGCGCAGCGCTGCGCAAATGCAAGTACCTGGTCGAGTAGTACCGCTATTGCCACTACTTGTACTATCTGCGGCGTCTCTGGTCCTAAAGTGGCTTGCGAATCCGCTCAGCTGGGCGAATAGAGCCTCTATCGCCTCTATTCCGTTCGGATTCAGGCGCAGCTGCGTGATCTGAGTCACTCATTGCGAGCAGGCGCGGGGAGCCCGAGGGTTCCTTCTATTCGTTCTATTCTGGGACGATCTACGCCGCGATGGCCAGCAATAACCAGCATCTCAACGGCCCCAGCATCTGGGCCAGCATCTCAAGCATCTCAGCCAGCATCTGGCCAGCATCGGCCAGCACTGCGGGGTAGGCGCGCTGAGCCTGGCAAGGAGTGGCTCACCCGTGTGCTGTGCTTTGAGCCTCTATCCCCTCTATTGGGGCGTGACATCGTCGATTGCTGGCATTGCCAATCAATTCAATTCCCGACATCAAGCGCATGTCTTCGGCGCAGTGATGTGCCCAACACTTTGGGCCAGGAAGCACACCGACCTCTATTTTCCTTCTATTTTCGCTCTATTTTCCTACGCCCCCCACGATACGCCGCCTTACCCCTTCATGCCGTCACCAACTTTCGTCCATAGCTCCCGGCCAAGACGCGCGCCAACTGAGCCATTAGTCCTAATACATTCGATATATTGAAATCGGCGTTTCTCACAGTTGTATATTGTCGCCAGCCATTGACCAGGTCGCCGATGGTTAGACCCCTGACGAAGGATGCTCAGAGCCCTTCGTCGGGGTCGCCTATCGGGTCGGTTTCAATTCAAAGAGCCAACCCCAGTACGCATCCCGCTCCAGTACCGACTGCTATGTCGGACCTATGTGCAACAGCTATTGAGAATGTTCCACAATCCTTGGCAGCCGGATCGTGAATGTCGAGCCGCGACCGACCTCGCTTTCGACTGTGATGTCGCCGCCCATCATCTGGCAGAACCGGCGGCTGATGGTGAGGCCGAGGCCGGTGCCACCGTACTTACTCGCGGTGGTCGAGGATGCCTGGGAAAACTCCTGGAACAGCTTACCCATCTGCTCCGGCGTCATGCCGATGCCGGTGTCGGTGAGCGCGAGCGTGATCCAGTCGCGGCCATTCTCCTGTCCTTCGTGACAGGCGATGGTGACGGTGCCTTTCTCGGTAAACTTGTTGGCGTTGCTCGCAAGGTTGAGCAGGGATTGTCGCAGTCGAGTTTGGTCGGCATGGATGGTGCCGAGGTCCGCCGAGCAATCGATGACAATGCGGTTGCCGTTCTTGCTCGCCATCGGCTCTATCGTCTGGGCCACGTCCTTGACCACCGGCACCAGCGAGAACGTTTCGAGATGTAGCTCCATCCGCCCAGCCTCGATCTTAGACAGGTCGAGAATGTCGTTAATCAAGGTGAGGAGATGCCGAGCCGCACCGAGGACGCGGTCGAGCGGCTCCAAGTCCTGTTTTTCCGCCTCAGCGTCCTCGCGAAGCATCTCGGAGACGCCGATGATAGCGTTGAGCGGTGTGCGCAGCTCGTGGCTCATGTTGGCGAGGAACTGCGATTTGTGCTGGCTTGCCTCGGCGAGCTGGCGGCTCTTGTCCTGGATTTCGTCGAACAGCCGCACGTTCTCGATAGCGATCACCGCTTGGTGTGCGAATGTTTCGGCGAGCGCGATCTGCTTCTGAGTAAAGGCGCGCGGCTCGTGGCGGACAACGGTTAGGACGCCGACCACATTCCCCTCGCGTATGAGGGGCACGCCGACCCCGGCTCGCACGCCGAGCACATTGGCCGAGTCCGGCCCTTTGTGTTCGGGGTCGGCCAGGAGATCCGGAACGTGGACCGTGCGGCCTTCGACGAGCGTGCGCCCGAAAATTAATCCGCGATCCGGCTTCGGAGAGTAGCGTTCGAGTTTGTCGCGCTGCCACTGTGAGAAGCCGTAGGTCGCAGCGACCGGGTAGGTATCCCCCACGCACCGGCGGATGACTGATCGATCCGCCGAGCAAAGCCGGACGGCCGACTCGGCCAGCGTATTGAGCACCGTCTGCAGGTCGAAGGTCGAGCGGCTGATGACCTCCAGCACGTCGGCGGTTGCAGTCTGCTGTTGCAGGGACTCGCTAAGATCGTCTGTGCGCTGGCGCAGCTCGTTGAGCAGCCGTGTGTTCTCGATGGCGATGACCGCCTGGGCGGCAAAATTCTCCACCAGATCGATCTGTTTGTCGGAGAATGGACGAACCTCCTGGCGGTAAACATTGATCATGCCAAGCAGTGTTTCATCTTTGCGCAGAGCAACGGACAATGACGCGCGTATCCCGCTTGTATCGACCAGCCCGCGAAATGTTTGATTGTCACGGTACGCGTCTTCCTTCCGCCGGTCGGCCACATGGACGAAGCGCTCGCCTCGCACGATCCGTTCTGCCGCACTCCCGGCAATCGGCCGGACGGGACTGTGCTGCCGCAGCCATCCGACGAACTGCGGGTCCCCGCGCACCGCAACCGCATACAGCTGCTCACCATCGAATCTCCACACGTGACCGTGAGTGGCCTGGCAAAGCTGGGTTGCCCGTTCGAGTATCGCGTCGAAGATTGGTGTGAGGTCGCCCGGCGAACTGGAGATGATCTTGAGGACCTCCAACATCGCCACCTGCTGCTCCCGTGCCTCGCGCAGTTCGCGGGCAAGTCGTGCGACCTTTGTATCCTTGCTTAAAGCGGAAAGACGCCGATTGCGCGCAGGCTTTGACGCGGTGCCGCGCTTCGCCTTGATCGTCTGCTGCGCCTTCGCTGGCTTACGGCTCGTCGCCCGACGCCGTCTCACCTGACCCTCCCTGGAAGGAACGCCTGTTAGCCTAGCACGACAGCAGGTAGTTTGTGCAGCACAGCAAATTAGCGCCCGCATGGTCCGGTTGGGGTCACAACCGGTAGTTACCGCATCGCAGCATTGGCGTCCGGTTATGTTCCATCAACAGACATAATCACCGCCAAAAGTCCTTGAACCGATCGACGGCCAACTCGGTATAGCGGACGGTGTGCTGGATGTTCTTATGACCGAGGTAGTGTTGCAGGGCACGAGTATCGTGGCCATCGTTGGCGAGCTTGTATCCGCAGGCGTGCCGGAGCATGTGCGGGTGGTAGTTCCAAGCATGTTTCCAGCTATTGTTGTGGTCTCATTTTCGGGAGTTGCTGCTTTGTGCGCGCCCCGATGGGCCGCTGAGCCTAGGCTGCGCCACCGGCGGAGACTGCTTTGTCAGCCTCTATCCGCTCTATTTCAGGCGCTGCACCATTCTGCCAGCAACATCTGTTAAGCCAGTATCGTCTGCCAACATCTGCCCAGTAATTATCTGCCCAGGCCAACAACATCTGCCAGCAATCTGCCAGCATCTGCCCCAGCATCTGGGCCCAAGCATCTCAGCCAGCATCTTAATGGCTCGAGCATCTGCTCCAGTAT
>Ga0310910_10002676_pt1 | contig 10105 bp, 9 predicted proteins | sample GREbulkMGHF172_FD_203448 | JGI IMG/M metagenome (GOLD analysis project Ga0310910, IMG submission 203448) | Lab enrichment of tropical soil microbial communities from Luquillo Experimental Forest, Puerto Rico - GRE.bulkMG.HF172 | ecosystem: Environmental > Terrestrial > Soil > Tropical forest >... | reverse complement strand
GTGGTATCCTCGAGAAGATGAGACGCTGGGTTCGGAGAGGCAGACTTACTGTCCTGCTCGTGACGGCGCTGGCGACGATGGCAATGCCATCCGCATGGCGCGCCTGGGCCCAGACCTCGCTCGCGCCTGACGCTATCTCGTCGAAATTCTGCGACGACCCTTTCGCCTTGCTCTTTGCAAGGAGCAAACTGCAGCAACGAAGGGTGTCCGTCTCAGGGTTAATCACGATGCCACCCTTGGCCCCGGCGGCTTTCGGCGCGGACAGTGAGCTGGGTCAGGCCCCTAGTGCCGGTAGCCCTGGCTCGCAAACCTCGACCGGCCAGGCAGCGAGCGCCGGCGACACCACTCAGACATCCAAGGACGGGATTAGCGGGTTCGATGTGAACCCCGTCACCGGCTTGGTGTCAACCTCGGCGGTAGACTACCAGCCGCTGACCGGTAGGCAGCGGGTCAAGCTATATTTCAAGCAGAACTTTTTGTCGGTGGGCGCCTACTTCGGACCGTTTGCCGCCGCTTTGCTGCTGGACCAGACCACCGACTCGCCCTCCCAGTGGGGGGGCGGATTCTCGGGTTATGGAAAAAGGGTAGCTTCGCGTTTCGCAGCCGCCATTGTCCAAGGGACGGTTCAAGCGCCGATTGCTGCCGTTCTGCACGAGGATGTTCGTTACATCGTTAGCAAAGAACACGGGGTGAAACGCCGGACTTGGCACGCGGTGGTCTACAGCTTTGCTACATACAATAGCCACGGTCAACCGACCGCAAATATCGCCAATATAAGCTCGTATTACGCTGCCAGCGCAGTCAGCGCGACCTGGCTTCCGGGCTATTACAACGTGGCGCGTTATGCGTTGATCGATGGATCTGAATCACTCGGACTGAGCATCCCCGTTAACATGCTTCAGGAGTTCTGGCCCGAAGTCCGCCGCTACGTGTTCCGCCGGCGTTGAGTCGGCCTCGGGGTTAGCGCGCAGGGCCTCGGCGGCGAATTGAGCTCGGTCCGTTACCCCTTGGCTGTGTATCGCAAAGTTCGGGAAAGTGGAAGGTCGTAGCGAACGCTTTTTTAGCGTGTCGCAACCTCTCACGCCTCTGTGTCGGCGGAAATAAGAAAGAACTGAATCGATCGCGATCCCGGACGCAGCATCAGCTGCCGGACGTTTTTACAAGGAAAGACCAGGCTAGCTAGCTTAGCTAGGAAAACTCAACGACCAGACGCCCGCTGATGCTACCCTGGCCGACATGCTCGAAGGCCCAGTTGATTTCCTCCAACCGGCAGGTTTGGGCGACTGTCTTGATTCTCCCCTCCGCGGCCAGAGCCAGCACTTCGCGCAAGTCCTGGCGCGTGCCGACGGCGGAAGTCAGAATGCGAATCCCTTTGGCCACGGTCTGCAGAATAGGAAGCGTGAAGCTACCCGGTGGCAAGCCAACCAATACAAGGGTTCCACCTCGGCGCAAGGCTTCAGCCCCCTGGGCGACGGCGGCCGGAGTGGGTGCCAGATTGATGACAACGTGGGCGGCACCCAAAGCTCGGATCGCCTTGGGTGCATCATCGCGCGAGGCGTCTATGGCGATTTCGGCGCCAAGTTGCCGGGCCAAATCCAGCTTGCTCGGCCGAACGTCTACAGCAATGACCCGGGCTCCCATGGCTCGAGCGATCTGGACCGCGTAGTGACCAAGTCCACCCACACCCCAGATCGCGACTGTGTCGCCGACCCGTGCTCCCGAGATCTTGAGGGCACGATAAGGAGTGAGGCCGGCGCAATACACCGGAGCAGCATCCACGAAGCTCAAGCCCTCCGGTACGGCCACCGCATGTGAGGCCGGGACGGCGACGTATTCGGCGTAACCGCCGTCCACCATGAAGCCCGTCACCCGGATCTGCGGGCAAAGGGCCTCCCGGTCGCTGGTGCAATATTCACACTCTCCGCAGGTGGAATAGATCCAGGGAATGCCCGCACGATCACCGACTTTGAAATTGGCCACGTCCGCGCCAATTCGTTCGACAACTCCAACCGCCTCATGGCCCAGAATCAGAGGCAGCTTGTGCAGCCGCCACTCGCCGGCCGCTAGGTGGAGGTCCGTGTGACACACACCACAAGCCTTCACTTTGACCAGGATCTCGGCCGGTCCGCACTGAGGCACGGGGACATCTTCAATCACCAGGGGTGTGCCAGCTTCGTGTAGGACCGCAGCTTTCATAAGAAAGTGGATGGTAGACAGTTGACCTATACGGGGACACCCGCGGGCGCCCGAGACGCGGATACAAGCAAGAAGGCGGACGGCAGGCGAGAATGGCTTCTGCCTCCTGTCTACCGTTCACTGTCTACTTACATCGCTAGGATACCTTGGCGAAGATGATGGCGAATGTGTATAGTGCCATCGACTCGATCAAGACCAGCGCCAGGATGAGCGCGAACTGGATGGCCGGGCGGGCTCCCGGGTTGCGCGCCAGGCCCTCACAAGCCGCGGCCGTGGCCTTGGACTGTGCATACCCACAGCCTGCCGAAGCAATAGCCATAGCAAAACCTGAGGTGATGGCGACCCAGTTGGTGGTTGAGCCGGCGCCCCCCGCCGGTCCCTGGCCAAACGCCGGAACGGCGAACAGCAGAGTAGCCAAACCCATTAGGAACAGCATGATCCTTTGTTTCACTTCTCCTCCTCACGGCCTTTCGCCAGAACGGCGAAGGTATAATGGAATTCCGACAGGGGGTGGTTTCCCGCCATCCCTCGTGCAGGCGGGACTCACGCTGACGGGTTGATGTAGGGGCCCGCTTGTGCCTGCCCCTTGGTGTATCGCGCTGCGCCGTTTGAGTGACCGCGGAGCGTCGCCCCCTACAAACTCAATGTTCTTCGGAAACGGCCATGCCAAGGTAGACGGCTGGTAGCAACATGAAAATATAAGCCTGTAAGATCGACACGAAAATGTGCAGGGCCGCAAAGATGACGGGCACCACAATCGGCACCAACCCTCCGAACACCTCCTCGAGGAGGTTGCCCACTACCATGTTGGCATAAAGACGAACGCTGAGTGAGAGCATTCGGCCCACATTACTTATGATTTCGATGGGAAACATAATCAAGGCGAGACCCAGCATGGGACCACAGAGGTGCTTCAGATATCCCACCAACCCATGCTCCCGAAAGCCCTGAAAGTTGTAGTAGAGAAACGCCACGACGGCAAGGCCCAACGTCACCTGGATGTGCGCGGTGGGTGTGGTGAAGAGAGGAATCAGTCCCAGCATGTTACACAGCGCCACAAACAGGCCCAGGGTTCCCAGCAAAGTCACGTACTGGCGGCCTCCGTGTCCGATGATTTCGTCCGCCATGTTCTGGGTGAATTGCACCACGAGTTCCATGGTCTGCTGAAACCTGCCCGGATTCTCCACCGAGAGTCTGGAACGCAACAACAGCGCACCAGCGAGGAGCAGCAGGATTACTACCAATTCCATTGCAATGTAATTAGGAATCGGATGCGCAGAGTCAGCAGGCGGAAAGCCGATCTTCCCGAGCAGGCTCGTCACAACGCTGCCAAGAACCTTGTTGAGTAATGCTGTAAGCCAGAGTTCGTGTTCCATGATCAGAGCCCAGTTGTCAGTCCATAGTAGCCGGTTCCGGTTGGTTGTCGGTCGTCCAGTGCCTTTCGCCTGAGTCCCAAGGCGGATGCCAACATTTCAGCCCCTGCCGGAAGCTCGCAAGCCTTCGCGAATAAGAAAAGGCGATTCAATTACAATTGCGCCCGCCGGAACCAAGAGCCCGTAAATAATGAACATAAACGGTAGCCAGTGCGTCCGGTAGAGCACGTAGAGCGCCACGATAGCCAGCGGATAACGGACCGCGAACTTAACGATAACCCTTTTGGGTGGCCGAACCGTACCCGCGTTGGCGAGTGCCTCAACCGACTGACGAAGCCAATTGTAATTAAGTACGCCAAAAAAGGCCCCTACTGCAAACCCCAGCCCTGCTCTTCCGCGGCCGGTGATGAAAAGGCCGGCCATCCCTGCCACGGCGATCAGCACCATCCATCGGGAAAGGCGCGCTTCACTTCGGGCCAAGTCGAGCATTGGAATTATTTCTTCCGGCATCGCTTTCCGCCCTTTTCATCATTTTCAGAATCTCAATAAAGCCGCCTGCCGCTCCAAGCATCGTGAGTACAATGGAGAATACCGGCGAGGTGTGCAGCCAGCGGTCGAGCAGCCATCCGAGACCGTAGCCAGCCGCCGCAGCCGCCGGAAGGATGAAACCTAGGGAAGCGTAGTACGCCACCTGGGTCCACAGATCGGATTGCTTTCCCGCCAGCGGAGACATTGAACCCTACGCTTCAAGAGAAGAATGGACGAATCGCTTCGCGCGCGATCACGATCAGTGGCTGGGGGTATATGCCGAGCAATAGGGTTACGCCCAGGCTCACACCCAGCGCCACCGACAGGCCCGGGCCGGTCTCGAGCGGGACAGTATCCATCGCCTTCTTCATGAACATGGCCACGACAATGCGCAGGTAATAATATAACGCTACCACCGCGTAGCCCACCGCCAGTACCGCCAAGACATAGTGGTGCGTCTCAATGAGAGAGAGGAAAATAAAGTACTTTCCGATGAAGCCCGCGGTAGGCGGTATGCCTGCCAGCGAAAGCAGGAAAATCAGCATTATGATCGCCATGCCGGGCGAGCGCGACATCAAACCCGACAAATCGTCAATCTCGTCGCCGATCAAATCTTTTCGGCGCATAACGATGATAACCGCAAAAGCGCCGAGGTTCATGAAAGCGTAGACCAGCAGATAGATGAAGACCGCCTGGAGTCCCGTCTCGTTGCCATCCGCCGCAGTGATAACGCCAAGCAACAGATAACCCACGTGCGAGATGGTCGAATACCCGAAAAACCGCTTGATGTTGGTCTGAGTTATGGCCGCGAGATTCCCCAGTGTCATCGTGGCCACAGCCACGCCAACCATCAGCAACTGCCACTGCACACGCAACGGCCAAATACACGAAAGCAAAAGACGCAGCAAGATGGCAAAAGAGGCGACCTTGGGCGCCACGGAGATGAAGGCCGTGATGGATGTTGGCGCTCCTTCGTAGGCGTCTGGGGTCCATTGATGAAAGGGCACAGCCGCCACTTTGAAGAAAAGCCCTGCCAGCAAAGTAATCATCGCAACCCAGGACAAGAGGTCGGTGGGGGAACGTTCAGAGAGGCGCCCCATGATAAGCGCTAGATTCGTGGAACCGCCGATCCCGTAGAGGAGGGACATCCCGTAGAGCAGCAACCCGGATGAGAAGGCACCCAGCAGAAAGAACTTCACCGCCGCCTCATTGGACCGCCGGCTGCCGCGCAGGAAACCGGTCAGCACGTACTCGCACAGCGCCATGACCTCCAGGGCGACAAATAGAACAATGAGGTCCGTGCCGGAAGCCAGGAACATCATGCCCACGGCCGAGAACAGAAGCAACGCATAGTATTCTCCGTAATGGGCGCCCTCGATCTCCAGGTACTTGGCGGAAATCAGGACCACTAAACTGGTGGCGATCACGATTAGGAACTTCAGATAAATGGCAAACGTATCGAGCGTGAAGCTGCCGGAGAAGCCCTCGAAGTGCCCACCGCCCTTGAGAATGGGCCAGAACATCCCAAGCTGTGCTGCGGCGAACCCCAGGCCGATAAGCGCCGCCACCGCGTTGAGGTACTTGTCGCGCTTTTCGAGCATGAAGTCGAGCACAAGAATCGCCAGGGCGAAGATCGAGAGCAAGACCTCGGGCTTGATCGCCTGGTAGTCCTCGGGCTTGAAAAAAGCTCCCATTAGCGCGCTTCTCCCGAGGCCTGAGGCGCGGCCACCATTGAGTCGAAGGTGGGCTTGGGAGCGCGGCCGACCTGCCCCGACTTGTCGGGGCCCTGGCCGCGTGCAGACGAGCCGGCTGCGCTCCCAGCGGAGTTGGGTGAACCCGGAGCGTTGAAAAAGTGGGGGTCGACACGCTCCACGATGGCCGTCACCGGCTTCTCCAGGACGTTGAAGAAGGGCTTAGGGTAGAGTCCAATCCAGAAAGCCCAGATGATCAACGGCACCAAGGTTGTGATCTCACGGAGGTTCAGATCCTTCAAGACCTGGTTTTTGGGATTATCACAGGTCCCGAACATGGTCCGCTGATAGAGCCACAACATATACGCCGCGCCGAGAACAATGCCCAATACCGCCCACGCCGCCCAGGCCTTATTCACTTCGAAGGCGCCTTGCAGAATAGTGAATTCGCCAATGAACCCGTTCAGCAAGGGCAGGCCGATGCTTGAGAGCATCACAATCATGAAGAGCGTGGCATAGACGGGCATCACATTCGAAAGGCCGCCGAGTTCCTTGATTTCGCGCGTATGCCTGCGCTCGTAAATCAACCCCACGATCAAGAAGAGCGCGCCGGTGGAAATCCCGTGGTTGATCTGCTGGATGACACTACCCGACAGACCGTGCGGGTTGAGGGCGAATATTCCCAGGGTGCAGAAGCCCAGGTGGCTGACGGAGGAATAGGCGATCAGCTTTTTCATGTCGCGCTGCATCATGGAGACCAGCGCGCCATAAACGATGGCGATGATAGAGAGTATCACCATGATGCGTACCGTGGTGGGACTACTGCTGTACTCCGGCAACAGCGGCAAGGAAAAGCGGACGAAGCCGTAGGTCCCCATCTTCAGCAGAACTCCGGCCAGGATCACTGAGCCCGCCGTTGGCGCCTCAACGTGGGCATCCGGCAACCAGGTGTGGAACGGGAACATCGGCACTTTGATGGCGAATCCCACCATGAAAGCCCAGAATACCCACTTCTGCAAGTCCATCGGCCAGTGATATTTCATCAACTCCAAAACGTTGAAAGTGTACACTCCCGTGACCGAATGATAGTGAAAGTAGAGGGCCAGGATGCCGAGCAGCATCAGTACCGAGCCGGCGAGGGTGTACAGAAAGAATTTGATCGCCGCATAGAGCTTGCGCGGACCGCCCCATACACCGATGATGAAGTACATCGGCACCAGCATCACTTCCCAGAAAACGTAGAAGAGGAAGAAATCGAGCGACATGAAGACGCCCAGCATGCCCACCTGCAGGAGCATGAACATGGCGTAGTATTCCTTCACCCGCTCTTCCACCGCCGTCCACGAAGAAAGCACCGAGAGAAAGCCGAGCGTTGTCGTCAGCATGATGAGCAGCAGGCTGATGCCGTCGATTCCCAGGAAGTAGTGCGCACCGATGGAGTTGATCCACTCGTGGTTCTCGATGAACTTGAATTGCTGGTCCGGTGAGTTGCCGGGAAACCAGAAAGCCAGGGGCAACGAAACGAGGAAGCCCAGGAAGAGCACGATGTTGCTCCACCACCGGATGGCTTGTTTGTTCTCGCCCGGGATGAAAAGCAACAGAATCATGCCGACAAGCGGCGTGAAGAGCACAATGCTGAGAATGTGGGAGCGGAAGAAGTCCATCGTCTACCTCGGCCCGGTTAAGGGGTGAAGGGTAAAGTGTAAGGTGTAAAGGTTAAAGGCTATAAGGATAAAAGGATAAGGTTCTCCTCCTCCGGACAATGGCTTTGACCCTTCACCCTTTAACCTTTACCCTTTTCTCGCCGCTTCGCATTCACGATAATTGCTGTGACCACCGCGTAGAGTTGTTCCGTTTCTCGCATCAATGGAGCGAGCCGTCTTGCAGCAACGATGCCCGAGTCGGCAAGCAGGCGCAGCCAATAATGGCTCTCCTTAGCCTCCTTCTGGGCGATCCCATACTTGTGGATAAAGTCCGAACGGCTCTCTGCGGATTGGGCTTCTTCCACATTCGCTCCGATCGATGTCGCAGCTCGAAGGTACTGCTTTCCCAGAACCCACCCGGCTCCGTCCTTCCCGGCCTGGAGGGCTTGATAAAGCTTGATCGCGCGCAGAGAGTACGCATACGAACGCTTCCGGATGTCAGGGGCGGGCATCGTCTTACCCTTTGCACCTCATCCCTGTTACCCCGTCAGCCACTTCTCAATCCCCTTTGATTTTGTCCTTATCCTGTGCCTTTGCCTTGGCGATTACCCTCTGGGCGACGTCCCGAGCGTCCTTCGGGGTCAGGCCATAGCTTCTCGCAACCTCATTTACAGCCTCGGTCCATCGCTCCTCCCAAGCCTCGGGAGAGCGTTTTGACTTTCCCGACTTACGGAATTCCTGTTCCTCCCTAGCCATCTCCAGAACCAGCCTGCTGTGGCGGAGCTCGAGCTCTAGCTCCACTAGGAAATCCTCGAGGTGCTTAGAGACCTCCGCGAGCGCTTGATTGGACAGATTCTTCCACCTTCCGCCGTTCTCGGGCTGTTGCGTCATTTGTTACTGCTCTCTTCAGCGCGTGACTCTGTACCTCGGAATGTGCTTCATTTGTTTCGACCCCAATCATGGATGGTGGCTTGACCAGTATCAGCGACCTGCTTTACCCTTCACCGTTTACACTTTACCCCTTAGACTTTACACTTCAAAAGCGAACCAGATAGTAAGTCATGAAGATTAGGACGCCCAAAACAATGAAGAACGCGTAAGTCTGTACGACGCCAGATTGCACGACCCGCACCGGATAGCTGAGCAGTTTGGTGCCAAAGCCAACGACGTTCACTAAGCCATCGACCACCCAGATGTCCCACAGCCGCGATAGTTCGGCGGACATGCGGGTGGACCAACCCACTCCATTCACGCCGCCGTCCACGACGGCCAGATCGAAAGCCGCGAGAATGTTGCCCAGATCCTTGGTCCGGTTCACAAAGAGCGCATCATAAAGCTCGTCTACGTAATACTTGTTCAACAGGATCTGTTTTAGGGGACCTGGTGGCGCTGCCAGCCGTTCGGCAGTCAGCGGACGTCCTACATACCTGGCGTAGGCGCCAAGGATTCCCACCAGGGCGATCGCGATGGAAAGGAACATCAACCCCATCTCCAGTTTATAGCTGGGTTCGTGCGCGGCCGCGGCGAAACGACTCACAAAGAGGGGTTCGAGGAATTTGCCGAAGGGGTCAGAACCGAGACCTACGAGTCCGCCCACAACGGAGAGCACGGCCAGGACTACAAGCGGGCCGAGCATGCTCCAGGGTGATTCGTGGATATGGTGTTCGACCTCGTGAGGAACACGGGACTCCCCGGTGAAAGTCATAAAAAACAGACGAAACATGTAGAAGGCAGTCATGCCGGCGGTGATCCAGCCCACCAGCCACAGCACGGGGTGACCATACGGGCTGACGTACGCTTGCCCAAGAATTCGGTCCTTGCTCACAAAGCCGGCGAAGGGCGGAATCCCGGAGATCGCCAAAGTCGCCGCCATGATGGTCCAGAAGGTAACCGGGATCCTCCTAGCCAGCCCACCCATCTTGCGCAAATCCTGCTCGCCGCTCAAGGCGTGGATCACGGAGCCTGCTCCAAGGAAGAGCAGGGCCTTGAAGAAGGCATGGGTCATCAGGTGAAAGATGCCCCCGGCAAAGGCGCCAACTCCGCAGGCCAGGAACATGTAACCCAACTGGCTCACCGTGGAGTAGGCGAGGACTCGCTTGATGTCGTTCTGAACAAGGCCGATAGAAGCCGCCCAGATGGCTGTTGCCGCCCCGATCGCCGCCACCAGCGCCAGCGCCGTCGGCGCGAGGATGAACAAGGCGTTCGAGCGCGCCACCATGTATACGCCCGCCGTCACCATCGTGGCGGCGTGGATCAGCGCGCTGACAGGCGTAGGACCTTCCATCGCATCCGGAAGCCAGACGTAGAGCGGGATTTGAGCGGACTTCCCCGTAGCCCCAACGAAGAGCAGTACGCAGATGGCGGTAATTATGGTGTCGCCGGTCGCAAAGCGCCCGCTACGAGCCATCTCGGTCACGGCCCGAAAGTTGAGAGTCCCGAAGGTGACCGCCATCAGCATAACGCCCAAAAGAAATCCGGCGTCACCGATACGGTTGACCACGAACGCCTTCTTGCCCGCGTCGGAAGCCGACCTTCGCTGGAAGTAGAAGCCGATGAGCAGATAGGAGCAGAGCCCCACACCTTCCCAGCCGACAAACATCATCAGGTAGTTGTCCGCCAGGACCAGAACCAGCATGGAGAACATGAAGAGGTTCATGTAGCCAAAGAAGCGGTA
>Ga0310910_10002674_pt1 | contig 10111 bp, 11 predicted proteins | sample GREbulkMGHF172_FD_203448 | JGI IMG/M metagenome (GOLD analysis project Ga0310910, IMG submission 203448) | Lab enrichment of tropical soil microbial communities from Luquillo Experimental Forest, Puerto Rico - GRE.bulkMG.HF172 | ecosystem: Environmental > Terrestrial > Soil > Tropical forest >... | reverse complement strand
GCTGATCAGCACACTCCTGATCCAAAGCAAGCTGAATCGGTTGCTTATGAGCTTCGTGGAACTTCGACAGAGAGGACAAAGGTCGGGTCTCGCCTACCTGGCTCGAAGGCGAAACACAGGCCACGCCGCCCGCGTTGGCCTGCACGGTCTCCGGCGCTTCATCCTCTCCGCCTAGCCCAGCCGCAGCTCGCTAGAAATTCCGACTCCAGTCTTCGCTTTTAGGCGTGATCGATTTTCCGGTCAACTAGGCAAACGCCTAGTGGTCCCTTCGGCTTACCGGTTGCTACGTGACGCCCGACAAGCGCTCATGAATTCTTGCCGATAAAGGGCGTACTAACGCGGGTTTCGGGTTAAACGTTGTGAGCTGATGAAGTCCTCGTTTTATCGAGAAGCAGCAACAATGATAAGCAGTGTGCCACCCTGTCTTGGCGGCTCAGGTGTCGGACGCGGCATCGTCCCCGTGCGTTTCACGTGTTCGGACACGACTGTTTCGGGTGTCTCCGTGACTGCGGTTGCCGAAATGTTCATTCCGTCCTTGAGGCCCCAAGCGTCGGTCTCCTGGCCGTCGACAAAATCGTCACTCGAATGGTTTATACAACCGGGCAGGTTCTCCGCCAACATTTAGCCCCATCCCGTTCCCGACAACTGCTTGGTCGCCAGGCGCGCACGCTGAGTAATGGGCTCGGGCAGCACTTAGGCCTGGAAAGTGGTACATTGTACAGATGAGGTGGCCGCCCAGAAAGACAGCAGGTTATGGGGATTGTGCCCGCTCAGGGCTCCCAAGTACGGCTTCTAATCGCCGATGATCATACAATCTTCGCCCAGACACTAAGGGCCTATCTGGAGAAGACGTTCCGGGTTGTAGGGGTGGTGGCAGACGGTCGGGCCCTTGTCGACGAAGCGGTCCGACTGCAACCGGACCTGGTCATTGTGGATATCGGTATGCCGCTCTTGAACGGATTTGATGCGGCCCGAAGAATCAAAGAACAAGCTCCGAAGATTAAGCTCGTCTTCTTGACCATGCAAGTCGATCCGAATCTTGCGGCTGCAGCACTTGAGCTCGGGCCAATCGGATTTGTTCTCAAGCATGGGGATGAGTCGGAACTGTTGAAGGCGATTGATTATGTGCTGCGCGGCGAGTCTTATCTGACTCCCAAGTTGCGAGCGGAAGACTGGTTTTCAACGAAGGCAAAGGCGAGGCAGTTTTCGAAGGAAATGACCCAGCGACAACGAGATATCGTTCAATTGCTAGCTGAGGGGCGACCCATGAAGGAGGTAGCAGGTCTCCTCAATCTGAGCCCCAAAACCGTACAGTTCCATAAGCAGCAAATCATGGATTTGTTCAACCTCAGGACCAATACCGATCTGGTCTTACTTGCATTGATGGAGGGTCTAATCTCGCTACCTCCAGAATCGCCTCACGTGAAAACCGGGCAGAAACGGGACTAGGGTTCCGTCAGTCATGGTCACCTGGCATTAGGTTTTTTCCTAGTGGCATAATACCGTCCCCGCCGATACGCTTCAGGAAGCGTTTTGAACCTGGGCATTTTGTCGCTCACAAAGCGATTGAGTGCGGCTTCATGGCTTGCGAAAGGATAGGCTTGAGTCGCCCGAGGGTAATATTGGCCGATGACCACCGAGCGATGCTCGAAGCCGAGATTGCTCTCTTGTCTCCCCATTTTGATGTCGTAGCAGCAGTCGCCGATGGCGCGGCGTTGGTGTCGGAAGCTCGCCGCCTCCACCCTGATCTCATCGTCACTGACATAACCATGCCGCTCTTAGATGGAATTGACGCTTTGCACGAACTCCGAGCATCTTGCTCCACAGCAATATTTGTGTTTCTGACAGTGCATACAGAAAAAGAGTTCGTCGAAGCATGCATAGAGGCGGGCGCGCTGGGATATGTAAAAAAGTCCGACATGAATGACCACCTCGTACCAGCGATAGAAACTGCTTTCGCTGGCCGGCCCTACCTCCCCTGAGACCACTAGGCATTTTCCCAGTTGGCCGAAACGGGGTTCGGAGATAAGTTCCGGACAGCTTATAGCGTGAGGTCGGTGGTCCCCCAAAACCGACCGCTGGACTCGGGTAGGCACTTTCATCCCCCTCAGGCCTTCCCGAGTCCTCCCTCCAAGGCCAAAGGGAAGTACGGTTGGTTTCGAAGGACTTGACGTAACGGCGACTGCTCCAGCCTGCAGACGAGCCTCAACTGACCAAATGAACTGCTTCTGTACCGATTGCGGTTTGATTCTCGATGTGTAGATTGGCGGATTGCCGGTCTTTATTTGTGGGCTGAATCCCTAAGATGGCACAAAGCCGCCGCGATGCGCGCTATTGTCAAACAATTTTTTGGTCCATAGCGAGCTTAAGCAGACCAACATTACTCGTGGCACCAAGCTTTGTCATAATCCGATACTTATGGAAAGTCACAGTCCTAGCGGTAATGCCCAAGATCGCGCCAACTTCCTTCACCGTGCGACCACTGCTTAGTAGTCGCAACACATCTCTCTGACGGGATGTCAACTGGTGGCTTGACTTCAATCCCTGGTCTTTGAAACTGACGCCTTCGAAGCTCTTCCGCAAGACTGGAGTCAAGTATTTCACACCATGCATCGCATCGCGGAGAGCTGTGATGAGCTCCGGCGAGGTTGATTTCATATGAAGGTAGCCCGAAGCCCACTGGTTTAGACTTTCCGTTGCGGCCTCCACGTCATCGTTTGGGGTAACTACGATGATTTTTAAATGGGGGAAAGTAGATTTTAATTTTGACCCAGTTGCGAGTCCGTGGACAAAAGGCCTGTAAAAGCTAAGGAGAACTCCCTCTGGTTTTAGCGTCCGGACCGTGCTGAAGCGAGGAATCGTCACAAACGATTCCAAGCACTTCAACTTCGAGCTCAATAAGTCTCCTTAAAGCCTCGCAAACAAGTTTGTTTGGGTCAGCGACCAGAATGTGTGCCTGCTCAAGAAGTTTTCCCATCGGTCTTGCAGGAGGGGCGCCTTCCCACATTCCAGAAAACAGGTAGCATCAGCAGAAACTGGCAATCAGTGCAGTGCGGATGCTTGCTAGACGGTAGGCGCGAAAATGGCTGCTCCGCCACTGGGAAAATGCCCAGGTGCTGCTAGGTTGAACAAGAGTGCGCGCCCTTGGCCGATTGAAGTTGGGCTCCTCGTTGCTAGGGCTTGGCCGAAACTAGCACTTCCTCGTTGAGCTCGCCTTCAAATTCCCGGCGCTGGATTGACCACTCCATAAGACGAGGCGTTGCTCAAGCCGTGGCGCCGTGCGGTAAATGAAAGCCAGCAAACTGCTGCGACTAATGGAACATCATTGGATGCTAGCGGCATCGTCCGTCGATGTTGATACCTTCGACGGTGACCGCGTTAATCATCCGATAAACGCCGAGAGACAAACTGGGTATTTTCCTAGTTGCCGGGAAGATGGGAGCAGTCTACAAGAGAAGGCGGCTCGGAAGCGTTCCCAGACTGCGTTCACAAGCGAGGTCCTAGCCACGTATCGGTTGGGCCAGGCCGGAAGGATAAGTGCGAGAGGGACGGTCCTACCTTGACCGTTTGCTGAGCAAGGAGGGGAAAGGGAAAAACTATCGGCGAAAACTTGCATGTCGATTTTGCGGATGTTTATCGGTTTTATTGAAATTCTTGACATTTTTATGTCATGAGGAGGAACTATGAAAAAGTGGATTAGTCTCGGATTGCTGACGGCCCTCGCGCTGCCAGTTTACGGGCAGAAAAAGGAAGAAGAGCGAGTCGACAATTCTGGGAAAGTGATGCAGGAGATCTTGAATGCGCAGGACAGCATACCGCAGGACGTGCTGGATAAGGCTGACTGCGTGGTCGTGCTGCCATCAGTCAAGAAATTTGCCATTGGAGTTGGTGGCAGCTATGGGCGAGGTGTGATGACGTGCCGCGGGGGAAAGGATTTCAAGGGAAAGTGGGGCGCGCCAACGATGATGGCTCTTGAGGGCGGCAGTGTCGGTTTGCAATTGGGAGGGGAGGCGACCGATTTCGTTCTCTTGCTGATGAATTCGGGGGCCGCCTCGGGAATTCTGGCTAGCAAGGTCAAACTCGGCGGTGACGCTTCAGCGGCGGCAGGACCCGTCGGACGGACAGCTTCGGCCGAAACAGATGTGACGATGAAGGCGGACATCTTGTCTTACTCGCGGGCTCGCGGAGCGTTTGCGGGGGTCTCTCTCGAAGGATCTACTCTACGTCCAGATGATGACGCAAACAAAGCTCTGTACGGCAAGCAAATAGGAGCGAAAGAAATCGTGTTGGAAGGTGCAGTCAAAGCGCCGCCGAGTGCCTCAAGTCTACTTTCCACGTTGGACAAGGCATCACCAGTTAACAAATCAAAGTCCTAGGCCTAGCGGCGAGGCCTCAACGCTTACGGGGCCGTTCAACCTGGCTTTCCTCTCGATGGGCTTTGGCGGTTGGCGGTAGGATTACGCTGTGAACGTCGGCGTCCGAGTGGACCGAAAACTAGATCATGCAACTATCGTGCTGTCTGGTCCCTTTGATCTCGCGCACTCAAACGAAGTCGTGCATGCAGTGCACAGCGCCGAGGCACATTTACAAGGCTGCCATTGGCCGACATCAGCTTGGCGCAGGTCAATCGAATCGACGGGAGCGGCGCAGCCCTATTGGCGCGGCTACTCGATCGTTTGGCCGCAAACGGGTGCCGGACCGACATCTCGGGAGGCGACAACCCCGAGGCGGCTAGAGTACTAGCGCTATATCGCCGGCATCGTGATCACATGAGTCCGCTCGCGAGGCTCGGCGCGATTGCAGCTCAGATACCTGCCAAGGCCAACGATGCGTTTGATTTCAGCGGTCGGTGCGCCGCCGCCCTGCCAAAACTTGCTGCTGCGCCGGGGTCTGTCGATTGGTGCTCGTTACCCAAGTTGATGCAGGAAATCGGAGCCGACGGGCTGCCGGTTGCGAGCGCCGCCAATCTGCTCGATCTCGGTGCGATTAACCATCGGATTGGATCGAATCCCTTAGCCCGCAGGGCGTCAATCCCTCCGAAACCTTCATCGTGGCTATCTCCGTGGTGGCCGGTCGCTCGGGTGCGGGCCTCGCATTCGATCGCGGTACTCCAAGAAGGAAAAGATTCTCGGCGGCCAGAGTACAGCGCGGTTGAAGGCTAAGTCGGATGAACCTCAAGGCATCGAGCAATAGATCAAATATGGTCAGTAGCAGGCTGAAGAGACGATCGACTTTCGGCATCCACGACAGGATCGCATACCTGAGGGACTCTCGTCATTGAAGCGAGGACGTGAATCGGGGCGCTACATAATTTTTGCGGACCACAGGACATATTGCAAATACCCAAAAGCACGAAGAAGAACGGAGTCCAATTGCAAGTGCAAGAAATGGAGTCTTCACAACGCCGACAAACAAGTGAGCCGCGGTTATATGGTTGAGGGTCGCCTCTATGTAGGCCCGGGCGGGCATGTTCGTGATCACCAACGTCGCTGCTAGACCGCCCGCCAGGCCAGCAGATCTCCAATCCACGTCAAAAGCGGCAGCGACAGAACGAGCGCGAGAGCAAACAGTTAGCTATGTATCTGGAGCGCCAGGTGATCGAGTACTACGGACGCTAGGCCTCATCGGCGCTGTACCCCTTGCTCCGGCACGTCAATCAGATGCTGGTGGCCTGGGTGATGCGAAAGTTCAAGCGCTTTAAAGGCCATCCAGTCCGGGCGAGCCAGTTCCTACAAGGGCTTGCCAAGGAACAACGGGCTCTCTTCGTACATTGGGATCTCGGCCTGACCGGAGTGTTTAATTGATGGGAGCCGGATGCGCCGGGAGGTTCATGTCCGGTTCTGCGAGAGGTTGTGTCCAGACGACGCGAAAGCGTCCTGCTGTACGAAAGATGGAGGTGGACCCTCCGGAGCCGTCTTTTAGGAGGAGGCTCCAAACAGCCGTGAGCTGCTGCAGTCAAAAGCTGCGGTGGTGAACGTCCACGGTTAAAAGGCGTGACGTTAGATCACGTCATGTGGGGACTAGATAGACGAGCGCAAGTGAACCCCTGGGTAAAGCATCGAAACAGAACTAGGACGACACCAAAACCGGGGCTCACTCTCGGTCCCGGGAACAGTATGGCGGGTGCCTACTTACTGGCCATGCGGTGTCCGGTGCAGAAGGGGCGTGAATCTAGTCTGGGCTTTCGTGCGGAACTTGAGAACCTGGTTGGTGATGATAAGGGAAAAGGTCCAAACGGCAGAACCGTGAGGCCGAAAGTACCGAGGCACCCACCAGGGGCGGACTGCTCCGTAGTAGCGAGGAACCGGGGTAATGCCCGAGGAGGAGCGAAGGGAGCAGGTCACTCGCGTCGGGATCTACCAGAGTCAACGGGCAACCAGAGGAACTCGCTGATCGCGACGGAAGGCGGCAGCCTTCAATGGGTGGCACGAGCCGGATGAATCGAGAGGTTCAAGTCCGGAATCTGTGAGCGGCTCGGGGTGCGACTCCCCGGGCCGACTCGGCCTCGCGGTGACATTCCGCAGGCCTACTCTCCCGAGGTTCAGTCGTGCCCTCACTATCACCAACTGAGCAACTTACGCTATAATCCGCCGCTCAGAGCACGAAAGGTCGCGCACATGCCGAAATTGAATGGACTCTCGTTGGTTGTTGCCCCGCTGCTGATTGCTTGCTCGGGCGAATTGGCAAGGGCTACCGAACCCCCATCTGACCTTTGCTCGCTGTTGCCTGCTGCGGTACTCAGCAAGGCGGTGGGACAGACTTATGGTGCTCCGACAGCGACGGCCGCTCCCCGCCCTTTTCCAAACACCAACCAAGGAACAAATTGCACGTACAAATCCGGGGCGCACAGTTTCTTGTTTCGAGTGTACGTTGACCCGTCAGCGTCAGCCTCAGCTGACCTGTTCGCAAAGCTGAAGACCTATTTCGGAAGTGGCTCGAAAGACCTGACCGGCGTCGGGGATGAGGCTTATCTGGACAAGTTTGGTGACCTCCATGTACGCAAGGGGAAAGTCCGGTACTTCCTGAGCGGGACACGGGATAGCAAAAAGTTGAACGACCTTGCCAACGGGATTGCTGCACGACTCTGAGTTTTGTAGCCACAGTCACGTTTCAATAGGTGCTGCTGATTAGCGTCCTCCGCTTCCCTCTTTACGAGGGAAGTTTGTATTCAGTTAGAACAAGGAACAAGGAATGGTTACGACCGGATATGATCGCGGGCCTGACTGCGGCCGCTGTGCTCATTCCCAAGGCGATGGCCTATGCAACGATTGCGGGACTTCCTGTACAGGTGGGACTTTACACCTCTGTAAAGGCACAGGAGCTCGCGGCGTCAGGGAAGCTTAGACGGAGAAACGATGATGAACAGTCTGGCCCCCTGCCTTGGCAGCTGAGGCGTCGAACTTGGCATTGTCCCCGTACGCACCACCTCTTGTGACACGACCGTTTCAGGTGTCTCCGTGACTGCGGTTGCCGAAATCTTCATTCCTTCTTTGAGACCCCAAGTGTCGGTCTCCTGGCGGTCGACACTGAATTTCTGCCCCTTGGGAATATTAAAGGATTGGTTCGTGCCGTCTTCCAAGGTGAGAATGACTGAATTCGGTGGATTGACGTGCCAGACTTTACCCGTCACGGTCTTTACTGTGGTGATCATTTGCGGTGTGGTGGGTGTGATCGTGGTCCGCTGAAGCTTCATGCCTGGTTCGTGAACGGTCAATTCCTTGCCGGCGACAGTCACGGTCTTGTCGTCTGGAACATTCGGGAAATGCCGAAGCTCCCCCTCGTCGGTCTTGACGACGAGATCGTTACCGGCAACGTACATTACCTCCCCGGTTTCGACCTTGACAGTTTGCGTAGCCAGGCCCTGCTGCTCGACCGTAGTCTCTTTTTCACCTGCGCGTTTGCAGTAAAAACCAAGGTGATGCAAAGAAAGCATGTCCCGGTCAGGCCAAGTTGGATGCGTTGCAAGGCTTTGCGTGAAATCATGTTCGGTTCTCCTTCTTGAATTTGGGGATAAGCCCGAGGCTACTGCTGCCATTCGAACAATGTCCACGATTGTAACGAAACCCTTTTGTCAGCTTTCGGCGCTCACATTCATCGGTAACTCTCGGACCGAGAATTTGTTACAAACCGTTAGGAGGCCAGCTCAGCAGAACTGCTCGCAAGTGCAGAACCTTCACACCTTTTTCCGACTATCCGAGTCCCCAGACGGTGAAAAACCCACCCACTGGAGGACCGTTTCTTACAGAGAGGACAAAGGTCGGGTCTCGCCTACCTCGCACCAAGGACTAAACACAGGCCACGCCGTCCGCGCTGGCCTGCACGCTCCCCGGCACTTCATCCTCTCCGCTTGGCCCAGCGGCACTCGGCTGGAATCCCGCTTCCAGTGTTCGCTTTTACGCGTGGTGGCAGCTGGGATTTAAGCCTGCGACCTTGGCTTAGAGGCCCGGATCGCACCGTTCGCTTTCAGGAATTCTGCTTGCCGGTAACGACGTGGACGACCATAACAGGGTTCGCCCCCGAACGAGTGTTTGGCAGGGCACGGCGTTCTGGGCGTTTACGTCAGCAGCTGCGGATTACAAGCTCCACGTCAGGGCCAAGGGCTGCTGCTCTCGCGCGAACGCAACGAGCGCAGTTGCCCCGAGTTCTGTTGGCCATCGAAATGTAACGTGGTTCAGTTCCTCTGAAGCAATTGCTTGGTGGCCTCCACCACCAAGTTTGGTTCGAAACCGAACTTTCTCTGAAGTTCCTTGAGGGGCGCTGAGGTCCCAAATGTTTTCATCCCAATGATGCGGCCCTCCAAACCCGTGTATCGCTCCCATCCAAAAGTCGAGGCTTGCTCCAGCGCCACGCGCGACTTCACTCGTGGAGGGAGAACGCTATCCCGGTACCCTTGATCCTGGTGGTCAAAAATCTCCCAGGACGGCATCGAGACCACGCGCGACCGGATACCCTCAGCCAGTAATTCCTCGTGAGCTTCCACGGCCAAGCTGACTTCGCTCCCCGAGGCGATGAGAATCACCTCTGGACTTCCATTTGGGGCGTCGCCGAGCACGTAGCCCCCGCGCGCCACGCCTGACGCTGGCGCGTACTTAGTCCGGTCGAGCGTGGGTAGGGCCTGGCGAGACAGTATCAGCACGGCAGGCTCATGAGTCAGTTGCATGATGTAACGGTAAGCCTCGACACACTCATTGGCATCCCCAGGGCGTAGCGTGATCAGCCCGGGGATGGCACGCAACGAGGCGAGCTGCTCGACCGGTTGGTGCGTGGGGCCATCTTCGCCCACCCCGATCGAATCATGCGTGAAGATGTGAATCACCGGAATTTCCATCAACGCACTGAGGCGAATCGCCGCCCGTTCGTAATCGCTGAAGATCAAGAACCCTGACCCAAATGGGCGAATTTTGGATAGTGATAGCCCGTTAAGGATTGCGCCCATGGCATGTTCGCGGATACCGAAGTGGAGGTTTCGACCGGCCGGGTTTTCGGCGCTAAAGTCACCGGCGTCTTCCACCGTGAGGCGCGTCTTGCAAGAGGGACCGAGATCCGCGGAGCCTCCGAGCAGCCATGGCACATTCTTCGCAAGCACGTTCAACACTTTCCCTGAAGCATCCCGTGTAGCGATTCCCTTGGGATCCGGGGCGAAGGTCGGCAAGTCGCGGTTCCAACCCTCAGGAAGCTCGCGGCGAAGCATCCGGTACCCTTGGTCGGCGAGCTCAGGGTAATGCTGTCGATAGGCCTCAAACTTAGCCATCCAAGCGTCATGCAGTATCTGCCCCCGAGCTGCGATACCAGCTTGGAAATGCTCGCGCACGCCATTCGGCACGAGAAATTTGGCGTCTTCTGGCCAGCCGTAATGACGCTTTGCCAGACGAATCTCCTGTTCACCCAACGGCTCGCCGTGGGCGGCGCTGGTGTCTTGCTTATTCGGCGCACCGTAGGCAATGTGGCTATCAACGATAATCAGTGTAGGTCGCTCGTTTTCATTCCTAAAGGTGAGGAAGGCCCGCTCGAGCATTTCTAGGTCGTTGGCGTCGCCCACGCGCGTCACGTTCCAGCCATAACTGATGAATCGCGTGGCCACATCGTCGCTGAAAGCAAGTGCTGTATTTCC
>Ga0310910_10002672_pt1 | contig 10117 bp, 7 predicted proteins | sample GREbulkMGHF172_FD_203448 | JGI IMG/M metagenome (GOLD analysis project Ga0310910, IMG submission 203448) | Lab enrichment of tropical soil microbial communities from Luquillo Experimental Forest, Puerto Rico - GRE.bulkMG.HF172 | ecosystem: Environmental > Terrestrial > Soil > Tropical forest >... | reverse complement strand
AATGGCAGCATTTCTTCTGCCGCCATCAAACAGATCGTAACCAAAGTGCACCCCGAAGGTCCCAAAATTGTGGACCAGAAAGGGGACATTGTCGGCGTAGCTGTAGCGAGCGAATGCCTCAACATCCGGAATGTATTGTCGTTTGGCCAGGCGCTCGGCCGCGGACGCTTGTTCCACTTTTTCCTGTGCCTCTGCGATCTCCGGGTGAGACTCCAGCGCCACGCGGATACATTGTTCACGATCGCAGGTGCTACCGACCTGTCGTACGGAAGGATCGAGCACCAACGCCGTGGTCAGTGGCAGGCCGATAGCGTCGTCGAGTTGCATGGTGAGATCCGAAAGCTGTAATTCTGTCGTCAGGAGATCCTGCTTGGATTCGAGAGACTGCGCGCGGCTCTCGATGGCTTCTTCCTCGAGGGTGCTGCCAAACTTGACCTGTTGCACGCGCTCGGCTTGGAAGGCCTCGTTGGCTTGGATTTTGGCCAGCGACGCTTCTTTGTGCGATTGCAGAACGAGGATACGGTAGTAAAGCAGGTGAACTCTAAGTGCAACGTCGTTTCGCGTCTGGCGGGCTTTGCTGCGGGTTTCGTTTAATTCGGCGACAGCGACGTCATTTGCAGACTTAACTTTCCAAAGTTCAGAAAGTGGTTGGGTCAGAGATGTACCACTGGTGACAATGGTGAGGCCGCCTTGGTTCAAGATGGTGGATTGAGGGGGAATCGGCGTCCCACCAACCGTCCCGAGGCCGCCCACGGGGATCCCGATGAATTGCGTGTCTGTCAGGTGCGCCAGGACGCTGTCGTTCCGGAGTATTGGGAAATAAGCACTCCGTGCGATTTCTTTCGTGTGTTCCTTCTCTTGAACACCATAAGCGGCTATGCGCACGACATGATTGTGCTTGAGCGCCAGCTGAACCGCTTGCTCCAGCGTGATGCGGCGCGGCTCAGGTTGTTTGGTCTCCTGTGCGCTGAGACCCCCGGCATAAGTTAGCGAGAACAGAGTGCAAAAAAGTGCGGTTCGTCTCATCATGACTTTGTCCTCTCTTTTGCGGAGCCCCCATCCGGGAAGCCGAGCTCCCCATAACTCAAGGGCGACTTGCGCAGCAACGCCACGAGAAGAAGCGCTGCAACACACGCCCAGGCGATAAGATGGAATCCGTCGATGAAGCTCAGGGCATACGCCTGCAAGCGAACGCGGGCACCGATTAGGCCCACCGCACGTCCAGTGGCCGCCGATAACCCGGAAGATTTGGCATAAAGTCCCGCAGTGAGCTGCCGGATGGAAATCTCATCAACCCAGTTACCACCTTGCACGTGAAGGCCGAGCAAGTTTGAGTGGACCCGCTCGCGCACGGCGATGTAGTGCCCCATGAGCGCCACTCCCATTTGGCCACCCAACAACCGAATAACGTGAAAGAAAGCGGAAAAGGTCAGGGCGTCCTGTGGTTTCGAGAGTCCGCCGGAAAAGATGGCCTGCAACACGATCGTGGAAACAAGGCCGATAAACGCAAACGATTGGCCAACGCCCATGAGCAATTCCGTGCCGTAGAAGTTCGCCGCGGACCAGGCGATCGTGTAGTGCGCATTCAGAATGCACGCGGCCGCGATGCAAAAGAATCCCGTGGCCATCAATAGGCGCGAGTCTAGTTCATGCAGAAGAAGAAGCGCTGCGATAAATGCAATCACAAACTGCGGCAAAGCGGTCCAGATGATCGCCGGGCCAATCTGATCCGCTTCAAAACCGTGAATCGCCATCGCCTGCGGGATGAGAATAATGGTTGCAAGAAGGCTGAATCGGAAGAATCCCAGCGCGACACCAAGGAGAATCGTGTTCCATTGGCGAAGGTAAGGGAGATCCACCAACGGGTTTGGGCCGCGCAGACGCCGAATAAGCGTGGCCAGCAGGAAAATCATCGCGCCGAAGAACAGACCATTGAAGAGGCCGGAGCGCCACCAGTCGAGACGTTGTCCCTGGTCAAGCGCGGCGAACAATAGCGCGAATCCGGAGCTTGCATAAAGAAATCCCACGAAACTGGGCGGCGGTCCCGTGCTTTTTCGGGGAGGCGCCGGCGGAATTCCCTGGTAGATGGACAAAATCATAAAGGGGGTGATGAGTGCCGAATTCCAGAACATCCAGTGGAAAGAAAGATGCTCGCGATACCAACCATACAGGGTAGGAGCGATATTGACGGCTCCGTCCACGGAAGTTGCATAAAGGGCCAGGGTAAAAGGGAGGAATCGCAGAGGGATATTGCGGAGAGCAAACGTGAGTGTCAGCGGATAAAAGGTTCCAGAAGTCAATCCGGCAAGCACGAGGGCCGTGAGAAGCAAGCTGTAGCTGTGAATCAGCGGCAAAAACAGGCAGATGACGGTGAAACAACTCGCGGCGAAAAGGAGAACGCGGCGGGGCCCCAGCAGGCCGCCGACGTATACGGTGAAGGGGCCGATGAACATGAGGGCAATGTTGTAGGCGCTGCCGATCCAAGCACCATCGTCAAAGCCGATTCCCAAACTTCCTTTCAAGTCGGCGGCGCCGAGCGTAAGCATGCGGCCAGTCAATGTGACGATTCCCGCACCAAGGACCACGCCAAGAATGCCCAGCAACGGACTTTGTGAAAGCTCCGAGGGCAATACTCCGGCTATGGAATGCGCTATTTGTTGCTTGGATGGCGTACGAAGAACTGCTGACTGGGAAGCCATCGTCCGCTCCGCTCAGTGCCTCGTGAGGACGGCGGCGATAACAGACAGGCCGGGGCGCAAACTACTCGCCAGTTTCGCGTCGTCGAAGGCGATCTTCACAGGAATTCTTTGGACCACTTTCGTAAAGTTACCGGTCGCGTTGTCGGGAGGCAAAAGAGCGAATTGCGAGCCGCTGGCGGGGGCAATTTCGAGCACTTTACCGTGGAAGACTTTCCCCGGGTACTCGTCGATACGAATCTCCGCAGGATCGCCAACTTTCATATTCGTGAGCTGCGTCTCGCGATAGTTCGCTTGTACCCATTTCGTCTCCGCAACAAAGGTGACGACCTGCGTTCCCGGAGAAACTAGCTGCCCGGGCCGCACTTGCCTTTCGCCTACCGTCCCATCCGCGGGAGCGGAGATTTTCGTGTATCCCAAGTTGATCTTTGCCACGACGAGCGAGGCTTCTTTCGCGTGCAGATCGGCGATGAGTTGCTGGTCCTGGGATTCCAGGACCGCTTTGGCACGTCGCTCCGACTCCACCGCGATTTCGTTGCTATGTAGCGCTGTCTTCGCTTGCTCCAGATCGGCCTTGCGGCTGGCCTCTTGCGCCGCGAACCTCTGTTCATCGGCGATGGCTGCCTCCACCTTCTGCTTTGTGGCAGCCTGAGTCGCGAGGAGCGACTCTTCACGCGCACGCTCTGCTTGGGTTCGCACAACGTCCGCCTGAACGGCGCTGATCCCTGCTTCGGCGGCGGTGATTTGCGCTTTGGCTTGGTCGATTCCCGCAAGCGCTCGCTGGATGCGAGAGTCCTGCAGCTCCCGTTGTCTCCGGTTGTTCTCAATGGCCGCTTTGGCGGCTTCTACGGCAGCGCTCGCCTGCGCTAATTGCGCTTGGTAGTCGTCATCCTGAAGTTCGACCAAGAGATCGCCGCCGTGCACACGCTGAAAGTCGGACACTTTCACGCTCCGCACAATGCCCGCCACTTTAGTGCTGAGGGGCGTGAGGTCGCCGCGCACAAACGCGTCGTCGGTGACCTGCTCGACCTTGCCACCCTCCCAAGCGTTCCAATCCCGCGTGAGAGTGATCACCACAGCTGCGGCGAGCAACAGGACGAAGATGGGAGTTGCGTATTTCAGCCATTCCCAACTTGTCTTCGGCTTTGGCGGAGCCGGTTCGGGGTGAGAAACTGGAGTCGGAGCGGGGCTCGCTGCGGGGGTCGGAGCCGGCGTACCAGCAGCGGCCATGGTTAGAACTCCTTCTCTCTGCCTCAAGGCATCGATTCAAGCATTCAAACACTACAACTACGTACGTGCAACTACCAATAAAAAGAATCCGTTACTGCGTTGCGGGCACCTTCACACATGTCGTCCTCTCGCAAGGCTATGACACGGGACAATTGCTCGGCGCGGGTTCTCCGGCAAATCGGGCCGCGATCCAATCCAATTGATCTCGTAACGACCCGTAGACTACAGGGTCGTGCCCCAGACCGGGATAGACGTTCCGCTGGACGCGTGCCCCGGCATTGCAAAGTCGGTGAAAAATCTTTCGGCTGGCGGTGTCGGTAAATAAAATGTCGTCGTCGCCGCCGACCAGCAGCAAGGGACCGTAAACCGTTTTCTTTCCTGGTTGGTCTCGCTGGAAGAACTGCTGGACGTATTTGTTGTTCTTCCAATTGGGAAGAAAGATCTCGTCTGTGGAGAGGGCTGCAAACGCTCCACTAGCGGCACTACACCCATCCTCAATGGACGCGTTGTAAACCGCGAGCGCCTTGCTGGTCAGAATGTCTTTGAGGTCGAATTCCGGATAAACGGCCTTGACGCCGTACACCCAGAAGGCTACCAGGCCGTTGAGCACAGGTAGCTTTACGCGCAGAACGGAGTCGAGGCCATCCTCGAGGTCGCTTGCTCCGGCCAGCGCCACGGTGCCGAGAAAATGGGCATCTTTGATGGCGCTTTCCAATTGTGCAACGCCCAGGCTCGAGAGCCCTCCCTGCGAATGGCCGACGACGAGCCACTTTTTGCTGAGATCAGGAACTGCTGCGCGCGCTGCGGGTACGGAGTTAATTACATCCGTGCCGTTGGTCAACATGTCGAGGTAGGCATGGCGGCCTTGCGTTCCCAGTCCCGCATAATCGGTTGCCACCACCGCGTAGCCCATCAGGACGTATTCGTAGAGGCCTTCCCAGTTGTAAAACAACGACTTCATGAGGGATGGAGCGCATGCTCTAGCTACTCCGCTGGTGCCATGTGACCAGGCAAGTAGAGGCCACCCTCCCTTTGGGGGACGACCGTATGGCACAAGGACTACGCCGGAAGATATTGCGTCCTCCTTGCTTGCTGTTCGAGTGTGATAGAGGATACGGGTCGCCGTGACACCTGGAGGCAGTGCGTACTCTGTCGCCGGTTCGGACCTAACCAGGGTCCCAGGATCAGCGCCTGTTTTCAGCTCATCCGTCGCGTAAAACGATGTGACAGGAAGCGCTCGCGCAGCATCGATCTCTCGACCTACTTGAGGCGACGGAGCAAAGAGATTTGCGCCCCCTGCCAACACTTGCCGAGCAGGTAGCGTTGCCGAAAAGAACCCTAGAGCGACAAGAGCACTTGCAGTGCGCAGAACACAGCCAAAATCAAGGGCAAGCGTTTCCGACATGGATCGAAGGACCTGGCACGTAAGTTTCTGCTGGCTTGGATGCTCAAGTCGACAAAAGGATGGTAGCATCATTTTCACCGCCCGTTCATCCAATGCCCCAAAAGAAGCCCCTAGTTGGCTAAAGACAAGCGGAAGAGGAGGAAAGAATATGGCAACCGGGGAAGAGACCGCGAAGACTCTAAGCAGCGACCAGGCTGCAAGCCCGTGGGCGGCGGCCCTGAGCAAGCTGCGCGAATGGGACCCCCTTTGGGCGGAGCAGGCCGTTAAGATGACAACGAATCCCTGGACAGAGGGGGCTTTGCCAACCAAGTTCATCGAGTTGGCTAGTGTTGGTTTGAATGCTGCGCACACAAACCTCAGCCCCGATGGAACGCGCCGCCATATCAGAGCAGCCATCGCAGCGGGTGCGAACCGACAAGAGATTTTGTTCGTTCTAAAGTGTGCGTCGGTAATGTCCATTCATTCCGTCACCTTCGCCGCCCCTATTCTTTTACAAGAAGCTAGTCAAGGCAGCCTGGAGGACTTCAGCCAAGTGCGCGCGAAGCGCTTGCAAAAGATCGGTGAGGCAACTCCAGCCGTAGAAAGGATGAAGGCGATTGGGCAGTGGAGTGACGAATGGGATTGCCTTCTTTTCCTTGCCCCGGTGTGGATCGACGAATATATGGCCATGTGCATCGATTTGTATGGAGCGAAAGTATTGCCCCCCAAGGAGCTTGAGCTCCTGCTCATCGCATTCGACGCTTCTTACGGGAACGCGTTTGGTCCGTATACGCGTCATCACATCAAGAGCGCCTTTAAGGCCGGCGCAACAACCGACGACATTATGCAGGTTCTCAAGCTCGGTGTGATAAGGGGGATGCAGGCTTGCACCCTCGGTGTGTCGATTCTCGCTGAAGAACTGGAGCGCAACGCCGCGAGCCAGCGCGCAAGCGCGTGAGGAAATGACCGAGTTTCGAATAGGACCTCACTTGCGCTAACACGGAGCAGTACTTACTAGCGGAGAGTGTTCCATGCGGAGAAGAACTCCGGGTCTGGCCCTGCTTGTCCTGTTTCTCTTTCCACTCGGTGGGATCGGCATTCGGGCCACCACGGACAGCCCCGCCGAGCCAGCCAGGTTTTTTCGTGAGTTCGTCGGCCTCAATGACGATCAAATTCGGGAAATTCGGGAAGGAAGAGCGGTGGCGAAGATTTTGGACGCCCCGACAGCGGATCAGGTATTCGTTTTCGGATCGGTGTACATCCATTCGACTCCCGAGCGATATCTCAAATTCGCGTCGGATATTGACGCGTTGCGTAAGCTGCCGAGCTACCTCGAGCTCCGGAAGTTTAGCGATCCGCCACAGCTAGCGGATCTAGCGGGATTCACTCTTGATGACGAAGATTTCAAGCAGCTGAAAAATTGCAAAGCGGGACACTGTGAGGTACAACTGCCGACCGAAGCGATGGAAGGATTCCAGCGCTCCGTGAATTGGTCTGCACCGGACGCGGCCAACCAAGCCAATCATCTGGCGCAACAAATGGCCCTGCAGGCCCTCCTGAACTACCAGCAAGGCGGCAATGCTGCCCTAGGAACTTATCGAGACAAGAGTCATCCCGCGGTTGTAGCAGACACGTTTGCGGCTTTGCTGAGCCGCTCGAAAGCGCTTCCGGTATACCTCCCGGAATTGCGCGAATACCTGCTCAATTATCCCAAAGCGGAATCCAGCGGGATCCAATCAGAATTCTATTGGGAAAAGGTGAATTTTGGACTTAAACCGACGCTTCGCATGGTGCAAGCAATCGTCTATCAAGGTAAGACATCGAAAGAGCCCGCGTACGCGGTGGCGGTGAAGCAGCTTTATGCAAGCCACTATTTCGAATCAGCCCTTGACTTGAGCGTTTGCGTCAAGGATACAGAACACCCGAACCAAGCCGGCTTTTACCTGATTACTTTGAAGGGATCCCAACAGGCGGGCCTCACCGGTTTGAAGGGTGGCATTGTGCGAAAAGTCGCGGTTGATAAAACTCGGTCCTCGCTGGAAAAGGCCCTTGCTTCGATCAAACAAAAACTGGAGTCTCAAGCCGAATAGCGCAATCGCGGAGTGAGAAATATGCCTTTCCCCGATCGCCGCACCCTGGACGTGCTGCTGACAACTCTGCTATTCGCCGTGGCCCTGGCCGTTGTGTACGTCGCTCGCGCCGTCATCGTAATCTTTGCCTTCTCGATCCTGTTTGCTTATCTGATCAATCCAATGGTGAGATTTCTCCAGCGCCATTCCCTGTTTTTCAGAAATTTGAGAGGACCGCACGTCGCCGAAGCCTACCTGGCGCTCCTTATTCTTGTTGGGCTCATTGTCCATGGCCTCGCCCCGCAATTTGTTCCCAGAGTGGGGCGGCTCATCAGGGAATCGCCGACAATGATGGAAAATGTCTATTCAGGCGATATCGCGGTGACAATGGGACAGCGGAATGGCTGGGATGAGGCCCAGTCGCAACGCACAAAAGCCTTTCTGCAACAGCGGCGGGAGACCATCCGCGGCATCGTCGAATCCGTGAGAGAATTCGTATCGGTCGCCTTTGGCGGAATCCTGTTGATTCCGATCCTTGGTCTTTTTTTCCTGAGTGACGGCGAAAAACTCGCGGACGGAGTCATACACCTCGTTTCGACCGGAGAAACATACGAAACCGTTCGAGCTTTAGCCGCAGATCTAAACGACATGCTACGGCATTACATTCGGGCCAAGGTCATCCTTGCCGTGCTGTCTTTCATCTACGGTTCCGTTGCCATGCTGTTCCTAGGCTATCCGCACGCACTCGCTCTCGGACTCATGGCCGGTGTCCTAGAATTCATTCCTGTGGCGGGCTGGATCACGGCGCTAATCACCATTGCCACGGTTGGGCTCGCGACGCATTCCCACTGGATTTGGATGGCTGCGCTGCTCGGGCTGTGGCGGATGATCATGGACTACTGGGTTGCTCCGCGCGTTATGGGTCACGAACTGGAGATCCATCCACTGCTGGCCATCTTCACCTTTATGGTTGGTGGCGCGGTCGGCGGGATTGTAGGAATTTACCTCTCTGTCCCGCTCGTCGCAGCTTTGCGTGTCATTTGGCACAGATTCTCCTTGCCAAAGGGGGAGAAGGCAGGCGGGACACCACGCGCAATGGGCCCTTTCGGCGTGACCAGCGACTAGTTTCGGGTTGCTGGGAGTAATTCTCCGGTGCGGGACGCAAAGAGCTTGGGTGTGACTTACTGGGTGGGAGTATGACGCAAATTCATCGCATTGCGATCCTTGTCCCCTTGACTGTCGGCCTGGTTGCCGTCATATGCACGATTATGATTCACGCGCTCCCCTTAAGCGCGACGGTCGACTTCGTGCGCCGCGAAAGAAAACTCGGCCGCGCAGGCACGAACTTCTGGATTGACATGGGAATTGTTGGCTTGGCCATTTTGTACGCGCTGGCCGCGCACCTGATGGAGATCGCGTTATGGGCGGTAGTGTACGTAATCTGCGGAGAATTCGCTGACTTTGGAACTGCCTACTACCACTCGGCTGTTAACTACACGTCCTTAGGTTACGGTGACCTGATTATGTCGCCTTCCTGGAAACTACTCGGCCCGCTGGAAACGGCAAATGGAATGCTTCTGTTTGGGGTTTCCACCGCGATGATTTTTGCTGTCATTCAACGGTTGGTTGAGGCCAGATTTGTGGATCTGAAGGACTGACTGAGTGCGTCGGAAATCCAGGAGGCCATCATGGAGACAAAACGCGAGTTATTGATTTCAAAGGGTTGGATTCAAGCGGTCGCGCTCGTTGGGCTGTGCGGTTTCCTCCTGCTCGGGATACTCGCCTACCGGACATACACCGACGAGCCCCCGATTCCTTCCCAAGTGATCGGCGCGAATGGCCAGCTTCTCTTCACGGGGGAAGATGTGATCGCCGGCCAGGAAGTCTTTTTGAAGAACGGCCTCATGGAGTATGGATCAATCTTCGGCCATGGCGCGTACCTCGGACCGGACTTTACCGCTGACTATCTCCATCGCGCTGCGTTGATCGCGAACGAGCTAAACGGTTCTTCTTCGCAAACGACACAGGAAAGCACCATCGCTGACTTCAAAGCAAACCGGTATGACGCAAGCTCGAGGGTCCTCACTTATTCAGTGGCGCAAACGGAAGCATTCAATAAGCTCGTGCTTCACTACGGCAATTTCTTTGCCACACCCGACACGCGAAATGGCTTGCGGCCTTCGGCCATCACCGACCCGCTGCAGATCAAACAACTCACCGCCTTTTTCAGTTGGTCGGCGTGGACAGCTTCTGCTTTGCGCCCCAATCTCAATTACTCCTATACGAACAATTGGCCTCCTGAACCACTGGTGGGAAATCATGCAACCGCCGACGCTTTAGTTTGGAGCGTGCTTTCTTTAATTGCGTTGCTCGGCGGCACGGGGCTTTTGCTAGCTGCGTTCGGCAAATGGAATTTTCTGGGCTGGCACGGCAGAGAGGATCAGCGTCTTTCTTTCCGCACCCCGAACGCGGTCGCAATTACACCGGCCCAGCGATCTTGTGCCTGGTTCTTCTTCGTCATGGCCGCGCTCTTTCTGATACAAGCCCTGCTCGGCGGCGCCACCGAGCACTACCGTGCGGAACTTACGAATTTCTTTGGCTTCGATCTGGCTCGCATTCTTCCTTTCAACATCGCTCGCACCTGGCACGTTCAGTTGTCGCTCTTGTGGGTGTCCACCTCTTTTCTTGCTGCCGGTATTTTTCTGGTTCCGATGATTGCCGGCAAAGAACCGGAACAT
>Ga0310910_10002665_pt1 | contig 10124 bp, 11 predicted proteins | sample GREbulkMGHF172_FD_203448 | JGI IMG/M metagenome (GOLD analysis project Ga0310910, IMG submission 203448) | Lab enrichment of tropical soil microbial communities from Luquillo Experimental Forest, Puerto Rico - GRE.bulkMG.HF172 | ecosystem: Environmental > Terrestrial > Soil > Tropical forest >... | reverse complement strand
CATCGACTTCGACTGATGTTTGCTTCGGGGCGGCGTTGAATGACCGAAGAAAAGCGTCATAGTAGGGCACGGTATCAGGGTTAAACATCAATGCGACCCGCGACAGATCGGGCTTAACGTCGCTGAGTAGGTTGATCCACTTGCCGATTATTTCGGACTCTATGAATGAGAACCCGGTGATATTGCCCCCCGGGTGCGCGAGATTCGAAATGAATCCTTGACCGACTGGATCAACCGCCATCGCCACTACGATTGGAATAGTGCTTGTCGCCGGTCGTAGAACAGCCACGACCGGACTGGAGTGCGCGACAATTACGTCTGGTGCCAGCCTGATCACCTCCGCGACATGCTTATTTATTGACTCCAGTTTGGTCCCGGCAAACCGATATTCGATCTGGACGTTGCGTCCTTCGACCCACCCTAGATCGCGCATGCCCAACCGGAACGCCCTAACGCGGCTATTCGTTTCGGGGTCCTTTTCGTCGAGGCCAAGCAGCATGCTGACTCGCCGCACCTGTTGCGTCCCTTGTGCCCATGCTGCAAGCGGCGACGCGGCTGCCGCGCCGCCGAGAAGGCCGATGAACTCGCGTCGTTTCACGGACACCCCGAGGCTAAAACAGCAAATGGTATCAACACTCACGTGTACCGAGAAAGAGGTTGGGATGTCCGCTTTGGGCCATAAGCGGACATTGCCGGGTATCACTACGGCGCAATCGTGCGGTTGGCAACTTCCGAGGAGTATCCGCGATGCAGGCGGTAGATGCCGGCCGCCCATTGCGCAGCTGGATGCCGAAACAGCGTGGCGCGGTAGTCCTTCAGATACAGCGGCAGCTCCACCTGCAGTGGGTACTGAATCTCGTGAGGCTGCAGGAGCGCCCCCAGCAGTGCGGCGGCCGTGAGGTCTGCGACGGTGAAAGCCTCGCCGACGAGATACGCGCGGCCTTGCCGCTCGTGTTCGATTCGGTCGAGCGCCGCTGCGACGGTGGACCGATCCCTCTCCAAATTGCTTTCGCTGATTCTATGACGGAATCGGTAGAGCGATGGAAAAATCCGGAGCAGCGGCCGGAGCGTGCGGTAGGCCTTGTCGCCCATGCCCGTCGTCAGCACGCGCAGCGCAATGTCTGGATCGTTCCGGAACAGCGGCGTCACGATAGCCGCGCGCAACGCCGGGCCAAGCGTTTCGTCGAGATCGTCCTCCAGTGCGAGCGCGCGTTGCCGCGTGGCGGTGTCACACGGATAAAGCGGCGGCTCGGGGTAATGCGCCTCAAGCGCGGCAATGATGCGCGTGGAATCGGCGATGGCCCGGCCGTCGAGCCACAGAACAGGTAACTTGCCCTGGCCCGTCGCGCGCCAAACGCGGACCAGGTAGTTGGGGCCGAGCACGCCGCGCCGGTGCGCGATGCCCTTGTAGTCGAGCGCCCAGCGCACTTTTTCGCTGAAGTGCGAGAGCGGGATGTGCCATAGCAGCGGGGTATCCATGGTGGCCTAAGGGTCAGAAACGGACAACAAGCCATGTCGGCGCAATGTCAGCTTTACACCCAACAGCGGACATATGCAGTGCACTAGCCCATGTCCGCTTTGGGCCAATAGCGGACATCCCATTATTTGAATTCGGTGCCATATTTGCTGGCAATTTCGTTCAGTTGTTTCTTGCTTCGCTGTGTTGGCGATACACCGGGTCGCGTAGCTATTTCACGGAAAAAACGTTCCAGCCCGGCAGGTGCAACAGTCCAGAGCAGAACTAGTTCATACGAGGCATTTTCAAAACCATGCCAACTATTCATCGGAATGAAAATGGACACACCTTTGCCTATAGGATAGCGCACATCGTCAAGAATCAAACTTCCGCTACCCTCAATGACGTAGAAGGCCTCGTCCATATCGAAGTGTCGATGAATCGGGATACCTATGCCAACCGGGATCTGTTGAGTTCCAGTAGTGAGACCGTTGGAGCCCTTTAACGGGTCCACGTTGATGAAGATGTCCCCGCCACGAAGAATCAGATGTTCGCCCTCGCGGGGACCAAGTACATAGCCTTGTGGCACCACTGGCTCCTCCAAGTGCTTCGAGCAGATCTAAGAATGCAATATAACAATTCTCGAAATGTCCGCTTTGGGTCAAAAGCAGACATATGGGGTGCACAACGGCATGTCCGCTTTACCCCCATTAGCGACATCAAACGCGACAAAATGGAATGTCCGCTAAGGGCTATAGCGGACAATCAGACAAAGCGGAACGTTCGCAAAGCGCGATGGATTTTGCGATGGGGCCTACAAGGTTGACGCTTAATGGCCGTCGTCATTTTCGAGGTCGATCACGACGCGCTTCATGCCAGATCCTAAATCCTCCTCGCGAAAGCCGAGTTCGGCGCACATTTGCAGCATGGCCGTGTTTTCGACCAACACATCGCCATACACGCGCCTCAGACCTTTTCCTTTGGCGTAGTCGATGACGCGTTGCATCAATAGCCAACCGAGGCCGTGACCCTTAAGCCGTGAGCGGACCAAGATCGCAAATTCCGCGGTTTCTTCGTCGAGCTCTTCTTTCAGCCGCACAAGCCCGAGCATGCACCCGGTCTCTTGGTCGAGGGCGATGAACGCCATGTCATGCTGGTGGTTGAGATGGCTGAGCCAATCGATCTCGTCGGCACTGAGCTCGGCGATGCGCGCAAAAAAACGAAGTCGCAGATCCTCGGCGCTGACATCGGCTAAAAAATCCCGGTATAACGCCGTATCTTCGGGCTGCACCGGGCGGATCAGCACGCGCTCGCCGCCCCGAGTTGTTTCGTGCCCTTCGTTCAAGTCCAAAGTCGCCTTTGTCCGGCATCGGTGCGACGGGTGCCGTCCGCACCGCTGAGTAGCTGATCACTAAGCTGGAACGCGGATAGCAGTGCGAGGCCCCACACGGGCCCCGCACCAACTCGACTATTAGGCAGCCGCTTTCGCTTCTTTCCAGATGCTGATGTGCCGCGTTTCCGGCATCAGCCAGAGGCTAAGGAAGAAGCACACCAGAGGAACAAGGATCGGATAGAGCAGCGCGTAAAAGAGGCTGCCGGTCGCTGCGAACGCCGCCGTGGTAATGAACGGCACTAGTCCGCCGCCCCAGCCGTTGCCGATGTGATATGGCACCGATACCGAGGTGTAGCGGATGCGGGCAGGGAAGTACTCCGCCAGGAAGGCGCCGATCGGCCCATAGACCATCCCCACGTAATTCACCAGGATGGCAATGATAAAGATCGCGATCGGATAGTTGATATTGTTCGGCTGTGTCACCGTCCCGAGCCACGAATAGAGCGGATAATAGGTGACGGCAGCGAGCAGAAAGCCGCCCAGGATCACCGGCTTGCGGCCGATGTGATCGGACACCCAGCCCCACAGGATCAAGGTTGGCGTCGCGATGAGCAGCGCGGCCATCACGATGTAGCTTGAGCTGAACAAGTCTACCTTGGAGACCTGCTGCAGGAAGTAGAGCGCCCAGAACTGGCCGCTATACCAGACCACACCTTCGCCGATGACCACGATGCTAGCGATCAGCACGAACTTGATATTCGCGCTGAGGAACGCCTCCCTCCAGGGATTCCTAGTCGTCAGCCCCTTGGCCTTGATTTCCTGGAAGATCGGCGTCTCACCCAGTTGGAGCCGGATGTAGATCGCTATCGCGACCAACAGGAACGAAATCAAGAATGGCACGCGCCAGGCCCAGGTATTGAACACCTGTTCGCCATAGTAGCCACGCACAGCGAGCACGACCGCCAGAGCCACCACGATCCCGAGCGTCGGCGAAGTTTGCAGCCAACCTGTGTAATAGCCGCGACGTTCGTCGGAGACGTGCTCGGCCACGTAGGTGATGGCACCGCCGTATTCACCACCCAGACACAAGCCTTGAATCATGCGCAGGCCGAAGAGGATGAAGGCGGCCGCGATGCCGATCGACTCGAAGGTCGGGATCAGGCCGATGGCACCAGTACCGATGCCCATGCCAGTCAGGGTGAGAAGGAAGGTGTACTTGCGGCCAATCCTGTCGCCCATCCATCCGAACAGGAACGCGCCCAGCGGGCGGATCAGAAAACCCGCGGTGAACAGTGCGATCGTGCTTAAGAGTGCCGCGACCGGATGGGTCTTCTCGAAGAACTTCACCGACAGCACCGCGGCCAAGCTGCCGAATATATAGAAGTCATACCACTCGATGACGTTGCCGACCGATGCGGCGACGATCACCTGTCGAAAGTTCTTAGGGATTTGAGGTCCAGCCATATCGCCCTCCTCCGTATTGGAAAAACGGTTTGCTGCTGGCATGTGGATCGCGCACCAGCCGAAAGGAGGAGTAGAGACCGTCGTGCTTACAGGGCCCTGGTGGTCCTTCAATGTAATTCCCGACCGCTTCCGATTGAGAACCGGCGGTCGTCATAGTCACCCTCTCGATGGTGTGCGGCTTCTTGTTACGAGTTCAGCACATGTCGCCGCTCGATAAGGCTAGGACGATCGCCCAGTCGCGTCATTACGACTAAAGTGGGCCGTACTACCCTAACTTCCTGTAATCGAGGCAAATTTATGCAATGTTTATTTAGCAGTCAGCAGCTCTCATCGTAATGAAAGGACATGCCAAAACGTGTTCTGCGGGTGGGGCACCAGGCTCTGAAGCGGGTACGCTCGAGAGCGCGTTATCTTGAGCTTGAGAGACGCCGGCAAGAACTGCTTCGGCGAGTGACAACCGCTGCCGTTTTTGGAGTCAATCCGAAGCTACGGCGCACGGCGGTAGCTCTGCTTAATCAAAATTTCCGCGCGACTAATAAATTGGCTAAACGGGCCAGCATCCTCGCATCGGCGGAATGGGTTGTCAGATTGCTCGAAGTTTCGACAGTCTAGCCGTTGGAATGCGGGCAATGCACACACCTCGGTTGAAGATGGCCGCGGCCGAGGGAAACGTTATTGGCTAGTAAATAGTCCACGTTGCGTGCGGGACCCAATCGGGCTTCACACGTTTTTATGACTGGTCGTCTCCGACGCGGCACTCTAGACGTGCACGATGTAAAGAACGAACACAGCTACAGCCAGCACCGTGGCGACCCAGACGAGCCGAGGGTCCGAGGCTTTATTCATAAAAATATACTGTGACATCATACAACTTCGACTTTGACATAGCGCAAAAGAAACGTTCACATTTTCCTAGCCCTGTCAGAGATAAAACGTCGAGTTGCCTATGGGTTCCGGCCAATGTCCGCTTGGGTCATAAGCGGAAATGTGCATTGCAAAAGGCCATGTCCGCTTTACGTCCGAAAGCGACATCAGCGGTTGTATATGAGGAGCCGCCGATAAAATCGCGCAGCTTCAATCGAAGCGATTCGCATCGACCGGGTACACATTGGTCAGTGTTCGCCGCCTTGATGGTACATTGTACCCAAGAATCGAGACGGTGGTGTACCGCCCGCTGCTGCCGAAGGGGAGATCTAAGAGTGCCTTTGGCGGTCGCGGTTCTGTCCGCTTTCGGGGGTAAAGTGGACATAGCGATTGCATGCTTGAGCTAAGTTCGATTTGGGGCAAGGCTACCGTCGTCGCGAAATTACTGATCTCTTCAGGGAGGAACCACATGCTACGCCTTTTTGCATCAGCGGGTATCTTGGTAGTCGCCCTAGGGCTGGCGGGCTTGCCGGCGAGGGCGCAAAGCTCGGCTTCAAAATCGCTTCGAGTGGCACAAAACATAAGTCCAACCCAACAGGAGGAGCAGAGGGCAGCGAAATCAGTGGCTTGCCGAAAGCAGGCGAAAGAACAAAAACTCAGCGGTTCAAAAAGAAGGGCTTTCTTGAAGGACTGCATCAGAAAATAAGCGGTCTCTACAGGGTCACGGGCTGAATTTAATCAGAGCAAGTCCTACAAACCCTTCTTCAGCTGAACCCCGGCCGCGCGCTGCGGTTTTGTTTGAGCCAGCGCTCCCAATGCCGGTCCGCCCTAGTTCTTGTCCTGTTAGCAGGCGGACAAGATACGGCCGCAATCAGTCAACCTATAGGACGAAATACCCTACCTGAACCGGAATGACGAAATGAAGGTGCTGTTATCGCCCTGTTAGCAGGCGGAAGCGGGCGAAGCATCCACGCCGATTCGATTTGGCGCGTGGGTTGGCCGTGATTCTGTATCGCCTGTCCAGGACGACTCAAGAAATTTTCTCGTGGTTCAATTAGCCCAGCTTATGCCGGTCGCTGCAACGGCCGTAGGTTCGAGTTAGGGGTAGCAACGCGAGTGCATCTTCAGCAAAAATTTCGCGCTTCTTAGCCTCGCCAGAGATATTGGTTTGCAGACTGGGGCCCAAACTCCCCGGAGCAGAAACGAGCACTGCAATTCGTTGAACCGGACGTAACGAACCCCAACTTGACGGGGCGCTGCACCGGTAGATTGGCCGCTTTGCGCCAAGAGCAGACTTTCACCGTCATTCAATCAACCTCATTGGGCAAGCGATAAGAACGGTGGGCACGTTTAGCCCGCAGCATTTTTGTCGTGGTAAGATTGATGACTTGCTCGAATTATCGATTCTTGGAAGAGAATTGGGGAGGACGCTGCGTCCATGGCTGATAACAGCTTGCAAAAAAATTCAACTGCTTTTCGCCTTCCCGCGCTTGATCCTGATTTTCTGCTGGCCGACTCCATGCGGGGTGTCCGCTTGCAGCTCGAATACGCTAAGGCGGAGGAGCGATTACGAACCTGGACCGTTCGATCGACCGTCGTGGTATTTGGCAGCGCTCGCGCGCGTCCCAGTAATCAGTTGGCACGGTGGTATGAGGATGCGCGGCGTTTTGGCAAGCTTGTGTCGGAACGCGGTGGTGCGCTTATTTCGGATCACGGTATTCGCGATAATGTCATCGCGACGGGCGGCGGCCCGGGCATCATGGAAGCGGCCAACCGCGGCGCAGCGGACGCCGGCGCGCCGTCCATAGGATTCAACATTGGGCTGCCGCACGAACAGGAGCCTAATGCCTATTCGACGCCCGATCTCACGTTTCAGTTTCACTATTTCGCGATCCGCAAACTGCACTTCGCAATGCGGGCCAATGCATTGGTAGCTTTTCCGGGTGGTTTTGGGACGCTCGATGAGCTGTTCGAATTGCTCACGTTGATTCAGACCAACAAGATGCCACCGGTTCCCGTCATCCTTGTCGACAAGTCGTATTGGACGCGAGTTATAAATTTCGAGACGCTCGCCGTGGACGGTATGATCGACCCCGCTGATCTCGACCTATTTTCGCTTGCTGATGACTCCGAAGGGGCCTGGCAGGAGCTTGTCAGGCGCGGATTGAAAGCCGGGCCACGGCCCCCTGGTTATCCATCAATTCAATGACGCGAGTAAACTGACTCCGGCAAAAGGGCGCGCCTTGAATGCTGATGGAAACCGTCTCTGCGGGCAGCGGCAGCATAGAGATTATGTTTCTCCGCCAGAGGGGGGACGATCCCTTTGTTTCAACGCCTGAACGAAGGGCACAGATTAGTGAGGTCGCTAGTAGAATTGCACGTTTTATCAGCGAAGCCCGTAGCACGCTCGACATCGCGATCTACGATTTTCGGCTCCACGATGAGGCCGCTGCAATCATTGCGGACGCGCTGCGGGAGCGGGCCAAGAACAAAGTTGTCATCCGCATCATTTACGATGCTACCACCGAACCGGACGGCGACACCGTGCCTGCCGGTTCACTTGCGCACCTCGAGGCAGACAAGAAGGCGCCAGGCACGGAGACTTTCGTGCGCTCTTTCGCAGACATTGCGCAGATAAAAGGTATCACCGGCTATCGGGTGTTGATGCATAGCAAATATTTGGTGCGCGATAGCGATGTTGACAACGCTGCGATCTTCCTGGGCTCAGCGAACTATACCAACGACTCCTGGGGATTGCAGGAGAATAATCTTTTGCAGTTACGGTCGCGCCCTCTGGCTGTCTGTTTCTCCAAGAACTTTACCGATCTTCTGGCGGCGGGAAAGATTACGGAAAGGCCCGCCGTTCGTGACGTCGATTCCATTCGTGTCGCAGACGTGCCGGTGACCGTTGGTTTTGCGCCCGAACAAAGCCCCGCGATCGTTAAGGAGATTGTCGGTGCGATCACAGCCGCGCGGCAGCGACTTCTGGTGGCGTCAGTGGTGCTTTCGTCGGGTCCCATCCTTGCTGCGTTGTCAGAAGCCATCGACCGGGGCATGCCATGCGCGGGGATTTATGATGGTCCGCAGATGGATCAGGTGAGGCGGCAGTGGCAAGCCGCGCGTGTTGGCGCCGATAAGATCAATACATGGGATAAGGTTGTCGGCCATCTCGTGCGCAAGAACTCGCTACCCTATGATCGGAACAAGCCGCACCAGCCGCACAACTTCATGCACAACAAATTGGTTATTGCTGATGACATCGTGGTGACGGGAAGCTTTAACCTCTCAAACCACGCGATGGGCAACGCCGAAAATGTGCTGCTCATTGGCGACGCAGCCATCGCGTCGAAATACGAGGCTTATGTCCTGCAACTAATGGCGAAATACGGAGGGTAACAAACGGAAGTGATCAGAAATGTCCGCTTTACACCCAAAAGCGGACATGCAGCCCTGCTCGACGCTGGCGTACCTGTGGCATGTAGTTGCCGCACGATGTGGTCATGATCCAGCAGCGCTGTTGCACAGCTATGCGAAGCGCACAAAAAAAGCGGACACCGATGTCGCAAACAAGATCGGCAAACTCTTGGGCGGTGCTTTGACTGACTAGCGAACGGGTCCAGAACGAGTTTGGGTCCAACTTGGGTCCAAACTTGCAGCCGTACTTCCTACGTTCTCAGTGGTGTCGTCGGTAAGTTTTTGATTTCCCTGGCGGTCCCGAGAGGAGTCGAACCTCCGACCTTCGGTTTAGGAAACCGCTGCTCTATCCTGCTGAGCTACGGGACCATCCATTTGAACTGTAAACGATCTTATAATTAGGCGCGATGGCTCGAAGCTCAATTGCTACCGAAATTGCTACCGAAGTTCGTCTTTTTGTTCCCTTGATGTGTTTCATAGCAGGCTGGAATGCAGCGAGGCGGCCAACTTTGGGGAGTCTTTTCTTGAAAGACAACCCGAGCAAAATTTACGTTTACCCATTACAAGCCAGAAAAGGTGCATGGTTACAGGCTGTATGACTGTCGCCCCCAAGCAGCAACCGATGACGGTCACGCAGGCAGCGACGTTGAAGAGGCTTGCGCAAGACGCCTACGAGCCAGATGCGTTCAAGCCGAACCTCACCAGCGCCGAGGCGGATATACGCATCGCGATGCTAACGGCCAAACTCAAACTACTTGGCGAGCCGCCCCATACGCTCTGAGTGGACAGCGAGTCATACATTGTTACTGCATAGCCCATGCGCCAGAAGTTATTACCGCTGACGTGGCGCAGGGACTTGATATTAACGGTGTATCCTAAAAAAACGAATCAGGGTGACAGCGTGGATAAGCCACTTACATGGTTCCTGAGAATATGGGGAGCATTCGTTGACATCTGGCGGGAACGTCGGCGGTTGCGGCTCCAGTTGCACCACGACGAAGCCATGACGATGGCTCTGCAGAAAATGATTGAAGCAACGAACCAACTGAAGGATTCCTCGCTCCTTAATCGTGCAGCCGCCAAAAATAGCCGCCGATAATTTGGCTTATTGCCAATAGAGACGCATGCCAAAGCGTGGCTTCGCGTGGATCGAAAAGTCGTCCTGCCGTTAATCATAAAGTCATTGTGCCCGACGACCCAGCATGGCCGATGATAAGATTGCTAGTTGACACAACTGCGTAGCCATGGGGGGCATCTATGAGGAAGCTCATTTCATTGCTGGTCGTTGCCACTTTTGCCGCATCATCTCCAACTGTGGCCGGCACGAAGGAAAAGAAGCAAAAACAAAGCACAGAGGCTGAGGAAATAGCGAAGCAGCACGACAATACCCGACGTGCTCTAAGGGACGCGCTCCCGCTGGTGCTGCCAAGCTGGTCGCTCCCATTCTATTTCGGTATGCACCTAGACGATACGAAGAACAAAAAGGCCGAAAAGTAAACCGCCGGACTCGCAACAAACCGCGGCATTCTGCCTGTAGATATTACGTTGGCGCTTACCCGGCGTAGCTGGCCGGCGTGTCGGTCTGGGCCGGTC
>Ga0310910_10002661_pt1 | contig 10131 bp, 7 predicted proteins | sample GREbulkMGHF172_FD_203448 | JGI IMG/M metagenome (GOLD analysis project Ga0310910, IMG submission 203448) | Lab enrichment of tropical soil microbial communities from Luquillo Experimental Forest, Puerto Rico - GRE.bulkMG.HF172 | ecosystem: Environmental > Terrestrial > Soil > Tropical forest >... | reverse complement strand
TGTGGCGGCACTCGTCTACATATGCGCGTTCGCCCCGGAGGAGGGAGACGCAACGCTTGTCGACCAGGACAAATATCCCCCGACCCCTATCTTCAAACACATTGAAATTGTGGATGGGCGGATTTGGCTGCGCCCGTCAGGCGTCCCAGAATTTGCAGGAGACTTGCCGGAGGCGGAGCAGCAACTCGTCTGGTCCACTCAGATGGCGCCTTTGGCTGATCTCTTTACTCAAGCCGTCCTGGGCGCTGCGTGGAAGCATAAACCAACGTCTTACATTGTTGGTTCCAATGACCGGACCATTCAACCTGAACTGCAGCGCTTCCTGGCTGCGCGTATGAAGGCCAAGATCACAGAAGTGGCATCAAGCCATGTGCCGATGCTCTCCCAGCCCCAGCGGGTATACGACGTCATCGTCGACGCTGCAGCCAACATCGGGCGACGGTCCAGCTCGTAAGAGTCGTGCTTCCATAAAGCTGGGCGCGTCTTTGACGGATGCGCCCGTTTCTCCGGTTGCCGGGCACGGCCTCAGCGGACGCTCCCAACCGCCGAGACGTCGTGAGGTGCCGCACGTTGACGGCCGGTTCTCTCCATTGCGCACTTCGAAGCAGACATGCCCCTTCCCACCCAAAATTTAGTTCCCTGATTCAAAACAGCTTTTTCTTTGCATAAATTACCGCCATAAGTAACCTATGAAATACGGCTATGCGCGGGTGTCGCCCGGCGGCAAAAGCGAGAGCGTCGAGGCCCAAACGCGGCAACTGACCAAAGCCGGCTGCATGAAGGTTTTCCGCGACGTGCATGTGAGCGGAACCAAGACCGACCGGGCGCAGCTCCGCCGCGTCATCGACCACCTCGACGCCGGCGACGTACTCATGGTGACGCGGCTCGACCGGCTCGCGCGCTCGACGCGCGACCTGTTGAACACGCTCGCGGCGATCACCGGCAAGCAAGCCGGTTTCCGATGCCTTGCCGACGCATGGGCCGACACCACCACGCCGCACGGCCGGCTGATGCTCACCGTCTTAGGCGGTCTCGCGGAGTTCGAACGTGATCTGATCCGCACGCGCACCGGCGAGGGCCGCGAGCGGGCAAAGGCGCGCGGCGTCAAACTCGGCCGCAAACCGAAGCTGACCGACCACCAGAAGCGCGAGGCGATGCGCCGACGCGATATCGACGGAGAGCCAGTGCGTGAGATTGCTCGTATCTACAACGTCTCGCACAGTACGATTTCGAGGCTCACGCCCTAACCAAACGATGGTTGAAAGCCAACCTATACGGGGGAGGCTTAGAGTTCGACTTGCGACTAAGACCTTTCATGCCCAAAAACGTTAACTCGAAGTTGAGGTTCGATGCGTGCAAACAACCGTACCATTTTAAGCGCTATAGAGGTCGGTGGCTTCAAATCTGCCATCGAACCGGTAACCGTGAGACTCCGTGATCTAACCGTTTTGGCGGGCCAAAACAGTGCAGGAAAAAGCACCGTCGTTCAGCCGTTACTTCTCATAAAGCAGACGATGGAAAAACCCTTCGATGTGGGTGGTCTGGCCATTGATGGACCACTCGTACAATTCACTAGCACGGATCAATTTCTCTCACATACATCAGGCGGTCGGACAAACGATTTCTTTCTTAAGATGTCATCAGATACTGGTGCGTATGTGACCATGTTCTACAAAAAAGTAACCGACCGGGGAATAATAATAGACCGCATGGAATTTGTTGCGGAAGGAAAACATCAATGTTGGCGCGAAAACGATACTTTGCCAGCAGATGCTCTAGGATTACCCAAGAATATTATCGATGTTTTCAAAAGAGCGGCAGATGGATTTGTGGTCCGCCGCGAGCGAGCGATGCTTGTCGCGGGAATTAAAGCAACAAAAGACGACCCAGTTCCAGCTCATGCATTTGTGGATAACGCGACGAAGTTAATTCACTTACCGGGATTGAGAGGAAACCCAGAACGAAACTACCGTATTACTGCGATTGAATCTAAATATCCAGGCAATTTCTCGGAGTACGTCGCAAGTATCATATACGGATGGCAAAATACCCGAGATCCTAAATTGCCACTCCTAGCCCAGAATCTTAAGGAATTGGGGCTTACGTGGAAGGTGCAGACGCGCCCAATTGACGATACGCGGGTAGAAATTCTCGTCGGTCGCCTCCCCGCTGCAATTCGTGGTGGCGCTCGTGACACAATAAGCATTGCGGACGTTGGCTTCGGTGTCTCGCAGACACTGCCAGTACTTGTTGCACTGCTCGCGGCATCGCCAGGACAATTCGTCTTCATTGAACAACCGGAAATTCACCTTCATCCAAAGGCGCAGGTCGGGCTGGCGACTCTTCTGCTCGAATCCATCAATCGAGGGGCACGGGTAATTGTGGAAACCCATAGTAGCTTGTTGGTACTCGCGCTGCAGGAAATCATTGCAGAGGGAAAACTTGATCCGGCGAGGGTGTCAATGAATTGGTTTACTCGTGACGCCAATAATGGCACAACTAGAGTTAACGAGGCGACTGTAGGAGCGGATGGTAGCTACGGAGAATGGCCATCTGATTTCGGATCTGTCGAATTGGAATTGCAAGCGCGATATTTAAATTCGGTCGATAGCCGGGCGGCCCTTCGGCAAAGCGCGAAGACGCACTGAAAATGCCGTCCCCCTCCTGGGAACTCGTAATTGACGCATCAATTTTACGGGCCGCGGGATCAGAAGGCGCTACGCATCCTGTATCGACGTACTCGCGGAAACTCCTGTTGGACATACTAGAAATATGTCATCGCGCCAGCCTATCAATATCGATCAAGGAGGAATGGGCTACTCACCAGTCTAGATTTTCAAGAGCATGGCAAGTGCAAATGTATTCTAGACGCAAGATAGGAAATCCGTCTGGACGGGATTGTGCGCATCTAAAAGAGGCAATCAAATCATGTGCTGGGGTTAGCGAGAAGCAACGCGAGGCGGCAGTAAAGGATTTTTTGTTGATAGAGGCTGCGTTAAACGGTGACAAAATAATATTCTCGATAGACAAGAGAGCACGTGAGGTTTACTGTGAATTAAGTAAAACAATACGTGATTTCGCGGACATCTTTTGGCTTAACCCCATAGAAGAATCACCAAATATTAGTGCATTGCTAAAGGGTGAGATCCGATTCAAAGCTGTCTGGAAGCTCGATCCTGGAAGGGGGGTCTGAGGCAACCCGTCAAGACCGGTTTCCCGAGAATCGATCTCCTGCACCACAGGCGCGCTGAAATCTGGATCCCCGGCTTGCGCGGGAATCACGGGAAAAAAGGGCCCGAGGGAGGCGCACGGACTTTTACATGGCCTGTTTTACCAATGTGAGCGGATTTTGATTTGAGCGTGGTGAGGCGGCGGCCTCGGGAAAGGCCGCCGACTTTTCCGAACAGAGGAGAGCGCTACTCCGCCGCGGCGCGCGCCGGCTCTTTGCCGAGCACTTCCGCGGCGGCATCGGCAACCCGGGTGCCCTCGAAGAAATCGGGGTTTTGCGTGCCCCACAGCCGCACGGCATTGGCGAAGGTGAAGTCGCGGAAGTCGTCGGCGGTGAGCAGCCCGTCCTCGACCAGCTCATAGGCTTCCGGCAATACCATCCGCATGTCGGGGACATCGAAGTGACCGACATCCGAGCTGTAGATCGCATTGATCCGCGCGCCGAACGGGTTGACCTTGCTGAACGCCACCGCGTTCATCCGGTCGTCCGCCTCGCAGCCGAAATAGAACGGCCGTGCAAAGAGGTCGATCCAATCCTCCTTGCGGGTGATCTTGCACGCGGCGTAGTCGTCATGCACCTCGACCCCGCCATCCAGCTCGTCGTCCTGCGGGTTTGGCCAGCCGTCGCGACGGCGCAATTCCGCGGCGATATCCTGATAGCCGTATTTGTCGACGAGGCTCTGCAGTAGCGGCCGGTCGAGCTTTTTCGGGTCCATGTATTCGAGCCCTTCCTTGCCGCGCCGCTCCCAATGCTCGATCAGATCGGCGAAGAGCTGGCAGCCCCAGCCGACACCGCCCTCGAGGAACCCGAAATGCAGATCGGGGAACCGCCGCGTCACGCCGCCGAGGAACAAAGCTTTGGCGACGGCATGGCCGGCGGCGGCGAAATGGCCGATGTGGTTGAAGGTGAAGTTGCTCGGGCAGTTGCGCAGGCCGAGGCCACGGCCGCCGGTGTGGAAGGTCGGCGCCATCCTCACCTCGCGGCATTTCTGCCAGACCGGGTCATAGTCGTAATCGCTGTCGAGGCCGAGCTGGTCATAATGCGCCGCAAAGCGGGCCACGGCGGGGTCGACGCCTTCGGCGATCGGCAGGGCGCGCCGGATGCCGCTGCCAAACATGCCGACCTTGGAGCCGAGCTGCTTGGTGACGAATTCGAGCTCCGCGATCGCCTCTTCAGGCGTGTGCATCGGGATCACCGCCGCCGGGGTGAGCCGGTCGCTGAGGTCGCGGAAATAATCGGCGGTGACGATGTTGAAGCCGCGGATCACGGCGCGCCGGGTCTCGTCATCCTCGATGCGGGTGATGCCGAGCCCAGCGGTCGGGTAGATGATGCCGAAATCGAGCCCCAGCTCGTCGAGGCGATCGTAGAGCATGCGCGGCATCATTGCGGTGGCGCGGTCGCGGGTATTGGTGGACTGGCGCCCCCAATAGCCTTCCATCGCGACGCCGCGGCGGCGGCGCTCGGCGATCGAGAGCGACAGCGCGTCAGGAATGCGGCGCATATGCCTGTTCAGCCCGTCGGCCGCCTTGTCTCCCGCGGCCTTGCGCACCTGCTCGACGAATACCGGCCCGTATTCGATCCAATGACCATCACCATCGATGACCGGATGGGTAAGCTGGGAACGAACTTTCTCCGGGTGGTATTCCTTGCGCGCGCTCATCCTCTCTCCTCCGTGCAGTGGTCGGGCATTCTGCGGCCATTCTTAAGGAAGTTCCAGCAACCATTACGCAACGAGCACGAGCCATGCGCCGGCTGCAGCTGATATTCTCGCCACAGAGACACGCAGGACACAGAAGAAGTTGTATGGCAACCTCGGTGTCCTCCGTGTCTCTGTGGTGAATTAGAATTCGGTCAGGGGAAGAAGGTCATGCAGGCGGATTACGTCATTGTCGGCGCCGGGTCGGCGGGGTGTGTGCTCGCCAATCGGTTGAGCGAGAATGCAGCAACACGAGTGGTGCTGATCGAAGCTGGGGGGCGCGACTGGAACCCGCTCATCCACATTCCGGCCGGCTATATGAAGCTGATGGACCATCCGACCTTGACCTGGGGCTTCAAGGCCGAGCCCGATCCGGGCGTCAACGGGCGGGCTATTCTCTACCCGCGCGGTCGGGTGCTCGGCGGCTCCAGTTCGATCAATGGGATGATCTATGTTCGCGGCCAGCCGGAGGATTTCGATCACTGGGCGCAGCTCGGCAATCGTGGCTGGTCGTGGGACGACGTTCTGCCGTTCTTCAAGCGGGCCGAGGATTGGGAGGGCGAAGCCGACGAGTTTCACGGCAAAGGCGGGCCGCTCCTGACGTCACGCACCGCCGACAAGCCGTTCCTGTGCCACAAGTTGATCGAGGCGGGGACAGAGATCGGGCTCGAATACCACGAAGACGTCAACCATCTGCCACCCGGCGCCGGCAACAATATCGGCTGGGTTCAGCAAACGCGGCGCGGGCGGCGCCGGCAGAGCGCGGCGCGCACCTATCTGCGCCCGGCGATTAAGCGCCCGAACCTCCAGGTCGTCACCAACGCTCTGGTACACCGGATCCTATTCGACGGCACCCGCGCGGTCGGCGTCGAATACGGACGAGGCGGTACGATCGAGCGGATCGACGTGGCCGACGAGGTGATCCTCGCGGCGGGCGCCATCGGCTCACCGCATGTTCTGCAACTCTCCGGCGTAGGCGACCCCGACCATCTGGGCCGCGTCGGCATCCCGGTCCATCATGCGCTGCCCGGGGTCGGCAAGAATTTGCAGGATCACTATCTGGCCCGGGTAACCTGCGTGGTCAGTGGAGCGAAGACCCTGAACGAGACCTCCCGCGGCCTGCCGTTCGCCGGCGAGGTCTTGCGCTATCTCTTTGCCGGCACCGGCATGCTGACCTACGCCGCTTCCTTGGTTGCTGCCTCGGTCAAAGTGCTCGATGAATCGGCCACCCCCGACATTCAGTGCCTCTTGGCCTCTGGGAGTTTTGCACCGGGGCCGATACGCCGGCTCGACGACAAGCCCGGCATGACCGCGGGAATCTGGCAGATGCGGCCGCTGTCGCGGGGCTATGTCGAAGCGCGCTCCAACGAGCCGGGTGAGCCCCCGGCGATCAACCCGCGCTATCTCTCGGAAGAGACCGACCGCCGCGCCGTTGTCGGCGGCCTCAAGATGGCGCGGCGTCTCTTCGCTGCGCCGGCGCTCGAGAAATATGTCGTCGGCGAAAACCTCCCCGGCAGTGATGTCCAAAGCGACGACGAGCTGTTGGATTATGCGCGGCAATACGGCTCCACCGTCTTTCACGCCACCTGCACCTGCAAGATGGGCCCCGACGCGATGGCGGTAGTCGACGACCGGCTGCGCGTGCACGGCCTCGACCGGTTGCGCGTGATCGACGCCTCGGTGATGCCGACCGTCACATCGACCAACACCAATGCGCCGACGATCATGATCGCCGAAAAGGGCGCGGCGATAATCTTGGAGAAGACCCGCCAGAAACTGGCGGCGTAGCACCGCTTCGTCATTCCCGCGAAAGCGGGAACCCAGGGGAAGCGACGTGCAGTTGCCCTGGGCCCCCGCTTCCGCGGGGGCGACCAGTACAGTGTGAAACGCGCAAACGGAGAAAGTGTCCATGCAAATGGATTACGTCATCGTCGGCGCCGGCTCGGCCGGCTGCGTCCTCGCCAACCGGCTGACCGAGGACCCCGCGACGCGGGTGGTGCTGATCGAAGCCGGCGGGCGCGACTGGAACCCGCTGATCCATATCCCGGCTGGCTTCATGAAACTGCTCGACCACCCGAGCCTGACCTGGGGCTTCAAGGCCGAGGCCGATCCCGGCACCAATGGCCGTGCCATCCCCTATCCGCGCGGCCGCGTCTTGGGCGGCTCGTCATCGATCAACGGGCTCATTTACATCCGCGGCCAGCCCGAGGATTTCGATTACTGGGCGCAGCTCGGCAATCGCGGCTGGGGCTGGGAGGATGTGCTGCCCTATTTCAGGCAGGCCGAGAACTGGCAGGGCGAGGCGAGCGAATTGCATGGGTCGGGCGGGTTTCTCACCACCTCGCCGATGAGCGAGCGGCCGGCGGCGTGTCAGGCGATCATCGCGGCGGCCCAGGAGCTCGGGCTCGAATACCGCCCCGACGTCAACAACCTGCCGCCGGGCGCCGGGGACAGCATCGGTTGGTGCCAGCAGACCCGCGGCGGGCGCCGCCGGGCCAGCGCCGCGCGTACCTATCTGCGGCCGGCGTCAAAGCGCCCCAATCTGCAGATCGTCACGAGCGCACTCGTGCATCGGGTGCTGTTCGACGGCAAGCGTGCAGTCGGCGTCGAATTCTCGCATGGTGGCGCGCCAGGCAGCTCCGTCGAGCGGGCCGATGCCGCGCGCGAGGTGATTCTGGCTGACGGCGCGGTCGGCTCGCCGCATCTGTTGCAATTGTCCGGCGTTGGCGACCCGGAGGTTCTGACCAAGGCCGGCATCCCGGTGCATCACGCGCTCCCTGGAGTGGGCAAGAATTTCCAGGACCACTACATCGCCCGCATGTCCTGCGAGGTGAACGGCATCGAGACATTGAACGAGCGCGGCCGCGGCCTCTCCTTTGCAGGCGAGCTGTTGCGCTATGTCACCGAGGGGAAGGGCATGCTGACCTACAGTGCCTCGCTCTGTGCCGCCTCAGTCAAGGTGCTCGAGGAATCGGCGACGCCCGACGTGCAATGCGTCTTCGCGCCGGCGAGTTACAAACCGGGCCTCATCCGCAAGCTCGACGACAAGCCCGGCATCACCGGCGGCCCGTGGCAGATGCGACCCTTGTCGCGCGGCTATGTGCTGGTCCGCTCGCCCGACCCGCGCGAGCAGCCGGCAATCAACCCGCGCTATCTCGCAGAGGAGACGGACCGCCGCGCCATCGTCGGCGGGCTCAAATTCGTGCGCCGCCTGTTCGCTGCACCATCACTGGCGAAATACATCGTCGCCGAGAAGGTACCGGGGCCCAATGTCCAAACCGACGACGAGCTGTTGGATTACGCGCGGCAGAACGGCTCGACCGTCTATCACGCCAGCTGCAGCTGCCTGATGGGCAACCACGCGATGAGCGTCGTCGACAGTGAACTGCGGGTGTATGGGCTCGAGGCGTTGCGCGTCATCGACGCCTCGATCATGCCGGCGGTCAGCTCGACCAACACCAACGCCCCGACCATCATGATCGCCGAGAAGGGCGCCGCGATGATTAAGGCAGAGGCACGGCAGCAGCTGGCAGCTTAGCGTCAGCCCAGCTGATAGGCGCCCTCCCCTTACGTCTCTACCCCGGTCGGCGAGGTCATGCGGCCTTTGAAGGTCCCGGCGCCGCTCAACCCGGTGAGCCCGCCTGTTCCGCCCGAAAATCGCCAAGTGCCTTCGAGCGTGATTTGCACCGCTTTCAGCATGGCTGCACGCCTGCATCGACAACGACGCGAGCCGGCGGCGAAAGGCCCGGCGGCTTCAGATATTGATTGCGGGCGTTGGCGGCCCGACGACTTATCTACCGGGCAGGCCGATAGACCTTGGCGACGGCGTCTGCCTGCTTCATACCTTCGACGCCTTCCGACCCCGACATCAATACCGTCGTTTTGCTGGCCCTGATGGCGCCGCCCGCGGCTATAGCCAACGCGATTGCCGACATGGCTTGGTTGTTCGGCACATCGGCAATGATGACGAGATCATAGTCGCCGAAGCAATACCAACCACCAAGGCATTTGCCCCCGACGGCCTCGCACACCTGACGGCCAATGGCTTCTACTCGGTTCTGTGGATTCTTGAGCTGGGCGGCCCAAGATTCCGGAGTGTAGGCCGCCTGGTACATGTAAATCGGCATGTTTTCTCTCCCTCGTTTTAGCTTTTTTTGGACTCCGGTCCGCCTAAATACCCGCGATAGGTTGCCTGGGCGTTCCCGGAATTCAACAATGCGCCCTTTTCTCCCGCCTGGCAACTTGATTAAGCGTCAAAAGGTCAGACGACCCAATTGCGGCGGATCCTTCGTCGGGCTTAATGTCTAAAGGCACGGGAGAACTGGAAATGATCAAGGTGCTGAAGGGAGGAAGGCTGATCGACGGAACGGGGGCCGGCCCGGTCGCAGGCGCAACGGTCGTGATCCGCGACCAGCGCATCGAGACGGTGACGACCAGGGCCGTCGGTGAGTGGCCGCCGGACGCGCAGATCATCGACGTCACCGGCATGACGATCCTGCCTGGTCTCATCGATTGCCACGACCACATGGCAATGCACGGCTATGATCTGGCGCGGCGCTGGGGGATCGATGAGCCGCAAAGCACCCGCACATTGCGAACCGCCAAGGTGCTGCACGAAACCCTCGCGGCGGGATATACCGCGGTACGCGATGCTGCCGGCCTCGATGCCGGGTTCAAACGGGCGATCGACGAAGGGCTGATCCTGGGGCCCCGTTTGGTTATTTCACTGTGCATCATCTCCCCGATCGGCGGGATCGGGGATCGCGTCAGCCCGTCCGGATTTTCCTGCTGCGTGCCGAACGACCCGCTGCTACCCGATGGCGTCGTGAACAGCCTGGCCGATGTCCGGCCGGTCGTGCGGCGGGTCGTGCGGGCCGGAGCGGATGTCATCAAATGCGCTACCACCGGAGGGGCGAGCTCGCGCCCGGGGCATGGGCCGACGGACGGCGCGTTCAATCTCGACGAAATGCAGGCGCTGACCGACGAGGCGCATGCCCTCGACCGCCGCGTAATGTGCCATGCGCTCGGCGGCCGCGGGTTGCGTGTCGCAATCGAAGCCGGCGTCGACTCGATCGAGCATGGCTGTTACCTGAACGAGGAACCCGAATTACTCGACACGATGGCGCAGCGCGGCATCTTTTTCGTGCCGACATTTGCGGTCTACGACTTCCATCGCAAATCCGCTTTGCCGCATGTCCGCGAGAGG
>Ga0310910_10002640_pt1 | contig 10164 bp, 8 predicted proteins | sample GREbulkMGHF172_FD_203448 | JGI IMG/M metagenome (GOLD analysis project Ga0310910, IMG submission 203448) | Lab enrichment of tropical soil microbial communities from Luquillo Experimental Forest, Puerto Rico - GRE.bulkMG.HF172 | ecosystem: Environmental > Terrestrial > Soil > Tropical forest >... | reverse complement strand
CGTAACTTCCAGGTGATCTACGAGCAGGCCAACGCCCACGGTCAGAAGGTCCAGACCGCCGGCAACAACATGTTCAACACCGACAACGCCGTTGGGTCCAGCTGGGCATAACAGCCTTTTCCGGGCGGCCAACACACGTTTGAATACGTCGCGCTATCGCGTCTCGATGGCGCGCGACTCCGGCGCACCGCAGGACTGCCAAGCGTAACGAGTCCGCGCTCTGCAAAACAGGGCTGCGAACGACTCGAGCGCGGTGATTTCTCCTGGCGCATCGACCTCGGAGCTGACGACGAAATTCAGCCTGCGCGGCTGCACTGTGCCTCGATGGTCGCGGCGCTCACAGTCGAAGCGGGTTCGAGCACGTCAGCGGAGAATTCGGTCCATCCCCTCCCGGTTCTGTGTTGTGTTTGGGCCATCGTTGAAGCCCCCTATGCCCGTGGCACGCAGGCTAGACCGCAGAGCTAACAGCTCCAAAGTCGGCACGGGTACTCCAGCGTAACCAATTGTGTTGGCGCACAATAGGCTTAGAGCAAAGTCTTGGCCGCCTAACACTCTCGGGGGGCAGAGGGATATTTTCCGAATATGAGAGCAGCGCAAAAAATTTCCGGGTTTTCACCCCCGCGTTGGCGCTTGTCAGGGGTGGTTTCAGGTGATTTCGCAGTACACCCACATGTCACGAACCGCCAGTGCTGGTGTTGGGCAGTTCTTCCTGGGCTGCGAAGAGGAATGCGCCGGGCTCGGTCCGCCAGAGCATGTCATCTTTAAGGGCGGTGACGTGGATGAGGACCTCCCTCTCTGTTCCCTTCTTGGTGCGGATCGTAGCCATGCCCTGGTAATCATTGCCGAACTCGGGGATGACGGTGACCTTCTCAACGGAGAGGTCATACTTGTACAAGCCCGGGTCGCTATTCAGTTGGTGCTGCACGGATTGCATGACCCGTCCGGCGAGGTCGGGGATGCCCTGGTCTTCCCATGGGCGATTAGTGATCACGTAGTAGGGCAACACTCCTATGGCCACGCCCAAGGCCACCGCCGCACCCGCCGCGATGAAGGCTCGTTTCGGTAATTTGGGTGGCTCCTCGGGCTGAACTTCGGGTCCAGTCATCGTGGTTCTCGTCCTTTCTTCATTTGTCCCGGAATGAGCGCCATAATCGAGCGCGTGAAACCCCTCCTCACCTCCTTCGCAATCACAGCCGCGTTCATAACTCTGGCTCCAGCACCGCGGCTCTCGACAAGTGCACCGTTGACGCCATCAGGCTGCTATCCGCAGAGCAACAAGGGGACGTGTTACGAGCCAGGCGAACGCTGTCGTAATAGCGACCATGGCGCATCTGGGGTGTCCGGCGGTGGCGAGAACATCGTTTGCGCGAATAACGATGGCTGGCGCTGGGAGCCAGCCTCCTAACCCTCTGACCAAGCCGTTTCTCGCGCCACTTTCTCAGCTAACACAGCTATACGCCCTGGTTGGCGTTCACCGTGAAGCGTATTTCAGCGAATAGGTGCCATCATTTGGTGAAAACCTTTTGGGGCTGGAGCGAGCAACAGCTTCCCGACGGCACCCTGATCCTGAAATCCCCGGCCGGGCACACCCAGGTCACCACCCCGGGCAGCGCCCCGCTGTTCCCGAGTCTGTGTCGCGCTGTGGGCGGCATGCCCGCCCCCGAAGCCGACCCACCTGCGGACTACTGCGGCGAGCGGACCGCCATGATGCCCAAACGCCGCCGCACCCGCGCCCAAAACCGCGCCAACCGCATCGCCACCGAACGCCGCCAGAACCGGGAGGCTCGGCTAAGCACCCCCGCCGCACAGACCGGCCCCGCACCACCCGACGACGACGAACCACCGTTTTAGCTTCGCGGATATCCCACAACGCGCGGTAACCTCATTCTCAAAGCGCAACCACTGCGCAACGGAAGGGGACGAAGCGCTCATGGCCGACCCCATCGAGGCAGCTGAGGTAACCCGCGCCGACCGTTTCATCAAGACGGCCGTCGCGATCCTGGGCGAAACCGGACGGACCGATTTCACCGTGCAGGAGGTCGTCGCCCGCTCCAAGACCTCGCTGCGCGCCTTCTACCAGCATTTCAGCAGCAAGGACGAACTGCTGCTCGCACTGTTCGACAGGACGATCGCCCAATCGGTGCGGGCCTGGCGCTCCGAGACCAACGGGCTGGACAGCACCGCCGCGCTGAAGCTGGTGATCGACCGCGTCAGCCAACAACCGGAGTCAAGCACCCAGGACAGCCTCAACCGGGCGTTAAGCCTCTACAACCAGCATCTGGCCGAAACGCGCCCCCGCGAGTACGCCCGCGTGCTCTCCCCCTTGCATCAACTGATCCGCGACATCGTCGGGCAAGGCATCACCGAGGGCGTGTTCAACCCCGGACTCGACGTCGGGGCCGCGGCGGCGATCGTCATGCAGACGGTGGTGGGTGCGCAGCGATTGCATTGGCTGGGCAGCGAATTGAACGGAACACCGATCGACGCCGGCCAGCTGTATGACTTCTGCAGCCGCGCCCTGGGCATCCGCGACACCGACGACAAGTTGGCCGCGCCCTCGCTGGCCGAGCTGTTCGCCCAAATCGGGATGCGCCCGGGCACGCACCGCGGCGAGTTCGCGATGACGATGCCGGTCAGCCCGCATGTGGTCAACACTTCCGGCGCGCTTCAGGGCGGCTTGATCGCCACGCTCGTCGACGTGGCGGGGGGACAGTTCGGGCTGGAGTATCTGCAGCCGGGCACCACCATGACAACCGCAGACCTCTTCATCCGCTACCTGCGGCCAATCCGGCTGGGCTCGGCGCGCGCGGTGCCGCGGATGCTGCGCGGCGGCAAGCGGGCGATGGTCATGCAGGTCGACATATACGGCGACGGCGACGACGAACTCGCCGCGACGGCCACCGTGAACTTCGCAATCATCAACGGGACGACACCAACAGTGGGTCTTGGAACAGAGCCATAGGCCCGGTACACGTCGGGGCGCAAAAGTGGTAACGTCATTACCGCATACCGAGAACCCAAGACTTCCGCAAGGAGATCGCCATGCCGTCTCGCGAACTTTCCTTCCCCGTGTTCGACGCGGACAATCACATGTACGAGCCCCAGGAGGCGCTGACCAAGTTCCTCCCCGACAAGCGCAAGAACGTCATCGACTACGTTCAGGTCCGCGGTCGCACCAAGATCGTGGTCCGCGGCCATATCAGCGAGTACATCCCCAACCCGACGTTCGAGAAGGTCGCCAAGCCGGGCGCCCAGGAGGACTACTTCCGCCACGGCGCGCAGGGCAAGACCTACCGCGAGATCCTGGGCGAGCCGATGAAGGCCATTCCCGCGTTCCGTGAGCCCGGCCCACGCCTCGAGGTGATGGACGAGCTCGGCATCGACTACGCGCTGATGTTCCCCACGCTGGCCAGCCTGGTGGAAGAGCGCATGAAAGACGACCCGGAAATGACCCACGACGTCATCCACGCGCTCAACCAGTGGATGTACGAGACCTGGTCGTTCAACTACAAGGAACGCATCTTCGCCACCCCGGTGATCACCTTGCCGATCGTCGAGCGGGCGCTCGAAGAGCTGCAGTGGTGCCTGGAACGCGGCGCCCGCACCGTGCTGGTCCGTCCGGCGCCGGTGCCCGGCTACCGCGGCAGCCGGTCCTTCGGGCTGGAAGAGTTCGACCCGTTCTGGCAGGCCTGCATCAAAGCCGAGCTCCCCGTTTCGATGCACGCCTCAGACAGTGGTTACTCCGAGTTCGCGAACGTGTGGGAGCCGGGCGACGAGTTCCTGCCGTTCAAGCCGACCGCCTTCCGCAGCTTCGCGATGGGCCATCGGCCGATCTTGGACGCGATGGGTGCGCTGGTGTGCCACGGCGCACTGTCCCGCAACCCGGAACTGCGGATCCTGTCGATTGAGAACGGCGCCGACTGGGTGCCGGACCTGTTCAAGGGCCTTAAGGGCGTCTACAAGAAGATGCCGCAATCGTTCAGCGAGGACCCGATCGAGGCGTTCAAGCGGTGCGTGTACATCACCCCGTTCTGGGAGGACCGGTTCACCGAGATCGTCAACATGGTGGGCACCGACCGGGTGATGTTCGGTTCGGACTGGCCGCACCCCGAGGGCCTGAAGGACCCCATCACGTTCGTCGACGAGCTCACCGACTTCGAGCAGGAAGACGTCGCCAAGATCATGGGCGGCAACCTGATGAAGCTGATGAAGGTCTCCGCGCCATCGAAGAAACCCGTCTCAGCCTGACAGCCAGCCAAACGTACGCGGTAATCTGATTTACCGCGTGTGCGGTCCGTAGGAGGGACGGCCTTATGGGGGCCGAAAAGGACTGGGACAAAACCGTGGGTGCGGCGGAAGCAGTGCGGCGCATCTTTGAGAACGTCCCCGCGATGCTGGTCGGCCTGGAGGGGCCCGACCACCGGTTTGTCGCGGTCAACGCGGCCTATCGCACATTCAGCCCGATAATCGCGCCCTTGGGAATGCTCGCTCGGGAGGTCTTTCCCGAGCTGGAGAGCCAGCAGATCTACCAGATGTTCGACCGGGTCTATCAGACCGGCGAACCACAGTTCGGGAACGAGTGGCGGCTGCAGGCCGACTATGACGGTTCGGGAGTCGAGGAACGGTTCTTCGATTTTGTCGTCACACCCCGCCGCCGTGGGGACGGATCGATCGAGGGTGTGCAGATCCTCTTCGACGATGTCACCAACCAGGTTAAGGCGCGGCTGGCCGCCGAGGCACGGATGGACGAGCTGTCCGAGCGGTACCGTAGCGTCCGCGATTCGGCCACCGTCATGCAGCAGGCATTACTGGCCCCGTCCGTGCCCCTCGTTCCCGGTGCGGACATCGCCGCGGAGTACCTCGTCGCCGCGGAGGACACCGCGGCCGGTGGCGACTGGTTTGACGCGATAGCCCTCGGGGATCGGCTCGTCCTGATCGTCGGCGACGTCGTCGGCCATGGTGTCGAAGCCGCCGCCGTTATGTCCCAATTGCGCACTGCGCTGCGGATGCAGATTTCGGCGGGGCACACCATTGTCGAGGCGCTCGAGGCGCTCGACCGGTTCCATGAACACGTGCCCGGGTCGAAGTCGGCCACCGTGTGTGTCGGTTCGCTGCACTTCGCCACGGGCGAGTTCCAATACTGCACCGCCGGACACCCGCCGCCGCTATTGCTGAGTGCCGACGCGAACGCGCAATATATGGAACCGTCCGGCGCCGGCCCGCTCGGCAGCGGCACCGGATTTCCGGTGCGGACCGAGGTGCTTGAGGTTGGCGACTCGGTCCTGCTGTATTCCGACGGCCTGATCGAGCGTCCCGGCCGGCCGCTGAGCGCCAGCACCGCCGAATTCGCCGACTTGGCGGCGAAGATCGCCGGCGGCGGTAGCGGCTTTGTGATCGATGCGCCGCGACGGCCGATCGACCGTATCTGTTCGGAGACACTGGAACTGCTGCTCAGGCCGACGGGCTACAGCGACGACGTCACACTGCTTGCGGCGCAACGGCGCACACCGCCGCCGCCGCTGCACATGACGCTGGACGCGACGATTTACGCGGCACGCAGGGTTCGTGCCGCGCTGCGCGAATGGCTGGTGGAGATCGGCGCCGGGTCCGACGACGTCTGTGACGTCGTGCATGCGATCTCCGAGTTCGTTGAGAACGCCGTCGAGCACGGATACGCCGCGGAGGCGGCAACTGACGCTTCAAATGTGATTGTCGTCGAGGCCGCGCTGACCGGCGACGGCAACCTGTACGCCTCGGTGATCGACCACGGACAGTGGAAGGATTATCGCGAGGGCGAGCAGGGCCGCGGGCGTGGACTCGCGATGGCCGAAGCCCTGGTATCCGAGGCGCAGATCACCTACGGTGCCGGCGGGACGACGGCCAGCGTCATGCACCGCCTGTCGCGACCGGCAAACTTCTTCACAGACACGATCGTCGGCCGGGCGACCCACCTGCGACCGGTCAACTCGGAATTCATCTCATTGGTCGGCGCGCCCGGCCGCATTGTCGTAAGCGGCGACGTCGACGCCACCACCGCGTCCACCCTGGACCGCCAGATCGCAGTCGAAAGCCGTTCCGGCATAGCGCCTTTGACGATCGACCTCAGCGAGGTCACCCACCTTGGCTCGGCGGGCGTGAGCGCGCTGGCCGCCGCGCGCGCGAGAGCGCGCAAACAGGGCGGTGACTGTGTGCTGATAGCCCCGCCCGGCAGCCCGGCGCATCACGTGTTGTCACTGGTCCAGATACCGGCTGTCAGCAGCGATGGCGCGGTCAGCGTGCCTGGCCGTGACGCACTTGACTGAACGGCACCGCGCGGTCGGCGGCGTATTCCCGTGGGAAGCCCAGCACCCGTTCACCGATGACATTGCGCGCCATCTCCGTGGTGCCGCCGCCGATGGCGACGTTCTGCCGAGACAGGTATCGCAGCCCCGTCTCCAGGCCTTCACCGATTTCCCCTACGACACCGGCACTTCCCGCGATCGCCATTGCGGTGTCCATATCCAGGGTGACAGTCTCGGAGTGGAAGAGCCGGATGAGCGTCCCGGCGGCCGGGGGCAGTGCGCCATCTCGGACACTGTGGTACACGTGCTCGATCAACTGCTCGGCCACCGCCCGGTGCACCAGTGCCCGGCCGGCCATCTCGTGCACGCGTTCGTTGTCGGCCCGGCCCGTCTTCTCCGCAAGGCCAACGTAGTCAACGGGATTCGTGCTTCCGCCCTCACTGCCGCTGCCGCTGGCGAACTCCGAGCCCTGCCCGACCGCCCGGCGTTCGTGATACAGCTGCCGCGAGGCCACCGCCCAGCCACCGTTGACGTCGCCGACCACGGCGTCGTCGCCGACGTCCACACCGTCGAGGAACTCCTCGCAGAATTCGGTGGAACCGCTCAACATAGTGATGCGCCGCAACGTGATTCCCGGATGACCGATGGGCACCAGGAACATGGTCAGCCCTTCGTGCTTGGGCACGTCCCAGTCGGTGCGGGCCAGACACAGGCCGTAGTCGGCAGCGAACGCGCTGGTGCTCCAGGTCTTGGCGCCGTTGATCACCCAACGATCGCCGCGGCGTTCGGCACGGGTGAGGACACCGGCCAGATCCGATCCGCCACTGGGTTCGGACAAGAGCTGCACCAGCACTTCATCGCCACGCAGGGCCGCGGCAATGTGCCGCTTCTTCTGGTCTTCGCTGCCGGTGTCGAGCAGCGTGGCGCAGCAGATGGTGAACGTGGGGGTATTGAGGATCAACGGCATTTCGTAATTGACGGTCTCGGCGTCGAATGCCTTCTGGTATTCGTAGCCCAGACCCAGGCCGCCGTACTCGCGTGGGAAGCAAATCCCGGCGAATCCCCCTTCATAGAGCCGCTTTTGCAGTTCTCGGGCCCGCATCCAGGACCGCTCGTCATCGCGCGGCACGGGCGGCGGCGACGCGGGATCGATGGCAGACATGTTGTCCGCCAACCACGCTCGGGCCCGAGAGGCGAACGCGGTAACCGGTTCAAAGACGGATTCGGCGGGCGTCATCCGGCGGTCGTCATCGATCGGGCCGCTTTCTCCGACTCATACACCCGCAGGTTGTGCTCCTCGGGCGTGCCGAACATGGAGCGGTACAACGTAACCCGCCTCAGATACAGGTGCAGGTCGTGTTCCCAGGTGACGCCGATGCCGCCGTGCATCTGCACGCAGGCCTGAACGACCCGGCCGGCCATCTCGCCGACGTAGGACTTGGCAATGCTGGCCGACAGGCCCGCCCCGGGCGAGCGGGCGGCAACATCGGCGACCGCCGCGGCCGTGGTGGCGCGACACGCTTCAAGCCACAGCTTCATATCGGCGAACCCGTGCTTGAGGGCTTGGTACGACGCCAGGGGACGACCGAACGTGTGCCGGTCCAGCGCCCATTGAACGGTGAAGTCGAACACCGTCTGCAGGATGCCGACCACCTCGGCGCACTGCAGCACCTGGGCAAGCTGGCTCTGCCGGTCAATCAGCGAGGCGGTCTCGGCGGCGCTGCCGACGACCGCGGACGGCTCCACGACCACCCCGTCGAAATGCACCCGCGCGTACTGCTTGACCAAGTCCACCGACTGCTGGGACTCGAGCCGGACGCCCGGCGCGTCCGTCGGGACCAGGAACTGACGAATCTCAGAAGCATCTGGGCCGCATCGCGCCACCACTAGCAGCACAGCACTTTGGGCGCCGGCCTCGACGCGGTCCTTGGTGCCGTCTATGCGGAAGCCGGTATCGGTCCGGGTGGCCGTCACCGACGGGTCCAGCGGCGCCCAGCCCCGGCCCGGCTCGGAAACCGCCCACGATGCCACCGTTTCACCGGACATCAGCGACTCGATGATCGCAGTGTGCGCTTGCCGGTCTGCGCTTTCGACGAGCGCCGCGAGCACGACGCTGACCGGGTACAGCGGCCCGGGTGCCACCGTCTTGCCGAGTTGTTCGGCGACCATGGCCAGGTCCTCGACACCATTGCCCGAGATGCTGCCGCCGCCCAGATCCTCCGGGACAAGCAGGGCCGTCCACCCCAGCTCGGCGGCGCGCCGCCACCAGGCCGGATCGAAGGACACACCCGCGGCATGCAGTTCCCGGACACGACGCAGCGGCGCTTCTTTTTGCAGAAACGCTTGGGTGGTCGAAGTGAATAGTATCTTTTCGGAAGAGTCGACAGCGGTCATGATGCCGGTAGGGTCCTTAGCGTTCTGGAGACTCTGATGTTAGCAATGAGCAATACGGTAAGAGATACCGGAGTCCAATCGATAATGATGTTGACGAGTGGTAAGCGCGATGGCTGAGACGAACAAACCGCCGGAAGGTTCGGGCCCGTCGGACGCCGATGCGTTGCTCGAAGAGGCCGAGGCGGAAGCTGCCGCGGCCGAGGCGGTGGCCGACGCGGCGAAGGCTCGCGCCCGCGCCGCCCGGCTCCGACGCGAAGCCCGCGCCGCCCGGCTCCGACGCGAAGCCCTCGGCGTGCCCGAGCCCACCGACGATTACAGCGACGACGAGTATTACGACGGCGACTACGACGACGACTACGAAGAGGACTACGAAGAAGGCCACGGCGAGGACTACGAAGAAGACCACGACGAGGACTACGAAGAGGACTACGACGAGCGTCTAACGGAGCAAACCGGATGGCGACGACGGATGCCGATGATCGCCGCGGTGGCCGCGATCGTCCTCATCGTCTGCTTTGCCGGCGCCAGCGTATACATGGTGTTCCAACATCGTGACAACGCTCAGCACCACCAGCGGGAAGCGGCGTTCGTCGAAGGGGCCAAGCATGGGGTCCTCAACATGATCTCACTCAACTACAACAAAGCCAAAGAAGACGTCCAGCGCGTGATCGACAGCTCGACCGGCCAATTCAAAGATGACTTTCAGCGTAGCGCCAACGATTTCATCGCGGTGGTCACGCAGTCGAAAACGATCACCGAAGGAACCGTTAACGCGGCCGCCATCGAGTCTATGGAAGAGGATTCCGCGGTGGTATTGGTCGCTGCGACATCACAGGTGACCAATGCCCCAGCTGGGAAGGATGAGCCACCAAAAGTATGGCGGTTGAAAGTGACCGTTGCCGAAGTCGGCGGACAGTACAAGATGTCGAAAGTTGAGTACGTAGCGTGACCGACGAAGCGCGCGATGTAACCCCTGCTGAGACCGATTCGGTCGCACTCGAAAACACAGACGAACCCGACGATTCCGTGACCGAGGATGCCCCAAGCGACGAGGGAGAGGCCGACTCCCACGCGCCGGTTGAGCGCCCACGTGGTCGCCTGGTGCCCACGATGCGCAAAATCGCTCCGGTGGTTCTGGTTTCGCTGCTGCTGATCTCCGGCGGCGTTGCGACGTGGCTGTACTTCAAGTGGTATCGGCCCGATCAACAGACCGACGCCGCCGCCGCCCACGCGGTGGTCAGGGCCGCGTCCGACGGAACGGTGGCCGTGCTGTCCTACTCATCCGACTCCCTCGACAAGGACTTCGCCAACGCCAGGTCGCACCTCGCCGGCGATTTCCTTTCCTACTACAACCAATTCAGTCAGGCGAGCGTGGCTCCGATCGCCAAACAGAAGTCGATGAAGACCACGGCTCGCGTGACGGAAGCCGCGGTGTCAGAGCTACATCCGGATTCGGCCGTCGTCATGGTTTTCGTCGATCAGAGCACCA
>Ga0310910_10002638_pt1 | contig 10166 bp, 12 predicted proteins | sample GREbulkMGHF172_FD_203448 | JGI IMG/M metagenome (GOLD analysis project Ga0310910, IMG submission 203448) | Lab enrichment of tropical soil microbial communities from Luquillo Experimental Forest, Puerto Rico - GRE.bulkMG.HF172 | ecosystem: Environmental > Terrestrial > Soil > Tropical forest >... | reverse complement strand
GTGGCACGAACCCGCGTATCCGCCAGTTGGAAGCAGGACCCTTCGGGTGATTTAGCCCAAGACGAGGCGCCATCCTCTGCAATTGACTCCCCCGCCAACGCCCGCCCCTCGGTGATTCAATGTTTCGCTCGTTGAGCTTGCGGGCCGCGGAGCAGAACGTAATCCGTCTCCCATTCACACCCGGTTGCCGCAGCGCCCACTCGACGTGCAGGCGATAGGCCTCGGCCCTCTCCATAGCAGCTTTCGCGCCCGCCGCAGCATGAAAGTCCCACGGGTGAGCACACCGCGATATTCGACGAGAATCGCCGGTGTTATGTCCGCTAGCTTCAGCGACCCAAGTTTCTCTTTCCACCAGAGCAGCCTAATGCGCCGCATGCGGGCATCCCGTTTCTTGGGCAGTTCCTCGGCTATGTAGCGATCGATCGCGCCGCCCAGCGTGCGCCAGCGCGCCTCGATGCTGCGGAAGTGCCTCCCCTCTATCATTTCGGCTTCCACCGTCTTGGCCCAGCGTTCGGCGAATTGAGGAAGTGGTGGCCAAGGGGCGGAATCGAACCACCGACACGCGGATTTTCAGTCCATGTGCCAAAACACGCTAACTACCTGATTACATGACACTAATTAACTCAGCAGTTTCCAATATTTCCCCCGATAGGGCCACTTAACCCGCTGAAAGGCCGAGATACGACCAGATAATATTGAACGCTCGCCCGATCCGTCGTGGCCGACGCGGGGCGTACAAGCCGCACTGGCCACAACGCGACGAGTATGCAGGCGGAGGCAAGTCCATCGCTCGGTGGCGTTCATCGCCGCAGATAGTTCGCGTTGAACGTGCCAGGTCGACACCAGTGCGCGCTTCGTGGAAATGGATCTTCGCCCCAGTAGGACTGCTCGCGGGTTTGGCAGCGGTACTGATCTCCTTTGCCGCGTCCGCGCAGTCATCGACCGCCCCGCAAATTGTCGAGATTCATAGCGGCGCACTTCGCCTCAAGGGCTACCTGTGGGTGCCCGCTGACAGGGGCCAGTTCCCCGCGGTTCTGTATAACCACGGTCGCAGTGACAGCGCTCACTACCATTGGCTTGCCGGGAATTTGACGCTCGTCGAGGCGGCGCAAGCCATCGGTCCGGTTTTCGCCCAACATGGCTATGTGTTCCTCTTTCCGTTTCGCCGGGGTGAGGGGCCGTCCGCCGATCAAGGTAACTTCATCGGTGACCTCCTGGAGAGCGAGGAGAACACCAGGGGTAGTGCTGCCAAGAGGCATCTACAATTGATCCTTCTGAACACGGATCACATGGACGATAGCCTGGCGAGTCTGGCGTTTCTCAAGGGGCACCCTCAGGTGGATGTCCATCGGATTGCGATAATTGGGCATTCCTTCGGCGGACAGCTCACCCTATTGGAGGCCGCGCGTGATCACACCGTGCGGGCCGTCGTGACCTTTGGCGCGGCGGCCGCATCGTGGGAGGGGTCCGAAGAGGTGCGCACCAGTCTGCTCGAAGCAGCTGACAGGATCGGTGCCCCGGTACTGCTGATTCACTCTGCCAACGACTACTCAGTGGCTCCCGGGCGGGCCCTGGCGAGTGAATTCGTCCGGTTGTCGAAGCCGTGCGCCTTGAAAATTTACCCGCCCATCGGAAAGTCCTCGAGCGACGGACACAATTTTTTGTACACGAACGTCCAGCTCTGGGACAGCGATGTGTTCCAGTTCCTCAAGGCCAACCTGCGACAGTGACGCGCAGTGTTACGGGCGTAGCGCTAGAAATGAAATATTGGAAATCGGTCCCACATCCGACAACGAGCCGATGCGCTCCTCGGGGCGCTGCCTGCTCGTGCAACGCGGCGACCGGACTGCTGTCGGCATTGAGCGCGGAAACGCTCAAACGAGCTCACGTAGTCCTCTAGTCGCGCGTTGGCCTCCAGCCGCTGGTGCCCAACACGACCCCGTGGTTCTGGCCGGGAGCGTTCAGGTTGTATATCCGCAAGACGCTCCATTCAAAACGGGCACACAACTCTGTCAACGACACGGGTTCCATACTCTCGTAGGTCTGGATCGCACACAGCAGTCGGCATTGGGCGAAGTTGTTCCGCAGAAAGTCCACAATTTGAGTCACCGGAGGCTCGGTACCACGCAAATCCAAGCCGCAGACCGGATCGAGAGCGTGGCCCCAAGGCGGCGCGATGAACACAACAATCAGGTCGTCGCGCGCGGCGCGGACCTCAGGAAACCCGGCCATGTAGTCCAAATTAAGGACTTCGATTGGCAGAGCCAAGATTTCAAGGTTCTTCCGGGTCAGGTCACAGACACCGGAGTCCAGCTCAAAACCCAATCCTTGCGCGCCGGGCAGTTTGCGTAGCAGCCAGTAAAGCGTATTGCCGGATCCAGCAAACGGATCGACGACCATGGTGCGCGGGCTGTCCGGCGCAATAGCGGCGACGTCTTGGGCGATCGCGCTGCCAAGCGCATCGCGGGTGCACTCAACGGCTGTGCGGCCCAGTAAGCGAATCCCGCGTGCGTACCACTGCTCAGGTCGTAGTCCGTAGATTGACACGTATTCGGCGTCGCCGTAACTCTCGATGCCGTAGCGATGGATTTCCGGCAGATCAAGCACCGCATTGCGCTTCTCACCGTGCAACAAAACCTCGCGGCCGTACGGCATGCTTTACCTCATCACACGTAATTGACCGTCCGTCAACCGGAAGTGTGCCCGGTGACGGCGAGTGCTCGCTTCTGCGCCGCGACCGGCCGGCTTGGCCGCGTCTCGAAAGCGAACAGCGGACCGAAGTATTGGACACCCGCGTCAATATTGGATCGAGAGCCGATGCGACCCGACGCAACTATTTGATCTGACAATCTGTTTGATGGTGGCCAGGGGCGGAATCGAACCACCGACACGCGGATTTTCAGTCCCTGTGCCAAAACACACTAACTGACGGGACTTAGAAACTTGTCTCCACGGTGTCCAATATTTTGCCGCGATTCGGCCACTGAACCCCGCTGAAAGGCGGAGAAACGACCAGATAGTATTGGACCTCAACGCGGTCGTCGTCAGCTTCATTGAGATCGATTTGATCACGCCGCTTTCTCCCTTTGCGCCTTCTGGGCCTGAATGTGTGTCGCTGGTGCGTCGCATGCGCCACCCGATGAACGGGCACGACCGAATTGCAGTTACGATAATCGCTGATAAATACTACTCTGGTTGCCGCGACGATCAGCAGTGACGTGAACAATCCCGCGATGCCGCCAACCACCCCGCTTGGCTTCACAGTATCGACCGATCTGGTTCGTGGGCTCATCGACTGCCTAATGCAATGTGGCCTGGAGCGCTCAGCCTTCGATGATGTATTGCAGGATGAGCAGCGGGGCCCGTCGCCCACAGCCCGCTTCGCGGGTGAGCGCCATCTAAAACTGTGGGAGCGCATCCTGAGAGTGAGTCAGGACCCTATCATCGGGTTTAAGGCGGCGCAGTTCGCCAGCGTGAAAACCTTCGGTGTAGTCGGTCAGATAGTACCGCGCTGCGCCACCATGCTCGAAGCTTATAAACAGTTCGAGCGCTACTTCGCGCTGGTGTCCCAAGCGACACGCATTCGTGTAGCGCTGGGTGCTTCCGAGCTCACCCTATCCATGGCGACTGATTTTCCCGAGGGCCCAGTCAAGCGGAACATCATACTTTTTGGCTTGAATTACCTGTCCCGCGCGCCGCAGCAGCTGGCCGGCGTAGACGCCATGCCGCGGTCCGTCGACTGTGCCTTCCCGTCGCCAGGGGCAGAAGCCGCCCGCGAGCTGCGAGAACATTTGCCCTTCACTTTCAATGCCGACCAGAGTCGCGTCGTATTCAACCGCAAGGTTGCGGAGATAAAGATTCCTTCGGTCGATCCAGACCTGAAGGTCTTGTTGGCGGAAGTGATAGAGCAGAACTTGAACAAGCTCGGTTCGGCCGGAAGTCTCGAACACGGGCTCAAGACGATTTTACGTCAGATGATGAACGGCACTATGCCTACGCTCGCATCCCTGAGCGCGCGGGCCGGCATGTCGCAACGAACACTACAGCGGCGCCTCCAAGAAGCTGACACGAGCTTTCAGGAGCTGCTGCAACAGGTGCTTCGGGAGTCCGCGGAGTCGTTATTGGCACAGGGAAAGCTCAGCCAGGGAGAAATCGCGTTCTTACTGGGCTACTCCGAGGTGAGCGCATTCTCCCGAGCCTATCGAGGGTGGACCGGGCATCCTCCCGGAGCCGCTAGCGCCTGATGCGGGCCGCAAGGCAAGGGCCCACGGCGTTCCCCTGAATTCATCCGACTTCTAGAGCGGCGCACGTGATCGTGCGGTCTTTGGTTGAGGACAGGACCGTCCTCGCCAGGTACCGCGCGGCCGCTCACCCGCTGTCACCGTAAATCTGCTAGGTCGAGAGAACCATGTTCACTTGGCGCGAATCGTCAATCGATTGGCATCGGCTGTCAATCCGATCGACCCATGCAGGCCCTACCCTTTCGCGCCTGCTCGCGGCACCCGGTAGCTAGCCGGACCCGCCAGAGGGACCGGCACTTTTCGAACATCCGGGCCTGGCCTCACTGGGGCGCCAGAGCGACTGTGGTACGCGGGATGACAAGTCGAGTTAGGGAGGGAATTTCATGAAGAACATTGTGATGTGGTGTCTGACCGGATTAGTCGCGGTCAGCAGTGCTGTATACGCGCAGGCTCAGCAGACCAGCGGGACAGCCGCAATCGCGGTGCGGCCGATTGCAACAGCCAAAGACGGAAACGAAGCACTGGGTCGGGGGGAGCGCTTGGCGAAGTTCGGCGGGTGCAACGACTGCCACACGCCAAAGCTCATGACCCCAAGAGGTCCGGAGCTCGATAAGTCCCGGCAGTTGTCGGGCTATCCCGCCCATGCGCCATTGCCAGCGGTTCCGCATGGAGTAGTCGGCCCCACTCAATGGGGAGCTGTGGCCACCAACGACTTGACGGCATGGGTGGGCCCATGGGGCGTCAGCTTTGCTGCGAACTTGACTCCGGATGTGACCGGTCTCGGCGGTTGGACCGAGCGGCAGTTCATCCAGACGATGCGCACCGGCAAGCACCTGGGTGTCGGGCGAGCGATTCTGCCGCCGATGCCTTGGCCCGGTGTTGCGGCGCTGACGGACGGGGATCTAAAGGCGCTGTTCGCCTATCTGCAGTCGCTCAAGCCTATTTCCAACTTGGTCCCTCAGCCGATTCCACCGGATCCCTCGGCTCACTGATCGCGCGCGCGTGAGCGACCGCTCACGTTCAACATTTTCAGGAGTAAACACATCATGAAGTCCCAAGCGTTTGTTGTAACTCCAAAAGACTACGACGCCCCATTGAACGTACTCGGCCTGAGGGTGACTGTGCTGGCTTCAAACACAGCCACACACTCCTACGAGATTACCCGGGTGCAGGGTGAGGTGGGAATGGGTCCGCCGCCCCATAGTCACAACTGGGACGAGGCCTTCTACGTCCTCGCGGGCGCAGTCGAGTTTTCGTGCTCTGGCAAGACCGTAGTGTGTCCGCCCGGTACAGTCGTGCATGTGCCCGCCGGCACGGTGCACAGCTTTCACTGCCTGGCAGACGGCTGCGACATGGTCGAGTTGACCGGTCAGGGCGGCATCGCCACCCAGATGTTCAAGGCCGTTAGCCGGGAAATCCCTCCCGGTCCGCCGGATGTTCCCAAAGTGTTAGAAGTGTTAAAGCAAAACGGTGTAACCGTGACAGGATGAGGTCGAAGCTGCCGAGGTTGGGTCGAAGCCTTTCAGCCAGCCGGGTCGCCACCTCAATTACAAACGAGCAGGATCGAGCGGTGGTGCGCGGCTCAAGGGCACAAGAGCAAAGTTACCTAACGCAAGCTCTGTGGCGTCGACCACATCATGTTTAACGCGCCCGCCTACTGAATCAACTCGAGTACCTTCTGGTAGCGCGGGAGCGTGCGCAGGCCGTCCAGGTCCGAGTCTACTTTGATCCAGGACTTCGTTTCGTGATTGGCGTGAGGGAGCACGCGCTCCAGCAGGTCGAAAGCACGGTCAAAGTCGCGCAGCTTGGTGTACATGCAGGCGACGTTGTACTGCGTCATGATGTCGTCCGGGTCGATCGCCAGCGCCCTCGATAACCATTCCATGGCACGGTCCCGTTCGCCGATCGCCAGCAGACAGTTGGCGCCGAGGTAGGCCGGACGCGGGTTTTCGGGGTGCACCGTCAATTCCTGTTCCGCCCGCTCCACGGCCTTGCGTGCGGCAGCCTCGATCTCCCGTTCGCGGCCGATCGACCGATAGATCATGGTAAGAAACGCCACCGACTGGTAGTCATCCGGTTTGAGCTCGCCCGCGCGCTCGAAGAGCGCGGCCGCCTGCTCCAGCCTGTTCTGGGCGAAGCACGCGCGTCCGTAGAAATAATGTGCCTCGAATGAGTTCGGATCGAGCCGGATGGCCTGCTCGAACTCGCCCATCGCCTCCTCATACCGCTGTGCCAGGGACAGCGCGAGTCCTCGCGAGGCATGCGCCTCGGCGACACCGGCGTCGAGCGCGAGCGCCTGCGCGCTCGTAGCGAGAATGCTGTCGATCGCGACACCTTCGTGATATTGGAGGGCCAGAAAGGAATCGCAGTCGGCGATGCCGGCGTAGGCGCGAGCGTACATGGGATCGAGCTCAACGGCTTTGCTGAACATGCGCCGCGCGAGCTGGTAATACGACTTGGAATGCCGCTGCAGAAACTGACGGCCCCTCAGGTAGTACGTGTAGGCTTCGATGTTGTCGGTCGGAGCCTGTGCGATCGACTTCTTCTCCTGGGGGAGCAGCTTCACCTTCAGCTGTTCGACGATCGCGTGCGTGATCTCGTCCTGGATTGCGAAGATGTCGGTGAGGTCTCGATCGAAGCGGTCGGCCCAGACATGGCCGCCGTCCTTAGCGTTGATCAGCTGTCCGGTAACCCGCACACGTGATCCGGCCTTGCGGACGCTGCCTTCCAGCACGAAGCTGACACCGAGCTCCTGGCCAACGTCCTGGACCTTTACCGCCCTGCCCTTGTAGGTGAAGGCCGTGTTACGGGCTACGACGAACAGCCCGGAAACTTTGGAGAGATCCGTGATGATGTCCTCGGTGATGCCGTCACTGAAATATTCCTGTTCCGGGTCGCCGCTCATGTTGTTGAACGGCAGAACGATGACAGAAGGCCGGTCCGTAGCAGCCGGCAGTACGGGTACCTCGGAGCTGCCGGTGCCATCCATTCCGAGCATGCGCTGGGCGGTGCTGGCCAGTGCAGCGACATGCGGGTCGAGCGGGCGGGTAAACGCGTCGAGCCAATGCGTGTTGCCCAGGGCGTATTCCATGGCGCCCGTCGGGGTGATGTCCTCGACCCGGAACGGGAGAATGGCCCGTCTCGCCGAGACGGCGCGCTCGACTTCCCGCCGGACGTGAGGCGAGCTGTTTGCCTGGCTGAAAAGATCAGCACGAGAATGCGGCAGCTCTTGATGGCCTCGACGATCTCCTCGCCATACTCCGAGCCCGCGGGAATGTCGCGTGGCGCTACCCAGCAGCGTATGCCACGGCTTTCGAGTCCCTCCACGACCGAGGACGCCGGCGCCCGGTCTGCCGCGGAGTAACTCACGAATACGTCGTGAGCCATTTAGTCTTGCTTGCCCCCAATGAACGAAAATCTTGTCGTGTGCAGCCCGAACCCGGATCTTGCACGGCGCGCGAATCGCCGACAAGTTCGGAGACGATGGATGTCTCCCCGGGCGAGATCTAGAGGCTCGCAGGCAGGCGGTTCGCCTTCCACGACCTGGAAGCTAAATGCATTTGATGGTGGCCAGGGGCGGAATCGAACCACCGACACGCGGATTTTCAGTCCGTTGTCGCAGGTTCTAGGGGCTTATGAGTCAACCACTTGCAGCGCTTGCCAGCCCTCTGCCCGGGCTCATCACGGCACAATCCCGGCACACCCAACCTGAGATCGGCACATGCCTGGCGCAGCAAGGCCTCACGGCTTTTTCGCCACTACCTTCCCGTCCTCCCAGACGTAAAGCGGCGTGCCATACATGCGCGCGGTCTTGCGCGCATCCTTTGCCGCCCGACGCAAGGCGCGTCCGACGCCTGCAGCAAAGCTCTTGGATCGATTTACCTTGGTTTGCGTCTTCGCCTTCATGGACTCCTCTCCAAGAGCCGGGGCGTACGGCCAGAATTGTCGTACACAGCCCAGCTATCAGCCAGAGGCTTATATAACCGTTCAAAGTTCTCCCAGCTTCTTGAGAACCTTCGAAGAACGTCACGCCGCGGCACATCATGGCCACCCTGCCGGACGCGGGCCGCTATCCGCCGCAGTGCCAGTTGAGTGCTCCGCAATCGTAGATACACGATCTCGACGAGGTAGCCGGAACGCTTCCAAGCTCGAAATCGCCGCGCATAGTTCAGCCCACTGAGCGTCGTCTCGAACGCGAAATCGGATCTCTCAGCCACCAGCCGATCGAGCTCCCGCAGGACCATCCGGGCAGCCGCAATTGCCGCCAACTGCGGCTTCAATGGAGACAGCCCACCGGCGATCAGGTCTGCATTGACGAAGTGAACCATGCCCGCATCTTCGGGAAGATATCGACGCGCAAACGTCGTCTTCCCGGCGCCATTCGGTCCCGCAATGACGATACAGCGAGGTTTTCGCTTCCGCTTTTGCATCTAGCTAGGAATGCGCGCTCCGGTTAGGTCCCCGATTGCAGAGCAGTTGGCCGTGCGCCTGCGCTCAGGAGGAGTCCCGTGCATTCAGGGATGCTTGCTCGCGTCGGCGGCGACGTCGAGTCCTTGACGGGCGATCGTCGAGCTTGGAGTTCCAGTACTCGACGTACGTCTCGTACGCTCTGGTGGACGTCAGAAAGGCGACGTGCTCGGGGCATCGCACGCGATGGGCTGGCAGTCGGCGTACCTTCTCTCGCCGGGCCTTTGCCACGCGGTGATGGCCGTCGATCAGGTTGTAACGACCTGGTGCGATTTCGGCCAGGACGATTGGACGAGACAAGTCGGCTGCCCCGACGGCAGCTTCGTCCAGGCTTCCACCACAGCCAGGAATATCCACCAGTTCGACAAACTCGGTGGGGAAGCAGTCCGTGTGTGCGTGTATAAAGGCCAACAGTCGCGTGATGTTGAACTCAAAGATGCCGTTCGGATACAACTCATCACCGGCTTCGGCGCAGCACGGTTGAAAGCCCCGATCCAATCTGAGAAACGGGAGATTGTGAAGTGGTTCGAACGGCGAGATTGTCATCGCGTGATTCATAGCTAACTAGGTTGAATACCGTTAAGCATACAGGGTGTCGTGACTTCTCCCAAAGCTCGTTCCTCCGACAACTCGCCGGCTGCTCCGGCGTCCCCAGCTCCGGATTCCATGCGATCGAAGCTGGTAACCGCCTCAAAGGATGATCTCGTAAGGCTCATCGAGCGCCTAGCGGCTGACTCCGCGGAGGTCTCTGCTCGACTCGACTATCTGACTGACCCAGATGCGGCTGCCAAGGCGTTGCAGGGGCGCATCCGCTCCGTTCGCAGCAGCAAGAGCTTCGTGAGCTATGGTGAGGCGCGCGAGGTCGCTGCCGAAATCGGTGTGATCGCCGCGGACATCAGAGCCGATGTTCTGCTGAAGGACCCGCTGAAAGCTGCCGCACTTGCTGAGAAGCTCTTCTCTCTCGATGACGTGATCTTCAACCGAGCGGATGACTCCGACGGGGTGATTGGCGACGAGTTGCGGGCGGCGTGTGTCCTGTGGCTCGACGCGGCGGCCGCAGCACGTGAGGCAAATGCCGGCGCTGATGCAGATTGGGTCGCAGCGCTCTACGAGCTTTATCAGGCAAATCACTACGGCGTTCGCGAGCCCTTACTCGAGGAAGGCAATCGGCTCCTCCATGAGCACGAACTGCGGGTGCTTGCGGCACATTTTGAGCGGGACGCTCGAGCCGTGCTCGAGCGCGCCAAGAACGGCGACCAGGAGTTCCACGAGGTATTCGCGCCCTCCTCTGCAATCGGCCTGATCGCCCGAGCGCTGCGCGACCCGGTGCTCCACGAGCGATCGATCCGTATTTACTCCCCCGAGCCTAATGAACTTCAGGCGATTGAAATCGCGAGTCACTATGTAGAGTGCGGTGATGCCGCAGGGGCATTGCGCTGGCTCGGACACCCATTCGCA
>Ga0310910_10002635_pt1 | contig 10174 bp, 7 predicted proteins | sample GREbulkMGHF172_FD_203448 | JGI IMG/M metagenome (GOLD analysis project Ga0310910, IMG submission 203448) | Lab enrichment of tropical soil microbial communities from Luquillo Experimental Forest, Puerto Rico - GRE.bulkMG.HF172 | ecosystem: Environmental > Terrestrial > Soil > Tropical forest >... | reverse complement strand
CAAGAGGCGGGTTGTTAGTGTCATCCTCGCAGCCGGCACGCTCGTCGCCGTAAGGCATCCTGGGGGGAGGCGCGAGCGCAGCAGGTGCCCGCGGCTCAGCCAGCCGGCCCAGGCGGCGGATTATCGCCTTTCGCGACGCTGCCGCCCGCGCCCAACAATTGAACCCCACTCGACCAGATCACACCGGTCACGGACCGGAAGCTCGGCCACCCTTCCGACGGCGAATGGCTCTTGTGGGTGTTTGAGCTGCCCGAACGCGCAGCCAAGCCATGAGGCGTGCCCGCGCCTACGGACTGCTGAGCATTTTATTTTGGGAAGGAAGCCGCTTTCGAGCTGCTGCCGCGGGGGCACGAGTTGATCGAAGAAGAACCGGGGGCGCTTGTTAGCCCTTAGACCCGATGTTGTCGCTTGAGCGTGAAATAGCTATGCCGGGATTCGGAGCCGTGGCATAAAGCTCCCGGCTTGGGCCCGTGCGGGGCTGTTCGCTCATACCACGTTGAACAGCAGCTTGAAGCCGTAGTCCATGTGGAATTGCTGGTGGCAGTGGAACAGCATCAGGCCCTCTTCGGCCGGAGTAACGTCCACCTCGATTTTCCTATAGCCTTTCACCAAGACCACATCTTTGAGCACGCCGGAGGTCGGCTTGCCGTACACGTTCGTCAGTTCAAAACTGTTGCGGTGCAGATGCACCGGATGCGCATCATCGGTCTGATTGTCGAAGACCAGACGGTAGCGTTTGCCCTTCATCAGGCGGCGTGGCTCGGCCTTGGAGTCGTAGCCCTTCCCATTGATCGTCCACCGGTTGAAACCGCCCTTGCCGCCGTTGATTTTGCCGAACACGAGAGGAATCGTTTCTTGGGGAAGGGGAGTCGCACGGTTGTCGCCAAATTGCGTGTAGTCCCAAGCCTTTTTCGGCGGCTCGATCCACCGCGGCTGGCCTTTGCGGTTGGCATACTCGACCACAATGCCCATGCCGTTTTTGCGGTCATCGGCTTTGGGCGTTCCCAGGATCCATACGCCCGGGTTCCTCATCTGTACAACAGCGTCGATTCGCTCGGCCGTTCCCAGTTCCAGCACGTCCACCCTCTCGGGACGAGGTACCGGATTCCCATCGAGCGAGATCACATCGAATTGATGCCCGGCAAGCGCGAGTTTAATGTTCTCGGTGGCGCTGGCGTTCAGAAAGTGGAACAGGACGCGCTGGCCTTCTTTGACCCGGATCGGCGCTCCGTAGCCCAGACACTTCCCGTTGATGGTAAAGCGTTGGTAGCCGATCTCCCAGCCGTTGGGATTTGGGTCTTTGGGCCCCGGCGGCGGCGTGGCGGGCGGCAAACCTCGTTCGTCCTCTTCTTCCTCTTCTTCGCTGCCTAAAGAGGGCTCCCATTCGTGAGTCGCGAGAAACAGCTCCTGATCATACTGGCCGGGATTGCTCTTGGGTTCGATGTAGACGAAAGCAAATTGTCCCGTATAGGTGCCACGCATGAAGTCCGCCATCGGCATGACGTGCGTGTGTACGAATCGCGCGCCCGCTGGTTGCGGCGTCAGCCGGTACCGCAGATGCCCATGGGCCGGTACCTCAAGGCTCTTCTCTTCTTCGGTGCCGTCGAGGCGGTCTGGTATCACCTGCCCGTGCCAGTGCACCAGTTCCGCCGTCGCGGTGTCATTGACCAGGTCGACGGTCACCGCCACCCCCTCGCGAAGGCGAATGAGGGGCCCAGGCACTTCCCCGTTGTAACCCGTAGTACTGATGGTATGACCTTCGGCGATGTCCACCTTCACGGTACCGATGCGGAGCGTGACGTCCGCTGGACCTTCGAGGGCCTCCGCGTCCACTGAGGCTACGCCGGCGCCGCCGTGGCGGCACGCTGTATACAGCAAGCTGCCGCCGAGGGTCGCACCGGAAAGAAATTGGCGGCGGGTCGAAGAGGGGAATTGCATGCTGGCCGACAGTATACACCGCTCGAAGAACCAACCAGCTCCGATCGGCGGGGTTTTTCGACGAAGGTGGGATTCGGGACCGGAGTTTGCAGAGGAGAGTCAATCAAAAGATACCCTGTTTTGAGCAAAGACTGTGCCAATTAGCACTATTGCGGGTTGCTGGCGAATCTCTGCCCTTCCGAGTATCTCCTCATTTGGTTAACATATGTAAAATCGTCAGGGGATGACCCGTTACGCAGCTCTCTAGAACTCCCTAGATCGAGGGGGGATGTCCCCCGGACCGGAAGTTTGGACTTCCATGTGACCTAAATTTACTCGCTGCCGGGTCGAGGAGTGTGCCATATGCCACTGCGAGTTCGGGGTTGCTTGCCCGCGGTTTTGTGCCCACCTCCCACAGTGGACAAGTTCTGATAGGATAGCTACCTTGGCTGGAAACCCTTTCCGGCTGGAAGGCGGAAATAGAGAGCCCATGGATGCAAAACAGCCCGCGCTCGGCGTCATGGCAACCCTGATCACGGTCGCGATCGCGCTGGGGTTCATTTCGCTTTTCTCGTTTCAGGTGTTTGCGGGGTGGGTGGCCTACCTGCTGATCTCGTTCATTCCGATGCAGATCGTCATTGCCGTCACGTGGGGCTCGAAACTCCCGCGGTTCGCGGCCGCCCGCAGCCAGCCGGTGAAGGGTGTTTTACTCGTCATCGTGGCGCTGGCCGCGGGTGCGATCGTGGCCCCGGTGCATCAGGCGACCGTTGGCGGCGGGATCGGTCCGCCGCCGCCCATGGCGGCAATGTGCATCATCTTATCGGTGATCGTCACCTTCTGGGCAGCAATCATGTGGGGCGGCTGGCCGTTTACGGCGATCATCAAAAATCCGGTGGCGGCCGGACTGGTCATGCTGGTGGCCTGTTACCTGGTGAATTATCTGCTCTTTCGTTTCTTCTTTGATTACAGCTTCATGCAAGGAGCGCCGGTGTATCAGCCGGGGCTCGACCCCCACGGGTTGTTCCATGCATGGAACGCGCTGGTGTTCGCCATCACCGCGCTCGCGGTAATGTTTCTGATGCTTAGCTTCGAGCTTTGGCCCTTGACCAAGTGGACCCCTCTGATGAAGCAGCCGGTTCTTGGCTTGGTTTGGACCGCGTTGGCGTTGGCGTTGGGCGGCGTCGCCTATTCTCTAGGAGTCAAAGTGGCCGGCATGGATGTGGTCGCCTTCATGGTGCGGGCACCTATCCCCTTTATCTTCGGAACCATCATAGTTCTCAACATGATGCAGGCTTCGCTGTTCGCGAAGTCGGCGCAACCTCTGAAGGGCGTTCTGAACGCTACGGCCTCGGCCGTGATCGGCATCCTGCTGGCCCTGGGTTACGGGTTGCTCGCGCCATCGGTCACGGGCCCGGTCAAATCGGGCCCGCCCGGGTATGATTTTGAGATCTGGCTGGCCTCGGCGTTGCTCGGCGTGACCTTCCCATTCCTGATCTTTTTCGCCGAGTTCTTCCAGATGTGGCCGCTACAAAAAGCGCAGCGGGGGACCTCAGCGACCGCGAATTAGCTCGCCCGACGGGTGTGCTAGTGTCGGGAGGGGAACATGCTGTCCCGAGTTTATCGTCTGCCGGCACTGAGCGTCGTTCTCGCCTGCGCCTCGGCGGCGCCGATCGCGGCAGCCAACCTGGCACGGAGCGCGCATTTCGAAGTGTATTCCCAGGCGGGCGAGAGGAGCGCCCAAGCCGTTGTTTTGAGCCTGGAGCGGCTGCGTGCCCTCTTCCTCCACGAAACCGGCCTTGGGCTCACTCGCCCGGTTCGAGTCATCGTTTTCCGCTCCCGGCGAGAATACGATCCTTATCGACTCCGACCCGCAGCAGATGCCTACTATGTGGGTACCGAAACCGCCGATTCCATCGTTATGATCGATCCAGGATCGGGCGACTTCCGTATCGCGGCGCATGAATACGCACATGCTGTTCTCGACGCGAACTTGGTCGAGCTGCCTCCCTGGCTCAGCGAGGGTTTAGCAGAGGTTCTTTCTGCGGTTCGATTGGATGACCGCCCAGCAAGGACCGCTGCCGAGATGCCTTATCGCGCCGCGATCCTGCGCAGTCACCCGTGGATGCCGCTGGCAGAATTAGTGACCTTGCCGGCCGATTCGCCGCTCCGGGATCGGCGTGACACCTCGGAAATCTTCTATGCCGAGAGCTGGGCGTTCTCCGATATGCTGATGGCGTCGCCCGTCTACAGTCCGCGCTCTCCAAACCTGTTCGCGGCGCTTTCCGCCGGGACACCGAGCCTGAAGGCATTGTCCGACGTATATGCCAAGCCACTCGAGGAGATCGCCCGCGATCTGCGCGTCTGGGTCCAGGAGCGCCGAGTCCTGCCCATCGCTCTGCCCCACCTTTCCTCCAGTGACGTGGGCGTCGAGGTGTCCGAGATTTCGCCGTCCGCGTGGCGGGCGTTGACCGCTGAGCTGCTGGTCGCAACCGGCAAACTTGACCAGGCGCAAACTGTGTATCAGGAACTCGCGCGAGAGGCGCCCGAAAATGCGGACGTCTCGGCAGCGCTCGCTAGGCTGGCTCTTCGGAAACACGACTTGGCCGCCGCACGAGAGTACTGGCAAAAAGCGCTGGTACACGGGATCCGCGACGCCGCGGCTTGCTACCGGTATGCGGTCGTGGCGAGCGACGCCGGCATGGCTGCTAACGATGTCGCGCAGGCGCTCGAACGGGCGGTTCTTCTTGAGCCAGCCTTCGACGATGCGCATTTCATGCTGGCGCATATCGAAAGCAATGCCGGGCGTTTCGAGTCCGCCGTCGAGCACCTTCGATCCATGGCCCATGTGTCTGCCGCGCGCGAGTTCCCATACTGGACGGCATTGGCCTATGCTCTGGGCGAATTGGGGAGGCGCGACCAAGCCAAGGCTGCAGCCGACCACGCCCTAGAATCCGCCAAAACTCCCGCAGAGCGGTCCCGCGCCCTCGAACTCGCCGAAATCGCCCAGACGGATGTAGCGGTACGCTTCGCTCGCGATGCGAACGGGACGTCGCGCCTGGTCACGACCCGTGTGCCTCACGATGCGCCGGATTTCAACCCGTTTATCGAGCCCGCCGACCTCATTGGCCGAGTGGAAGGTAAACTGCAAGAGATTTCCTGCAGCGAAACCGCGAAAATCGTGGTGCAAACGGCGACCGGAGCCTTAACGATCGCAATGCCGGATCCTTTGCGCGTCCAGATGCGCAATGCGCCTCCGGAGTTCATTTGCGGGCTCCAGCCGTTGAGCGCTGTAACGGTGGTGTATGCAATTAGACCCGAAGCGCAGACTGCAGGCATCCTCAGAGGGATCGAGTTCCATTAGAATCCCGTCGCGTCCAATCGACCTCGCCCCGCATTTTTTCAGAATTAGTACTAGAACCAGGCTTGACTCTCCGCACGTGGCCAAAGGTAACGTACCCGCTTCATACCCCCGGCTGCGACAAGCATCCGATGATGTCCGGCGTTGGGGCCGGGATTTAATGGGCCGGTGACCTGTGGCGACCATACTCATCCTCGATAACAATCTGGGCTTCGCTTTTTGGCTCGGGCAAGCTCTTTCGACGTCCAACTGTGAGGCGCTTCCGGCAATGAATGTGCCGGAAGCGACTGCTCTGATCGGGCGCTTCAAACTGGAGGTCGATTTAGTGATCCTGAATCCGTCCGTGCCCGGAGCTGCCGATTTTACGCAGACTCTTCGGCGGCAGCAGGGGCATCTGCGCGTGGCCACTCTGGATCCGGAAGCCTTTGATGAGGAGCATTGGTCGCGCGGCGCATGGCCGCTGATGAGCCGCGCCCAGTAGCGCCCAAACCAACGTGTCAGGCCTGGTCGCGTTCGAAGGCGTCCTTCAACGGAGGCCGAGCTTCTTCATCTTGTACCGCAGGGCGAATCGACCGATTCCCAAAAGAGCGGCAGCACGGGTCTGATTTCCACGGACTTCGCCGAGCGCGGCGGCAATCAGTTCCCGTTCGCCGCTGAGAAGGGAAAACCGTGCGTAGGGATTTTCGTTCTCGGCGGACGCCGGCTTTTTCCCGAATCCGTTGGAGCCGCCGGGAAGAGCCAGGCTCTCCGCCATGATGAGCGACGAGGGCTCCACCAATACCGCCCGTTCAATGACGTTGCGCAACTCCCGAACGTTGCCGGGCCAGCTGTGCCGCTCCAACAAGCGCATCGCGCCCGGGTGGATGCCCTGAATCTCGCGGCTGTGAATGCGGTTGAACTGGGCGAGGAAGAAGGACACCAGCTCCGGGAGATCTTCTGGACGCTCGCGCAGGCTTGGAACCCGGATCTGAACGCCGTTCAAACGGTAATACAGGTCGCTGCGAAAGCGCTTTTCTTCGATGGCCTTCTCAAGGTCGGTATTGGTAGCCCCGATGACGCGAAGATCAACCGAGATGCTGCGCGAGCCTCCCACACGACGGAAGGTATGATCCTCGAGGACGCGCAGAAGCTTGGCTTGAAGTCCGAGCGGCATCTCGCCGATTTCATCGAGAAAGACAGTCCCGCCGTGTGCGGCCTCAAGCAGCCCTTCTTTGGTGTCGCGTGCGCCCGTGAAAGCGCCCTTCTCGTAGCCGAACAGTTCGCTTTCGAGCAAGGTCTCCGGAAGCGCTGCACAATTGATGGGAATCATTTGGGCCGCAGCGCGGCGGCTCAACCCGTGCAGCCGCTTGGCGATCAATTCTTTTCCCGTGCCGCTTTCCCCAACCAACAGAATCGAAGTAGCTCTGCTCGCGGCGATGCGACTGACAAATTCGAGCAACTCTTGCGCCACGGCGGAGCCGCCAATAAATTCCGCAGACGATTCAGCGCCGTCAATCCGGTGCAACGACAAAGCCCAGCCTTCCGCTCCCGTCAGCCGGTCGCGCAAGGCGGTCCCGGAGACGGCCAGCTTGCGGCGCTCACCCTGGGGCGGTCGAAACTCGCAAATCCACTCCAAGTACGCCGCCGCTCGCTTTGGCGCCGGGACCGAACTCGTGATCGGAGCCAAAACCTCCTGGGCTTTGCGGAGGACCAGATCGGCGGCGGGTGTCCCGAGCAGACTCGCCGCGGCGGGGTTAGCGGCCAAGACCGCCAGCTCCCGATCACAAAGAAGCATCGGATCCGCGATCGTCTCAAACCAGGCGGCGGTCAGTAGCGATCCCGCATTGGGTGGGGTGCACTCGGGACTCGGTCGGGCGTAGCCGCGAGAAGCTGGCACATAACTAGACATCTCACTCATACAGATTCTTGGAGGGGCGATTCCGGCCGACTGGCTCAGGGTTCAGCTCGGCCCGCCATCTCCCTATGGTGCTTTTCTTTTGAACAGGCCGGGCAGCATTGCTCGCAGTACAGACCATGCTCCTGCCGCGGCATGTGGACCGGCGAGGCCTGGCATCCGCACTGATCGCAAGGCGCCGCCATCCTGGATGTGATAATGCACTGAGAAAGCACAGCCCCCGGGTTAGCCATTCCGACCGCTTGCCCCCCGGACCCCTCTCGCTTGGGCGGACTTCCAAACACTAGCGTGTCCTCCTGTCTTCGCTTTCTTAACTCCCACCTAACTTTGTGAGCGCTTCCCGGGCCTTCTTGCTGCTATCGGCCGCTGGGTTCACTTCTACCGCTTTCGACCAGTAGGAACGCGCCTGCCGCGCGTTGCCCATATTGGCGTATATGGCGCCCATGTTGTACAGGGCGTCGACTTGTTTCGGGTTGAGCTCCAATACCTTTTGCGTCTCTGTGATAGCCCCCCCGATATCCTTTTTTTCGTAAAGTATCCGCCCGAGTTCCAGATGAGCGGCCTCGTTCGAGGGTTCGTCTTTTACCGCTTCGCGGAGATGTCCGGCCGCATCGTCCAGCTGTCCTTTATCCCTCTCGAGCTGGGCCATGCGCATCAGAATCGGCGTATGGCCGGGCTTCTTCTCCAGTTCGACCGACAGTTCCTTCAGCTCGTGCTCGGGATTATCCGCCACCGCGGGCGCTTTTGAGGAGGCCGCGGGGGCTTCCGAACGTGAGACAACCTTGAACAAAAATAGCGACAGGGCGCCGATGAGAACAACGCTCGAGACCATCCAGACCCATTTCTTAGGCAACGCCGGCATGCACTTCCTGAGCTCCGATGACCTTTTCGACTATCTCAATCCCAGTCTTCCGCAGAAACGCCTCGGGAGACTCGCCGCCAATCAGGATAAACACGTAGTGATTCGGTATTTCGTACGCACGGTCTCGCGCCGACAGTTGAACGCAGTGAGGCAGAATCCGAGTGAGGTTGGAGTTTCGGATGACGCGAACCTTGCCCTGCTTTTCTGCCTCCTCCAGCATCCGGCAATTCCGTTCGCGCGCCCGGCGGAAGCGGTCGCCACGATACGAGAGCGTGACGCGATTCCGGGACGCCTTGCTCAAAGCCAAGGAGGCTTCCACGGCCGAATCGCCACCCCCGACAACCAGCACGTCTTTGTCCTCATACGAGTCAGCTTCGATCAACCGGTAGGTGACCTTGCTGAGTTCCTCGCCCGGAATGCCCAGGCGCCGGGGACTGCCGCGCTTGCCCAAGGCGAGCACGATATTCTTCGTCCGGTACGTCCCCTTGTTGCTCGTGACTTCGAGCCACGAGCCTTCGCGGGCAATGGACTCGACCCGTTCCTGGGTCTGAACCTGAACGCCGGTGTTGGTCAGAATGGTTTCCCACACCGACACCAGCGACTCCTTGGTGCCATCGCCGACGTAGAGGCTGCCGTAGAGGGGCATCTCGACCGGCTCTGCCATAAGAAACTTGTGACGCGGATAGTTCCGGATGGTCGCAGCGACTTCCCCTTGTTCCAGCGTGAGATAGTTCAGTCCGCTTTGCACCGCCGATAGAGAGGCGCTCAACCCCGCCGGGCCGGCGCCTACGATCAGGACATCGTAAGGCTTTTCCCCGGCCGCGGATGACGCCGAGACCTGGTAGTCGGGGCTCCGGACCGACGGCGGTGACCATTCACCCGCCGCTTCGAGTCTCCGCTTGATATTGTCAATCGCCATCCGGCCCTCATTGATCGCCGTCTTGATCAACCCCATCCCGGAGAGTTCGCCCGCGATATAGATGCCCGCGACGTTGGTCTCAAAAGTCTCCTTCACCAGAGGCGCGCGGAGCGTCTGGAGCGTCGACCCGAAGGCCAGACTGAGCGCCGAGGTGGGGCAGACCTCGACACATTTGGCGTGGCCGACACAACGCTCCGCGTTGGCCAGAATCGATTTACCGCCAACCAGCGCCAAGGTTCCCGTCTCAGGGCACGCATCCACGCAGCTCCCGCAGCCGATGCACAGCGAGGCGTTAATGAGCGGTCGCGGCTTCCCTTTTTGCCCCCCTCCGGCGCCGTTCGTGTCGGGCCTGACCGCGGCCCGGTGCAGGTTCCACATCGACATCGGCGCCCCGCAGGCGGGACAGAAGGTCGAATCCGCGGCGATCGACTTGTTACAGCGCGGGCACGCAAAGACCGGCTTGGCTTGGGGGGCGGCTGCATGAGGAGTTTCGGTAGGAGTCGGCGCTGTTCGCTTCGGGCCGGACAGGGTCTTCATGTATCCCCGTAAAAAGAAGAACGTGACGACCAGGGCCACCAGGAATGTGAACAGCGTGTCCATGCAACAAGTGTCTCAAAAATAGCCCATCGATACAGCGACCCCTACGTGAACGCAGACCAGCATCGCGAATGAGTAGCTGAACGGCCGGTGAACGACATGCCACAGATGGAAGACCTGGTGGGTCTTGGACAGAAACGAGATCTTGGTGGCGATCCACGACCGCTGCCGCGCCAGGTCAATCACCTTCTCCAGACCGGGCTCGGGCGACGGCAGCAGCCCGCCGAAGGTTCTGATCTTCCCTCCCACCGTCAGGGCCCGGCGCCGAACCCGCGCCACCAGGAACGGGCGCTTCAGATCGCAAACAAACATCAGCACGAGCGCCGCAACTACGGGCATCGCCTCCACGCTCGCTTTGTCCGGAACGGCCAGCAGCGGCTTCAACTCATGCGCCGAAACCAGACTCTGCATCTGCAGTTGGGAGGTTAACTCATTCGTCATAGAGGCCATCTCCTGCAGGCTCAGTTCGGCCGCGTTGATGCGGCGCGGAATCTGGGCGTAAAGGTAACGCCCAATGAAGCCGCTCATCATTACCGCAATCATAATCCAGTAAGACGTCCCCGCCAAACCTCTCATCTTAAAGCAGGAGTGCAGGGTGATCAGGGCGGGAGCTGAAATCCCCAACAC
>Ga0310910_10002633_pt1 | contig 10179 bp, 9 predicted proteins | sample GREbulkMGHF172_FD_203448 | JGI IMG/M metagenome (GOLD analysis project Ga0310910, IMG submission 203448) | Lab enrichment of tropical soil microbial communities from Luquillo Experimental Forest, Puerto Rico - GRE.bulkMG.HF172 | ecosystem: Environmental > Terrestrial > Soil > Tropical forest >... | reverse complement strand
TCGTCTTTGAAATCGTAAAACTCTGGCTGGCATCGGAGAAACCTGCAAGACAGGCCTTTCTCGGTTTGAAGAATTCTCAGAGACTTAGGGATTAATCTCCGATCGCAGGCCGAGCATCGGTGCGGAGTCTCTTGCCCGCGTTTGCTTGATCGCGAACTTCTCAATCCGCCCCGAATCTGTTTTCGAGGCAAACTGATACCAGCAACGCCCCTCCAGACGAACCGGCAGGCCGGCTCTCCGAGGGCAAGCCGGTAGCGGTGACTGTGAGCGTTTACGAGCCCGCCTTAGCCGAGCCCGATGAGCAGGTCGTGGACGATGGCGCCGCCGTCTCCGGCCAATAGGGCTTGGTCGGATCCGCGAACTCGTCGGTGCCGTAACGATCATGGTGGCGGACCCATTCCATCGTAAATCCTAGCTTGTCCTCGTCGCGGCCCTTGGGAACCAGGTCGAGGATCATGTAGGTGCCGACGAGTTGCTCGAGGCCGCGCCCGTAGCTTGAATAGGTATGAAAGAACGTCGCCGGCGGCGTCCTTGTAGAAGACACTGATGCCGGGCGCCTCCTCGCTGGGAAACTCCTGCATCACATAGTTGTAGTTCACTTTGCCTTGCGCCATTTCGTCCTTGGTGAACGAAACGCGGAAGTCAGCGTTGAAGTCACCGCCGTATGATGAGACCCAATCAAACCGCCAGCCCATGCGTTGTTTGAACGCTTCGATCTTGGCAAGTGGCGCCCGCGAGACCATCACCATCGTGACGTCGCGCGCCGCCAGGTGTGGGAGCGCGCCGTCGATATGATCGGACACAAATGAGCAGCTCGGACAACCCTCCTTCCAATCCGGTCCAAACATGAAGTGATAGACGACCAGTTGGCTCCTTCCGGCAAAGAGTTCCTTCAACGAGACCCTTCCGCCCGGAGCGTTAAAAACATAATTCTTTTCTACTCGCACCCAAGGCAATTCGCGGCGTTCCGCGTTGAGTCGATCTCGGAGCCGCGTGAGCTCCTTTTCCTTCCTCAGCAGCTCCTGGCGCAGCGGAAGCCATTCCTCCCGCGAAACGATCGAATGCTCTGAAATTTGGGTTCTCTTTTCGAATGTTGCTGTTGTCGCATCCATAAATTGGCTCTTGATTATGGCTGATCGTTCCGATCGGCCGATTGTTCAGTTTAACAACGCGACGAATGACTCAACCCGTTTCGGACGCCCGCTCTAGCCGTGCAGTTAAAAAATGCCGATCAATTTCATCCTCATTTCTCGCAAGCAGTGTTGCCTAGCATCCGGCCAGTGCGTGCTTACCTTCGACGACGGTCCCGCAGGGAAGGTTACCGATGACCTGCTAGCTGTCTTACACGAGTTCGGCGTGAAAGCATGCTTCTGTCTGGTGGGTTGCCAAGTTGCGACCTGGCCGGAACAGACTCGGGCAATCGCAACTTCCGGGCATCTTCTGGTAAATCACACGTTTCACCATCGGTTTTCCGATTTGTGGAATTTCGAAAGACTCAGGCTGGATGTCGGTTCGTGCGACCAAGCGATCTGCGACGCGCTTGGTGAAACGTGTCATCCGGTTCGCTGGTTTCGCCCGCCGTTCGGGCTTGTTACGGCCGCTGTTCGAGAGATCGCCAGGACGAGACGGATCCTGCCGGTCACGCATTTTGTCATTGATCCCTGGTTTAAGTCGGACCAGGCGAGAAGGCCTGCGAAATGGATTATTGAAGATGCGAAGCGTCGTCAGGGCGGAATCTACGTCCTCCATGATGGACTTATGATGAGCGGACTTTCGCGCTCAATCAGGGGTTCACCGCGTCGCTTCTGGATCCCCCATGCGGTCAATAAGATATTGCGAGAGCTGACAACGGCCGGTTTTCAATTTCCGGACCCCTCGCAGGTCTTTCAGGTGTGAAAAAAATTTGGAACTACCCAAGGCACAGGCAGGATTTCACCCGGAATCCAAACTTTGCGAATCATTCCTGTCCTCGTCGTTGGCGTTCTCGAAATCACTTTCGCGCCGAGAAAGGTAGGCTGACTTCCCGTAACTGTTCCTTCTTTTTCGAAAACTTAATACAATATCTTGTGTTTATCCGCAGTCCTAATACAATATGCAAGCGTGAGGGATCGTACATCCTCGAATGCCCCCAAGCCAAACATGACCCAGCTCGCCTGGCGCCTGGTCAAAGACTATTGGACGTCGAACGAAAAATGGTCGGCTTGGCGGCTCCTCCTCGCCGTGCTGGTGCTTAACCTCGGCACCGTCTACATCAGCATTGGGATCAACCAATGGAACAATGCCTTCTACAACGCATTGCAATCGTTCAACAAGGGTGAGTTATTCCGCCAGATTGGCGTCTTCTGCGTCTTAGTCTCGCTTGCCATTGCGGCGTCTGTCTATGCCCTTTACCTGAAACAGATGCTGCAGATACGCTGGCGAGACTGGCTGACACGCAGATATCTTTCGGCTTGGCTCGCTGACCGCGCTTACTACCGCTTGCAGCTGAGCAACACCACCGACAACCCTGATCAGCGCATCTCCGATGACCTCAACCAATTTACTGCTTACCTGCTGAGCCTATCGCTCGGTCTAGTGACCTCGGTTGTGTCCCTGGTTTCCTTTCTTGTCATCCTATGGAGACTCTCCGGACCGATGCCGATCCCGCTCGGCCAGTGGGGAACAATGCACATTCCCGCCTATCTTGTCTGGGCAGCATTGCTCTACAACGGAGTTGGCACCTGGCTTGCCGTCAAAATCGGACGGCCATTAGTGCCACTGAATGTCGAACAACAACGCGTGGAAGCCGACTTCAGGTTCAGCCTAGTGCGTCTGCGAGAGAACGCGGAGAGCATTGCCCTCTGCTGCGGCGAACCGGCTGAGCTTGGCATCTTCCATGAACGTTTCCGCAGCGTATTTAAGAACTTTCGGCACATCATGAAGAGCCAAAGAAGCCTTAGCTGCTTTACACTGGGCTACACGCAAGTGGCGGTCATTTTCCCTCTGGTAGTTGTCTCACCGCGTTACTTTTGGAACCAAATCGGCTGGGGTGGCCTGATGCAGGCGGTAAATGCCTTCTCCTTCGTGCAGAATTCACTGTCTTTCATTATTAACTCGTACAGCGACATCGCCGCCTGGCAGGCCGTTACCCAGCGCCTCAATGACTTTGAAGAACGGCTAGTTGCAATCCGTCAACCAACGAGGACGCCGCGCCAGATCGTCGTTCGGCGTGGGGATTTCGGCGTCGCCCTTAAAGAGGTCGACCTCGATCTGCCGGACGGTACGCCACTTTTGCGTGGGGTAGGATTCGCGGCTCTTTATGGCGAAGCGCTGCTGATTGCTGGCCCGACCGGGGTGGGAAAAAGTACATTGCTGCGGGCAATCGCCGGGATTTGGCCGTTCGGCCGCGGTGAAGTCAGACTCGGCAAAGGCCAAATCCTTTTCGTGTCGCAACGGCCCTATCTACCGCTCGGCACTCTTGTTGATGCGCTGCTCTACCCGGACATGGGTTCAGGCGGGTACTCGACGGCCAGGCTGACCGCGGTGTTGGAAGAAGCGGGCCTCGGTGCGTTAACAGCCAAACTGGAGGTGGTTGACAATTGGCCCCAACGCCTGTCGCTCGGCGAACAGCAGAGGCTTGCCTTCGCACGCATCCTCCTGACCCAACCAGCGCTTTTGTTCATGGATGAGGCAACGTCGGCGCTTGATGAAGATTCTGAGGCGCAGATCTATAGCTTGTTACGCACTGCGCCGTGGCGACCTACCCTGGTGAGCGTCGGCCACAGAAGCACGCTGCAAAACTTCCATGACCAGATCTTGGATCTATCCGCCTTCTGTCCACGAGGACAGTCCCCACCGGTTAGAAATCTATTTCTCGAAAGCACCCTTTGTCAGACATTTTGACAATTCTTGTCGTTGGGAATCGCCTTTGACGAAGTGATGTTCCAAATTTCGCGATTTGCCGCATTGCCGGATGTAGAAAACCGGCGGCCTTCCCGGTTCCTGGATTTCTCGGTGCTCTTAATAAATCTCGACAGTCATTCCCACGGTGACCTGATTAACGATTCGGGCCGCGTCCCAGTTTGCCAGGCGGATACACCCGTGGCTCGCCGAGCGGCCGATGGTATCCGGGTTGTCCGTACCGTGAATGCCAATGCCCTTTTTGTTCAGACCGATCCAAACGATTCCAACCGGATTGCGGGGACCCGGCGGGATAATGTAATAGTGGCCGCTCCGCCGTCCGTGCTTCAGCATCGCTTCGTCCCAGCGAAAAATAGGCAGGGTCGTCACTTTCTCGATTTTCCAAGTGCCAATCGGCGCGGGCAAACTTTTTGAGCCGGGTGTTATCGGAAAAGAAGCGACGACGCGGTTTGCGTCAACAAGGTCGAGCATGCGATTTTTGGTATCAACCTTGATAATGCGTTGAGCAAGCTCCGGCCTTGGAGGCAGATCCGCCACAGGCTGAATAGTTTCGATCTGGAACTGCTGGACATTGGGCACGCGGACCGTGCTGCCCGCTTTCAGACGGTTCAGATTCGTACCTGGATTCAATTTCTGAATGAAAGCGGGATCAGCGTGATAACGTTCGGCGATAAAATCCAATGGGGAGCGATACAAAATTTTCTTAAGATGTGCCATTCCAGCCGGCGTGGCGGGAACCCTCCCAACCCAATGCAGATCCCCGTCAGTTAGCTTGTAGGTGCTGTAGAGCGGGGAAATTTTTTGTAATTCCTGCCGCAGAGCAGCATCGATCTGCCCGGATGGTTGTTGGCCGTTAGCAACTTGGAATCGTTGCAACGCCTTCCCGACAAAATCACCCCAGCGGCCATCAATCTTTCCGGGCCCAAACGAATGCTCATCCAGGTAGATCTGCAGACGAGTTACCGTGTCTTGGTCCTGCACGGGCGCGCCGCTATGCTGAGCGTATGCGAAACTAGCAATCCCTAAGACTATAAAGACAAAGATATGCGCCCGAGTAAGCATAATGAAAAATGGTTTACGCCCCGAAACCATCTACTCCTGCTGCGCCACCCAATCGATCGCAAAGCGGACCATCTCTTCTGAATCATAAAATCCTAATTTTTCCTTAATGTGAGCACGGTGAGTCTCGATCGTTTTGACACTCAAATGAAGGGTATCTGCAATTGATCTTGTTGAGTGCCCCTTTCCCAGAAGTTGCAGTACCTCGAGTTCCCGGTCCGAAAGCGTGTCCACCGGCGAACCGTTGCCGGCTTCGAGCGATTGAATGGCTTTAAAAATCAGCTTTTCACCGAACTTGGGACTGACATAGATTTTTCCCTGCAGCACTTTGGTGATAGCCTCTGCAACTTGAGCCATTGCGTCTGCTTTCATCACATAGCCCAACGCTCCGGCTTTCAGCGCCCTGAGGCCAAAGATGGTCTCATCATGCATTGAAATAACGAGAATCGGCAGATGAGGCTGCTCTGCCTTCATTAACTTGATCAATTCAATCCCGTTCGTTCCACGAAGAGACAAATCCAGCAATACAAGATCCGGTTTGAACCTTCTCATCGCCTCAAGCGCCAATGGCGCAGATTCCGCGTGCCCGCAGACTTCAAGGTAGTGCTGTGCCGAAATCAAACCGGCCAGACCGAGCCGAAATATCGGATGATCGTCAACGATCAAAACCCGTTTTGTTGAATTTTGCCCGTGACTCGCGGCTTCATCCTGGGAGTTCATAAAATTCAGGTTGGCTTACTTCGAAAAGGCGAGCGAAGCCGTGCCTCAGACCGGCGAGACGTAAGGGCGGAAAAGCAAGACCATCCAATGATCAATCTACGGATACAGGTAAAAACTTGACTCATCGGAAATTGATTTTGCCTTTCAAGGATTCTAGACGCGGCCCAGCAGCACCAGAACGAGAACAATGACCAAAAGTAGCCCCAGTCCTCCGGTCGGATAGTAACCCCAACCGGAGCTGTAGGGCCAAGCCGGCAAAGCGCCCACCAGTAGCAAGAGCAGTATTATCAGCAGGATTATGCCCATATCTTCAGATCCTCAATTGAGATCTTCGCTTCAAGCCGCTCGTGCGGTCTTATGCTGCTTCATGTTTTGCGAGCCGATATTCGAGCTTCAAGAAGTCTCTTTGGGGGGCGACTGACCGGTCACGAACGCCATCAATCTCAAAAATGAGATCCGTGAATCCCATTTCTGACACGTTTTGACCGCAAGTTTCATCCAGCTTCGAGTAACACAAAGCTGAGAACAGTATCCTTGAGCGGGCATAAGACCTGCTCAAAGCCATCAATCAGTTTGAAACCCGCAATTGAATGCTGAACGCATGACAAACCATTTTCACCCCGCACTTATTGTGAAAAAATTTTCGTTTTCCAAATTCTTCACGCGTAAATATCTGCCCCGCGCCTCCGTCCCGGTTGCCCCATTCCCCGCAGGCTCCTCACGGAACCTCTTTTTAGCCGGTCTCCGCTGCCCAGCAGATCAACTTCAAATCGTTGCGATGCAACTCCCCTTTCCGCACACATCTCGCCTAATCTACTAAGGGAATTCTCACGAGCCCTTGCCAAGACCTATCTTTCAGCCTTTCCGATCGATGAAAATGCTAAACCAACTCCAGAAATTATCGACCAGTCTAAGTTTGATTGTCCTGGCACTCGGATTTTCGGCTCTGGGCTTGGTTTCCCTTATAAACAGATCCGACTCTACTATCAGCATTTTCTCTGTGGAAAACGCCTATTCTATGATTGGGAGCGGGTTTAGCCTCATAGTAGGAGCCGCCTTCCTTATTGCCGCTGTTTCCTTTAGAAGAGTGAGATCTGGATCTGGAAGTCTTATTCAACAGAGCGATGCTAATCTGATTTGAGCGTTCTGGTTGTTTGCTGTTCGCAGTTAGCTAACCCTGCTTATTTTCGCGCCATTCAGACATGGCCCCGTCCACTGAGATTAGGCTTTTCTGCCGAATTTTTTCTCCAATTCTCCGTAGCCAACCTGGATCATTGTTGGTCTGCCGTGCGGACAACAGAATGGAAGATCGCACGCGAGCAGGTCTCGAATCAGGTTTTCTACCTCCGGCAACCGTAGTTCGTCATTTGCTTTGATGGCATGGCGGCAGACCGTTTTCGCAATTGCCTCTTCGCCCATGCGGAGCCGCGAGGTGGTCGTGGTAATGGAACGCAGTTCATCCACGAGTTTTCTGATTGCCAGACCGGGATCGTCCGTCGGGAAGAACGGCGGAATACCATCGACCTTGAGGGTCGAATCTCCAAAGGGCTCCAGGGCAAAGCCCATCTTTTGCAGTGCAGGCGCGTTCGTCAGGATCCAATCGTAATCTTTTGGTGTAACGCTGACCGTTAACGGGATAAGAAGCCTTTGACTCGGGACCTCGGCCGACTCCATCTGTTTTCGAAGTTTCTCGAAAAGAATACGTTCGTGGGCCGCGTGCTGATCGACGAGAACAAGTCCGTCTGCGTTTTCCATTAAGATATAAAGCTTACCAAGTACCCCGAGAATCCTGAAATCGAACGGCGACTTCGCATGCAAGTCCGAATTCGCTGGCGAAGTCCGGAAATCGGAGTCACCGCCATCGCCGCACGCGGAGGAAAAGACTGGCGCCGAACCGCCGGCAAGAGAACCGGCTTCGGTCGGCTTGGTCGGCTCGCGATCGAGCGAAGAGCGCCCAACCGTTTGTCGCTCGACGCATGCTGCAGGGGAAGCACCTTCGGTGTTGAATTCGGACCAGTCGCGCCGAAGGGAGAACTGTTCCCTGGACGGGATGAGCGCGGGCGTCGTATCCAGAATCGGAGTTCTGGAGCCCGGTTCTGGAGTAACTCGGGCTTGCGCCGGTCGCTGAAAGGCATCGCTCCAGCGTTGCCGGTCCGCCTCAAGTGCTTTTCGCACGGCCTTTGCGACCGCCTCTTTGACGCCGTCGGGGTCCCGGAAACGAACTTCGCGCTTTGCCGGGTGCACGTTCACATCGACCGCTTCAGGATCCATCTCCAGGAATAGAAAGGTCACTGGAAACTGGCCCTTCATGAGGGCGGTGTGATACCCCTCTCGAAGTCCATGCTGGAGCGTGATGTTCTCCACGGCACGACCGTTCACAAACAGGATCTGCTCGGCCCTGGTCGCGCGGCTCACACCAGCCTTACCGATAAATCCGGAGACCGTGATGCCGTTTGCCATATCCGGCGAGACTTCCAGCAACTGTTCGAGGAATTCCCCTCCCCGTAGATCTCGAATACGGTCCGCGAGGGTTGCGGCAGGCGGCGCCTGAAAGACAACATTCTGCTCCCGCATGAATACGAACCCGACCTTGGGATGCCCGATCGCCTGAAGGATTAGTTGGTGCTGGATATGGCTCGCTTCGGTGTTTTCGCTGCGTAGAAATTTGCGACGGGCCGGAAGATTGTAAAAAAGGGATCTGACTTCGATCTGTGTTCCCGGGGCCTCGCCGGATGACTTTACCAGGTCGATCTTGCCCCCCTTGACGAGTACTTCGGTTCCTTCAAGCGCCCCGTGAGAGCGGGTTGACAGACGAAATCGCGAAACGCTTGCGATACTCGGCAAAGCCTCTCCTCGAAATCCCAGGGTCCGGATTTTTGCCAGGTCTGCTCCGGTCCGAATCTTGCTGGTCGCGTGCCGCTCAAGGCAAAGCAGCGCATCGTCGCGATCCATCCCGATACCGTTATCGACGATTCGCATCAGCGAAATTCCGCCACGAACAATTGCCACCTCGATGCGGGTTGCGGCTGCATCGATGCTGTTCTCAACGAGTTCTTTCACGACCGATGCCGGTCTTTCGACAACTTCTCCTGCGGCTACCTGACTGGCCACGTCCTCCGGCAACAGTAAAATTCGACCCATGTTAGAGTGTACTCACAACGCGCAGCTATGAAAGTTAAGCCTTAGCCTTCTGCTTCTTCTTTCTGGGGTTAGCTCGGGTCAGGTTCGCAGTTAGACCTTGGTCCAATATACGTCCGGAAAAACCACCTTTCCGAGCGCTACAAAACATTTTCAGGCTTCGGTGTCGAAGGCACTACCCAGAACAATACGGGCGTCATTGGCGGTAGTACCGGTGGAAAAGGCGTGGTTGCTACTAGCGAGACGGATATTGGGGCCTTCGCTTGGAGCAGGAGTTCTGTAGGTTTGACCGCCTATAGCGGGAAGAAACCGCTGTCAATCGTTGGCGTACCATTTCCGCCCAAGCCACCAAAAGAGACGGCTGTCTACGGCCTTAACTACCTTGAGCAGGCAATCTTTGTCTTTGATAACGGCATGAGCGTTACGCTCAATCTGGAAGCCATGCGCCAAGAGCATCTGGATTTTGTCACTCGACTTTCGGCAGCCACCTTGCGTAAGCTCATCGCTCAGCTGCCTCATCATACGCAGTCGCAGTTGTGGGATCGCACCCAGTTGATTATCGCCTATTGGCTTTTGCGGTCTGCGTTGCGATCACCACCAATTCCTCTTAAGACGCCTCTGTTTGACTTTTTTGCATGCTGCCGGTTAATTCTTAAAACCAATGATTACGGTGACAGAATCTGCTTTTCGCCAGCTCCAAGTTCTGATCGCGGAAAATCCTGAATATCGCGACAAAGGGCTCAGGATTTTTGTCGAGACGGGCGGTTGCGCGGGAATGCAGTACGGGATGCAGTTTGACCACGTCAAAGAGGGTGACCATCGCATCGAGCATGAGGGAGTAGAAGTTCTTGTCGATGCCTACAGCGCGGACTTCCTAGAGGGCGCAACGGTTGACTTCACCGACGGTCTCACTGGAGCCGGCTTTAAAATCACTAATCCGAATGCCGTACGGAGCTGCGGTTGCGGCAGTTCCTTTGAAGCGCCTCGTGAAGGTTAGTGGAAATCGTTTCGCCCGCTTGCCCATGAAAACGGTCGAGCTTGGACGAGGCAGCAAAAGACTGCGCAAGCAAAACGAAACCGATAATCTGTTCGGTTGGACCGTCTTCATTCTCTTGATGTGCGGGTTTGCGGTAGCTTGCTGGATCGGCACTTTTTACATATTCTCCCATCCGGAAGAACCCTTTAACTACCAGATATTGGCGAAGCTGAAGAGGCTCGATCCTCCAAAACGATTTGAGCTGACCGCCGCACCTGCAGGTGAGTTTCTCCCCCCGGACAAGCTTCTCACAAAATTCGGGGCTATGACCGCGGGGCAACTCGACGAAGAGAGCAAGAACCTGCTCAGATCGTATATTCGAAATT
>Ga0310910_10002613_pt1 | contig 10218 bp, 7 predicted proteins | sample GREbulkMGHF172_FD_203448 | JGI IMG/M metagenome (GOLD analysis project Ga0310910, IMG submission 203448) | Lab enrichment of tropical soil microbial communities from Luquillo Experimental Forest, Puerto Rico - GRE.bulkMG.HF172 | ecosystem: Environmental > Terrestrial > Soil > Tropical forest >... | reverse complement strand
GCGATTCCAGTAAAGTCGAGCATTGAAGTCGGCCAAACAACATTCATCGGGATGAAAACCATGCGAAGCAAACTGATGTTGACGCTCACCGCCAGTGTCGCGGCACTGCTGTTGGCTCTCGCAAATCAACCAGTTTGGGCGCAAGAGGAGCCGGCGCTAACCGGCACTGTCAGCTCCGAAGCTGAAGGAAATATGGAAGGTGTCGTCGTCACGGCTGCACAGCCCGATTCAATCGTCCGGGTGAGCGTGACAACCGACGCGCAAGGACGCTACGCCTTTCCGCAGAGCCGCATGCTCCCGGGCGAATATACGATCAGCATCCGCGCGGTTGGCTATGAGATCGATGCCCCGACCAAGGCAATGGTGGAAGCCGAGAAGACCATCACGACCGACATCAGGCTCAAGAAGACGAAGAACCTTGCCAGTCAGCTCACAAATGCCGAGTGGATGATGAGCATCCCTGGCACGGAGGAGCAAAAGGCTGCGCTGCTTAATTGCACTGGTTGCCACACACTGGAACGCATCATGCGGTCGACGCACGATTCCGACGAGTGGACGCACGTCATTTCCCGCATGATGGGCTACGGCGCGGTGAGTCAGCCGATCAAGCCGCAGCCCATGCTGGATAGAGCTCGTGCCGGCAGGCCGGAGCAATACCGCAAGATTGCGGACTATCTTGCGACAATAAATCTGAGCTCAGCGGACCATTGGAAATACGAGCTAAAGACGCTGCCGCGCCCGAAGGGTCGCGACACGCGCGCCATCATTACCGAATACGACATGCTACGGCCGACAACCGAACCGCATGACGTGCTAGTCGATAAGGAAGGAAACGTCTGGTATACGGATTTCGGAGAGATGTTTATCGGCAAGTTCAATCCGAAGACGCTCAAGCTAACGGAATACCCGATCAAGAAATTCAAAGAAAAAGCGCCGACCGGACTTCTGAGCATCGAGTTCGACCATGCCGGAAAGATCTGGTTCGACACAATGTACCAAGGCGCGCTTGGCTGCTTGGATCCGAAGACTGGCGAGATTACTTATTATCCGCTCCCACCCGAATACAACGACGATACCGTGCAGCTGAATTTCACCGGTCTGCGCTACGACGTTGATGGCAAGATATGGACGAAGAGCGTCGGGACCCAGCACATCTTCCGGCTCGACTTGGCGACCAATAAATGGGAGCGCTTCCACCCGACCGATTACCTGCCAGATGGACTCAAGAATGCTGGCATTTACCAGGTCATCGCGGATTCACAGAACAACCTTTGGATGGCTGAATTCACTGAAGGCCATCTCGGCAAGATCGATGCAAAGACGACCAAGGTCACCTGGTACCCAATACCCACCGCACACGCGCGCGCTCGCCGCATGCAAATCGACGATCAGGATCGCGTCCTGGTGACAGAATATCGCGCAAGCAAGGTGGCGCTGTTCGACACCAAGACCGAGAAGTTCGCGGAATACAAGCTGCCGGACTACACGTTCCCGTACCGGGCCAATTTTGACAAAAACGGTGAACTGTGGGCCTCCACCATGCACACCGATCGCGTCGTGCGCCTCGATCCAAAGACCGGCGCCGTGGTGCAATACCTGATGCCATCCGACACGAACATGCGGACGGTATTCGTCGACAATTCGACGACTCCGGTGACGTTCTGGGTCGGCAGCAACCACGACCACAGGCTCGTGCAGGTGGAGCCGCTCGACTGACTTTCGGCTAAGGGATGGTGCGCGGCTTCGGGTGTTGCGCGAACTATTATCACCAGGAAAACGGGCAGGTTATACGCCAGTTCGCGAGTGTCACGACCTCTTGGACGACCTCCGTGTCACCGTCACAGACTGCGAGCGACCTTTCCATAGCGCCCGGATTTCCCCTAGTTAGGCGGATCGTCGCTTATTGATTAGTTTCCGGCTATCAGCACGTCGAAGCGAACTCACCCGAGGGTCCTGTGGGTTTCCCGGGTTGAGGTTACCCGGCATCAGATGTCACGCCTCAAATTCCGCTCAATCGGCACAGTGTGGAGCATTGTCCATTGGAGAAAAGTTGGAGATGCGGCAAACTTAGCAGAAGCTTAAGTGCCTTAACTCGCTGAAATCATTGGCGCTCCCTAGGGGACTACGAAAATTGAGGCGGCACAAATAGTTTGCCACTTTCGCGCGTTTGGATTGCGCCATTGAACTTCAATGTAGTTTTCCCGCTCTGGCAAACGTAACCATGTTGGCCAAATCGGAGCATCTCGCCCATGCCATTCATGGCGCTGATGGCCGCGCCTCTCTCCGCAATATTATCGGTGACGGGAGATGACGGGAGTTTAGGTTATCTCTCTCACGCGCGCGCGCGTACCGCCGATAATCTATTTTAGCGTCACCACGTGTCACCAACGGCGGGCGTCAGGGCTTGCGGCACCTGCCAAGGTGCTTGGCATCGAAGTGCCGACCTCGATGAATTGCTCGCCGACGAGGTGATCGAGTGAGTGCGCCAGCCAAGCTGGTGCGATCCAGCCGGTGGAAGACCGGTCCAAAATAAGGGCAACGCCCATTTGGTAGCGAGTGTTGCGTGACCCCTAGTGATAGTGGTCGAGAAGCGTCCCCGAAATTGCTGCCGCAAAAGTGAGTGGCCGTTGGCATGCCGGCAGCCGTGTTGTAGATTTTCCGAGCGCAGGGCGAACCCCTCTGATGTTAGTCACCGTCCCAGTCGACATGGCCGAAGGAGCTTATCTGTGGTCCGCAACGTCCGCTTCATCAATCCGCAGCCGATCGCAAAGCCAAGGGGGTACACCCATGTGGTCGAGATCACCGGGCCTGGCCGGACCGTCTATATCGCGGGCCAGCTCGGCCTCGACGCCGAAGGCAAGCTCGCCGGCGCGGCGGGGGATTTTAGAGCGCAGGTGTCGCAGGCGTTCGAGAATTTGAAAGCCGCGCTTGCTGCCGTCGGCGCCGAGATGAGTAACATCGTCAAGATCAACAATTACATTGTTGATATCGACAAGAATATCGGCGCATTCCGCGAGATACGTGACCGCTATCTGAAGACAGAGGCGCCCCCGGCCAGCACCGCGGTAGGGGTCCCGGGGCTTGCCGTGCCAGGCGCCCTTTTCGAGATTGAAGCCATCGTGTCCCTGCCGGCCTGATTGCGGCTATGCTCAGCGCGGACGGCCTAATCCTTTCCACGCCGGGAGAGGCCGGCGGAGCCTGTCGCACCGCTGCCAACCGCAGCACGCCTCGAGGCTGTATCTGGCGTTTCTGATCGCCGATTCGGAGTATCGGATTGCGATCAGTCATCACTCCTGCGCCGGGGAGGAACAGCCGGCACATCCGTTCCTCGCCGACTTGGATAAGTCGAAGATCGGCATTGCGATGGGAACTATCGAGATTACCAATCTTACCCATCAATACCTTGACACCAATGGGCATTTGATCACGGCAATAAAGAATATTTCGCTCTCGGCGAGGGATGGCCGCTTCATAAGCATCGTCGGACCTTCCGGCTGTGGAAAAACAACACTACTCAATATCGTTGGCGGCTTCATTACCGCAACGAGCGGCAGTGTGCTTATCGACGGCAAGCCTGTTTCAGGCCCGGGCCCTGATCGCGGCGTCGTCTTTCAAAGTTACGCTCTTTTCGACTGGCTCACCGTTCGTCAAAACATCGAATTCGGGCTGCGCATGGCCGGAATTAAAGCCCGGGAGCGAGCAGATCGAGCGAACAGATTCTTGGGCATGGTGGGCCTGCGAAAATTTGCGAACCGCTATCCTTATGAGCTGTCCGGAGGAATGAAGCAGCGCGTCGCCATTGCACGCTCTCTGGCAAACAGCCCCAAAATATTATTGATGGACGAGCCGTTTGCGAGCCTTGATGCGCAGACGCGTGAGCTCATGCAGGAGGAACTGCTCAAAATCTGGGAGACGACCAGAAAGACCATTCTCTTCATCACGCACAGCGTGGACGAAGCTGTGTACCTTTCAAGCGAAGTAGCAGTGATGTCCTACCGTCCCGGTCGACTGCTACGGATGTTTCCGGTATCGCTTCCGTATCCACGCGCTGAATATAGCATCCGCACCGATCCGCGCTTTCTTGAGCTGAAAGTCGCAATTCATGACTTGGTGCGCGAAGAGATAACCAAGCATGTGGACGAAGACTCATGAAGCTGCGTGCACCGCCAGCAATGTTGGCCGCCTTCGCCTCGGTCGCGGGAGGATTGATCGTTTGGACATTGATTGTACGCAGCGGTCTTGTTTCTGCGCGCTTTACTCCAACGCCGCTCGAAATCGTGCGCGAATTTGCATCGCTGATCTATCAAGGATATGTCGGCGTGCCCTTGTACGAGCATATCTCGTCTAGCCTGATTCGAACGCTGATCGGCTTTTCCCTGGCGACAATCGTTGGCATTCCCTTCGGCCTGCTGATCGGGCGGGTGAAACTGCTCGAGGCTGCCTTTACGCCGTGGTTCGCATTCCTGCGCCCCATTCCGGCAATTGCTTTTGTCCCGCTAGTGATTCTATGGTTCGGAATCGGGGAGTTCTCGAAGATCTCGGTCATCTTCTTTTCCTCCTTTCTGTACATCACTGTGTCAACGATAGCCGGGGTTAAATCCGTGCCGGTGCAGCTGCTTCGCGCTGGCTACAGTCTTGGTGCGTTGGACAGGAAATCTTTTCTGTATGTGGTGCTTCCGGCCGCGTTACCACAGATCATGGTTGGCATACGGCTGGCGTCTGCGATAAGTTGGACGCTTGTGGTTGCGGCAGAGTTGGTCGCGGCGCAGAAGGGACTGGGCTACATGATCATGGATGCTTCGACCTTCTTTCGCGTGAAGGACGTGTATGTCGGCCTGATAGTCATCGGGCTTATCGGATTCCTACTCGAAACCACGATCGCCGCTGTGGAAAAACGTCTCGTCCACTGGAGCGGAAAATGAAAGTTCAACGAAGGGAGGGGTATGTGAAAAGGACAATCGCTGCGGCCGCTGCATTGCTTCTAGCGGTCCTGATCTTTTCGCCTGCCGCCGATGCCGCCGATTCTGCCGCCATACGCGTGGGTTACCAACCCGGTACCGCGCCTAGGTTCTTCGTCGCGCGCGAAAAGAAAATGCTCGAAAAGGCCGGATTGCAGCCTGAATATCTGAAATTTATCTCAGGGCCCCCAATGCTGGCTGCTCTGCAAGGCGAGAACATTGACGTCGCATTTATGACGACTGCGCCGGCAATCTTCGCTCTTTCACAGGGGATCGACATCCGCGTCTTTTTCATCGAATCGGATGCCGCCGAGACTCAAGCGCTGATCTCAACCAGAGAGGCGGGGCTCAAGTCGCTGGCGGATCAAAAAGGCAAGCGGATAGCCGTCACCTTCGGAACATCCGCGCATTACGGATTGTTGAAATCGCTTGAGAGCGAAAAAATAGCGGAAAGCGACGTCACTATCCTCGACATGCAGCCAACTGCCATGCTTCCCGCCTTCATCAAGGCCGACATTGCCGGCGCCTGGACATGGGATCCCTGGACCGCAAAAATGCAGAGCGAGGGCGGAACGCTTATCGGAAGCCTGGCCAGCCTGGGCTTGCCGATGGCGGGCATCTGGGTGGTCCGCACGAAATGGCTGGCTAACAACCAGGAGCTCATTCAACGTTTCATCAAATCATTGGAAATGGCGGCCGAGTACATGAAGAGCCATGAGGCCGATGCGATTAACGCGATCGCGGGCGAGCTTGGCGTGGAGGACCGTTCAGCTAGACTCATTTACGGGCGCATCGAGGTGCCCTCGCTGGACCGGCAGATCGACGGGTACAGAGCGGCTCTCGGCAGCGCGAAGACGAAGAGCAACTCGGGGATGGCCGCGCACATGAATGATCTTACGGATTTCTTCTTTCGGTTGAAACGAATCCCTGCCAAGCCCGACGTGATCGCTGCGATTGAGCCGCAGCCGCTGGAAACGTATCTGCACAAGCAGTGAGCTGTCGGCGGCCACGATCCCCGAACAATTGGGGCCATGGTCGCCGCGGCCTAATAAGGGATGCCTTGCCCATACCTTTCGAGATCGCCGCGCGGTGAGACAGGAGTCCAGCATTCATCTCGACATGAAAGGCTATGCGGAGGAATTGATGGGTCGAGCCCAGCTAGCCAACGTCGCCAATGTCGATCGCCTGAACGCCTATATGGATCGTCATGATCTGGCTGCGGTGGTAGCCCGCTCAGGGCAAAATTTCACCTACCTTTCCGGAATTGCCTATCCCGGCACCCTGGCACGCATGCTTGATCTGACGGATTCACCGCGTGGCGTCATGGTTTTCTGGCCGCGCGAAGGGCAACCCTGCATCATCTTGAACAGAACGGCAGAGCCGCTGACGCGGCGGGATTCGTCGATCAAGCAACTTGAGCTGTATGAGGGATACAGCGAGTCGCCCTATCACCGACTGTGCGAGGTCATAAAGAAAGCTGGGCTGGCGCGGGACCGGATTGGCATCGAAATGAACTATGTCAGCGCGGCGCACTGGGAGGAAATAAGGGGATTACTGCCGCAGGTGCAGCTGATTGATTGCACCAGGATCATGGATGAGGTCCGTTGGATCAAGACGCCTCGGGAAATTACGCTTCTGAAGGACGCCGCCGACCTCCTCGACGGCGCCTACCTTGACGCCTTTCGGGCGACACGACTAGGCGACACAGAGCGCCAACTGCACAGCCGCATTGTCTTCAACTGTCTCGATCGCGGAGCCGGCTGGGTACATGGAATACTAAGCTCCAGCACGAATCCCATCAACTACGGCGGGGAAGGCGACACGGCTTTTCAGCGTGGCGATATCATCCGCGACGATTACATCGCCTATTGCACGCAGGGCTATCCGGGCCATCAATCGCGCAACGCGATTCTGGGGAAGCCCAGCAACGAGCAGAGGCGCGAATATGAGATCATCAGAGACGTCTACGATCGAACCATTGAACGATGCCGGCCGGGAATGCGCGCAGGAGACTTGTTCGGGTTCGTGGTTAAGGAATTCAACAAACGAGGATGGGAGTACAAGCCAATGCTGGTCGGGCATGGCGTCGGCAGCTGGTGGCACCAGCAAGAGCCGATCATGTCTCGCGATAGCGACATAGTTCTTGAAGAAGGCATGGTGCTCGCCATCGAGCCGCATCGCGGCCATTGGCACATTCAGGACATGATCGTCGTGGACCGCAATGGGCCCAAACTGCTTTCTGATCGGTTCTCCACTCGTGAAATGTTCGTTATCGAGTGAGCTCCCGATCTGACGAGCATATTCCTGCCGTCCCCCTTCCATTATATTTCAGTTACTCCAAGTCTGCAGGAGGGCGCATATGGCTCTTTTGCGAAAGCCGCAGCAAGCACCTTAAGAAAGACTCTGCAAGCGGTCAGCAAGAGAAGGATGTCGAAATTTATTCCAAACAAGACGCAACAGCATCGGCTGACAAATGGGGCAACGCATTGGAATTGCCCTATTGCCGAATGAAATATGACGAAGCTGTCGATACATGATGCCTATCGTCAATCCGGCATCTACGCCGGCAAGATTCTCAATGGCGCGACACCGGCGGACTTACCGGTCCAGCAAGTGGTAAGAGTGGAGTTCGTCATCATCTCAAGACCGCCAACACGCTTGGCATCACCGTCCCACTGCCGCTGTCCGGCCGCGCAGACGAGATAATCGAATGATGTAAGAGGGAGGTTCAAAGTGAAACTTCCCCGCCGCAAATTCTTGCATCTGGCCGCCGGCGCTGCCGCGCTGCCGGTCGTCTCGCGGATTGCGAGGGCGCAAGCCTATCCGTCGCGGCCGGTGCGCCTTGTTGCCGGCTTTGCCCCAGGCGGAGGTGTAGACATTACAGCACGTCTCATCGGCCAGTGGCTATCGGAGCGACTAGGACAACAATTTGTCATCGAGAATCGGCCTGGCGCTGCCACTAATATCGCCACCGAAGCGGTCGTGCGCGCGCCCGCTGACGGCTACACGCTGCTCATGGTCGGTAGCTTCAACACGATCAACGCGACATTGTACGACAAGCTCAACTACAATTTCGTCCGCGACATCGCGCCGGTCGCGAGCATCGACCGCGAGCCCCTCGTCATGGTGGTGAATCCATCGGTCCCGGCCAAAACGGTTCCCGAGTTTATCGCCTATGCGAATGCCAATCCAGGCAAGGTCAACATGGCGTCGGCCGGTAACGGAGCCCCATCCCATGTGTCAGGCGAGTTGTTCAAGATGATGGCCGGGGTGAATATGGTGCATGTGCCTTATCGCGGCATCGCCCTTGCACTGACTGACCTGCTCGGCGGACAAGTGCAGGTGTCGTTCGCCTCCATGCCCTCGTCGATCCAATACATCAGAACCGGCCAGCTGCGCGCCCTCGCGGTGGTCACCGCGACGCGCTCGGACGCTTTGCCGGACATCCCGACCATAGCTGAGTTCGTGCCAGGTTACGAGGCGAGCATCTGGTACGGCGTCGGCGCACCGAAGGCCACGCCAGTGGAGATCGTCGAGAAGCTCAACAAGGAGATCAACGCTAGCCTTGCCAACCCCAAGATGAAGGCGCGGCTTGCCGACCTGGGCGGCGACGTGCTCGCGCTCTCGCCCGCCGACTTTGGCAAGCTCATCGCCGACGAAACCGAGAAGTGGGACAAGGTGATCCGGTCCGCCAACATCAAGGCGGAGTGATCCGCGCGATCCTGGCCGAATATTCCGTAACACCCGTTCGGCGAATCGCGGGGCGCTGATGTTCCGCCAACAGCACTTTTGAGGCGTCCACCGTCCTCGTCAATCGAGTACATCAAGGACGGCAGGCTGCGCGCGCGGGCAGTAAAGACCACGAAACGCTCGGAGGCGCTGCCTGACCTTCCGACCGTGGCTGAGTTCGTGCCGGGCTTTCATCAGCAAACAATATCCGTGACTTAGACTGGCCAAGCACCTCTCGCCTCACCATTGACCTCCAACGGCTTTTTCGCGCGCTGGCAAACCTTGGAGGCCACAGCGACCAAACCTAAGCGCGTCGAGAGTCTGAAAGGCAAAACCGCCCCAGGGTTTGCAGCCCACGGCCGTTTCCTTAACCCGATTTGCGGACCACGCCCTCTCCCAATTGTCCGGCTCGCGGCTTCCTTTGCCGACGCCAGCGCTAGGGGCGAACATGGATTGGCTAATCCGCTTTGAGGCCAGCGAACTTGATCACCTTGGCCCACTTTTCGGTTTCTTCAGCGATGAGCTTGCCGAAGTCGCGTCACCTGCCAGGAGTGCTGGCGCCGCCAGCGTGCCGCGATACGGCTTGAGCGCAATGACAGCGCAGAGGAGAAATTTCAGCTAGATCAGCACGTTACAAAAACGGCCCAGCGCGCGTGTCCTGTTTGTGTCCCGGCGATGGACGAGCGCCATTTCCCAGCACCCCGAGTCGTGGGCGCGCTCGATGCCCGAGCGTGATGGCGATCAGTAACGTGGTCGTCGTTGTCTGTATTAACGGCACATTCATCATAAAGGGAGAAAGCGGCAGTGTGATTCAGCGAGTCGCCCAGGTTCATATACAGGTTCAGGTGATAGACGATTTACAGTTGCGCGAGCAGCCCGATCCGCGCGCGCGTAACATCTTGGGCGCGCCGCCGAACGACAAAATGCCGAAGGGATCGCAGGTTGCCGTCATCGACACCTGCCGAACATGGATGGGTTCGGGCCGAGGTGCGCAGGATGCCGACAACATGTGGTGTCCGGTGCTCTACGACCGAATTCTTCACGGACGACTCAAATCCTTCGACGACATCGTCGATCATGCTGCTACGCCTGGAACCCAACCGTGGAAGATCATGTCCATCGCCCGACGCGACTGGGCGACCGTCGGTTACTCATTCTGAGGATTGCCGCAGTAGCCACTTTGCTGCGTTGTGCTGCAGTTTCACGTACTCCGGATTCCACAAAACATTCAGCAGATGGCCAGGAGATAGATAGCAAACTCGGCCCTTGCCGTAGTCGTAGGCCCAGCCTGCCGGAGCCGTCGCGCCGTAATTCTGATAGGTGAGGCCGTCCTCATTCACCGACTCCAGGAAAATGTTCTTTCTATCCTTATCGTAATCCATGTAGTGCTGTTCATCGGTGACAATGAAGTCGCGGACGCCCTTGGTGATCGGGTGGTTGGAGTTCGTGACTTTCACTTTGAAGGTGCGAATGGGCGGATGGCCGGTGTAGGCTCCGCCGAGAACGTGTCGGAAGTCGGGATCGCTTAGGC
>Ga0310910_10002611_pt1 | contig 10220 bp, 8 predicted proteins | sample GREbulkMGHF172_FD_203448 | JGI IMG/M metagenome (GOLD analysis project Ga0310910, IMG submission 203448) | Lab enrichment of tropical soil microbial communities from Luquillo Experimental Forest, Puerto Rico - GRE.bulkMG.HF172 | ecosystem: Environmental > Terrestrial > Soil > Tropical forest >... | reverse complement strand
ACCGCGGCAGCTTTTCGTACAGCCTGACGCCGAACGCGATGTTCTCGTAGATCGACATCGGAAACGGCGTCGGCTTCTGGAACACCATGCCGATGCGCGCGCGCAGGAGGTTGAGATCCTGCTTGGGCGAAAGAATGTCCTCGCCGTCGAACAGGACGTCGCCCTCCGCCCGCTGGTTGGGATAAAGGTCGTACATCCGATTGAGAATGCGCAGCAGCGTGGACTTGCCGCAGCCGGATGGGCCGATGAAAGCGGTAACCTTGTTTTCGTAGAGCGGCAGGCTGATGCCTTTGAGCGCTTTGCTGGTCCCGTAATAGAAGTCGAGGTTTCGGATCGAAATCTTTTCGTCCAGGCCGGTTGTGCTGATCGGCGCGTGGGCGACGGTGGGAACGGCGACCGAAGCGGAGGCGACATTCATGACGGTTTTCTCGATGCGGAAAGAGCGCGCGCGACGATCGAGAGCGCGAGCACGGTGAAGGTGATGATCAGCGCCCCGGTCCAGGCAAGCTTCTGCCAGTCCTTGTAGGGCGAGAGCGCGAACTGGAAGATGACGACCGGAAGGCTCGACATCGGGGCGTTGAGATTGGTGCTCCAGAACTGGTTGTTGAGGGCGGTGAAGAGCAGCGGCGCGGTCTCCCCGCTGATGCGGGCGATGGCGAGCAGCACGCCCGTGATCATGCCGGCCTTGGCGGCGCGATAGCACACCTTGGCAATCACGAAGGCGCGCGGCATGCCAATCGAAACGGCGGCCTCGCGCAGTTGGTCCGGGACCAAGAGGAGCATGTCCTCGGTGGTGCGCACCACGACCGGAATGACGATCACCGCGAGCGCGACCGCTCCGGCGAGCCCGGAGAAATGGCCCATCGGGGCCACCATGATCTCGTAAATAAACAGTCCCACCACGATCGACGGCGCGCTGAGCAGGATGTCGTTGATGAACCGCACGACCGAGGTCAGCCGATCATACCGGCCGTACTCGGCCATGTAGGTGCCGGCCAGCATGCCGATCGGCGTGCCGATGACGACCGCCAGGACGGTGAGGATCAGGCTGCCGACGATGGGATTGAGCAGCCCGCCGTCGGCGCCGGGCGGCGGCGTCATCTCGGTGAAAACCGCGAGCGAAAGCCCGCTGAATCCTTCCCATAAAAGCACGAAGAGAATCACGACCAGCCAGCCCAACCCCAGCAGCGTCGCGGCAAGCGACAGGCTCAGCATGATGCGGTTGCGGCGGCGGCGGGCGGCATAGAGGCTGCTGTTCATGGCGTCACCCGATCCGGCGCTCGATGCGCAACAGCATGTAGCGTGCTATCGCGAGCACGATGAAGGTAATGACGAACAGGATCAGGCCCAGCGCGATCAGCGAGGAGGTATAGAGGTCACCGACCGCTTCGGTGAATTCGTTGGCGATGGTGGCCGAAATGGTGGTGCCGGGCGCCAGCAGGGAGGCAGATACTTTGTGCGCGTTGCCGATCACGAAGGTCACCGCCATGGTCTCGCCGAGCGCGCGGCCGAGCCCCAGCATCACCCCGCCAATGACCCCGACCCGCGTGTAGGGCAGCACGACGTAGCGAACGACTTCCCAGGTGGTGCAGCCGACGCCGTAGGCGGCTTCCTTGAGCACGGGCGGGACGGCATCGAACACGTCGCGCGAGATCGAGGTGACGAAGGGCAACACCATGATCGCGAGGATCAGGCCCGCGGTCAGCATGCCGATGCCATAGGGTGGCCCGGCAAAGAGCGTCGACAGCACGGGGATATTGCCGAACGTCGCGATCAGGAACGGTTGCAAAGTGTCCTGCAGGAACGGCGCGAATACGAACAGCCCCCAGATGCCGTAAATGATGCTCGGGATGCCCGCCAAGAGCTCGATGGCGATGCCGATGGGCCGTCGCAGCCACATTGGGCACAGCTCGGTAAGAAACACGGCGATCAGTAGCCCGACCGGCACCGCGATCAGCATCGCGATGAACGACGTGACGAGCGTGCCGTAGATCGGCGCGAGCGCGCCGAATTTCTCCGTAACCGGGTTCCAGCGCTCCTCGATGAGGAAGTTCAGACCAAAGGCACGCAGCGCCGGCAGCGAGCCGTCGATGAGGGAAATAATGACCCCGCCGAGGATGACGAGCACCGCGATCGCCGCGACGCGGGTGAGAACGCGGAAGAGAACATCGGCGATACGCAGCCGGTTGAGCGCCTTGGCCCTCGACGCCGCCGCGTAGGTCTCGACCGCGTCGGCTCGCAGCGCAACATCGACCACGGATCGCCTCCTGGCGGGCTGCATCCCGGCTCTCCCTGTGGCTGTCGCGGGGAGCGCCGATCAAAAGCGACTTCTTGGCCGCACACAAGTCGTATGGGACGCAAACAAGAGAAGGGCCCCGGAACGGCGCCCTTCCAATCTCTATCCGACGTCAGTGGGACATGGCGTAGAGCGGCTTGCCTGACGCGTCCTTCACATCGCCCGCCCAGGTCTTCTTGACGCTGTCGACGACGTTCTTCGGCATCGGGATGTAATCGAGGTCCTCCGCCATCTTGGCGCCCTTGTCGTAGGACCAGGCGAAGAACTTGAGCGCCTCGGCAGCGGCCGCCGGATCCTGCGGCTTCTTGTACATCAGGATCCAGGTCGCCGCCGTCATCGGCCAGGATTGTGCGCCCGGTTGATTGGCGAGAATGACGCCGTAGCCGGGAACCGAACTCCAATTGGCATTGGCCGCAGCCGCCTGGAAGGTCGCGGAAGTAGGCTCAACGGTTTTGCCGTCCTTGTTGACCATCTTCGTATGGGTGAGCTTGTTCTGCTTGGCGTAGGCGTATTCGACGTAGCCGATCGAGCCCTTGGTCTGCGCGACGTTGTTGGCGACGCCTTCATTGCCCTTGGCGCCGATGCCGACCGGCCACTCCACCGACGTGTTGAAGCCGACCTTCGACTTCCACTCCGGACTGACTTCGGCGAGGTAGTACGCAAAGTTGTAGGTTGTGCCCGAGCCGTCAGAGCGATGCACGACCGCGATCGGCTGCGACGGCAGCTTGGCCGACGGATTGAGCTTGGCGATAGCCGGATCGTTCCAGGTCTTGATCTCGCCGAGGAAGATCTTGGCGAGCGTTGGGCCATCGATCACGAGATCGCCGGACTTGATGCCCTCGATGTTGACGACCGGCACGATGCCGCCCATGACCATCGGGAACTGAATGAGAGCGCTGTCGTCAAGTTCCTTGCCGGGGAGCGGCGCGTCAGAGGCGCCGAAGGTGACGGTCTTGGCTTTGATCTGCTTGATGCCGCCGCCTGAGCCGATCGACTGGTAGTTCAACCCGACGTTGGTCTCTTTCTTGTAGGCATCCGCCCATTTCGCATAGATCGGATACGGAAACGTCGCTCCGGCGCCCGATATGTCGATTGCGAGCGCGGGGCCGATCGCCGCCGCGGCGATGAAGGCGCTTGCCGTCAGGGTGCGGAAAAGTTTCAAGGCTCTCTCCTGTCTGTTCGAGACGAAAAGCTTAAAACCGACGTGGGTTGGGTCCACGGCTGGTGGGTTTGCGTCCTAGTTGTTGGTTGCTGGTGTATGGTTAACAACACGCCCGGGACGACCGCCCGACGCGTCGAGTTATCGGTCGATTCCGCGGCTGCCCGCATCCCTACGCGTCCCATGTCATCGTTCTATGATGGTTGGATGACAGTTGGATGACAGCCTAAACCGTTGTGGATAAGCGCAAATCCGGCTGTGACCACGAGGAACCCGCTCCGCGGCACGACTCTGCGCCGGGCACATCGACCATCAGTTTGAAAGCGCGAAAATCGGCTTGCCGCTGGCGTCCTTGATCTCGGACACCCACACCTTCTGAACCGCGTTGACGACGTTGCCCGGCATCGGGACGTATTCGAGTTCCTCCGCCATCTTGCCGCCCTTGGCGTAAGCCCAGTTGAAGAATTTGAGCACTTCGGCTGCGGCCACCGGATCCCTCGGCTGCTTGTGCATGAGGACGAAGGTGGCGCTGGTCATCGGCCAAGTGTCGACACCGGACTCGTTGGTGAGAATGACGCCGAAGCCCGGCGCTGCTTCCCAGTTGGCGCTGCGGGCGGCGGCCGTGAACGACTCGATCGTTGGGGTGACCGCCTTGCCGTCCTTGTTCATCAGCTTGGTGGTGGAGAGCTGATTGTGCTTGGCATAGGCGTATTCGACGTAGCCGATCGCGCCCTTGATGCGGGCGACCATGGCGGCGACGCCTTCGTTCCCGCGGGCGCCGGTGCCTACGGGCCAATCGACCGCGGTGATCGATCCGACCTTCGATCTCCAATCCGCGCTCATCTTGGAGAGGTAGTCGGTGAAGACAAACGTGGTGCCCGAGCCGTCGGAGCGATGCACCACGGCAATCGGCTGCGACGGTAGCTTTACGCTCGGGTTGAGCCTTCGCAGCGCGGCGTCGTTCCATGACTTGATCTCGCCGAGGAAGATCCTGGCCAATGTCGGGCCGTCGAGGGTGAGGTCGCCCGCCTTGATGCCGTCGACGTTCACCACCGCGACGACGCCGCCGATCACGGTCGGAAACTGCACGAGCCCATGCATGTCCAAATCCGCTGCCTTCAGCGGCATGTCGGAGGCCCCGAAGGTCACCTCCTTGTTCTGGATCTGCTTGATGCCCTCGCCCGAACCGACCGGCTGATAGTTCACCGCGATGCCGGTCTGTTTTTTGTAGGCATCGGCCCATTTCGCATAGATCGGATAGGGGAAGGTGGCGCCGGCGCCCGAAATGTCGGCAGCGGTGGCGGAAGCGGTGGCAGCCGCGACGAGGAAGCCGATCGCCGCGATCATGCGAACAAGCTGCAAGACTCCCTCCTGTCTATTTCAAGACGAAAAGCAGAGCCGATGCGGCCCTAATTGCGCCGTCGCGGCGTTCGACTTGGCAAAGCGCGCGCGACGATCAACCTGCTAGGCAATTTGATTTCGAACTTGTCGCCTTCGCGCGCGCCGCCCGTCTATGGCTCTACGATCGCCCCGTGACAGTTGGATGACAGACCAACCGCTTGCGGATACTTGCGGATTGGCGCGCGCTTGTGCGCATGCGCGGAGGGGAGATCACTTCGAAGGAACGAAGAGCGGCTTGCCGCTTGCATCCTTGATCTGGGCGGCCCAAAGCCGCTGAACCGCGCTGACGACCTTGGCCGGCATGGGCACGTAGTCGAGTTCCTCCGCCATCTTGCCGCCCTTGGCATAGGCCCAGTTGAAGAATTTGAGCGCCGCGCCCGCGGCTGCCGGATCGCCCGGTTGCTTGTGGATGAGGATGAAAGTCGCACCGGCGATCGGCCAGCTCGCGGTACCAGCCTCATTGGTGAGGATCACGCCGAAGCCCGGTGTTTCCTCCCAGTTCGCCTTGGCGGCCGCGGCGCTGAACGACTCGATGGTGGGCGCGACCGCCTTGCCAGCCTTGTTCATCAGCCTGGCATAGGTGAGCTTGCTCTGCTTGACGTAGGCGTACTCGACGTAGCCGATCGCACCCTTGATCTGCGCGACGCTGCCGGCAACGCCTTCGTTGCCCCTGGCACCGATCCCGACCGGCCATTCGACCGCGGTGGTCGAGCCCACCTTCGACCTCCAGCCCGCGCTCACCTTGCCGAGATAATCGGTGAACACGAAGGTGGTGCCGGAACCGTCGGAGCGATACACGACCCGGATCGCCTGTGAGGGGAGTCTTACGTTTGGATTGAGTTTGCGGATCGCGGCGTCGTTCCACGACTTGATCTCGCCCAGGAAGATTCTGGCCAAGGTCGAACCGTCGAGGACAAGATCGCCGGGCTTAATGCCGTCGATGTTGACCACCGGCACGACCCCGGCGGTCAGCGTCGGAAACTGCAAGAGACTATCCGTGTCCAGGTCGACGACGGAGAGCGGCATGTCGGAGGCGGCGAACGTCACCTCTTTATTCTGGATCTGCGTGATGCCGTCGCTCGAGCCGATCGGCTGATAGTTCACCCCGACGCCGGTCTCTTTCTTGTAGGCCTCGGCCCATTTCGAATAGATCGGATAGGCGAAGGTGGAACCGGCGCCCGAGATGTCGGCGGCGATGGCAGGCGCCGTCGCAGCCGCCGCGACGATGCCGGCTGCGACGAGTCTATGGAAAATTTTCAACGCCCTCTCCTGCCGACCTGCGCGAGGTTAGCAAAGCGCCGTCCATGATCAACCCCGAAGTCACGACGCTGCCGCCGGTTTGAACCGGCGAGCCACTTGGGGCAACCAACAAGGTGTGCATCCAGGAGGCTCCCCATGCGCAAACGCCTTGCCACCCTGATCACCGCCGGCGTTCTCCTCTGTGTCTCGTCGGCCGGGTCCGCGGTTACGGCCCGCGAGCTCGGCGATGGCCCGCACTCTTCCGCCCCGAGTGCTCGGGCACCGCTTTCCGTCGCTCAGGGACCGCATTCGGGTGGTGCCGCGCCACTCGCCAAGAAGATCCGCACGCCGCGGCAGTGCTACTACGCCTGCTTGAAGCTCAAGGGCACGAGCTTGGATTTCTGTAACGCGTCTTGTTATTGAGCCGAACGCGCCTTGGCCGATCGCCGGCGCGCGCGTTTGCTCACCGATTTGCCCCGACGTCGGCCTTGGCGGTGGGCAGATGGGCGGTGAATGTCGCGCCCTGCCCCAGCACGCTCTCGATCGTCAGCCGGCCGCCATGACGGTTGAGGATGTGCTTGACCAGCGCCAAGCCCAGCCCGGTGCCGCCTTGGGCGCGGCTTTCGGACACATCGACCCGATAGAAGCGTTCGGTCAGCCGCGGCAGATGCTCGGGCGCGATGCCGGGACCACGATCGCGCACCGCAACGCGCGCCTCCGGTTTGCCATCCGGCCCTTCGCCGCAAGACAGGACGATGTCCACCCGCTTGCCGGACGCCGCATATTTCAGCGCATTCTCCACCAGATTCTCGAACACCCGGACCAATTCGTCGCGATCGCCCGGCACGAGCAACGGACCCGAGGTTCCAACCGTCTTGACCTCGACGTCACGATCGCGGGCCAGTGTTTGCAGGCTGTCGGCGACCTGGCGAACGATGGCGCCGAGATCGACCTGCTTGTCCGGCCGCAAATGCGCGTTGAGCTCGATGCGCGACAGCGACAGGAGATCGTCGATCAGGCGCGCCATGCGGTCGGCCTGCACCTGCATGATGGCGAGGAAGCGCTCGCGCGCCGCGGGATCCTCGCGCGCCGAGCCGCGGAGCGTATCGATGAACCCCGACAGCGCGGCCAGCGGCGTGCGCAATTCATGGCTCGCATTGGCGATGAAGTCGGCGCGCATCTCCTCGACCCGCCGCAGGGGCGTGAGATCGTGGAACGCAAGCAGCAGGAGGCCGGGCCTGGAATCGGCCCCGGCCGACAGGATCGGGGTCACGATGGCTTCGTACCAACGGTCGAACGGCACGCGCTGGAAGAATTCGGCGCGCTGGGATGTCCCGCTTGCGCGCGCGTGGCGGATCGCCTCCAACACCTCCGGCACGCGCAGCCCGAGCGAGACCGACTCGCCCGGACGCAGCGCGGGTGCGACCGCGGCTGCCCGCGCGTTGAGCGCAACGACGTCGCCGCGATGGTCGAGCGCGACAACGGGATCCGGCAGGCCGGCCAATACCGCTTCGATCAGCGGGTCGCCGATGCGCGGCGCGCGCTGCTCGGCTCTCGGCAAAAACGCCGGCGCCGTCTCGGCGTTCGCGGTCGCGATCAGGACCGCCGCCGCGATGAGCGCGAAGCCCGCCAGCGCCGGTCCCGCGGCAATCGCGCCGAGCAACCACAAGGCGCCGAACGCGACTGCCGCCGTCGCAAGCACGAGGCGCGTACGCTTGAGCCCGTGCAGCCATCGGGCGGGGCGGGTCGCGTCGCTGTCGTGAGTCGCTGTCATGTCAAGTCGCTGTCATGTCACGCCAGAGTCATAAGGCTTTGCGTCGGCCGCGACAATCGAAGCCAACCGCCCGGCCGCAATGCAAACTTGCTGCGCGCAGCTAACTCAAAATGACTCCGATGAGATCGCGGCCGGGGCGCAAACTCGCCGCGCGACTCCGCGGGTGTTACTCGAACGGTCCACGGCTATCGCACGAAAAAGCGCCTTGAATTCGGCCGGCGCGGTTCGCTTGGCCGCGCAACAGGGGCGTCAGCACACGCTCGACAGCACGACGAAGCGCCGGGCGAGATCAATGGACGACCGGCTCGAATGTGACAGCGGCTTAAGCGGCACGTCTGCGCGCGCGTCGCCTTGCATAATCTTGAGCGCGCGATGCGGCCAACACGTCGGAGTTGCAAAAGCCATTGTAAATAACAATCCGGAAACAATGAAAGTGCCGCGGCGGTCGTTTCGTACAGCCGCAGGTTGGTGCTTCGCGCCCGCGCCTCATGCTGAGGAGCATCGCAGCGCAAATGGAAGCATAGACGCGCCCACGGCTTCGGCTGCGCTGCGATGCGTCTCGAAGCATGAGGGCGAACCCAATCGCACGTCCTCATCCTTCGAGACGCGCGCACGCGCGTTCGACTCTGCGGAAGCGCTTGCGCATGCGCGCTCCTCAGGATGAGGACAGCATCGCATTTCAGTCCAGCTCACGATGTCAAACAGCCCATCTCGTTCCCGCGGCGCATTTTTGCGCCCGGGGTTTGCAACTTTGCTTCACTCACCCCGAATGAGGGGTGGGCGGAGCGCCGAGAAACGTTCGGGTGCTCGGCGGAACACCCGTGGGGCCTGCACGTAACGCGGCAGGCCAGGCGCCTAGCGAGGCGCCTTGCGTCCCATGACGCGGGACGCTCGCCTCTCGGCGCTCCACCGTGGCGGTTTTGGGCCTCGGGGCCGCGCTTCCGTCTCCTTCGGCGCCCGCCGCCCTACAGCGGCGGGCAGTTGCCTTCGGATCCGTGCAGCGAGCTCCTCGCAGCCAGGTCGTAGTGCCTGGCGGGCGGGGTCCCGGGCCTCCCGAGGCGAGCGGTTACAAGCCGCCCGCCGCAGGACGCCACTCCCCGCTCCGCCTTCAGGATGTCTCCGGAGACGCCCCTCAAAGAGCGAGGATGCGAATCTGTAGCATGGCTTCGTTATGAAGTCAATAGTGTAGTTGGGATGTAGTCAGGCCGCAGCCGCGATAGGAGATCGGTCATCCCGCGGTGACGAGGAGGTTGGTCAGACGCTCGACAGCCAAGTCGATGTCTTCGCGTGTCGTCCCCCGCCCAAGACTGAAGCGGATGGCGCCCATGCCCACCTCCGGCGTGACACCCATGGCCTCAAGAACCGGCGACAGCTCGATATGACCGGAGTGACACGCCGATCCCGTCGATGCGGCGATGCCATCGAGCCGCTCCAGTATCTCGGCACCGATCTGGCCAACGAAAGAAACATTGAGCGTGTTCGGCAGCCGATGGGTGGGATCGCCATTGAGCCATACGCGATTTCCGAATTGCTTCTGCAACGCCTCCCAGAAGCGGTCGCGCAACGCACGCACGCCCTCCATCGGCGAAAGATCGCGCGCAAGCTCGCAGGCCTTGCCGAGGCCGGTCGCGAGCAACGCGCTCTCGGTACTTGCGCGGCGGCCATGCTCGTGCCCGCCGCCGTGCAGCAGCGGCTCAATCGACACGCCATCGCGCACGAACAAAGCGCCGACGCCCTTGGGCGCATAGGCCTTGTGCCCGGCAATCGACAGCAGATCGACGCCGAGCTCATTCACCTCGGTCGGAACCTTGCCGACGGACTGGGCGGCATCGGTGTGGAATAAGACGCCGCGCGCATGGGCGATGCGGGCGCAATCCTCGATCGGCTGAATGGTTCCGACCTCGTTGTTGGCGTGCATGATGCTCACGAGGATCGTGCGCGGCGTGATCGCTCGGCGAAGGTCGTCGGGATCAACCCGGCCCGTGCCGTCAACCGGCAGATAGGTCACGCGGGCGCCCAGGCGCTCGAGAAACCGGCAAGGTTCGATGATGGCCGGATGCTCGACCCGCGTGGTGACGATGTGATCGCCCCGGTCGCGGCGCGCAAAGAACACGCCCTTGAGGGCAAGGTTGTTGGCCTCGCTGCCGCCGCTGGTGAAAACGATCTCGTCGCTTCGGCAGCGGAGCAACGCCGCCACTTGGCCGCGCGCGGTCTCGAGGGCGGCCTTTGCCGGGGCTGCCGCCCAATGCCCACTCGACGGATTGCCGTAGTGATCCTCGAGAAGCGGCCGCATCGCGGCGGCGACCGCCGGATCGATCGGCGTGCTGGCGTTGTAATCGAGATAGACGCGC
>Ga0310910_10002605_pt1 | contig 10224 bp, 8 predicted proteins | sample GREbulkMGHF172_FD_203448 | JGI IMG/M metagenome (GOLD analysis project Ga0310910, IMG submission 203448) | Lab enrichment of tropical soil microbial communities from Luquillo Experimental Forest, Puerto Rico - GRE.bulkMG.HF172 | ecosystem: Environmental > Terrestrial > Soil > Tropical forest >... | reverse complement strand
GCGGGACGAAGCCAGGCGACATCCCGGTCGAGCAACCGACGAAGTTCGAGCTTGTCATCAATCTCACCACCGCAAAGGCCCTCGGTCTTACGATGCCTCCAACGCTTCTTGCCCGCGCCGACGAGGTGATTGAATGAGGCGACGCGAGTTCATCAAAGTGATCACTGCTTCAGCGGCCGCGTGGCCGATCGCGGCGCGCGCGCAGCAGGCGGCGATGCCGGCGGTCGGGTTTATCAATTCCGCTTCTGCCCAGAATTACGCGCGGCAATCGGCAGCCTTTCTCAAAGGTCTGGGCGAGATCGGTTACGTTGATGGCCGCAACGTTGCGGTCGAATACCGCTGGGCGGACGGCCAAAACGATCGGTTGCCGGCGATGGCGGCCGATCTGGTCCATCGTCAGGTAAGCGTGATTGCTGCTACCACCACTCCGGCGGCGCTTGCGGCGAAGTCAGCGACCACGACCATCCCGATCATCTTTGAAGTGGGCTCCGACCCGGTCCAGCTTGGCATTGTTTCGAGCCTCAGCCGGCCGGGCGGCAACGTTACGGGCGTGACCCAATTGGGCATAGCAGTCGCGCCGAAGCGGCTGGAGTTGCTGCACGAGCTACTTCCCACGGCGCGCGTGATGGCGCTCCTCGTCGACCCGACTGATCCCACTAACGCGAAAACTACGGTGAGTGAGGTGTCGGCGGCCGCCCACACTTTCGGACTACAGCTCCATGTCTTGAATGCTAGCAACGAAAGTGACTTCACAGGGGTCTTTGCAAAGCTGATCCAATTGGGGGCAGGCGGCCTTGTGCTCGGCGGCGGTTCATTTTTGACCAGCCATGAAGAACAGCTCGCCGCGCTGACAGTTCGGCACGCCGTGCCCGCTGCTTCCGAGCATCGCGAGTTCGCTGCAGCCGGGGGTTTGTTGAGCTACGGATCGGACATTACTAACGCATACCGCCTAACTGGCATCTATACCGGCCGGATTCTAAAGGGCGAGAAGCCAGCCGACCTGCCAGTGCAGCAATCGACCAAGGTCGAGCTGTTCCTGAATCTCAAGACCGCCAAGGCGCTCGGCATCACCGTCCCGCTGCCCCTATCCGGCCGCGCTGATGAGTTGATCGAATAGCTATCGGATGTCCGCTTTTGGCACAAAGCGGACATTCCACGACTGAGTTCCAATGTCCGCTTTTGGGGGTAAAGCGGACATTGGTTGGAGGTGCCGCGATGTCTGCTTTTGACCCAAAGCGGACATCGCCGAGCGGAATTGTTGCACTGCTGGTAGGCCGTATGCGGCGCTGGAGTTCCTGCCCTCTGTCGGGTCAGTGCTGCTGTCCTATGCAACGCCCGAAAGCCAAAAGCTGGGCCGGCTGCTATCCTGTGCGCGGTCAGGCCGAATGCGCGATTTTTGGTTACGAGGAAAACATGTTGAACGAAACTACCATTGCTACCTTCAAATCCAGCTTGCGCGGAGAGCTCATCAAACAAAGCGACACGCGTTATGACACCGCGCGCAAAGTCTACAATGGCATGATCGACCGTCGGCCGCTTCTGATCGCCAACTGCGCCGATGTGGCCGACGTCATCACCGCCGTTAAATTTGGCCGCGACCACAAACTGGTCGTGTCAATTCGGGGCGGCGGCCACAATGCCGCTGGGTTAAGCGTCTGCGACGATGGTCTGGTGATCGATCTCGGGCGCATAAACTATGTTCACACGGACCCGAAAAACCGAACCGTACTTGCCGGCGGCGGCGCGCTATGGGGCGATGTTGACCATGCCGCGCATGCATTCGGTCTTGCGGTTCCAGCAGGGATCATTTCGACGACCGGCGTCGGCGGACTTACGCTTGGCGGCGGCATCGGCCATTTGACGCGGCAATGCGGCCTCACCGTCGACAATCTTCTGTCGGTCGACATGGTGCTGGCCGACGGCCGCTTTGTCACGGCGTCTGCCAAGGAAAATCCCGATCTGTTCTGGGCAGTGCGCGGCGGCGGCGGCAATTTCGGTGTCGTCACCGCGTTTCTCTTCAAGGCGCACCCTATTCACACTAGCTATGCAGGTCCGATGCTGTGGTCGTTGGAGGACGCGGCGGAAATCCTGCGCTGGTATCGCGACTTCATCGGCAAGGCGCCCAACGCGCTCAACGGGTTTTTCGCGTTCCTGACCGTGCCGCCGGGCGCGCCGTTCCCGACCCACCTGCACAACAAAAAAATGTGCGGGGTCGTGTGGTGCTACACCGGCCCTCTTAAGAATGCCGAACGCGTGTTCGCGCCGATCCGCAAATTCAAAGCGCCCGCGCTCGATCTCGTCGGTCCGATACCACATCCGGCGCTGCAAAGCCTGTTCGACCCGATTTTTCCGCCAGGACTTCAATGGTACTGGAAGGCCGATTTCGTGCGCGACCTCAGCGATGAGGCGATTTCGTTGCACGTGAAGCACGGCGCGTTGCTGCCAACCATGCAGTCGACCATGCATCTTTATCCCATCGACGGAAAAGCAAGCATGATAAAGAAGACTGCCACGCCGTGGTGCTATCGCGATGCCAAGTGGGCCGCCGTCATGGTCGGCGTCGATCCAGACCCTGCGAACAAGGAAAAAATCTCAAACTGGGCGAAGGATTACTGGACGGCCCTGCATCCTTATTCGGCCGGCGGCGCCTACATCAATTTCATGATGGAGGAAGGAGACGAGCGAATTCGCGCGACCTATGGCAAGAACTACGACCGTCTCGCCAAGGTCAAAAAGCGCTACGACCCCACCAATTTTTTCCATGTTAATCAGAACATTAAACCCGCAAAGTGATCACAAACATTGGCGAAGCCGCCCTATTTTGGTGGCCTCTTTCATTTCAGGCCGAGTGAGCAATGTCTGCTTGTGGTACCTCGCGTCATTCGCGGCACTGCAAAAGTTAGGTCCCTATCGGAGTACTTAAAAGCACGTACTCCAAGTCGGACCATTCCAAAGGAGCGATCATCGCGAGAAGAGCGATATCAGCCGGCGCATCGGAATGTGACTTGTCCTACGCCAAAGAGATTTCCACGCGGTGCACGTGGAGCGGCTCGTCGAACCCTTTTAGTGCGACGCGCCCAACGCTCTGCAGGCGCAGCTCTTTGCCTGCGCACAACTCCGCAACCGCGTTGGAGATTAAGATGCTATCGGGATCGGCGTGGGCGCAAAGCCGCGCCGCCAGCTGGACGGTCGAACCGAAGAGATCGTTGTGACGCTCGATCGGTTCGCCGGCGGCGATACCTACGCGAACTTGAAGCGGCAAATCGGGATGGCCAGCGCGGTGCCGCCAGAGATCCTGCTGCACCTTGATACCGCAACGAATGGCCGAGGCGGCCGAAAAGAAGGCCGCCATGATGCCGTCCCCAGTATGTTTCACTTCGCGCCCGTTCTCCCCAGCCAACGCTGCGCGGACGATGGAGTCGTGAACGCCGATCATCGTCATCGCTGCGTCGTCACCAAGCCGTTGCGTCAGGCTCGTCGATCCGACGATATCAGTGAAGAGCACAGTGCGCGTGCCAGTATCATGCTCGCGGCTTCGGGGCAGTAGCGCCGCGCCAGCCTCATCGACTTCTGACGCGCCCATGAACGCGTCAGCTATATCGGAGGTCACCTCCATAATCTTGAGCGCAGTCTGGCCATGGGCCTCCTTATGCACAGCGGCCGCTGCCTCTGCGCTGGGCGCGGTGCACATGCAAAAGAGTTTGCCGCTTTTTCGATTCACCCAATACCTGTGGTATTCGACCCCGTGCTTGCCCTGAACGCGCTGATCGGCGAGATGAGCTTTGGCAAGATCCTCGGCAGTAAGGCCGCCTGGCAGATCGTGAATGTCGATGTAGGTCGGCATCTGCGCATCTCCTGTGCGGCGTGAGTATACTGGCATCGGGTATCCACCGCGACATCGCCTGTATGCTGCAATGGCATGAGTCCGGTAATGGCACTTAGCGGACATCCCGACACGCTCAATCAATGTCCGCTTTTGGGGGTAAAGCGGACATTGCCCAAACGTACTCCGATGTCTGCTTTTGACCCAAAGCGGACAGAATTAGCTGCGCTTGCGCCTGACGTCATCCTTGCTGTTGGCAGCGCGGGTTTGCCTGCGGTGTTGCAGGCGACCCAGACTGTGCCGATCGTTTTCGTAGTCGTCCCCGATCCGGTGGGCTCCGGCTTCGCTACCGGAGCTCAACTATTGGACCAGCTGATGGGAGCGTAAAGCCCGTTCTTGCCCGAATTGTCCCAATGCATGCCATGATCGCTGAACGTGCTTCCCGGCGCCCCTATGGCGAATGCTACTTTCTCAGGGCTAATAGGATAGCCGGTATTAGCCCACATCTCCCCACTCGGATGCATTGTTGGCAGCGGATCAACAGACATGTGCAGGATGTTCGGGATTTCCGCCGATCGCTTCTTGCCGTCGATCTGATAGGTGATCGGCACCTTTTTCGCTCCGAGGTTCTTGCCGATGAGTGGCGCGATGGACGCTATAGGCCCACCAGCGGCGCCGGTGAAGATCGCGCCGAGCGCCTCGGTTTGTTTATCGTCAGCGCGTTCATCGATGTAAGCGCCGACCGCCCAGTTGCCTTCGGCCATTGGCCCGGGGGCATGGATCACGAGCGCCACGTTGAGGCCGTCAAGCGCCACGCCGCCATAGCTGCCTCTCTCGATATGGAAGAACAGCGGCAAGTCACACACGCCCTCGGTTGGTCGCGAGGTCAGCGGCGCAACACCTGACACGAGACACGGACATACGACGCTGCAATTACAGTTTTCGAAAAAGTCGCCTGAGAAATGCCATTGAATCTGTTCTGCCATTTGTTCGCTCCCGCTGACTAAGAAAACTGGCTGACGAGATCGGCATGCCGGTCAGGGCTCAGCGCTCATACTACGCGGTTCGGTTCGGTCAGCTCCGGTTCGAGTTTTTTCAATTCCCTATTGCCGCGCACCCTTCCTAAAATTGCGGCGAGCGCGAGGACGATCATTCCGAGAACGTACAGACCAACAGCGACAATAAAGACAAGGACAAGATGCATTGGAAGGCTCCCTTTCGAAAGAACGCCTCCCCCACGCTACTTTGCGGTGCGTACCTGCGCTGTGACCTTGGTAACCCCCGATAAGGCGCGGTGGATCGCGGCGAATATCGCCAAGCTGCCGGAGTCGGCAGCGTCGAAGGTGATACACGTGCCGGTTCCAATGTCCGCTTTCGGGGGTAAAGCGGACATCGGCCAAGCGATGCACAAATGTCCGCTTTTGACCCAAAGCGGACATGGGCGGCTCAGGATTGTTGCCGTGCAAACCTGTCACCTTCAGGAACGTTGAGCCCGGTCTGTTTAGCTGTCTTTAGGTTGATAACAAATTTGAGTTTGTCTATGCCCTCTACTGGCAATTGGGCGGGATTCCTGCCGGTAAGGATTTGACGGTAATCTATTTCTGACATCAGAACGTTGGCGTGACTTCGGGCTTCCATGGCAATTGTGCTATGGTCCACTCGAATGTTAGCTCTCGCGGCCATCCGAGGCCGTGGTGAACGATTTCCGCGGCCTCACGGCGGGGCCTTGCGATGCGGATGCTAAGGACGACATCAGACGGTTCTTCCCAGATCCAGACACCGCAACATCTTATGGAGCGGGTTCGAGGCTCGCAGGATGGTGAACGGAAGACTATAACCGTTCTCTTCGCCGACATTGCGAGCTCGACAGCGTTGATTGAGGACCGCGATGCGGAGGACGCTCGCCGGATTCTGAAACCGACCGTCGACGCTATGATCGACATCGTTCACCACTATGAAGGGATTACCGACGAAGAAGGCGACGGCATCATGGCCAGCTTCGGGGCGCCCATTGCTCTTGAAGATCACGCGGTTAGAGCCTGCTACGCCGCGCTCGACATGCAAGAGGCATCGCGTATTCGGGCCGCTGAAGTTCGGCGTGAGTTCGGAATTTTTTTTGAAGTCCGGATTGGGATCAATTCCGGTCCGGTCGTTGTTACCGTCAAGCACCAGGGGGCAGATTTCATCGACTTGCGCTTTGACGGCGTCCCAACGCATATCGCGAAGAGAGTGGAGTCGCTTGCAGCGCCTGGCACGATCCTGCTGACGCGCGACACGCTGGCTCTGGCGAAGGGATTCGTTCGAGTGAAGACCATCGGGTCGGCGCCGCTTAGAGGTATTGCCGGTTCGGTGGAGGTCTACGAACTTGAGGGTGTCAACACTCGCAACCGGATGCATGCGCTCGCCGCACGTGGGCTATCAAAGTTTGTCGGGCGTCAGGATGAGATTGAGAGTCTAAGTCAAGCCGCGACGCGCGCAAAGGCGGGACACGGCCAGGTGATTGCGCTTGTTGGCGAGGCCGGCGTAGGTAAGTCCCGCATTTTCTTGGAGTTTGCCCGTTCTCTCGCGGCGCAGGGCTGGCTCATTCTGGAGGGGGGATCGGTATCATACGGAAAGGCGACGCCGTATCTTCCGCTGATCGCTCTCCTGAGTCGATATTTCCAGATCCAAGACCGTGACACCGAACAGCAAGTTCGCGAGCGCGTCGGCAGAAAACTGTTAGCTCTAGGTGATGAGAAACTGCTCGCACAGCTGCCGTTTTTAACCGGGGCCTTGGGTATCTCGGCGAGCGATGATGCCTGGGTGAACTTACATCCTTTCGAGCGCCAGAGCCTGATATTTGACGCCGTCAAGAGACTTCTGGTCCGCGAGTCGCAAAATCAGCCGCTGTGTCTGGTGATCGAGGACATGCACTGGGTTGATGCGGAAACCCAAACATTCCTGGAAATGTTGTTGGAAAGCATTCCCACTGCACGAGTACTGCTGCTCGTGAACTATCGTCCAGAATACGAAAATCGGTGGAATGGAAAAAGCTACTTTTCACAGTTGCATATCGATCCGCTTGCAGCGGCCAGCGCCGATGAACTGCTCGATACGCTGCTTGGTTCTGACGCGGGGCTCCTTCCGATCAAGAAAAGGTTGATTGAAGCTACCCAGGGCAACCCTTTGTTCCTCGAGGAGTGCGTGCGGAGCCTGATCGAAAATGGCGTGCTGGATCAATCCTCCGGTCACGTGCGTCCGGCCGGGTCGCTCCCGGCCGAGTTCGTTCCTGGGACAATTGGGGCGCTGCTGGCAGCGCGCATCGATCGCTTGCGGCCGGAGCTGAAGGAATTACTCCAGTGCGCCGCGGTTATCGGCAACGACATTAAAGAGGCGCTTCTCGAGGGGGTGACCGGAATCGCGCAACCTGACCTTCGGCGCGCAATTCACGATTTGCAAGTCGCAGAATTCCTGTACGAAAAAGCACCTTTCCCAGAAACAGAATATGCCTTTAAGCACTCCATGACCCGCCAGGTTGCCTACGCGAGCTTGTTGCGGGAGCAGAGAATGATCTTGCATGCGCGCGCGGCTCGCTCACTCGAAATACTTGCAGCTGGACGCCTCGACGAGCACGTCGAACGGCTGGCTGATCACGCGGAAAGAGGCGCAATCTGGGATAAGGCGCTCGAGTACCTGCAGCGGTCGGGCCTCAAGGCGTACTCGCTTTACGCAAACGCGGATGCTGCGCGGTTTTTCGAGCGCGCGTTAAAAGTCCTGGAGAAATTGCCGGAAACGCCCGACAATCTCAGACGGGCTGTGGATCTTCGCTTTGAGCTTCGTAACGCCCTGCTGCCGAGCTTCGAGACCGATCGGATCCTGCGCTCTCTGGATGAGCTCGACCCCATTCTCGCCCGGCTGGGGGACAAGCAGCGCAGCGCGCAATACGCCGCATTCCGATGCAATCACCATTACCTGATCGGCCAACAGCGTCGTGCCATCGAGTTTGGTGAAACAGGGGTTCGCCTTGCACGCGAAAGCGGCGATCGGGTCGTGCTAGGTCAATCACTCTTCCGTCTGGGGCAGAGCTATCACGCCCTCGGTGAATATCGGCAAGCGATGTTGCTGCTCGAGCAAGGCCTTGAATTCAACGCCAATGAACTCCGTCACGACCGTGACAACTTGAGCATAATTCCCTCCGTCCTGAACCGGACTTGGTTAGCGATTGCTCTGGTTGAGTATGGCGATTTCAGCGCCGGCATGAGACATGCAAAGCGCGCGCTCGAAATCGCCGAGGACGCCGAGCATCAATTGAGCGAGTTGCTAGGCTGGCTTTCAATCGGCTACGTGCTCTCTCGTAAGGGCGAGATCGAGGGAGCGGTCGGCGCCCTGGAACGCGGCCTGGACCTATGCGAGCGCTGGTCGTTCCGAATTTGGCGCGCACGCCTGGTCTCTATTCTTGCTGTTGCCTATGCCCGTTCGGGCCGTGCGGAGAGGGGCCTTCAACTCGCCGCACAGGCAGTGAGCGACAGTGAAAAGATGCGTTTAATAGCGGACAAGCCTAGATTGTTGGTACGCCTCGGACAGGTGTCCCTTATAGCGCGCCAGATTGAACCAGCTCTAACACTTGGAAAGCAGGCGGCAGCGATCGCGGTGGCGCACGAGGCGAAAGGGGACGAGGCGTGGGCGAGATTCCTGATCGGCCGCGCCTACTGGGCATCTGAACCGAAGGACCTCGACGAATCAGAGAAGCAGCTTGACATTGCCCTTCGCCTCGCCACCGCGTGCGAGGCTCGCCCGCTGGCTGCTTTTTGCAACACGACACTTTGCGAGATCTATGCCCAGCGCGGCGATCAGGTCAGGGCAAAGGAATTCAATGCCGCGGCGACTGCAACCTACCGGGAACTCGGCATGCAACCACTCCCGCTGGATCCGACGCGTTGACACGAGGCTGGACCGCCGCGTGAGGGAAAGCTGATGTCATCGATCGCGGCGGTGTGAAACCGTGTGTTCGGCTTGGTCAAAAAATCCTCGAACGCAGCCCGTCGTGCGAAACCCCGCAGTCGCGCTCGCAGGTGTTCACTCCGCCTTAATACCAGCCGCCCGGATCAGCTTGCCCCACTTCTCGGTATAGTCGACGATGAATTTGCCGAACTCGGCGGGTGAGCCTGCGAAGGGTTCCGCGCCCAAATCGGCGAGCCGCGCTTTGAAGATTGGATCAGCGAGGGCGGCATTAACTTGTTTATTCAGGATACCAATGATCTCCGGTGGGGTGTTCGCAGGGGCGCCGATGCCATCCCAACTGCTCGCTTCGTAGCCCGGCAGAAAATCGCTGATCGGCGGAACATCAGGTAGCACCGCCAAACGCGCAGCGGTCGTGACCCCTAGCGGCCTCAGTTTGCCCGCTCGGATGTGTCCAATCGAGGAAATCACAACATCGAACATGACTTGAACCTGGCCGGCAATGAGATCGGGCAGCGCAGGCGCTGAACCGCGATAGTTCACCGTAACCAAGTCGACGCCCGCCATCATCTTGAACAACTCGCCGTAAAGATGCGGTGCGCTTCCCGCGCCGCCGGTGGCCATGTTGATTTTGCCAGGATTGGCTTTGGCGTAAGCGATAAATTCGGGAACTGTCTTCACCGGAACTGATGGATTGACTTCCATTACGCCGGCCGCGCGCCTGACGCCAGCGACCAGTGCAATGTCGCGGATGAAATTGAAACTCAGGTTGTCGTAGAGTGCCGCGTTCCACGCATTCGCCGCCGAAGCTTCCAGCAAGGTGTAACCATCGGGGGGCGCCCGCGCGACAATCTCCGTGGCGAGGTTGCTACCAGCGCCCGGCCGATTCTCGATCACAAACGGTTGGCCGAGGCGTTCCGACAACCATTGGCCGATCAGCCGCGCACTGGTGTCAAGTGGCAGGGCCGGAAGCGCAGCGGCGCCCGCTGCCAGATGCAAGAATTTACGGCGGGGAAGTTTCATAGCCCGTCGCCGGCAATCGCTATCCTGACGCTCGATGACATTCGGCCCTCCCCAGCCTGTGCCGGACCTAAGCCTGGGCGCGGCCATTCGAGCATAGCTCGCTAGCGCCGACGAGGTGATCGAATAACGACGTTCCTTACCGCAGTGCAGAATGTCCGCTTTTGGCACAAAGCGGACATCACAGCCGCGCTCAGCAATGTCCGCTTTGAGAGCTAAAGCGGACATCGGTGCCCGCTACGTCTGTTCCTGACCCATAAACGGAACTTAGCAAATCACCACGCTGTGTCGGGGAACGATCTTTGAGTTCCCTGAGTTAGCCCCCTGTGCGTGAGGGCGCCAGACGTGAGGTGCCCGATGGGGATGCAACGCGCAGACTTTGAGCCATTTGCTTGGTGGCTCGCCAGAGAACGTATTGGGACGGATCTTCGAGACCACTACAC
>Ga0310910_10002601_pt1 | contig 10230 bp, 9 predicted proteins | sample GREbulkMGHF172_FD_203448 | JGI IMG/M metagenome (GOLD analysis project Ga0310910, IMG submission 203448) | Lab enrichment of tropical soil microbial communities from Luquillo Experimental Forest, Puerto Rico - GRE.bulkMG.HF172 | ecosystem: Environmental > Terrestrial > Soil > Tropical forest >... | reverse complement strand
TGGCCTGAATATGTGCGACCCACCTTCCAGGGATTTCGCAGCAAGGACGGCGAGACGATGGTGCTGGAGAAGAATCTGTTCGTTGAAAAAGTCTTGCCGGGAGCGATATTGCGCAGCTTGAGCGAGGATGAGATGGCTGCATATCGTTCTCCATTTGCCAATGCAGGGGAAGATCGTCGTCCAACGCTGACGTGGCCACGTCAAATTCCCATCGAAGGCGAGCCGCCGGAAGTAGTCCGAGTGGCCACGGATTGCGGTCGGTGGCTAGCCGAGAGTCGAATTCCTAAGCTTTTAATTAATGCAGAACCAGGTGCGATATTAACGGGCCGACAGCGTGAGTTTTGCCGGACATGGCGCAATCAGACCGAAGTAACTGTGAAGGGAATCCATTTCGTTCAAGAGGATAGCCCCGAACAGATCGGTCAAGCGCTAGCGGCGTTCGTGCGCTCATTGAGGAGCCTTTAAAGAACGGAGAAGGTGAACCATCCAGTGTTTCGCTCTCAGCACAATGGAGGGGCGAGAGGTAAGGGGCAAGCGATTCAACTTATAATGCACAACTTACGGGCACTGGTGTTGCACACAGACTGCCGGCGCTCCGGACCTTCCGTTTGAAGGAACGCGCAGACCAAGCTGCCGGCACATCCCCGCCGAAGAGCGTGCGCACTTTGGCTGGTGGCTTCCCTTGATCTCTTAGATTCCAACAACAAAATCAAAAAATCCAAGTGCCTCATCTTGTGTCGCTTAGGAGCCAGAAAGCCATTCTTTCTCTCCCTCAGTTGTCATTTAGGGCCTACGGCCCGCGAAATCTCATGAAAATCGCTCAGAGCATACGGTGCTAGCCCTATGGATGCCGGAGCGATGGGCAGAAGGCTTCGTTCAAGCAATGGCGAGAATCCTCCCCTGGCTGGAAGGCACATAGGGTCTTCGTTTCCAAGCCCCGTTACTACTCGGCCGCGGTCTTAACGTCGTAAGGAGCGAAGTACATATTGTGTTGCAAACCGATTTCAGCCACGCGTGCCATCGCTGTAGCGAAGGGGAGAGCGGAAAAGGTCTCCTTCCGATCGGCTTTTGCTACGGCCTCGAAGAACGCTTGATGCAACTGCGTCGATATGCCGAGCACACGGCCTGGTTCAGAGGACCTGTTGTACAAAGCGTGTAGCGAGTTCGGAGGCAGGATCACCGCCGATCCAGTCTCGCAGCGAAGCCAGTCTTCCTTGCCATGCACCATGCGAAAGAAATCGATTTGTCCTATGAGAACGTAGAAGACCTCCGGAGACGAGTGACTGTGGACCGGAACGCATTCTCCGGGTCCAAGCGTCTGCTCACAGATGGAAAAGGTATAGCCGCTGTCTTCGCCTTTTACCTTCCAGGTTAAGTGAGCGCCTGCGACATCGAAGCGCTCGCCTTCTCCGGGCGCTACCTTGCGAACTCCTTCGCTTGCTGGGATGTTCTCTAAGGTGACACTCATGAATACCTCCCCTGCCGTAATTGGCGCCTGTCAAATGGCCGCGTCCTCATGATATGCAAACAACGCAGCCGCAGCTGATCTAAAATTGCCAAAGAAAAGCTCGAAATGGCCGACGATCCGATCAGGTTGCATGCCACGGTCGAGCGATCCAGGGATGAAGTGCTTTTCTGGCGTCCTGCGTCTAGAGTTTGCTGGAATACGCAGCGACACTCACATCCAAAAGGGCAGCTTCTATCCCTTCAATTCGGCCTGGCTATCGTTGAGACGACAGCGGGAACTTGGATGCTGCCGCCGGGCCGTTGTGCGTGGATTCCTCCTGGCTGCCATCATTCAATGCGCTCCTGCGGAGACGTTGACGGTTGGTCGATTTATCTGTCGGCTGCTTTTTGCGATCCTCTGCCAGCGCAGCCGGCCATCCTTTCGCTTTCATCTCTCCTGACCGAAATCGTATTGCGCATCTCAAAGTGGAAGCAAAATCCGCCTACGCCTAAGTTCCAACAGCATCTTTTGGCTGTGCTCTGCGACGAGATACAGAACGCTAGTGAGCAGCCCTTGCATCTTCCGATGCCGAAAGATCCACGACTGAGGCGATTTGTTGAAGAAATATCCAAGGAGCCCCGTGATGAACGGAACCTGAATGCGTGGGCCAGGTTTACTGGCATGTCCAAGCGATCGCTGCTACGCAATTTTCAGCGGGAGACCGGCATGACTGTTGGGCAATGGCGCAAGCATCTTCGCGTGCTTGCTGCTCTCGAGAAGCTGTCCAACGGAACCTCAGTTACGGAAACAAGCTTTGACGTCGGCTACAACAGCGTCGGCGCCTTCATCAAAACTTTCAAGCGTATCGTTGGAATGACCCCTCGCGCGTATAGTCGAATCCCGCAGTAGCCGCATCCAGCGTTCACAATTCTCGGTCTTTGGCAAGATTTGCGCCGACTTTGCCAAAGAGCAGCTCGAAATTGCCAAAGCCGCCTCTGCCGGAATTCTTCTGTGCCCGGGCTTCATCGAACCACTCGGAACGTGAATTTTCAAGAGTTCACTTAACCGGAGGGATTCAATATGGTGTGGGCGGCGGTAATGGCATCCTCCTTAGCGAGATTCTCAAAGTTCATCCGAATCAACGCGGTGTTCTGGCGGACCTGCCACACGTCCTGGACTGGGCACGCGAGCGTGGCTTCCTTGGCGGAGGATTAGCAGCACGTGCCTCGTTTGCTGACTGTGATTTCTTGCGCGAAGTTCCGCAGGGCTGTCGTGCGTATATGATGAAAAGCGTGATCCACGATTGGAACAACGAGGATGCTTATGGGATTTTGGTCAACCGCAGGGAAGCGACCCCGAACAACGGAGCCCTGCTGCTGATGGAAGGGGATTTGCCGGAGGAAAATGCGCCATCGCGTGGCAAGTCCGCGGATTTGGTCATGATGGTACTAGCAGGCGGTAAAGAACGAACCATCGAAGAATATCGCACGCTTTTACGCGGTGCTGGCTTCGCTTTGAACAAAGTCACACCCACCGGAGCCGAACTTAACCTTATCGAAGCTCTGCCGGTTTGAATCTTCGTCAACCGAGCAATGGAGGACACGATGACCCCAAATGTGCAAGCTATTCCCCACGGCGTCATGGAAGGCAAGGGTGCCTACAACAGGCACGCGATGGTGCCTGCAGGCGGCGCAATTCTGGCGCTGCCACACTTGGAAAAAGCAGTTCGTTCCATCGAGCTCGACACTGGGGATCAACCGATAATCGTCGTCGATTACGGATCGTCGCAAGGGAAGAACTCGCTGATCCCTATGCAGACCGCAATCAAAGGTCTGCGGCAACGGGTCGGTTCAACTCGCCCGATTTTCGTCTTCCACGTGGACCAACCATCAAACGACTTCAACACGCTATTCGGCGTCCTGGACGGTGACCCGGACACGTACGTATTGAACGACCCGAACCTATTCCCAGCGGCGGTTGGAAGGTCCTTCTACCAGAGCGTACTCCCACCCGCCTCTGTCCATCTGGGATGGAGTTCGTACGCGGCTGTGTGGCTCAGCAGAATCCCCAAAGTGATTCCCGGCCACTTTATCGCGGCCCGCAGCACCGGCGCAGTACGCGAGGAGTTCGAGCGCCAAGCGGCGAAAGACTGGGAAGCCTTTCTCTCACTGCGAGCGCGGGAATTGCGCCGCGGAGGGCAACTGGTGGTCGTGCTCCCGGCACTCGCTGAAGACGGATCGTCGGGCATCCAGAATCTTATGGACCAGCCAGCGCCTCGGCACATGGGATCATTCGAGAGGGGTGAAAAATCTCTCCAGCAGTTGATGCGCCACTTTCCTTCCTAGCACTTTTCCCTGAATTACAGAATGATGATAGTGGAAGCCAGCGTAAATCCGCGCGTGCTCGACTTCGTCCATAAGGTCGCGCGTGCTATCGAAGTTGTGCGTTGTGTGCGTTACTAGGCTATCCACGGAAAATTGGAAATCAGGTGTTCCGAAGTAACCCTTTAGAATGGTCGAGACTGCGCCAGTCACACAGCCATGAGCAGCGGGGTACTCCGGATGAGCAGGGGTGGACGCCAATGGCGCCCAGTTTGGGTCCGCCATGAGCTCGGGATTGCCACCGCCAGCAGGGATGGCTGTCACCGGCCGCCAAAAGCTGAAGAAGAATTTTGCGTTCCAGCAACCGATACCGGCGTCTGCATATCCGGTCCACAACATAGCCATCAATCGGGCCGTGTCGGAGGTGCCCAGTCCCTTCTGAGTGGCTAGGTTGCGAAACGCCCGTGCATATTGTTGTCCGGTATGTTCTGTCCAGAACAAGCCAATCTCGGTTTGTTCCGCAGTCCGCACAGTGCTATCGAGTGCGCCGAGTGTTCTTGTCTCATTGTAATCGTCGATCCATTCCTCACTGTTGAGGGGCGTCGGACCCTCTTCGGGAAAGAACTGCGTCGGTCTCGTCATGGTGAATGGCACCATCTGACCCAGCCACGGTGTCAGCGGGGACGCAAATGCTGGCGGCGTCGGTTGCCAAAAACCCGGGCCGACAGGAGGCGTGTAGGGGAGATTGGCCAATAAGCCGTCGCTGGCCCGTGCTGTGATTAATGCTCGGGCGGATGCCTCGCCCACGGCTACACCGGCTGCAATATTGGTTGCTGCATCGGAAATTGCTGCGAGCGAAGCCATAAATTGCCCGTCCAAGCTGGTCTGCTGCGTCGGAAAGTAATGCACCAGAATTCGATGGGCGGCCGCCACGGCGGCTGCGTCTTGGGAAGCCCCAACGGGAGGGTCTGTCGTGAATGCGTAAGGCCGAAAGCCGTGGTCGGTGGCGTTAACCGCGTCAAAGACGGCCAGATGAACATAGGCCAACCAGATCCCTGAAGCAACGGAAGCTTCCTTGGCATTAGTGATGATGGTTGTGGTGGCGATCGCGTCCCACTGCACGACGACGTTTTGTGCGTTTAGGCGAACAGCCACTAGAAGTGCGAATGCAAGTGTCACGGCGAATCGAAAGGGTTTCAACTTTGGCCTCCTTGTCGCATCTCGCAAGCTATGGGGCTTTGGCTCTGCGATGGCTCAGGAGCTTTGAATCTTCGCCCGTACATGTCAATCGCGAACACCTTGGGACTTTGTCACTTCTATCTATCGGTTTAACTGCATGATCAGATTAAGCTTATCGACGTGTTTCCCGTTGATCGGGACGAGGATATACTCGTTCGCGTCCTCCTGCGGGAAGCTCCCATGACCTCTGCAAAACTCCGTTTCCGTGAATACGAGCTGGATCCAGATGGGTTTACGCTGGTTCGTGCAGGCCACCGCATTCGCCTGGAGCGCAAGCCAATGGAGCTGCTCATCCTGCTCGCTGAAAGGCAAGGCCGCCTGATAGCACGCGAAGAAATCATCGACAAGATCTGGGGCAAAGAATTCTTCTTCGATTCAGAGAACGGCATAAATAACGCCGTTCGCAAAATTCGTTCGGCGCTGAACGACGATGCCGAGCATCCGCGCTTTGTGGAAACTGCGGTCGGCAAGGGTTACAGATTTATTGCCCTTGTCGAGCGAGTTCTGGAGCCAGCGGCCATGCCTCCCCCAGCCGCTTTGCCAAAAAACACTCAGAGGCTTCGGGCGTGGCGCGAATGGGGCCGCCTTCTCCTAGGAGCGTGCGCGCTTGTCGCGGGGGCCTTCGTGTTTAACGCCGCAGAAATCCGCAACCGAATTTTCACCCATGCCGTGCCGCCCATACGCTCCCTCGCCGTTCTGCCACTCGAGAACCTCTCCGGAGACCCGACCCAAGAATACTTCGTGGATGGCATGACCGACGCCCTAATTACCGATCTTGCGCAAATCCCCGATGTCAAAGTGATTTCCAGAACGTCCGCGATGCAATATAGGGGAGTTCGTAAGCCACTTCCGCAAATTGCGCAAGCTTTGGGCGTCGATGCCGTCGTAGAAGGCTCGGTGGTCCGTTCCGGCGACAAGGTCCGTATCACTGCCCAACTCATTCACGCGCCAACTGATCGCCATCTTTGGGCGGAGAGCTTCGAAGGTCCTGCGGATGATGTTCTATCCATTCAGGATCAGGTGGCGCGTGAAGTTGCTGAGCGCGTTCATGGAAAGCTGGACTCTCAGCCACGACAAACGGCAGTGGCCCGCAAGCCAGTTCCTACGGATGCCTACGAAGCCTATCTCCGTGGGCTGTACTTCTTTGATAAGCGTGAAGCCGAAGCTGCCAGAAAGAGCGCGGAGTACTTCCGAAAGGCGCTGGTAGTGGATCCAGAGTTTGCCCCTGCTTATGCTGGATTGGCAGAAGCACTGCCTGCGCTGAATTGGTTTAATAGCAGGCCACCCGTGGATGCGATGCTGGAGGCAAAGGTAGCTGCGAAGCGCGCGCTCGAACTTGACGACCGGCTGGCCGAGGCCCACACCGCTCTTGGCGCACTGTTATGTCTGTACGATTGGAATTGGCGCGAAGGAGAAAATGAGTTCAAGCGTGCTTTGGAGCTGAATCCTAACTATTCTTTGGCACATAACCGGTACATGATGTGGTTGCTGTCTGAGGGGCGACTTTCCGAAGCTGTCGTCGAAGCGAAACGAGCCCAGCAGCTTGACCCGCTCTCGTTTTTCATGAATCGAGAGGTAGGCCACAGTCTTTACGTAGCGCGGAGATACGATGAGGCCTTGGAACATTTGCGCAGGTCGGAGGAATTGGAGCCGCATAGCAAAGATGTGGTCCTGAATTGGATCGCGTGGATTTACGAGCTACAGGGAAAACAAAGAGAAGCAGTCGAGCTGGACTCTTCGCTTATGGCCGACGAAGGAATTCCACAAGCAGAAATCGATTCCCTGTGGAAAGTTTACACAAGGGATGGTTGGAAGGGCTATTGGACGAAATGGATTCAGCTTCATCTTACTCGGTCGGGTCATCGCGCTTCTTACGACATGGCCCTTGCACAAGCACGCCTGGGGCACGCCGACAAAGTTTGGGAGTGGATGGAAAAATCGGCTGACCAGAGAGAGGTCTGGGTTACTTGGATAAAAGTCGACCCGTTGCTCGAGAGTGCGCGTGCTCACCCTGCCTATAAGCAACTCTTGCAACGAATCAACCTTGCCGATTGACCGATTGACGGGGTACCACAAGCAGAGGATCCGATCGGGCGAATCGGTCTCGAGCCGGCCGCTTTAGTCAAAGTGTTAGCCAGGATCAACGACTGCTCGAAAAATAATCACTAACTGCAGGCACCTGACTTTCGCCAAAACTCCGACCGATTGTGGAATCAACAATATAGCTGCTTTCGTCTCCACCACCTTGTTGAGCCGCAGCGCACGCATGCATACCAGAAACCTCAGCATCGTGCGTCTCTCCCTTGAGTCGAATGCTCAGTCTTCTGCCGCCTGAGTTCGCACGCGTACATAATATGTTCGTTCCTGCTCGCGGCCATCTCGAATAGCCACGGATTCACTTACGCTGTGATAGTGCTGAACCTCTTTCAATAGCTCTGCCAAGTATTGCTTCCAAGCACGCGGATAAGAGTTGGTTGCGTGGCCCCGAGTCAGATCACTGATCGGCAGCAGAACAAATCGCCCGCGCTTCACTTTTTGCCGTCACCAAGCAATCTAAGCAAAGGCGCACCGCAAGAATGATCCGACAACTCCGAAGCCTCGGCTATAAGATCGAAGTGCCGAATCCTCAATCCAGCCAAGCACAAGCACAGGCGCAAGCTGCATCTTCTTGGGCCTTTGAACTTTGCGCCCGAACGCTCTCTCTTGCACGCATACATCGGCAAATTTCGCTCGCGAGACTCAGGCGAGCCACAAGCTGGTTGAGTCTTCGATTCGTTAGGGATATGACTCCGCCATAGGCTGTACGGAATTTTCAGGAGGGACAATCGCCGAGCTAACACCTAAGGCGGCCAAACAAAAACCTCCTCGCCAATAGCCCGGTGAAGCGCGCTGGGGACGTCGAGCGCTAACCGGACCAGTGGATTGCGGCCCCGATTGCGTCTTGGAGTTTCTGGACCGGATCGGCGATACTGAAGTTAGATCTCGCTTTGCGAGTCTCACCTTCTCAACTGACGGATTGCCCGTCACCCGCGAGTAGCTGCGATCGATTCTCAGAAGCGGACTTCCCAGATGGACTTATACAGCGATCGCGCCAAATCAGATGATACGGTCAAAGCCGCGCAGCCGGGACACCCCACAGCCTGCTACTCTGCCATTTCCGACGCCCAATTCAGGATGATCGGCAGTGGCGGGGCACTAGGTTCGTTCACTCTTGTATTGATCAAAAATTTGTGACCATCGGCGTCCACATCATATGAAAATGCATCCATCACGCCCGTGGACTGTCTTGCATAAGTTTGAAACAGCGCGACCGCCGGGCCTGCCTCGAACGCAACGCTCGTTTTCACCCCTACGACCATCATCTTGCCTTCCCTGGATAGATAGAACAGTTCCTTACCGTCCCGCCTCCACCGCGGTTCCTTTCCGCCTTCTCTCGACACTTGCCACTTGCTGCTTGTGTTCGGAAAGGGCGAAACGTACACCTCCCAACTTCCGGTTTCGTTCGACGTGTACGCTATCCATTTTCCATCGGGCGAAAACTGCGCGTTCCGGATCGTCCCCTTCACCCGCAACAGGGGTTTAGATTTCCATTCCTGTGACGTCAAGGACCACAGTTCGGTATTCTTCATCACCAGGAGATACTTTCCATCGCGCGACCAATCCCAAAACCCTTGCTGTTCGCTTCCCAAGTCAGCAACCTGATGTTCGGTTCCGGACCCGTCCGAGTTCTTTTGATAAAGGATGAAATGATTCTCGCGATTCGAACCGTACACGACCCACTTGCCATCGGGACTCCAAACCGGCAGCTGATCCGCCGCCTGGCTGAATGTGAACCGCATCGTCGATCCCTTCGAGAGATCACCGATCCAAAGGCTTACATGCCCATCCTGGTCGATCTCATCGAAGGCTACCCGTCTGCCATCGGGCGACAGGTTCGGATTCGCGAGGGGATTGGCCGGGCCGAAGCTCTCTCCAGCATGCCCGCTACGGTCAACCCACATCAGTTGAGATTTGGCCGGACCTTTCCCCGTTTGCGCCACGACCGTCTTCCCGGCAGCATCGAACAACGCAAGGTCAATTAATTGGGTGTATTGCACGTCGTCACTCACGGTCCGTGGCTCGCCCTTCAATTCGAATCTTCCGAGGTCAAAACGCTGCGCCACCAGCGTATTGTCCCGCATATAAAAAAGGTAACCAGGATCGGCATACGCCATATTCGAACTCGCGTTAACGACAGGATGCCTCTCGCTCGAGTCTAGTGCACCGACATAGATGAGATTCTTTTCGAAGTGTCCCGAGAAGTTTGCTCCCAGATAAAGAAAATGCCGCCCGTCCGGCAGAAATATGGGCCAGCGATGACTGAATTCCGACGACTCCACCTTAGTCACTCCCGTTGCCGCTCCGCCTGCGGCTGGCACGCGGTACAATCCGCCATATCCGTCCGGCGAATACAGGATCACTCCGTCCCAGTTCCAGGTTCCTCCACGCGCATTGGGCGCATCGCATAAAATCTGCGCACTCCTTCTCGAAAAGACGTCAACCCTCTTCAACTTTCCGTCTGCAAAGAAACCAAGGGACCGGCCGTCCGGCGACCAGAATGGGTGCATCGCATTTTCCGTTCCCACGACGACTGTTGCGCTTTGGGCTCCGACCGGTTGCGTCCAGATCATGTATTTGTTCGCGCGCTCCTCGTAGGCTACCATCGCGATCATTTTTCCATCTCGCGAAAGCGCCACGTCCGTCGCCGCGAACCGCACCGGGCTGTTGAAATACATCGCTGACGGCTCTTGCCTGCTCCTGGACCGCCATAGAACGCCCGCGACCAGGACGGTCAGCAACAGTGCAGAAACCACCCATCCAGCGCGCAGCCATCCCCACGAGGCCGAGCGTTCTAATGCTCCAGCTCTGTCCGCGGCTTGCAAGCCGCCCTTGGCAATCCACTTCAATTCGCTCGCCAGGTCCCGCGCGGTCTGCCAGCGCTCTTCGTGGTCTTTGGCCAAGCATCGACGAATCGTATGGTCCAACGCCGGCGGCATGTGCCGTGTCCCACTGAATCATCTCGTCGATCGCGAATTTTACGTCGGCGTTGTGCTGATGCGCGGCACGCGCCTCTGCGAGCCGTGCAAGCATTTGGAGGATCTCACGCAGCACGGCGTTATGAGCGGCCTGATTCATCGCGGGGGGCTGCGGGCTCAGATTCTGACCGAGGGCCTCATCCGTGTT
>Ga0310910_10002597_pt1 | contig 10237 bp, 9 predicted proteins | sample GREbulkMGHF172_FD_203448 | JGI IMG/M metagenome (GOLD analysis project Ga0310910, IMG submission 203448) | Lab enrichment of tropical soil microbial communities from Luquillo Experimental Forest, Puerto Rico - GRE.bulkMG.HF172 | ecosystem: Environmental > Terrestrial > Soil > Tropical forest >... | reverse complement strand
ACCCGAGCGATCGATCACCAGAGCTCGAGAGCTCGTGGTACCCTGGTCTAAAGTGAGTAGGTATTTCATATTATTTCCTGAGATGCGTTTAGGTTAGTGGGGGGCCGGGGCACTCCCGAAGGTGGCAACATACAGAAGTGCGCCGATCACACCGCCGATGATTGGGCCGACAACGGGGATCCAGCCATAGGCAAAATCCGAGTTACGCTTGCCCGGAATTGGCAATATTGCATGAGCAATGCGAGGTCCCAGGTCACGCGCAGGATTGATCGCATAGCCGGTGGGACCGCCAAGCGACAGGCCGATCGCCCACACCAGAACCGTGACAACCCATGGTCCCCAGGTGCTTCCGATTCCCGCCGGCGTCTTTGCGCCGTCGAAATAGGTCATCGAAAGCACGCCGAAAACCAGCGTGAAGGTTCCGACGATTTCGGTCACTATGTTTGCCGCGTAATCACGAATAGCTGGACCTGTGCAGAAAACAGCCAGCTTCAAATCGGCGTCTTCTGTTGCCTCAAAATGCCTCCTGTAAGAGACCCAGACGATGACAGCGCCCAGGAAGGCGCCGATCATTTGAGCGATAATGTATGGCACTACGTTTGCCCAAGGAAGTTTGCCGATGACCGCGAAGCTGATCGTAACAGCCGGGTTAATGAAGCCACCGCTGATCGGTCCAGATGCGTACACACCCACGGCCACCGCCATAGCCCACCCGGTGGTTATCACGATCCAGCCGGAGTTCTGTCCCTTGTTCTTACTTAAGACGACGTTTGCAACAACGCCGTCTCCGAAAATGATGAGTAACATCGTGCCAATGAGCTCACCGATGAATGGATTATTCATGAGTTAGGTTCTAAGAGTATGAGGATTTGCGGAGCTTGGGAGGGGGGTAAGCACGTTACGATGTGGATCGTTTGTGCGCTAAAAGTCTTCTACGTGTCGCCGGGTTCGGAGGCAAGTGAAATTTGTTCGGACAGGGTTGCCTTCTGCTAAATCTGATGCCGGATTGCGACCGGCTGGAAGATAAAAGTGAGCGCATCCAATGCTAGTCTATATCAACATCTGCTAATCGCATCGGAAGAAACGAAGAGGATTCCGAGCGCAAAAAGCGTGGAAAAGCAAATGACAATATGCGCTAGAAAATGTTAAGAACTCGATTGTTGGAGGTCCTGTGCGCAAAAGTCCGCAAACAGAAACTTTTTGCCACGGTGGTCGCAATTTTGCAGGCAATCGAAGTTGGAAGACGAAAATCGCTTTCAGCCGGAAGCACCGCACCTTCTCGGAGCCAGTATCCATTCCGCGCGGATATCCCGCGTTTTACGCCGCCCTTTTCCCAGCCGCGGATCTGGAATCAACGTGACAGTGATTCATGGGTCTCTTTAAACGAACGCACGCTGTCCAGGACACGGTATAGGCTGAATATATCGTAGTGTTCTGCAAGACGACTTGCAAACATCGGTGTTGTTGTGGCGGATCCTGACGCGCCAGGCGATCTGGCGGAGGCCTTAGCAAGTGCCTCCGTTGAAGTTCTTATTGCACATGAAGAATGATTGTCCGGACTGCCATGCGGCTTGCGTTTTACTGCCTTGGATTTGCCCCTTTGCACCCAAGTTTTGCGTTACTCTTCGGTTCTTTGCTTGCTTTGGAAATACCTCAAGTTTTGAAGAAAATTTTGTCGTCTGACATCTTGACGTAACCACCTCCAGGGCCTACACGGAGGCGAAGGAGTGCAATTCAGTCTGAAAGTGCGTTTTGTTGACCTAAAATTAATCCCTCGACCGATGATCGCGGAGTTGTCGCGGTCTTTTACCGAGATCTCACCGGATATTTGGGGCCGCAAATCGCGAAGGATCTCTCCGATTGCGATAGGAAGAAGTAGAAAATAAGTGTGCTAGTTATTGTGTCTAATTATCGAAAAACTCCGGGACTCTCGGAGTCAGAAATGTCCACCATCAATACCTTATGAGAATCCGTTCCCCCGATATTGTAATCTTAGTGGCGTCTCTATCCACTGCGATTCTGGCCGGCACATCTCTGCGATCTGAGGAGAGTAAATTCGGTTGGAAGCAGGCGTCCGGTGCTAAGATAACTATCGCATTTAACCAGCACCCCTATGCGGATGCTATTATCCAGCAAATGCCGAAATTCAAGGAAATGACCGGTATCGATGTGTCTCAGGAAGTTACGCCGGAAGAGAATTATTTTGACAAGGTAACCACAAGCTTGTCGGCAAAGACCGGTAAGCCCGACGTCTTCATGACCGGCGTCTACCAGATGTGGGATTATGCGAGTTCCGAGCGCGTTGAACCACTGGACAAGTATCTTGCCGATCCCACGTTAACCGGCACAGAATATAATCCGAAGGACATATTCGAGGGTGTGTTCAATGGTGGAAAATGGGATTTAAAGCCAGGGTCGCCCACGGGAACCGGCAATCTTTATTCGCTCCCGCTAGGCTTTGAGCTCTATTCTCTCGCGTACAATAAGAAGTATTTCGATGAGAAGGGGCTGAAGCCCCCTGAAACGCTGGATGAGCTGATCGAGCTGGCCAAGAAGCTTAAGGGGTGGAACGGCCCCGGGTCTTATGGTGTCGCAGTTCGGGGAACCCGTAGCTGGGCGACTATCCATCCGGGTTATATGTCGACTTTCAGTAGCGCCGGGGCAAAAGACTTCGTCATAAAAGACGGAAAGCTCGTCTCAGCCTTGGATTCGCCGGAGGCGATTGCGGTTACAGCTAAGTTTGCGGAAATGATCAAAGATGGAGGTCCTCCGGCGTGGTCGAACTATACCTGGTATCAGTGCGGGGCCGATCTTGGATCCGGGAAAGCGGCTATCCTGTATGACGCGGACATCAACGGATATTTTCAGAACGTTCCGGGTAGCACCAAGCAAGCGGGCAATATCGGCTTCTCGCCGGCGCCCGTGTTTAAGGCCGGCGACCAACCTCAATCCAACGAATGGGTCTGGCAGCTCGCGATGAACCGCTCTTCGAAGAACAAAAAGGCCGCATGGCTCTTCATCCAGTATTTCACCGGGCCGGAGTTTACCCTTTGGGCGGCCCTGAATGCTAAGACGGTGGATCCGGCGCGACAGTCGATCTGGGAAAATAAAGATTTCAAACAGAAGATCGCAAAGGTCCCGGGCTACGAGGAGACATTTCAAAAGACGATTCCTAACACCGGGATAAAGTTTACGCCCCAACCGTATTTCATCCAATCAGCAACGGTATGGGCGGCTACACTGCAAAAAATTGTGCTCTCTGGTGCGAACCCTGAAAGCGCCATGAAGAGCTTGGCAAAGGAGATTTCGAAGCAGACGTCAACATTAAAGGTTAGCCAGTCGGGTGCGGCGTCTGAAGCGCCCACGCAGACTGTACGTTGATTTGGGCCGGGAGAAGGGCGGGCGGCAACTTGCTGCCCGGCTACTCGGGATGCACCGTCTAAAGTTGGTTGCGGCAATCTGAAAAGAACCTGGGTGTGGCTTCATTTCAATTCTTTGACTTAATCGCCCAAGCATGAACACAACGACAATAGCCCCTGGACGACGGGGGAGCGAGCCGCCGCGAACAGATTTATCTGAAGCCGGAAGAAAATACGCGCGGAAGAAGGCTTTGGGGCCTTTTCTCGTATTAGCGCCCTCTTTTCTGCTAACGATCGGAATTCTAATCCCCTTTATCGTAGCGATTTTCTATTCGTTCACCGACCTGACGCTTCGCAGCTCTGAGTTTAATATCATTGGGATTGGCAACTATGTCGCCACTTTTACCAGTCCCGATTTCTGGCATTCCGTATCAATCACCTTGCTATATGCATTTTGCGCAACGGCAGTTGAAATGTTGCTCGGTCTCGGGATCGCCCTGCTTCTGAATGAAGAAAACTGGCTATCCAAGTTTTTGCGACTGGTACTGATTTTTCCACTGATGATCGCGCCCGCCATTGGGGCCCTGGTGTGGCAGTTGATGACAAATCCATCGGTTGGAATTTTGCGATTCCCGCTTTCATGGATCGGGCTTGGGGGCTTTCGATGGAGTGCAGACCCGAACTGGGCGCTATTTTCGGTAATCCTGATTGACGTCTGGATTTACACCCCATTTGTCGTCATCCTGGCGCTTGCCGGCTTGCGTTCCTTGCCGAAGTCTCCGTATGAAGCGGCGCTGATTGATGGCGGTTCTGCCTGGTTCGTTTTTCGGAACTTGACGCTCCCGATGCTGGCACCGGTCTTAGTTATTGCGCTCATTTTCCGGCTGATGACCTCTCTGCAAGAATTCGCAATTATCTTTGCTGCGACCCGAGGGGGGCCAGGGGGCAGAACATTGAGTCTTGCGCTCGCGGCTTATAACCAGGCGTTTCGTTTTTATAACCTGGCTGGATCGATCCCCATGCTTCTCTTCCTCTGGGCGTCCATTTACGCCGTTTGTTTCATTCTAATCGGCTATTGGAGGAAGGCTCAAAAAATATCATCAGGAGCGGTGCAAATCATGAAACAAGAAGGCAATGCTCTTGGTGCAGTAGGATCGGCAGCGAAGACGGTGTTGCTGATTCTCTATGCGCTGTTCGCACTATTCCCGCTGCTGTGGATGGTGATTCTATCTTTCAAACCGGACAGCCAGATGTTCACAACGACATTTATCTTCACACCGACTTTAGAGAATTTTCGAGCGGTTTTTGCCGAGTCAGATTTTGTGAGAACGCTCTGGAATAATCTTGTTGTCAGCGTGCTTGCGGTTGGGCTCTCGCTCGTCATCGGTGTGCCTGCTGCCTATGCTCTGGGTCGTTTCGATTTCAAAGGAAAGGAAGAGATCGCGTTCACCTTTCTCTCATTCAAGTTTGCGCCTGAGATCCTGGTGATCATCCCTCTTTACCTTATTTATCAACAACTCCACCTGATAGACAGCATCGTCGGACTGATCTGGGTCTACCAACTCATCAGCCTTCCCCTTCTGATCTGGATCTTGCGGGGCTTCTTTGAGGATCTCTCCAAGGATATGGAGGCAGCGGCTCAGCTGGACGGTTACAGCTGGTGGCAGGTATTTTTCAAAATACTACTGCCTCTGGTGAAGCCGGGGTTGGTCGCTGCGGGTCTGCTTTGCTTTATCTTTTGCTGGAATTCATTTACATTCGCGTTGCTGTTGGGTGGAGGGAATACTCAAACTTCGACCGTGTCCGTGACAAGATTTCTTGCGTCCGACACCGTCCATTACGGATGGGTAGCGGCAGCGGCGTTAATCTGCGCACTACCTGGAATCATTCTGGCGCTGCTGATTCAGAAGCACCTGGTGCGAGGTCTCTCATTCGGTGCGGTTAAAGGATAATAACTATGGCGAGCGTTGAACTGAACGGTTTAACCAAGTGGTACGGGAAACGACGAGGCATCGAGGATCTGAGCTTGAGCATTGGCGACAAGGAATTTGTAGCAATGTTTGGCCCTGCGGGGGCGGGGAAGACGACAACGTTGAACCTGATTGCCGGGGTCGTGACGCCAAACCGGGGCACCGTAAAGATCGCGGGCAGGGATATCGATGGATTGGAACCGGCTGAGCGAAATGTTGCGATGGTGTTTGAGAGTTATGCCCTTTACCCGCAGTTTAGCGTCTTCGACAATATGGCGTTTCCATTGCGCAGCCCGAAATTCAAAATCCCCGAGGACCAGGTAAAGCAACGGGTTACCGAATACGCGAAGATGATGAAAATTGATCACCTGCTGGGCCGCCAAATCACCGCGTTGAGCAATGGGCAGCGTCAAAGAACGGCACTTGGGCGCGCACTTGTTCGCAAGCCCGATATCTTTCTGCTTGATGAACCTTTGAGCCATCTGGACTCAAAGCTTCGGCACTCCATGCGGGCGGAACTCAAGGAGATGCGTAGCCAGCTTGGCACGACGACGCTTTATGTAACTCACGACTACCTCGAGGCGATGAGTCTCGGAGATCGAATCGTGGTCATCAATGAAGGTCATACGCTGCAGATTGGCACTCCGAAGGAGATTTATTTCCGGCCGGTAAGCACACTGGTCGCTCAACTCTTTGGCGACCCGGAAGTCAATCTGGTCGATGCGGCGCTAAAGGCACGAGATGGTACGCAATTGGATCTCGAGATGTTGGGAGAAAAGATTCCGATGCCGGTTCCTGCTGATGTGGCGCAAGTGCTGAACAAAAAGCGCGGGACGAAGGTCCGAATCGGGATTCGTCCTTCGGATATGAACATTGTGCCGGATGGAACCAAAAATGCTTATCACGGCGTCGTTTACAGCTTCGAGCCGCTGGGTACGAAGTCGATATTGACGGTTCAGGCCGTGGATGGCACGCGAATCAGAGCATTAGTTGACGGTCATCTTACATTCGAGATGGATCGGCGGGTGCAGTTCTCCATTGATCCGCATGCCCTGCTGACTTTTGACGCCGACACCCAAGGCTTGCTGGCGCGATCGGAGCTGCGGGCGGAGGGGATTACCCATGGCTGAGCTAACTCTAAAGAACGTGGTTAAACAGTATGGTCCTACTAGCCCGCGCGCGGTAGACAATCTGAATCTCAACATCCGCGATGGCGAATTCATGGCGTTGCTTGGGCCCTCTGGTTGTGGAAAATCAACGACCCTCCGAATGGTGGCGGGTCTGGAGTCAATCACTGAGGGGCAAATGCTAATTGGTGTCAAGGTGATCAATGATATGCATCCAAAGGATCGGGGAATCGGGTTGGCATTTGAAAACTATGCTCTTTATCCACCACTGAAAGTTCGCGAGAACCTGGCGCTTAACCTGAAGGCTCGCGGCGTAAACCAGAGCGACATCGACAAGCGCGTTGCTGAAATTTCGAAATTCATGCAGATAGAGGATCTGTTGGATCTGAAGCCGGCGGCGCTGAGCAGCGGTCAGAAACAGCGCGTCAACATCGCACGGGCGCTGATTCGTCGCCCATCGGTCCTCCTACTCGATGAACCGCTTAGCCATTTGGATGCCCCGCTTCGGGTTCAGATGCGGACCGAAATCAAGCGACTTCACACCGAACAGCGCTTTTCAACGATCATGGTGACGCACGATCAGCTCGAAGCAATGGCATTGGCGGATCGGATCGCTGTTCTTAACGAAGGGAAGTTACAGCAATTCGATACTCCTCTTCAGGTCTTTAATCACCCCGCCAATGAGTTTGTTGCCGGTTTTCTGGGTGAACCGCCGATGAACATTTTCTCTGTGGAGGTGGATTCGGGCAGGCGTTTGGTTGTGCCTGGAACTGAGTTCGCCCTTCCTATCAGCGGTTATGTGCAGCGGTTATTGGGCAACAGACCATCAGCCAAGCTCGGCGTACGTCCGTGGGGTATCAAAGTTGATTCAAGCCCGTCCGACGTAAGTGTTCCTGGAACTATTTCCGTCGTGGAGAATCTCGGCGACGAAACTCATGTCGGCGTCCGGTATGCGGAGTTGCTGCTCGTGGCGAGCTTACCCGTCACGGAGCGATATAAACCGGGCGGCCGAGTTCATCTAAGTCTTAATGAGCAGGATCTTAATCTTTTTGACTCGCAGAATGGGCAAAGGCTTGTAGCGTAATTTAACAGACAGAAAGAAATCAACCCAGTTACCCAGATCGGCGCAGGTATCGAAACTGGCTGTCCACCTGCGACTTTCATGGATTGGAGGTATCCCATCTGAAAGGAGAATTCAGTTATGAGGTTGCTGTAGAAGCACCTCAAAAAGCAACCAAGTCTACCACCCCGCCATCAACCCTACCGGAGACCATGCGTGCGATCGTTGCGTATGCACCTGGTCGACTGCCGCTTGAGGAGGGTAATTCTTAAGGTTTGTGCGGAACAGGAGGATTTTTAGGTGGTTAGTTTGACGCATGGAAAGAAATCACAAATAGGGTTGGAGCGAGCGGAGGAGGCCCGGGTGAGGAATGATCCGAATTATTTCCCTGCGTGTGAGCAGCTAGCCTAAAAAAGGAAAAATATATGAGTAAGCCTTCTAAACCTATAGCAGTCGGGGCGGATGACGCGGCCTTTGAACTGAAGGCCAAGATAGTGGAGCATCTCAAATCGAGAGGAATTGAGGTGGAAGATTATGGCGTAGATAAGCCTGATCCTGCGATTCTTTATCCGGATGTGGCGCTTACGGTGGCGCAAGCTGTGGCGGCCGGCAAGCATGATCGCGGCATTTTGATGTGCGGCACGGGAATCGGTGTCGCCATTACGGCAAATAAGGTTCCGGGAATTCGCGCATCGGTTTGTCATGACTCGTATTCGGCGGAACGCTCCCGGAAAAGCAACGACTGCCAGATTATGACGATGGGCGGGCGAGTAATCGGGGAAGAATTGGCTAAGTCACTGGTTGATATCTGGCTTGCCTCGGAATACCAGGGTGGCCGTTCGGCGCCGAAGGTTGAGCGAATGAAGGAGATAGATAAGCAATTTCATAGTAAATCGTAGAATTCCAGACGCCCCAGCTATGCAACGAATTATCAATGATCCGAATCGAGTTGTTGAGGACATGCTTAAGGGGTTTGTGAAATGTCACAAGCAACTGGTCGCACCCATCGACGAGAATCCTCGCGTGTTGAAATATGTCAAGGCACCCATCCAAGGCAAAGTCGGCGTGGTTACGGGCGGCGGTTCCGGTCACAAACCTGCATTCATCGGCTATATCGGAAAGAACATGTGCGACGCGGTAGCCGTCGGCGAAGTCTTTGCCCCGCCATCAGCGCAAGTCTTTTTCGATGCATTTAAGGCGGCGAATGGCGGCGTGGGCATTGCCTGCCTTTACGGCAATTACGCGGGCGACAACATGAACGTCAAAATGGCGAAGCAACTTGCTGCGATGGAAGGCATCGAGGTTAAAACGGTGGTCGCTAACGATGATGCTGCATCTGCACCAAAGAGTGAACCACAGAAGCGGCGGGGCGTTGCCGGCGAGGTTTTGATGTGGAAAGTCGGCGGAGCAAAATCAGCACAGGGTGGGTCGCTTGACGAAGTCATTCGCGTGGCGCAGAAAGCCATCGACAACACAAGGAGCATCGGGGTTGGACTAACTTCATGCACTATTCCTGCTGCAGGAAAGCCTAACTTTCAGATTGAGTTTGGAAAGATGGAAGTGGGCATCGGACACCACGGCGAACCGGGCGTTCGGGTCAGCGATCTCAAATCGGCGGATGAAATTGCGGCGCTATCTCTGGATTACATCCTGAAGGATCTTCCATTTCACGCGGGAGACGACGTGGTAGCTTTGGTGTCCGGACTCGGAGCGACTCCTGTGATGGAACTCTACATCGCTTTCAGCAAGGCGTATGACATCTTGCAAGATGCGCAGATCAATGTTCACCGGTCTTACGTAGGCAACTACTTCACCTCGCTGGAGATGATGGGCATCAGTTTTACCCTGATGAAGGTGGATGAGGAGCTCAAATCGCTAGTCGATATGGAAGCCGAAAGCATGGGTCTAACTCAACTCGCAGCGTCAACCTAGGAGATGCATATGGCTAATTTTCCAAATTCTCAGGGGCGTAAAGTCGTGCTGGCGCAAATCCAGACGATAGTGGACAACAAAGCGTATCTTAGCGAGGTCGACGGGAAGATCGGCGATGGTGATCATGGCATTAACATGGCAAAAGGATTTCAACTCATCAAAGATCGCCTGGGCAATAAAGAGGTGACACTCGGTGAAGGTCTCGGTTTGATCGGAAAAACGCTAATGACCGAGATTGGAGGATCGATGGGGCCGATCTACGGAACCTTCTTTATTCAGATGAGCCTGAAATGTAAGGACAAACCGGAAACGGACGCACCGCTCTTCGGCCAAATGCTGAAGGCTGCGCGCGACGGGCTTGAGGATCTTGGGGGAGCAAAAGTCGGCGATAAAACCCTGATGGATGCTGTTATTCCGGCGCAGGAAGCGTATCAAGCGGCGGTAGATAAAGGTGCTTCTTTGCCCGAAGCACTCAAGCAGATGGCCGATGCCGCCGAAAGAGGAAAAGACTCGACCCTTGACCTGGTGGCTAAAATTGGTCGCTCCGCCCGTCTCGGTGAGCGATCGCGTGGAGTTCTCGACGCCGGCGCAACTTCCGCGGCTCTCGTTCTACAGACATTTGCTAAGGTTCTTTCGGAATAAATGGCCGGATCTGCGAGCCGACCGGTTGATGGGTTGCACCGTCACCCTCCTCGGGCGGCTCGGAGATCCGCCCCTACCACATGCCTTGCACCTATGCGCTCGCTAAACGAGAATTATTTTGTTGGCATAGACGTCGGCACTGGGAGC
>Ga0310910_10002574_pt1 | contig 10279 bp, 6 predicted proteins | sample GREbulkMGHF172_FD_203448 | JGI IMG/M metagenome (GOLD analysis project Ga0310910, IMG submission 203448) | Lab enrichment of tropical soil microbial communities from Luquillo Experimental Forest, Puerto Rico - GRE.bulkMG.HF172 | ecosystem: Environmental > Terrestrial > Soil > Tropical forest >... | reverse complement strand
CCGTACTCGCTGATCGCCATGGGTGAGATGTACCGTTCGGTCGCGGTCCATCGCGGCTTTCTCGCCAACCTCGCCATTCTGACCAGCGCCTTTATCGGACTGTTCGCCTGGATTTCTGGCGCGCCGGTGGTGATGCAAAGCGCAATCTATAATCTGTCGCCGTTTGGTTTCGGCGCAACATTCGCCGTTGGCGCCGGCGGTTATGTATTGGGGACATTGATCGCGGCGCGCATCGTGATGCGGTTTGGTCTCAATCGCATGATCGGAATGGGTACCGCAATCATGGCGCTCGGCGGCGTGGCGATGGCGGCAGTCATTGGGTCGGGTCTGCCACACGTTCTCTGGTTTGTCGGCGCGATGACAATTTACCTTGCCGGACTGGGTTTCGCCTTGCCGGCCACCATGGCCGGGGCGTTGACGCCGTTTCCCGATCGCGCCGGCACCGCTTCCTCGGTGATGGGCTTGGCCCAGCAGACCGGTGCCGCGCTGAGCGCCGCCGCGGTCGGCGCCTATCTCGGCCGCTCGGCCTGGCCGGTGGCCTCGGTGGTGGCCGCGATGGGCTGCCTGTCGTTTCTGGTCTGGCTTTTGACACGGGCGGTGCGACGCGCGCACTGAAGTGCGCAATTTCAGGCGCGCCGGAAACTGAAGCGGGCCTTTGGCAGTTGTTTGGGGAGCAGCCAAAGGAGTTCGCCAATGAAAGGTCAAATCAAAGGCCACACCCTCAAGGCCACCACGGCTGTATTGGCAGTAGCGACCGCAATTTTAGTTCCAACGGCCTTAGTTCCAAGGGCCTTAGTTCCAGGGGCGTCGGCCGATGATCAACCATCGACGCTCAATCCCGGCTTCCCACCCAATACGGGTCAGATTAATCCCGGTCATGCTGCGCAGCCCTGGAGCACCGCGCCGGCATTGCCACAAGCTCAACAGCCAGCCCAGGAAGATGCGCGCGCTGCGCTGATGATGCCGGACAATGGCGCGCCTTCTGCGGGCCAAGGGAACCAAGCGGGCCAAGAGAACCAAGCGGGCCAAGCGAATCAAGCAAATCAAGCGAACCAAGCGAGCCAAGGTGGTCAACAAACGCAGGCGCAGAACGGCAGTGCGCAGTCGGGGCCGATCGGGTCCACCGTCCAGACCATGCCGGCGAAATTCTCCAAACGAAATGACTTGCTCGACCATATGCCGATGCTGGCTTGGCCGCTGCCGTTGAACGAGCAGCAGCGTCAGCAGATTTACCAGGCGGTGATGAACGACAAGTCGCAGCCGGTCGAGGGCGCGGCGTCGCTCAAGCCGGCAAGTTCGCTGTCGTATGATCAGAGGCGCAATCTGCAACCGCTGCCGCAGGCAGTGACGAATATCGACGGGCTGCAAGACCTGAAATACGTCAAAGGCAAGGACAAGGTTTTCCTGGTGCGGCCGTCGAGCGGAATCGTGGTCGACCGCGGCGCAACGATAGACGCGAACGAGATTGATGCGGCTCAATTCCGTTTGATAAGGCCCGCCGGCGTCACGAAGATCAGTAAATTCGCGATCACGATCGTGCCGGCCAGGAAATAGAACGCGGCCATCAGCCCGTAATGATCGGCGACGATGCCGGCGCTGACCGGGCCGACCGCCTGGCCGAACGCCTGGCTTGCGAACAACAAACCAATGGCGGTGCCGCCCATCGCCGGTGGCGTGGCGTCGAGAAGCCAAGCTTGCAGCACCGCGCGCACGGCGAACAGAAAAAAGCCGAGCACCGAGACGAACATCACGAACCAGCCGGTGCCGCCGGCGAAAATCATCAAAAGAATGATCACGGCGCTCATCGACATGCTGGAGACGATGATCTGGCGTCGGCCGATCTTATCGGAGAGATGGCCCGCGATCGGCGCGGCGATAAAGCCGCCGGCCTGTAACGCGAACATGCAGGCGCCGATCCACAGCGGCGAGTAGCCCATTTCGCGGCCCAGATAGAGCGGCAGAAACGTGAGCAGCGCGCCTTGCGTCATGGTGCGGAATGCCGAACCGGCGGCGAGCGTGAGCAGCGCGCGGTTTTTCAGGAGCGCACCGAACATGCGCAGGCGCTCCATGCCGGAAATCGCGACGCTCTCGAGGCTAACTTCGTCTGGTTCGGCGCTCTGCTTGCGCCCGAGATAGAGGAGCGTGAAGGTCGCCAGCAGCACGCCGGGCAGAACGTTGATCACGACGACATTGCGCCAATTGAGCACCGCAAGCAGCGCACCGACAACGAGCGGCGCCACCGCATCGCCGATATTGCCGCCCATGCCGTGAATCGACATGACCAGGCCCTTGCGCTGCGGAAACCTGTTCGCCAGCCACGGGATCGCGCTTGGATGCCAGAGATTGTTGCCGATGCCGACCAGCGTGGCGCAGCACAGGATCATCCAATAGGAATGGGTGAAGCCCATGATCAGATAAGGAAAGCCGATCCAGAACAGCGACGCCGCCATCAACAGGCCTTTGCGGCCGACGCTGTCGACGAAGATGCCGCCCGGAATATTGGCGATCGCGCCCGCGAAATATTGGCAGCTCAGCACGGAGCCGATCTCGCTGTAAGAGAGCCCCAGCTCTTTGCCGATCAGCGGCAGCAGCAGATAAAAAGTCCCCGGATACCAATGGGTGAGCGCATGACCGAGGCTGATGACCCAGACTTCTTGGAATGAGCGGCGCGGCCGTACGGCGGCATCGACAGTGATGGCGGTCATGCTTCAGGCGGCTGCTGACCCCCCTCCCGGACCGCTGCGCGGTCCGACCTCCCCCTCAGGGAGGGAGGTGAAGCGTTTGCTTCGTTGCTCATAAATAAAATCAAAAGCCTCCTGTCGGACGTACGCAACCGACTCTCGCTGGTGCTTGTAAAAGCCAGCTCACAGCCGAGCAACGGCGCAATTGCAAGGGGGGTATTCCGGGCCTGCCCATTGTTTCAGGCCGCCGGCAACGCGCCGCGCAAGATTTCGCGCGCGGGCTCGGAGCCGTCGACCAGCCGCAGCGTGCGGCGCTTGATCTTCCATCCCGAGGGGGTGCGCACGAGATCCCAGCGGTTGGTGACTACCCGATGAATATGATAGCCGCGCGAGGCGCCGTGATTGGGAACCTCGACCGCCTCGCCAGATTTTTTCGGGGTAAGGATTTGCAAATAGGAAACAACCGCGGCGGTATCGCCGTTAATCGTGACATGCGGCAGTCCCGTGAAATGTGCCAGCCCGCCGGCAATGGCAGCTTGATGCTCGGCGCTTTGCAGCTGGGCGGCCATAGCCTTGTTGCCGACCGCCCCCGTGAGACCGGGACCGCGGTCGAACACGGCATCCGGCGTGAAGATCGCCTCGGCATAATATCCCGCGCCGGTATCTGCGCTCGGCGGATGGCGGGCGATCAGATTGTAGATTTCAAGCCGGTCCTCGATGGCGCTAACGCGCTGTTCCAGCGTCAAGTTTTCTTTTCCCATGACCGATTTCCTTCGATTGTGATCCCGACCAGCGATCGGTTAAATTAGCATTGGCTGAAAGGAATCATTGCGCTGTCCGTGACGCCAAATCGGTGTTGCCGGACAATGTAAGCGGGGGTTGCTTGATGACACCCGGCGGCGGGATGGATCGCCGGTCATTGCTTGTCGGCGCTGGCGCCAGCGCCGGCGCGCTGACATTGAGTTTTGCGATTCCGCTGGCTGGCGGCGAAGCTCACGCCGAAGCTCGTGCCCAAGTCGGCGCTTGCGAAATCAACTGCTGGATCGTGGTCGCGCCAGATGACACGGTGATGATCCGCATCGCGCGCTCCGAGATGGGGCAGGGCGCGATGACGGGGCTCGCTATGCTGGTCGCCGAAGAGCTCGAATGCGATTGGAGCAAAGTCCGTACCGAATTTGTGTCGCCGGCCGTCAATCTCTCACGCAATCGTATTTGGGGCGACACTTCGACCGGCGCCAGCCGCTCCATCGCATCCTCGCAGAATTATCTGCGCCGCGCCGGTGCGACCGCGCGCGAAATGCTGATCGCCGCTGCGGCAGCTTGGTGGCAGGTCCCAACGGGCGAATGCGTGGCCGCGAACAGCGTTATCACCCACCGGCCGAGCGGGCGCACGGTCACTTTCGGCGCGATAGCCGCGGCCGCGGCGAGTGTGGAGCCGCCGGTCCAGGTCGCGCTCAAACATTCAACGGCCTGGAAACTTGCCGGCACGCCGCAAAAGCGACTCGATGTCGCCGACAAGGTCACAGCCAAGCCGGTCTACGCGATCGATGTGCAGCTGCCTGATATGCTCCACGCTGGGATCGTGCAGTGCCCGGTGTTCGGCGGCACACTCAAATCGGTCGACGAGACTTCGATATCGGCGTTCAAGGGCGTGCGCGGCGTGGTCCGCATGCCGGATGCGGTTGCCGTCGTCGCCGATTCCTGGTGGCGCGCGAAGCGTGCCGCCGACGCGCTGCGGGTGAGCTGGGACGATCGCGGCAATGGTCAAGTATCGTCAGGCTCGATTGCCGAATTTGTGCGCAGCGGCCTCGATGCCGACGTAGCGCAAGTCGGTCGCGCCGACGGTGATGCTACGGCGGCCATGGCGAGCGCCGTGAAGCAGATCGAGGCCGATTACACGGTACCGTTTCTGGCCCATGCCACGATGGAGCCGCAGACCTGCACCGCCCATGTGCATGCCGACGGTGTCGACATCTGGGTGCCGACGCAGGACCCGGCAACCGCGCTGGTCACCGCCGCGCTCGCCGCCGACGTGCCAAACGACAAAGTTCGTGTCCATCGGACGATGCTCGGTGGCGGCTTCGGCCGCCGGGCCCCGATCCAGGAATATATCCGTCAGGCCGTCGTGATCGCCAAAGAATTTCGCCAACCGGTCAAGCTCGTGTGGTCGCGCGAACAGGATGTTGCGCACGACCTCTACCGTCCGTTCGGCATGGCGCGTCTCGCCGCGGGGCTCGACGCGCAAGGCGTGCCAATGGCATGGACGATCCGGCTTGCCGGCCCGTCCTTTGTCGCCGCACTGGTGCCGGGCTTCACCAATTTCGTGGACCGCACCTTCATCTCGGGTCTCGCAGAGGAAATGCCCTATGCGATCCCGAACTATCGCGTCGATTACGTGATACGGCCGACGCCGGTGCCGCTCGGGGTGTGGCGCGCGATTAATTACACCCAGAACGCCTTCTATAAAGAATGCTTCATCGACGAAATGGCCCATGCCGCGGGGGTCGATCCTTACCTGTACCGGCGCAAACTGCTGGCCGACAGCCCGAGAAATCTCGCGGTGCTCGACGCGGCTGCCAGCAAAGCCGGCTGGGATTCGCGGCCGCCGCAAGGCGTGTTTCGCGGCATTGCAGTCAACAAAGCGTGCGGCAGCTATTGCGCGCAGGTGGTCGAAGCCTCGGTAACCAAAGGCGAGGTGCGGGTACACCGCGTCGTGGCGGCGATCGATCCGGGCCATGTCGTCAACCCGCTATCGGTCGAAATGCAGGTGCAAGGCGCGATCGTCTATGCGCTGACTGCAGCTTTGTACGGCGAGATCACCGTCAAAGACGGCGCCGCCGAGCAGTCGAATTTCGACTCCTACGAAATGCTCCGCATGGCCGACGCGCCATGGGTCGAAACCGTCATCGTGCCGAGCGGCGGCTTCTGGGGCGGTGTCGGTGAACCGCCGGTGCCGCCCTTGGCGCCGGCTCTATGCAATGCGATCTTCGCGGCAACCGGTAAACGCGTGCGTTCGCTGCCGTTGAAGAACCATGACCTGCGCAACCCCATCTGATGGTGCCCGACGATTGAGGCAGCGATGCTCGATCGTCGCCGTTCTCGTTGCGCTGCTCCTCACGAGCGCCACCGCCGAGCAAGCTCGCAGCGAGGAGACGCCCGGCGACTGCCTTGGCATCGGCTTCGAGGTGGCCCATCCGGTGACGATCGCAAAGATTATCGCTGATCAGTCGCAAGTGCGTTTCGTCAAAAGCGCTTATGACGATCCGGCTTGCCCCGCGGATCGCGATACCTGCGCGCAAACGAGTTATCTCGTGCCAGGCGATCTGGCGTTGGTCGGAAAGACGCACGGCGCCTATAGCTGCGTTTCCTACCAATCGGCCGCCGATCGCACGCAGCGCTGGACCGTCGGCTGGCTGCGTTCGGCGAGCCTGACCCCGGTGATGCGCGCGGCGGCGCCGAATGCAGCCGATTGGATCGGCAATTGGACTCACGCCGGCGGCACCATCAGCATCAGCAGAGGCCGCCGCGGAGCCTTGCGCATTCGCGGCGAGCAGGTCTATCCGGCCGCGCAGAACGTGCATACCGGGGTCATTAGCGCCGAGGCCAAGCCGGCGCACGGCATCCTGCAATTTGCCGACGACGGCAGCTCTCCATTCAGCCGGGGCAGCGACGAGGCCGGCAATTGCCTCGTTCGCATGCAAAGGATTGCCGCGCTCCTCGTCGTCGAGGACAACGGCCATTGCGGCGGCTCGATGGTAACGTTCACCGGATTTTATCGGCGCAACAAATCGTAAGCGCGGTGGTGCGCTTAGCGCCGTCCGAACAGTTTATCGAGCAGCCAGAAGTCGAGCCCGCCGCTGTTCTCGCTGCGCGAACTCGGCTGCGCTTCGCCGATGCCGGCGGGCGGCACGGCAGGTTGCGACGCGCCAGCGGAGGGTGCGGCGAACGGCGAACTGAACCAGCCGGGCTCGCCAAATCCTGGCATCAACCCCGGCAGCGGCGTTGGCGCCGTGCCGCCTAGCGCGGCGCGCATGAACCGGCTCCAGATTTCGACCGGCACGCCGCCGCCGACCGCGTGCTTGGTCGGCGTATTGTCGTCGTTGCCGAGCCAAATGCCGGCGACGAGGCGGGACGTGTAGCCGATGAACCAGGCGTCGCGGAAGTCCTGGCTGGTGCCGGTCTTGCCGGCGGCCTGCCAGCCCGGCAGGTTCGCGGCGCGCGCGGTACCGCTGACAAGCGTCTCGCGCAGCATCGTATTCATCATGCCGACATAGCGCGCATCGACGATGCGGCCGAGCGGTTGCGCTGTGCGACTATAGAGCGTCTTGCCGTCGGCGGAGCGGATCCGTTCGACGACGTGCGGCGACACCGCAATTCCGCCATTGGCGAAGGTGGCGTAGGCCGAAACGAGTTCAAGCGGCGATACTTCCGACGTCCCGAGCGCAATCGAGGCATTGGGTTCGAGGATGGAGGCGATGCCGAGCCGGTAGGCGGTGCGAACCACGGCCTGCGGGGTGAATTCCAGCGTCAGCCGCACGGACACCGTGTTAAGCGAATCGGCGAGCGCCTGCCGCAGCGTCACCGGCCCAAGATAGTGCCTCTCGTAATTTTCCGGCCGCCAGCCTTTAACGGCGATCGGCGCATCCTCACGCACCGTGTCCGGCGTCAAGCCGTGTTCGAGCGCGGTGAGATAGACGAATGGCTTGAACGCCGAACCCGGCTGGCGCTTAGCATCGACCGCGCGGTTGAACTGGCTTTGACCGTAATCGCGTCCGCCGACCAGCGCCCGGAGCGCACCGTCCGGCGTCATAGCGACGAGAGCACCATCCCCGATATTGAGCTTGTCGCCGCGCGCATCGAGCGTGTCGACCAAAGCGCGCTCGGCAGCACCTTGCAGCGCCGGATTAAGCGTGGTGTCGACAACGATGTCCTGGTCGTATTTGCCGATCAGATCGTTGACGGCGTCCATCACCCAATCGGCGGCATAGTTGACCGATCCGGCCGCGGGCGGTTTCACGGCTCGCGCCGGATGCGCGAGCGCCAGCTTGGCCGCGCCCGGTGCGACCATTTTCAAATCGACCATGTTCGCCAGCACCACGGCAGCCCGGCGTTCGGCGCCTTGCGGATTACGGTTGGGCGCAAGCCGCGACGGCGCTTGCACGAGGGCGGCGAGCATCGCCGCCTCCGCGAGCGTCAAATGCCGCGCCGATTTGCCGAAATAGCGCTGTGCCGCGCCCTCGATGCCGTAAGCGCCGGCGCCGAAATAGACACGGTTGAGATAAAGTTCGAGAATTTGTGTCTTGGAAAATTTATGCTCGAGCCAAAATGCGAGGGCGATTTCCTGAAGTTTGCGGCTGACGGTCCGTTCCTGGGTGAGGAACAGATTTTTGGCAAGCTGCTGTGTGATGGTCGAGCCGCCCTGCGCCGCGCCGCGATGAAAGATGTCGGCGACGAGCGCCCGCGTGATGCCTAATGGATCGATGCCGTGATGGGAGTAGAAGCGGCGATCTTCGATGGCGATGAAGGCATTGGGCACGTAATCCGGCAATTCGCCGATCGGCACCGCGGCGCCGCCCATGTCGCCGCGCGTCGCCAACGTCGCGCCGTTGTCGCCGAGGATGAGGACCGAAGGCGGCCGCTTCGGGATCTCGAGCGACTGGATCGGCGGCAGATGAATACCGATCCAAATCAAGACGCCGATCCCGGCGATCAGCGCCCACAGCGCCAAGACGGCACCCCAGTAAACGGTCCGGCGCAACATCGCGTGGGATTTGCGTGTCCGCTTACCGAGCTTTCGTGCCGGTGCGCCGTCGCTGCGGCGGGCCCGCAAAGCGCGGTTGACCGGCTTTTTGGCAGGTCTTTCGGCCTGGCTTTCGCCTGGATCATCGTCTTGCGCGCCGACGCGGTCTGACGGCGAAAGCTCGAAATCGAGGCTCGGGCCGCCGCGTTTCTTCCGTCCCTGCCGCCACGCCATAAGACTGTCCCCGGCACGACATGAGCGCGCTGGAGAGGACGCTAAGGTGTGCGATTTAAGGTGGGGTTACTGGCCACTGCACCTCGCCCCGCTTGCGGGGAGAGGTCGCAGCGCAAAGCGCGGCGGGTGAGGGGGCTTACCGGAATTCCGCGCCCAGACGAAAGGCCCCCTCATCCCTCCCTTCTCCCCGCATGCGGGGAGAAAGGGGTCAACCTGCTGCCTGTTTCGCCGATTTCGATTCGGCTGTCGCTGCCGTGAACAGCGCCAGGAGCGGTCGCTTGATCGCCGCCTGGCGCGTCGGCGTCGTGATCTGCGCGCCGGTCAGATCGGTAACATAGAACACGTCGACCACCCGCTCGCCGAACGTGGCGACATGGGCCGAGGCAATATTGAGGTTGAGCTTCGAGAGTGTCGTGGTCAGCTCGTAAAGGAGACCGGGCCGATCAAGTCCGGTGACTTCGACGACCGTGTAGCGGTTCGACCATTGATTATTGACCGTGACTTCCGGCTCGATGGCGAAGGCCTTAAGCCGGCCTTTCGGCGGCGCACGCTTGGCAACGATTTCCGGCAGCTTCAGCTCGCCGCGCACGGCTTTTTCAACGGCGTCGCTGATCCGCGCGGCGCGGCGTGCTTCGTCTTCGTCGCGTTCGAATTCGCGCGATACCGCAATGGTGTCGAGCGCGAGCCCGTCCGTCGTGGTGTAGATCTGTGCGTCAACGATGTTGGCGCCGGCGAGGGCGCAGGCGCCGGCGATGACCGACAGCAACCATGGATGATCCGGCGCGAAGATCGTGAGTTCGGTGACGCTGCGCCCGCTGTCAAAGCCGACGCGAGTGGCGAGTTTCTTTCCGGCCTCCTCGCTGGCGCGCACGAAACGGGCGTGCTCGAGCTTGTGGGGCAGGTCGACCTTAAGCCAATAGGCCGGATAGTGCCGCTCGATATAAGCGTCGAGCGCTGCGGTGGGCCAATCCGACAATTCGGCGCGAAATTCGGCTTGTGCTCTTGCAACGCGCTGGGCGCGGTTGACCTCGGAGAAGCCGCCGGTGAGCACCGGTTCGGTCTCGTAATAAAGCGTGCGGATGAGCTGCGCTTTCCAGCCGTTCCAGACACCCGGGCCAACCGAGCGAATGTCCGCTGTGGTCAAGATGGTGAGCAGCTTGAGCCGCTCCAGCGATTGCACGACCGCGGCGAAGTTTTCGATGGTTTTGCGATCAGAAAGATCACGGGATTGCGCTAGGGTCGACATCACCAGATGAACTTCGACCAGCCAGGCCACCAGCTCCGTATCGGCAGCGTTTAAACCCAAGCGCGGACCAAGCCGGCGGGCCACGCGGGCGCCGGCAATCGAATGGTCTTCGATCCGGCCTTTGGCGATGTCGTGCAGGAACAGCGCGAGCGCGAGCACTGGCCGATGCTGCGGCTGGATCGTCTTGATCAGTTCGCTGCCCAGCGCGACTTCGGGGTTATCGCCGCGCGCGATCTCGTTGAGAGCGCCGATGCAGCGGATCAGGTGCTCGTCAACGGTGTAGTAGTGGTACATATTGAACTGCATCATCGCCACGATGCGACCGAATGCATGCACGAATGCGCCGAGCACGCCGGCTTCGTTCATGCGACGCAACAC
>Ga0310910_10002570_pt1 | contig 10286 bp, 8 predicted proteins | sample GREbulkMGHF172_FD_203448 | JGI IMG/M metagenome (GOLD analysis project Ga0310910, IMG submission 203448) | Lab enrichment of tropical soil microbial communities from Luquillo Experimental Forest, Puerto Rico - GRE.bulkMG.HF172 | ecosystem: Environmental > Terrestrial > Soil > Tropical forest >... | reverse complement strand
CGGGGAGCTTTCGCTTTTGCCATTTTTCCAACACTCCTGAAACTAGATGAGATTGCTATGAATGAACAACGTTACATACACCTTGGCCTCAACTGCGCGAGGGAAGAGAAATTCATTTTCGTGGCGTGTTGTTCTCAATATAAACCGTTTGACTGTGGATTGAGCACAAGAAAAAGCAGAAAAAGATGCACGAACGGAGCTTGTGTTACAGATCTTTACGATCTTTACAGATCTACCGAGTTCGTTCGAAAAGGTGTGTGTCAGCGGAAATCGTGCGAACTGGTTTCTGCGCGTGTCACCGAAAGTGACGATACCCGCTCCGCTCTCACCGAGATCACATTGTCCTGGTTTTGAAGAATCCCTTCGACCATCAAAAAGGGCTCAGAAATAAGCAGGATGCGATGCGTGTGCAGAAGATCGGGCGTGACAATGGCATTGGCCACCCCGGTTTCATCTTCCAGGCTGAGGAACAGGAACCCTTTAGCGGTTCCTGGACGCTGCCTCGTGATCACGCATCCACCAATGCGCAAACGTCGGCCGCTGGGAATGGATTTGAGGCTGGAGGCGGGATAAATCCCCAGTGCCTCCATTTCGGCACGACGGTAAGCCATAGGGTGCGGCCCGACAGTAAGGCCGACGCCGTGGAAGTCGGCGATCAGTCGTTCTTCATGCGTCATGCGTTCGAGTGGAGATGGAGCGTCGGGTTCGGGGAATTCTTCCAGAAGCGGCCCGGAGCGGCGGACGGCCTTCTCGACCTGCCAGAGAGCGTCGCGGCGGTGAAGTGTTAGTTTCGGGTCTCGAGTTTCGGATGAGGAGGAAAAAGCAGGTCCTTCGCTTTGCTCAGGATGACAATTTTGAAAAATGGGCCTTGGTGCCTGACAGCTCGAAACTTGAAACTCGAAACTTGAAACTGCGTTGAGCGCTCCGATTTCGGCGAGGGTGGTGAGTTCGTCTTTTCGCAACTCGGGGACCCGGCGGGTCAGGTCGTGAATGGATTGGAAGGGGGCAAAACTTCGCTCACGCACCAGGGCCTGCGCGGCAGATTCGCGCAAGCCGCGTACATAATTCAGCCCGAGACGGAGAGCGAGGGTTTTTGGAGGTTGCATATCGGTCGCGCCGAGCGTCAGTCGCGCGGGAAAAGCAGGTTCTGCGCTTCGCTCAGAATGCCAAATTTTTGGAGATTTGACAGCACCCTGGGAATCGTCAGCAGCCAGAGGTTTGTCGACGTGGACTCGTTGCGCGGTAGGAGTGAAGTTTGCACGAGTGTAGGATCCGATCTCGTTCCAGGGAATTTGAACTGCAGAGTCGGGCATTGAAGCAGTATTGAATTTGGAAGCTTTGGCGGGATTGATAAAGCCAGGCCCAGAGATGAAGCGGTTGATGATCTGGACATTGGAGGCGGCCAATTCTGATCGGCTCGTAGCTGATGGCTGATAGCTGACAGCTTCGCTAGCGACTAGCGACTGGCGACTGACGACTTCCTCCAGAGTGCACTTCCAATCCGATTTTGTCGCATCAATCGGCAGAATTTTGAGTCCATGTCGCTGCGCGTCTTTCACGATCGTTGCCGGATGGTAGAAGCCCATCGGCTGATTGTTCAGCAGGGCGGCGGTGAAGGCCCCGAGGTAGTGGCATTTCAGCCAGGCACTGGCATAGGCGATCAGGGCAAAGCTGGCGGCGTGCGATTCTGGGAAGCCGTATAGCGCAAAAGAAGAGATCGAAAGGATGATCTGCTCCTGGGCTTCCTGTGTAAGGCCGTTGACCGTCATTCCCGAGCGCAGGCGGGCTTCGATTTCCTTCATGCGTGCCTGGGAGCGTTTGAATCCCATGGCGCGGCGGAGTTCTTCGGCTTCGCCTCCAGTAAAATTCGCGCTGATCATGGCGATGCGCAGCAACTGCTCCTGGAACAGCGGTACGCCCAGCGTGCGTGCCAGCACGGGCTCGAGCGAGGGGTGCGGATAATGCACGGGTTCGCGCCCCTGGCGGCGCTGCAGGAAGGGATTCACCATCTGTCCGACAATCGGGCCGGGACGAATGATGGCGACCTGCACCACGATGTCATAAAACTTTTGCGGGCGCAGGCGCGGCAGGCACGACATCTGCGCGCGGCTTTCGATCTGGAACATGCCGATGGTGTCTGCTTTCTGCAAGGTTGCGTAGACCTCGGGATCGTCGGGGGGCAGGTGCGCCAGGTCGACTTCTTCGTGGTAGTCGTTGCGGATGATCTGCAGCGAGTCTTCAAGCACCGCCATCATGCCGAGGCCGAGCAGGTCGACCTTGATGATCTTCATGTCGGCGCAGTCTTCTTTGTCCCATTGCACGACGACGCGGCCGGGCATGGAGGCGGGCTCGAGCGGAACCACCGAGTCAAGCTGTCCCTGGCAGATGACCATGCCGCCGGAATGCTGGCCTAGATGGCGGGGCAGGTCCTGCACGGCGGTACAGAGTTCGAAGTATTTGCGCAGCCGCGGGTGATTGAGGTCGAGGCCGGCGTCGGTAAGGCGGCGATCGAGCGCGTCGTTGGCATCCCTGTATTCCCAGGTGGCGACCGCAGCGGAAATTTTGTTGAGCGTTCCCGGATCAAATCCCATGGCTTTGCCCATTTCGCGGGCGGCCATGCGGTTGCGATAAGTGATCACGTTGGCGGTCATGGCCGCGCCACGCTGTCCGTAGCGCTGGTAAATGTGTTGGATCACGCGTTCGCGCTGGTCGCCGGAGGGCAGGTCGATATCGATGTCGGGCCACTCGCCACGCTCCTCAGAGAGGAAGCGTTCGAACAGCAGTTCCATGCCGACGGGGTCGACCGCGGTAATTCCAAGCGAGTAGCAGACTGCGCTGTTGGCCGCGGAGCCGCGCCCCTGGGCAAGGATGTTCTGCTCGCGGCAGAAGCGCACGATGTCCCAGACAATGAGGAAATAGCCGGCGAGGTCGAGCTTCTCGATGAGTTGCAGTTCGCGTTCAATCTGGCGGCGAGCGCGCTGTTGCAGCTCTTTGTTATGAAAACCGCTTTGGGGCACACAATCACCCGACAGTGAAATGCCATATCTCCAGCGAGCCCCTTCGTCGGTGCGTTGGCGCAGGAACGACATCATGGTCTCGCCTTCGGGTACGGGATAGCGGGGGAATTCGTATCCCAGGTCACTGAGCTTGAATTCCAGGCGCGCGGAAAGCTCGGCGGTGTTGGCGATGGCCTCGGGCAGGTCGGCGAAGAGAGCGGACATCTCCTCCGGCGTTTTGATGTGCCGCTCGGAGTTGCGCGCGAGCAGGCGGCCGGCGGTCATCAGCGTGCGATGGTGACGGATGGCGGTGAGGGCATCGCAGAGTTCGCGGTCGCGGGGAGTGCCGTAGCAGACGCCGTTGGTGGCGAGCAGAGGAAGGTGGAGATCGCGGGCGATTTCGACAGCGATGCGGTTGCGCGCTTCTTCCTCGCGGTGAAAGTGACGCTGGAGCTCGACGTAGACGTTCTCGCGCCCGAAGATGCTGGAGAGACGATCGACGACGCGATGGGCTTCCGCGGGGCCGTCTTTCTTCAAGGCAGCGGCAAGCGGGCCCTCGTCGCCGCCTGTCAGGCAGATGAGGCCGAGGGCATGTTGTTCGAGTTCGGGCTCGAGGATGGCGCCTTCTTCTTTGCGTTGGGCGCGCAGCTTCATGCGGGTAATGAGCTGGCAGAGGTTCTGATAGCCGGTGCGAGAGGAAACGAGGAGGGGGAGCTTGAATTCACCAGGGAGAGGAGTTTTGAGTTCCGAGCTCCGACTCCCGAGTGAGGTAGATGGCAGACAATTTGAGGGCAGTGCCGAGTGCCGAGAAAAAGCAGGTCCTTCGCTTTGTTCAGGATGACAATTTTTTATTTGTTTTTGCAGTTCCTTATTTAACCCTGAGCCCTCATTTAATGCTGCTCTTTCAATACCCCTTTTGTCTGTCTCTGTGTCTCTGTGCCTCTGTGGTGAAAGGCTTTTATGCCCCTGCAAAAAACCTTCGCAGCTCACCTCTGCTCCGATGTGCGCTTTCAGTCCTGCTTTCTCGGCGGCCAGGTAGAAACGCGGTGAGCCATAGAGTCCGTTGCGATCGAGCAGCGCCATCGCCGGCATGCCCCGCTCGGCGCAGACTGAGATCAAGTCCTCGGGTAGAGTGGCGCCTTCGAGAAAGCTGAAGGCGGAGCGGGCATGGAGTTCGATGTACATGAGAACAGGTCACAGGATACAGGTCACAGGTGACAGGTGATTCGGTTGGGTGTTCGGTTTTCCAGTGACCTGTGACCTGACACCTGTCACCTGCTTTTCAGTCATACGTTCCCTCCACGAACCAATGCCCACTGAGCAGGTCGCGAACCAGGCGATAGAGGGCAAGGCTGCTCTGATAATGATTTTTCGCTGGCAGCTGGTGACTGGTAACTGACGACGGTATTGCGATGTCCCACTCATCCCGTGCCCAGCCATCCTGTTCCCACCAGTCTCCCGAGGAACGCCAGGGGCCGGCGAGCCAGAGAATCTCGCCCTGGATTTCTTTTCGCTTCGGACAAATCACGTGAACCGGTTTCCCCTCCCGCAGCCGCACGGTGACCCGTAGCGGGGGGCGGAACATACGCAATGCGGTGATCGGCGCACTTGGCGCACAGCCATCTGTTTTTTCTGCATTCCCCGCAGGTTCACGGGGCACGAAATGTTGCATGCGAAACGCTTCCGGCCGATAAGAGTCGAGCAGTTCGAGCGACCCGACTTTGTCTTCGCCTACCATGCCTGCGATGCGCGCCAGGGTAAGTTCCAGCTTTTCTGGTTCGGGTGTCGGCGGCAGGAAGAGTCCACCTTGCGTGGCGCGGGGACGAGCGGGAATCGCCGTGAGATGGACCTTCAGGATCGGCGCGCCCGGAGGATGCGCTTTCAGGTCCAGTTGCAGAAGCTTGAGAAAGACTTTGGCATCGAGCATAGGCACGGGGAGTTCGAGGGTTCGGGTGAATTGTTTCGAGTTAAGAGTGACAAGCGGTGCAGGCCGGGGTGAAAAAGCAGGTCCTTCGCTCTGCTCAGGATGACAATCCATTTGAAATCCCTCGTCGAGATGCATTTGCAGGCGCAATTCCTGCGCAGCCAAAGCACGCGCGCCAAGTCGCGCACATAGCTGATCCAGCATGTGCGCGAGCAAAAATGCCAGAGGCTCCAGCAGCACCAGCGGATGCTCCAGCTCCACAGCTTCTTCAAAAATAAGCGGGGGCGGCACGGGCACCAGCGTGCGCGACACCGCCCCGCGGGCCAGTCGCTGCAATTGCGTTCCGCGTTGGCCCAGGCGCTCGGTCAAGGCAATCTCAGGAAGCGCGCACAGGGAGCGAAAATTGCGCACTCCCCACAAGTCAAAAGTTTCCAGCAAACGCGCGGTGTCTTCCGAAGCATCGGGCGCCGTGAGTTCTGGGAACAAAACATCCAGGGGAAGATTGCCCAGCCGCTCCGCTTCTTTCCCTTCGGGCACCACCGTGACACCCCCGAATCCGCGCGCCGCAAAAAGAGCTGTATCGGGATTGAACGCAGCACCGACGTTCGCCTCCAGTCCCAGATCCGAAGCGCGGCGGGCAATATCGCGCGCCATCTTGGGTAGCGCGCCAAACAGAGATTCGAGTCCAGCAAGATCGAGAATCACGGCGTCGGCCGCGGCATCTTCCACGCGCGGTGAGAACGACTGTGCACAGTCCAGCAGCGCGGCGTGCGCGGCGCTTTCCTGCAAAATGGAGCGCGGGCGCAGCGTGATTTCCGTGAAAGGCTCAAGTTGAATTTTCGTCATGCCCACCTCGGCCCCGGCCTGGCGGGATTTTTCATTGACGGCAATCACTTTCTGCAGCGGAGGCTTGCCCTCAAGCACAGCCAACGGCTGCGTGCGCAATTCCGGTTCGGCGCGCACGATGGCTTCCGCGGGAAAATCGGGCACGAAGATGCAAGCGAAAGACATGGGGGAAGACAGTTCTCAGTTGCCAGTCGTCAGCAGAAAGCCGTCAGCCATCTGCAGGGAAGCAAGGCTCTCAGCCGTGCCGTTAGGTGCCCTTAATCTTGTCATTCCGACGCGCGAGCGAAGCGAGGCAGGAGGAATCTGCTTTTTCCGTAACTCTTCAGCCGTGCTGAAAAATTCCATTTCCGCCGCGCTTTAGGCATTGCGGTCTGCTTCTATGCCGTCCACGCCGTTTTCGAACCGAAAGCTCCTACCGATTGAACCGATTTGCGTTCGCAACGCGAGCGCAGCACTTCGGCATGAACTTCGATTCCGGTAAACAGTTCTGCATGCGAAGGGGGAACTTCTTTTGAACCGAGAATTTCCTGCTGACGACTGAAAACTGACGACGGATGACTAAGTTTCAGCGACAACGACGCACACGACTCCGCGCAAGGCTGAATTCCGACTACCAGCAAGATCGTCGGTTTATTTTCAACGGCGCGACGAAACCGGAACCACGTTGTCAGCGGAATGCGGCGTGCCATCTTCACTGGCACTCCGGCCAGATCCAGGGCGACCATCCCGAAGCCGCCGCTTTGCAGCAGCAGGTCGGCTGTGCGCAGCGCCTGCTCCACTGGGTCTTCCATGCGGCGCCGCTGCCATTCCTGCAGGCTCGCCGCGGGACGGCGCTTCTGCGACATGGCGCGCGAGGGGGAACCGCAACGAACCCAGAGAAGCCGCTTTAGGTCGATTCCGGTGGCCGCGGCCGAGAGAGGATCGAAGGAGTCGCTGGCATCAATCAGCGTGCAGGTTTCCTGCCGGCGTGTGGCTGCAGCCAGGGCCGCGAGCATCACCGTGGTGTGGCCGGTAGATTCCGGTCCGCAAATTTCCGTCAGGCATCCTCTAGGCAAACCGCCGGTCAGGGCGTCGATTTGCGGGATTCCGAAGGAGGCCATTTCCGGCGCAGGCCGGACTTCCAAGCGTGAAGCCGTTGCGATCGCCGCAACTGGCGATTGCTTAGAGAAGTGCTGCAGCAGCGCCGTCGATTTTGCATCCTGGGCCCCAAAAGAAAGACCGAGGTCGTCGATCGAGAAAAGCGGGGAAGCCATAAGAACCTCGATTCCCCGGAAGAATTCCGCGGGGAAATCTGAAATGGCGAAATAAGGGAAGTTTTGAATTTTCGCTTTTTATTCGCCTATCAAAGATTTTGCTCTCAGCCTGTGGTGTTGTCAATAGGGGATTGGAGCATTCAGCACTCGGCACTCAGCATTCAGCGCGGGGGCTAGTACCTAGCATTTAGCACTTGGCATTTGGCACGAAGAGGGCTGGGCGATGACCGCAAGCTACTGAAAATCAGCAGAAATTTTAGTGGGTCTCAACGGGCTGAATGCCAAGTGCCGAATGCTGAATGCCCAATGCTCAGTGCCACAAATTTCGACCGCAAGAATCGGAATGCCCTCGCGGCGCCGACAGAATACTTTCATCAGTACGGCACCATGCGAATCTAAATCTGGGGAAGAAGCTATGACACTCGCTGTAAAGGAAACCTACTCGACCGCCAGCCTGGGCAAGCAGCTGCATGCCCTCGATCCTTTGCGCTTAAGGCACGACCTTGATGCCTACGGGAACGCGATCCTGAGCCGGCTGCTTACGCCCGATGAGTGCCGGTCCCTGGCGAAGCTCTATTCTGACGACACTCACTTTCGCAGCCGCGTGATCATGGCGCGCCACGGCTTCGGACAAGGCGAGTACAAATATTTCCGTTACCCTCTGCCGGAGATCCTCGCGGAATTGCGCGATGGTCTTTACCCGCAGCTTGCCGAGATCGCGAATCACTGGAATGAACAAATGAATCTCAGCGTGCGTTATCCCGAGCAGCATGCCGATTTTCTGCGCCGCTGTCACAAGGCCGGGCAGACCAAAGCAACCCCGCTTCTGCTGCAATATGGGGAAGGCGACTACAACTGCCTGCACCAGGACCTCTACGGTGAGCATGTGTTTCCCATCCAGGTGGCCATCCTTCTTTCTGAGCCAGGCCGCGATTTCACCGGCGGCGAGTTTGTTTTGGCGGAACAGCGCCCGCGCATGCAATCGCGCCCGGAGGTGGTTCCGCTTCGCCAGGGAGATGCGATTGCCTTTGCGGTCCACCATCGCCCGATGCGTGGCAAACGTGGAGCCTACCGCGTGAACATGCGCCACGGCGTCAGTCGAATCCGATCCGGCCAGCGCTACACGGCGGGTATCATCTTTCATGATGCCCAATAAGCAAAACTCGGCCACACTGGACTTGTTCGGACAGCCCGATCAATCTGGCAGAGAGGAGCTCGCAACTGGGGCTTTTCTGCTGCGCGGATTTGCGTTGCCGCTGGAAGCCGCGCTGCTCGCCGGATTGCGCAAGATAACCTCAGCTGCCCCCTTTCGCCACATGGTGACTCCCGGTGGATATCGCATGTCGGTGGCGATGACAAGCTGTGGCGCGCTGGGATGGGTGACGGACCGGAGCGGGTATCGCTACACGGCAACTGATCCTGAGAGCGGGCGCGCCTGGCCGTCGATGCCGGAGTCTTACCGAAAGTTGGCCGCCAGCGCCGCCCAAGAAGGCGGGTTCTCAGACTTCGCTCCCGATGCATGCCTCATCAACCGCTATGATCCCGGCACCAAATTGTCGCTGCACCAGGACAAGGACGAACGCGACTTCACTCAGCCGATCGTGTCGGTGTCGCTCGGGATTCCCGCGGTATTTCTTTTCGGAGCAATGCAGCGTTCCGACAAGACCCTCCGCGTCGCATTGACCCATGGTGATGTCGTCGTCTGGGGGGGCCCGGCGCGGCTGCGGTATCACGGAGTTCTGCCGTTGAAAGAAGCTGAACATCCGTCACTCGGATCGCAACGCATCAATCTGACATTTCGCAAAGCCGGTGACAAAGCCTGAGGAAGTTCAGAGACGCCTCAGAGGACCCGATGCTTTCGCATCGCAATCGCACCGAGACCCGTAACCAGGAGAAGCAAACTCGCAGGTTTGGGCACGGGACTTTGGAAGGCAAATCCGAAGGTGGAAGGCGAGCCGTTAAACGTCACGGTGAGCGTGCCGTTGGTCGGATGTGAGAATGTTGGCATGGTGAAGCCCGCCTGGAAAAAGCATCCCGATGAAGTCGTGCAACTCTCCGAAGCAATCGGAATCTGGAAAGTCAGTCCACCGATGTTCAGCGTGTAGCCAAGTGTGAACGATCCTACGGCGCGATGTTGGTTTCAAAGATCAGCGCGTTCGGGAAAGTGCCCTGCTGGGCCGTCCCGGCGTAGGTGGTGGTGAGAAGCGGAATTTCCCCATGAACCAATTGCACCAGGTTCGATCCTCCCATCTGCGATGCAAACGTGTTGATGGTTGCGGCCAAGGTGTATGGCGAAAGGAAAAGGGGTGTGCAGAACAAGAAACCCGCGAGTAACCAGCGTTTCATATGGCCCCCGACAAGCTGAGTGCATCATTCTATCGATCAACTCGCCATCGCAACCAAACTCGGGAAAGAGATCGCTATGCAGCGTGGCCCACGCCACTGTCGAGCAGGATACTCCTTCACTGGCCTGTACCGGTCAAGCTAACCACAATCTGCACTGAAGCCCCTTGGCTTATCACAAGTCTCCCGGCCCTTGTCCCCGTTGCGGTGGGCTTAAAAACGACCGCCACCGAGCAACTTGTGTTTGGTGCCAGAGATGTGCCACACGTGTTCGTCTGACTAAAGTCGCCGCTTATTGTGATGCCATCTATTAGGCTCGATGCAGTACCGGTGGCACTCAGGGTTACGGTCTGTGGCGGACTGGTCGTCCCCACAGTTTGATTCCCGAAACTCAACTCAAACGTTGAAGGAGTGAAGAGGGCACTGGGCGGAGCGCACGGAACGAAACCTCCCCATCCACCGCCGCAATGGACCTGTAGGGCCGCCAAGATCGTTAAACTGAACCACCACCGCACCCGCTTCGGAGGAAGGAGCTGGATAGCGCGTTTCTGCATCGTGGAGCTCTCAGCTGCTAGCGATTAGTCGTGGTACCTCATCGCTCATCGTCCTCGTGATGATGGTTCCCCCCACGACCATGCTCCCGCCTCAGTTGGGGTGCGAAGCGGAAGGTTGAGTAGGGGCAGACAGGTTCAAGTCCCCAACAAACTGCCGGTTGGAAAAATTGAACAGCCGCGGAGCAGTCCTGCTGTGCTTAAGACCAGTTTTCGACGGCCTCCAGAAAAAATACAGATTCGACCAGATGGCACATGTTGGCCATTGTCAGCCAAGGTCACGTCAGTTAGAAAAATGGCACGAGGCCCGTAAGAACCCTATGAAGCAAGAGATCCCCCTCCGTATTCTTATTGCGGATGATTCTGCTGAGTG
>Ga0310910_10002564_pt1 | contig 10291 bp, 8 predicted proteins | sample GREbulkMGHF172_FD_203448 | JGI IMG/M metagenome (GOLD analysis project Ga0310910, IMG submission 203448) | Lab enrichment of tropical soil microbial communities from Luquillo Experimental Forest, Puerto Rico - GRE.bulkMG.HF172 | ecosystem: Environmental > Terrestrial > Soil > Tropical forest >... | reverse complement strand
GGGATGAAGGTCCTCCTTGGGGAACTCCGCAAGGAGATCGTTGCCGGCCTCCAGTACACCCACAGCCGGGCCAACGCCAATACCAGCCGGGCGTTGGAGACCGCCACGTTTCTTTATGCGCTCATCGAGGTTCTGACGGAAAAGGGCATCCTAACAATCGAAGAGCTCGACGCGCGGAAAGATAACATCGCCGATCGGGTGGAAAAACGCTTCTTGAGCAAGGGTATGGGCGTCGTTCTGCAAGAGCCCGATCAGGACAAGTACGCGTTCCAGGCGGAGGCGCACGTCGATTGTGAGAACCGCGTACACCTGTGCAAAGCAGCGTGCTGCCGGATGATTTTCCCGCTCTCCCGGCAGGACATCGCCGAACGGATCATCATGTGGGACCTCGAATCTCCCTATCTGATCGCTCAGACTGAAGACGGCTATTGCAGGCATCTCGATCGAACAGGTTGCAGATGCAAGGTGCGCGAGCATCGCCCCATCCCGTGCCGGGCTTATGACTGCAGAAACGACCCGCGGATCTGGTCGGATTTCGCAAATTATGTGATCAACCCCGACCTGGACAAGCTGTTCAACAAGCGAGAGAACCGTGGTCCTGAGCTCATTGAGGCGTGACCCGATCTGTAATACGGATTTTCTCTAAACCCCAGATGCGGTCGAAAGCAACCGCTGATAAACCACCATCTCAGTGAGATCACCAGCCAAGGAGCTGCCGACGGCGGCGCGGTGATCCTCGATAGGGGGCTGACAACATCACATTATGGGCACTGCGTCCCCATAGCGCGGAATTATCACCGATCCGGTCGAAACGCCTCCATCCAAGGATCACCCGCTGCAACCTCGATTTGTGTCGATAGTTAAAGGCCGCTGCGTCTGCAGCAGATCTGCAGCGGGATTTCTCGTAATGATTGAAACCCAGGGCCTCGACTGGCGGGCCGGATCGGAGCATCGTCAAACACCAAACTGGCGGTCGGGACGGCTTGCCCGGCTTTATCGAGCTCGGAAACTGACCCAACTTGGACCAGTTGTTCATCGGCTTGATTGCAGCGCTCATCCTCATCCGCTCGCCCTCAGCCTGCAGCCGATCGCCAACGATGATGTCGTCCGGACCGACAGCACGACCAGGCAAGCCGTCTCTCGCCGCCGGCGGTTTGGCGCCCAGCAAAAACAGTGGTGCGCCGCTGTTCTTCCGCTTTGCTCCCCATCGTTTTGTCGCGAATTGCAGAAGCGCAAGCCGTCAGGGGCGCGACTTGGGACTACCGCCGGAAATCGCTCAGCGCGTTACGTAAGGCCATGCGGATCGTTACGACGATTTGATAGGTGAAGTAATTTGTCACTACGTTAAATACCATTTTGTCACAGATAGATCTCTACGAGGCGGCTTGGAACCGTTCCGCACTGACGCCAGCCGGATCCGCTCCCTCTGCGCCGCTATCGCTCCGCGATTTGGGATCGAAGACACACTTCATTCCGGTAAGCAGCGACAAGTCGTATAAGACGTCTGACGAAAGGGGCGGACCCGAGACGATGGTGATGCGTGGTCGTGCCGATGCGCGCATCCGCGCTTACCCGCCGTCGCAAAACTGCCCTTTGATGGTTTGCGGAACGATATCATCGAGCTTCGCCCGCTATTCTCTACAACTTTGCATTGAGGCACGGTTTTCCGACCTCCTGCAATTGCAGGATGGGATCAGACAAGCTCTCTGTATGGTTGTAGATGCGGGTGTTCGCGGACGGCGGTCGGGACCTTTCAGCGAGCTGTCGTCGGATCGCCGTTCCCGCCAATGTGTCGGTAAAAAATGGACATCCATTTCGGTTTGTCTCGTTATCTTAAATCGCAACACACATATCACATAATTCCCAAATTTTCAAGGTTGGCCCGTTGATTCAGCGCAAGTCGGGCGCCAACGGCAACGCCCGCCGACGTTTCGTCTTGATCCGAAGCCCGATTGATAGAGAACCTAGGCCTTAGCGTGGGAGGTGACCACCAAAACCGCCGTTTAACTTTGTGCCATTGCCCGGGTTGGGTGCGTTGCGATCGAGCGCGGTCACTCGTGCTTATCGTGCTCCCTCTTCTCCTTCTCGCTCTCCTCCACGTCCTGCAGGTGCTTGCCCTTCGCCGACGCCACGATGATGTCGGCGGCGTTCTGGAAGCACCATGTGATCTTCTCGAGCACCTTGGCGGCCGCCTCCGCGACCGCGGGGCCGGTGCGGCGGCCGCGCAGGCTCTGCAGCGGCGCGAACGCCTCGGCGAGGATCGTGTAGTTGCCAGGGAAGCGCGCCACGTTCTCGTTGCCCCAGCCGTGGCCCTTGCCCTCGGGCTTGCAGTCGTCGAGGAATGAGTCGATCAAGCCGCCGAGGCGGATCGCCTGCTCCTCCTCGACCGCCTTCAGGGCGGCGGACTTCATCGGATCCTTCTCCTCGTGAAGCAGCATGCCAGCGCGAGCGAGCGACTCGGTGCCGAGCGCGATCGACGCGCCCTTGTTCTGCATGTGGTCGAAGGTCACTCGCATGAAGCCGGTGGTGAGGCCGAGTGCGCCCTGCCAGTACAAGTGCGCAGCAGCCTTCGCGATGAGATAGCCGCCGAAGACGGCGATCGAACCGGCGGCGCCACCGGCGAACCACCCGACGCCAGATGCGATGCCGAAGGCGGCGCGCTCCTTCGCCTCGCCGGTCGCCTTGGAGTCGAGCAGGACAAAGATGCCGTGGACGATCTCAACCACCGCGACCACGTTGCCCAATGTGTGCCCGACGGAGCTGGCCACTTCCGCCGCGCTGGCGCTGAGAGCGGCATCGCCGGCGAGCTTCGCGATCCCCGAGGCCAGGGTCGCGGTCAGGGCGATCGACGAGCCGCCGACCTCGACTATTGCGAGGAGGAGCTCCGAATAGGTAGAGACGGTGGGGAAGAACCCGCGGATGTGGGACAACTCATGCGCGAGCTCCTCGTCGGTGAGCTTGAGCCAACCGTCGGCTAAGAACAGCAGGTTCTGCATCACCGCGAGCTTGCCGAGGGCGCCATCGTGCCCGCCGTGTTCGCCCAGCATGTGGTCGAGCTGGTGGCCGTATCGCACCAACTGCTCGTTCGCGATCTTCATCGTCTCGATGAAGCGCGGCAGCTGCGAGCGCAGCAGCTCGCCCTGCTCGCGCGGGTGTTTGTCGTCGGGGATCTCGATGACCTTGCCGTCGACGGTAAGCGAGTTTTCGATGCGGCCGCGCGCCTCGCCCTTGAACAGCTTCGAGCGCGATTCCGCGAGCCACGTATGCACTGCGGGAGACGCGTGGTCGATGACATCGCGCAGTCCGAGCACCGCCTCGTCGAACTCCGTGCGGTCCTTGCCGGTCCATATCGAATGGTTCAGCTTGCGCAGAGCCGGCCGGTACTTCTCCGGCACGTTCGGTTCGTTGATCAATCGGCCGCCATACCCGCTCATCATGTCATCGAGCACCCAGAGAACATTCTCAATCTCGTACGCCGCCTGCTTCGGATCGACTTTCCCCTCCCCCGCTTTGCGCTGGACACACGCGCTGCTGCTCAGTGTGTCCATCCGCGCATGGTCGGCGCCGCGCTGCTCATCGTTTCCGCGTGCGACATGGCGCTGCGTGAGTGGCGACTTCCCAACTGCCGCTCCGGATAGGAAATTCAAAGGAGCCTTTTCCCACCCCGACGGAGCCCCGTCAGGGTGGCTCACGGCCAGCTTGGCTTGCATCAGACGTCCGACGGCGCGGTTGCCGACGGTGCGCTGCAGTTGGAGAATGGGATGGAGCCCCCCTTGAGACGATCGGGCAGGGGTCGGGCGAGACACACGGCGCGTGATCTGCTGCTTCATCTTCTCTAGCGATTTTGCCAGACGTTGCTGAGCCATACACGTCAGCTCCTGTATCTACGATATGTCTAAGTCATTGACCGCCAGACACACCGTTTCTCCCCCGGAGAAATCGATCGAAGCTCACCCGCTTACTCAGGCGAGCTGTCACGTGATGTCTCCTATTCTGAGGACGCTCGCGTTGAGCTTAGCTCATTCTATCTCGGAAAATCGCCAGAAGCGCTGTGAGCTCAGGGGATCTGTTCTGTGAACTGCCCCGGAATGGTAACCTGAATAACCCCGCCCCATATGCACATCAACTGGCATGTGTTGTCCAGTGCGGGTTTGCCGCCAAGCAACACGGTGGGTGCGCCCGGCACCCACGGTGCCACCGTTACCGGGATGCACGGCATCGGCGTCAGCACGCCCAACGCAGCTGCGGTCGCTGCAGCAACTGCTGGATTCGTCGGGGTGATGCACATTCCGAAGGGCTGGACGTTGACCAGAGGCTGGTAATCCATAATGGTCGCCGCCGGCTGACTGCTCGTCATCACGCGCTCGACGGGAAGCACCGTCAGCGTGCTCGGCGCCACGCCGAAGCTGCACATCAGGACGGCGCCGTTACAGACGTGTTGTGGCATTGGGCCGCCTCCCTTCTGTGATTTGTGACATCCGCCGGAACTTGGGAGCTTTCCGTCACACCGTCACATTGGCTGATCATGTTGCCATCCCCGGGCGTTTCGCCGACTTGGCCCGTTTTGACAATTGACCATTCTCTCCGCGTTATTACTCTCCCTTACGCCATGCGCGACGGACCGCGGCCGGCGAAAAACAGGCGCCCTATCGGCAGCTCCATCATGTCACGATCGTCCCGAGAGGGATTGGACTCCCATCGCGGGAGCATTGGCTTGCTAAGGTAGAGAAGGCTTACCCGCTCATCGCCCAGCGCGTTGACATCGCCGGCGGCGATGCGCTTGGCCTGGGCCAGGACCCAGTCGCGATTACCCTCCTGTTCCTCCCATTGTTTGATCTCGTAATGCGCGCGCGCATCGAGCAGCGCCGCAATCGGATCCAGCGACTGGCAGGCGTCCGCGAAGGTGCTAACGTAGTCCATCTCCTTGTCCTGGTTCCGGATGAACTGCCTGAACGACGAATAAAGCTGGAGGCAGATCAATCCTTCGACCTCGTCAAGCACCGCCCACGTGCCCCCAAACACGCCCCATTGTCCACCCAGGACCTCCCGCGCAGGATCGAAAAACCCCAGCGCAAGCCGATGCTCCAGCGGGGAAACGTTGGGCACTCCGACGCGCGGAAGGAGCGCATCAAGGTTATCATCGGTTGTATCATTGTCGAGATAGAAGGCAGAGACGATCGTGTGGAACTGCATCGATGACACCTCTCTGCGAGTGGCTCAGGGTACTTCCTGCCCGATGATCATCGCTGTCTGCCCGTTGACATTGACCGCTCGCAGGTCCCTTGCCACGTCCGCCTTCACCCCGTTCTGAAACTCCATGATAACCGGCCGCGGCTTCCCGTTCACTGGGAATTGTTGGGCGACCTGGAGCGTGCCCTCCAATTGGTCCTTCACCTTGGCGAACTGCTGGTCGGCCTTGGTGAAGGGATCCATCCGCTTGACCTGCTTGAGCGTGCCGTCGGGGTGGATCTGATCAATCTCGCGACCTCCGAGATTCTGGCCGAATTGGGTGCCGGAGGGCGCAGTCTTGGCGGCTTCCAACTCGCCCTTTGCCCCTTTGATGCTCCCCTGGACCCGTTCGACCAGGTAGTCATTCGCTTCGTCCACGCCGTTTTCCATACGCTTCAGGGGACCATCACCGACATTGCGGAGCGACTTTGCCGACTCGGCGATTCGATTTTCTCCAGCGTCTCCACGGTCTGGTCGATCCTCTCCTTCTTGCCCTTCGCGTCCTCGAGTTCTGCCTGCTTCCGCCGCCTCCGCAGCATGCCCTCCGCGGCCCGGAACCCGCTGATCGCGGCTTCTAGCTGCTTGAACCCGGCACCCATGTTGGCGACGGCGATCTTTTCGTCGGTTGCCTGCTCGTGCCAGACGTCGAAGTGACCGATTCGGTCGTCGTCACCGCGGTTGGGGTCGAGATGAAACTTCGCCGCGAGCTTGGGATCGTGCAGGAACGCGGCAGGGTCGGTTTTGGCGCCACCAGTGTCCAGGTCCTTCAGCCGGCCCATGGCCCTGAGGGTGGCGCGCAACCAAGGGGTGTAAGCGTTGTAGTCGGTTTCCAACTGCATCAGCGTGAGCCCACCCGCCGCGCGTGCCTTCGGGCCGACATGAATGGTCGGGACCGCCATTTCGGCGCCTTGATGCTCGTATCCGCCGACGTAATTGGCGTTGGTGATCTTAACGTTATGGTGCTCCCTGTCTCGATCGCCGCGGGCGATCGCATGCTGCTTCAACTTCGCTGCATCGCTGATAGACGGGTCGTGATTGACCTCGAGATCCTCAAGCTGTGCCGTCTCGATACCCGAGGGGATCGCCCGGCGCTGCACCACCGGGGCCAGGCTCCCACGACCGACACCACTACCGAACAACTCCCGTTGCATGGCGCGCGTCATGCCGCGCGCTGACAGGAGCAGCGCTGTACGTTCTCGATTGTCACCCGATCGAAGCGGCAGGCCGCCGGTTCGGGGCGATGCATTGCCAGCCGGTCCGGCTTCTGTCCATGCAGCGGTCGTGTGCAAGAGCCTCGACACTGCTTGATTCCCGATCGTGCGCTGCAGGCGCAGGTAAAGATCGGCGCGCTGATGAAGGCGTTGTCCCGTCGTCTTGGACGGTTGACGCCCGCAACACATCGGCTTTCGATGTTGCGTCCGGCGTTGCGAGAAGACGCGTGTCATCTACCTGTTTGGCTGCAGAGGGGTCGGTCCGTGGAACTTGTTCTCTGCGAGCAGAGTATGGTAACCCTAGCCTTGCTAGCCCCAGGCGTGAAACATATCCGGTCGGTCACTCCGGCGCCTGCTGATCCTCCTGCCGCGACACCGCTGCCGTGTTCAGCTTCGCCTGAAGCATCTTCTTCTTTTCTTCCTCTTCCTGCGTCATCGGCGCCTCAGGCTGGCGTTGGACAAAATCTGTCGCGTGCTTCGCCGCAACCGGCTGCTGCTCTTCCTCTTCTTGAGGCGGAGTCATCTGGCGATCGACAGATGGCGCATGTTCCTGCTGCATTACGACTCGCGCCATCTGGTCGGCCTCAACCTCGTGCGCGTCGCCCGGCTCGCTGACGGTCATTTTGCGGCTGATGCCGTCGCCGTTCTGCTGCACGACGTGCGTCAGCTCATGGGCCAAGAGTTCGCGCCCCGACGACGAGCCCGGGTTGTATTCACCCTGGCGGAAGAACACATCGCGGCCGGTCGTGAAGGCGCGGGCGCTGAGCGACTGGCTCAACCCGTCGGCGCGGCGATCGGTGTGGATGCGCACGCCGGAGAAATCGGCGCCAAAGGCCGTCTCCATCCGGGTGCGTGTGCCGTGGTCCATGCCGTGGCCGCCGCCGCGCGCCTGATCGATCGACCGCTCGGCGCCGTCCATGACGCCGACGTCGCCCTCGACCGCTCCGGCCTGGCGAAGCACCTGGCCCACATACCGATTGCCATACTGGCGCTGCAGCCGAAGCAGCGAGCGGTGTACTGCCGTTCGCTGGCCGCTCGCCAACCGCCTGACGGTAGCGGCATGGGCCGCGGCACAGGGGGCATCGCCGAGCCGGCATGAGATGCCGTCGGTGGCGCCGTCGCCGGCGGCTCGCGACGCCACGCCGGCAGTGTTACCCGCCCGTCTATGGGCGGAGATGAGGTGTAGAGCTTGCCGGTCGGCTATGTCACGCTCGGACATGCTGCCTCCTGGTGGCCACCACCGCGCCACGTTAGCACATTCGCACGCCAGGTATGAGGGGTTTCATCCTCTTCGCCGCCGCACGAAGCGGTCTTCGGCGGCAAATTCGTCCTCCTCGACGAGGAGTTTGCCGGTCTTCTGGTATTCTCGTAACGTGGCCTGGATCACGTGGCTCATGCGCACAACCTCGCCCTCATCGGCTGCAAGAAAGGCCGCCGCGACCGCTATATTCTTGATGTTGCCACCGGCGACTTCATAACGAGATGCCAGCAGATCGAGGTCGATCGTGGCGTCGAGCGGCGTGTCCTGCGGCCAGATACCCTTCCAGATGCGGTGACGGTCTTCCTCGTCAGGGAAAGGAAAATCGACCGTGAAATGCAGACGACGCACGAATGCGTCATCCATATTCTTGCGCAGGTTCGTCGCAAGGATCGCAACCCCCTCGTACTCTTCCATGCGTTGCAGCAGATAGCCGACCTCCACATTGGCGTAGCGGTCGTGCGAGTCACGCACTTCGCTGCGCTTGCCGAAGAGGGCGTCGGCCTCGTCAAAGAACAGGATCGCATTGGAAGTTTCCGCCTCCTCGAAGACCCTCGACAGATTCTTTTCCGTTTCGCCGATGTATTTGCTGATGACTGTTGAAAGGTCGATCTTGTAGAGGTCGAGCCCGAGTTCAGCCGCGATGATCCCAGCGGCCATCGTCTTGCCGGTGCCTGAGGGTCCTGCGAACAGAACCGCGAGTCCCTTGCCGAGCGCGAGCTTGCGGCCGAAACCCCAGTCGCCATAGACACGGTCGCGGTACTTCACATGGTTGCAGATCTCACGCAATAGCGCCATGCAATCGTCAGGCAGAACAATGTCGTCCCATCCATGAACAGGCGCGATCTTGCGCGCCAAGACAGCCAGCCGCTGGTTCGAATGGAGCCGGCTAGCATCCTGCAATTCTCGCGTGGTGATAACGCTCTTGGCCCCGCACCGCACGCTCGCCAGCCGCCGTGCGGTCGCCGCGGCCTGGCTGATCTTGCCCAGGCTCAGCTTGAAACGTGAGGCCAGGCTCGACAGGTCGACATGCTCGTCGAGCGGCGCATCGGTGAGTTCGCCGGACCAATGTTTCGCCCGTTGTGCGTGCGTAGGCTCGGGCACCGGCATCACGAGCACGCCGCGACGCGAGAACAACGCCGCTACGTCGTTAGCGTCTGACATCGCGACAAAGCAGGGTGTGCTCCCGGCATCGACCGCACGCAGCAGCGAAGTGAGCTGGCCCCGTTGCGCCTCTCCATTTAGCGCATCAATCCCGCGCCAGTGCACCGCCGCGCAGCGCAACGCGGCCTCGCGCTCGACAAGGCTCGCGACGCCGGCCCAGCGCGTCGAGGGCGAACCCGGTGCGGGCTCAGCCTCGGACGAGATGGTCGAAGCATCTACAATCAGCAGTTCGCACTGCCGTTCGCGGCACAACGCTCCAGCGATGCTGCTCTTGCCGGCGCCCGCACGGCCCTCCAATACCATTACTGGTGATGGTAAATTGTCGAGCGCCTGGACCGAAGCGTATGATTGCGCCGGCCATGCATTGCGAAATGCAGTTCGCGCATCGTCTTCGAGCAATAGATCGTCGAGGCTGAACCTTGGCGTAACAGCCCTGACCGCGTCGCGCAGCCGCGTATCGACTTCGTCGATACCAAACAGAAACCCGACGATACGGTCGTCTGGTTTCAAGATTCGGGCGAGCAGCGGAGACTGCGGTTGTTGCGGATCTTCGAGAAGATGCACAAGCTGATGCGTGATAAGCGGCGCCGAAGCCAAGAAGTGGCGACGTACTTCTAACAGGTCGCCATTCGTCGAACTCACCAAGTGGATGGCGAGATCGACGCTCGGTCGCTTCTTCGTCACGTCGTCCTGCAGATATGCATAGAGCTTTTCGTATCGGAGGTCGATTTCGACCGCGAGGCAGACGAGGAGCACATCAACGTCGTAAGCATCGAGCCGGAACGTGCGTGCGAGCCTGTCGAGTCGGAGATCAATCCCGCGCTCCGCACTCGCCGCCCGGCGGCACGCGATCGTTTGCGCGAGCTCGTGCAACGCAGAGTCGACATTGGTAAGCTGTCCGCGACCAGGGCCGTGTAACCATTGGGGTTCACCGAGCGGCCGCACAAGCAGCGCGTCTACCTCCTGCTCCGAAATGTAGAGCCCCTGGAAATGCTCGTCCTCGGAGTGAGCGCGCCGCAGATGCGCCACCCGCGAGCGGATCAAGAGGTCGATGCGCTCGAGTTCGGCGAGAAGATGATCCGACGAATGAGCATACGGCTCCATGAGTAACTCCGACGAGCGCGGCAGCGGGAGGGGTCAGTACGACACTTCAATCGCGACCAGCGAGACAATGGCATAGCCGTCGGAGCGTATGTCCACCGATAGAGTGCGATGACGATCTCCAACGCTTCGATGCGCTTCCTGGATCTCCTCAGTCCGGTAGTAAGCACCGGGATCTATGACAAATTCAGCCACTTGATCTCGCAAGTGCTTCATAGCCTGGTGGTCGAAACCGCCTTTGACGAGTCTTATTGTGATACCTTTTTCGTTTTCCGGGCCGGCCACGCAGAGCCGACGTATGTGCCGAACCCCCGGCGGTAGCGGGATA
>Ga0310910_10002563_pt1 | contig 10291 bp, 15 predicted proteins | sample GREbulkMGHF172_FD_203448 | JGI IMG/M metagenome (GOLD analysis project Ga0310910, IMG submission 203448) | Lab enrichment of tropical soil microbial communities from Luquillo Experimental Forest, Puerto Rico - GRE.bulkMG.HF172 | ecosystem: Environmental > Terrestrial > Soil > Tropical forest >... | reverse complement strand
CGGACACATGCGTCGAAGCATGTCCGCTCCAGAAGTGCTGTAAAAAGTCTGGGCACTCTGATGTTTTGATGTGCGTAATCCTGAAGCGGCGGAAGATATTGAAGCCTCTCTTTTCGAGTTCGGGATTGTCGAGGATGCGGTGGAGGCTCATCTTTAGGGACGGTTCGCTGAAGGACCTGTAGGCCGTTAGGCGATCGTAAATCCGGGCTACTGTTCTGCCGCCCGAATCCACATCCCTACCAATGCACTCCCCATCCAGATTGACTTCAGTGCCGCTTCTTGTCTTTGTGTAAGGCTGCAGGATGCCGCGCTTCGCTTTCTGGCGAATGTAAAGTGTGCGGCAGTCTTCGCTGATATGCTTCTCGATCTCGAGGCAAAGCGCTTCGCCGGCTCGCATGGGGCCGCATCCTGCAAGAAGCGCATAGAGCACGGCATACTGCTCATTGGCTTCCTTGAGAATCGCTTCCATTCCTTCCCGGTCTGTGCTGGCTGGCGCTGGTGCTTCACCACGGGCGCGTCAATGAATTCCTCGCTCCACTTACGAGGAAACATCGCTTCCCCGTTTTCATCAAGGGCTGAAGCGACCACCGCCTTTACGGTGTTGGCGTAGTCGCGGATGGTCGCTGGCGCGAGACTAGAAATGTATTCCACAAAGTCTTTCATAGCGCGGTTGTTGATGTCGGCAAGCAAGCGCCCTTCAAAGAATGGATAAATCCACTTGTCGAGAGCATATCGACGGTTGTCGATCGTTGTCTGTTCAGGCGGATTACGCTTGCGATTGGCGAGCGATTTGAGCCAGATTTCGCCCTGTTGTTTGAGGGTAACATTCGAGGTCGCTTCGATGAAGTGCTGGGTTGAGTTGATGCCCAGCTTCTCGAGCATCTCGGCTGAGGTGCGTTCGGCAATCGTCCGAGTACGGCAGATGCCGAGTGCAAAAGTGTGATGCCTGAGGTCTGGCCGCCCAGGAATATCCTGCCGAAACTGCACATAAGCCGGTTCCCCCGGCAGCCATTTGTCAGATTGCTTTCTTCCCTTTTGATAGACGTACCCTTGTTGGTAATTTCTGCGCGTCAAATATTTTCCTCTCCGACGCGGCACAACAATCACGGGGAGTGTAGCAGAATCAGGCAACGTCCATCTCGCTTTGTTTGACGGGACCGATGTCCCCTCTAATGCGTCAGCACGTTGCCTCACTCGCGGACGGACCGGAATGACTTGAGGCTTCCGGCTCGTCGGTCAGACGCTGGGTTCTCACGCATGCTGAATTGGAGACGGCGGTGCATGTGTCCCTTACTTTGTTCCCGTTGGAGCGAGTCCTCCCTTGGAGTTGAGCTCAAGAATGGTTTCGTTGCGAAGCGCGCTGTTAGTTGGGTGTTGGCCAAGCCAGGACTTGAACTCATCGTCTTTGCGAAAAAATATCTTCAGGGCTTCGCTGACGAGGTAGGCTTCGGAGGCATCGATGAACTCGGCATATTTTGCGAGCTTCGATCTGATGTCCTCCTCAATGCGGATTTGCAGCGTTTCATTCTTCGGTGGTCTCGGTGGTGATTTGAGAATTGGCATTCGGTTCCTCCTCAGGTCTATGCACGGCTTAATAAAGCGACCATGCAAACTTTGTGATTCGAGTGCGCAGCCCCGCACAAGCGTGTGAATGGATGAGGCGGGAGCGACCCCCGCCCGTGACGCACGGTGCGGCGAGAGGCCGGGTCGCGCCCGCCTCATCTCCGTTTCGGGTACGTACGAATTGGCACTGCTGAACCCGGCGATCCAATTGAATTGCGGCAAGTTGTAACGAAGGCTGAGGGGAAGCAACTGGTGACAGGCTGTCAGTGAAGTATTGCAGTGAAGACCCTTCGCTCGCGCTGCTGCGACTCGCAATTGAGGGGAAACGAGCCGCGTCGTGATGTCGGCGGGATGAAGTGACTTGCGGGATTGGCCGGCGGGTACATACGGCGGCCAGCCAAGAGGGCTTTCTTCATCTGTTAGTTTCAATCTGGGAGGCACGGGGCTCCTCTCTTTATCTATTCAGCGTTTCGCGGAAAACTGGGGGTGCTGATCCGCCGCACTGAATCGTGCTCTACTAGACTAAGGGGCCCTCGAAGAGGCAAAACCTCAACCACGCTGCCAAAGAATTTTCCTTTGGCGTTCTCAGCTTCGCCTGGCGCGGGCAAAGCGTGGTCAGGGGCGGTTCCAGCCCACTTCGGTGTTTTGCCTACGCCCAAATCTACTTCTGGTCATTTTTTCGCAGCATAAATCCTAAGCTGCACTGGAAGAGTCGCGCTCTTGACCCGTGTAGCTCCAAATAGTCTTCCGAAGCAGCCTCCATCTATCAAGGGGACATCGAGGAGAGAAAAAGTGAGAAAAAATCTGACTAGCTCATGTTTCTTCGCCTGGGTGTGGCGTTGTCGAAACTCCGCTGCACCGTGGAAAAAACATCCGGCACCGTCACCAGCGCGGGAGGGCGGGAGCGACCCCAAAGACTTTTTGGGCGGCTGAAGGCCAAAAAAGTGGGGTCGCTCCCGCCCGATTTGGTGTTTTTACCACGGCGCCTCTTCCTTCCCGCGTTCCGTATCTCCGGCTCCGAAAAGAAATTGCTTGCGCCACAGACTGAAGAAGGTGCAGAAGAAGAAGCTGAAGGGTGTAGTTTCTGCCTTCTTCAGGTGTCTTCCTCCGATTTGCTTGCAGGAACCGCGCTGAGGCTCTCGGCCTAGGGCCCAAAGTCTGTCATAGCTGCAATTGTGAAGAGCTGCGCACGCCAGACGCGCCGATACGCAGCGAAATGGTGCGCGAGAGCCGAGGCTTCTTAGACCCCTGTGTGGTCAGACTCGTCCCATCCTGTGCAGCTATCGGCGGTACGCGGCTCGCGTTTCGGCTGCGATTGCGCCAATGTGCTCGGGGTTAGCGAAGCCCGACACCTCCTGGCTTGGCTGACGGCCGTTGACCAGCTCACGCCGGTAGCTGAAACAACCCAGGCACAGGGGCCGTAGGTACATCACCGCCTGGAGCCGCTCGAGTTCCTCGTCGGTCAACTCGACGTGCCGACGGTACGCGCCCACGGCCAGATTGATCCACTCGTCGTTGCGCCAGGTCCCTCACATAAGCCACGCGAAGTTGATCGCCACTGGCCCGTGCCCGCCTACGATCACGTGATCCGGGGCGTGCAGGAGGTTGCCGTGGAGCAGCGCCTCTGGCAGCCCTGGCCGCCGTCAGCCGAGCGTACTTGGTCGCGGAGCTGCTCGAACCGCTCGCGCTCTGCCGCAGCGACCTTCCCGTCGATTGCATCGAGGAATGCAAGCGCTGCCAGCAGGTCCTGACGCGGGCTGCCCTCGCTCCTCGGATCATCCCCGCTCGCCCCACCGGGGTGGCTGACGGACCCGTCCGAAGGCAGGGTATGCAGCCGTCCGAGCAGGTCACCCATGATGGCGAACTTCGCGCTGCCCTTGAGTCCGCCGGCCACGGGGAGCGGCCAGCGAAGACGGTCTATCACAGAGTTTAGACCGAGGCGGCTCTAGCCTTGTAGCGTGGGGAAATCTTTCCACGTTTGCTGCAACTCTGAACAAGGGTGCGCACGTGGCCGTGGAAGGCGAACTCCGCTACCGCGAATTCGTGCCGAAGAAACAGAAGAAGTCGAAGAACGGCGATCAGAAAATTCGCGTCGCCGAAATTCATCTCTCGAAAATCGCCAAGCTCGACCGCGCCGAGAAGCGCGATTCCGACGCGCCGGTGCCCGAGCTTGGGCCGGAAACCGAGGGCCCTTCTGAGGGGTCCTCCTCATTGCTATGGACATGACAGACGAGCATTAGTCAGAAGAATTCTTAGCCCCTTCATCGAGCAGGGTACGGATGTGTTTCTCGGTATCTGCCCAAATGGAGGCCAGTTCCTCGTAGCTAAACCCATGGCTTCGCAGTATGAGGAACTCTGCGTGTCGAGGCTCGAGTCGGCTCAAAATCAGGCGAACCCTTTCTTGCACCTCGGCTCCGCGGTGGATTTGCCCCGGCCTGGGTGGTCCAGACCTTGCCCGGATTAAACCAAAGAGGCTCTCATAGTGGGCTCTACGAGTTCGGCCGCGAAGTTCGTCAAGAGCAGTGCGAACGGCTACGCGGTACAGCCACGCATCAACCTTGTCAGCCTGAGCGTTGCGAGTGCGCCACAGTTTTAGGAAGACCTCGACAGCTAGTTCTTGCGCACGTGTGGTCGCGAACCACACGCGCAATAATACGGGCAACTCGCCCGTAGTGCGTTCGAAACGCGGTTTCGATATTGAACGGCACGGCATTGACGTTCATCTTGGCCAGGCATCGGTTCTTGTGCTCACGGTATAAATAACGCCGCCCGCTGGAAATTTGTGACAACAGATCGTACATCCGAAAGTACAAACTCGTACGCCGGCGCGTCGAAGGGCGTTATTTGCGAGCTTATTTGGATTGCGAGGCGTGGGAGATGGTGGAGATTATGAGGCGGTTGCCGCGGATGCGATAAAGAATGGAATACGGGGTGCCGCCAATGATGAGCTCCCGAATGCCGGGCTCCGGTCCGACTCGGCCGAGATAGGGATGAATTCGCAGTGCTTCGATGACCGAAACGATGCGAGTGGCCGTGCGCTCGGCGGCTTCCGGCTTGTCCAAGGCTATGAAGGCCCGAATTTCCTGAAGGCGAGCGAGGGCCCACGGCGACCAGACGATCTCGAGCGGGCCACGTTTTTTAGACATGTTTTCGGCTGGGGGCGATCTCAGCCTCGCGAACGTGGCCGCGGCGGCTCGTCGGCGTGCACTTTACCGCAGACACATTTCGGCGGCGGCAACTCACGATCCGTGCCCCAGGAAAGCAGCCAGGCTTTCATGTCTTCGTGCCGGATGTAGTGGCCGGACTTCACCTGGCGGTCGCCTTGGCGTATTTCCGCGAGCATGCGCTCTTGGTCTGCGACGTAGGATTCGACGGCATCGGAAATCAGGAAATTGGAGCTCCGGCCCGAGGCTTCGGCCAGTTTTGCGAGCCGGCGCTTGGTGGCGGGCTTGAGGCGTATGCTAAGAGTCGCGCTTCGTGTGTTCGCCATGAACACAGGATAACACGCGAAGAGCGAAGTTACGGAATGGACATGTGTTCTGGCCGTGTGGGGGCGGCCTTCTGAGACCGTCCGCTCGCCTAGGGCTTTGAACATCCTAATTCCCTTCTCCTGCCCGTCGCGCGGCCACATATACCCGAGAAAGCAAACGCCCTGGGCCGAGTGTGCATAGCGCGATGGAAACGCCGGTCTCCCTTCCCTGGAAGGTGGAGGTATCGGATGCGCCAACATTGCGCGGTTTCTTGCTGATTGAATCGAGCAGGCGGACTTCCTTGTCCGTCAGGCTCGACAGTGACCACCAGTGAAGGACTCCACCTGAAAGGGCCACATTCTGCGTAGGACGGCCGTAAGCGCGGTCCCATAGGTCCTCCAAAGTACGCTGTTTATAATAAGTGCCAAACAGCCTTTCTTGAGGGTTTCCTCGCTAACTTTCTCAACGTCCACGGTTGCCAGGACCTCCATCGCAGTCGCCGGCTTAAGGCGCCGATACGGGCAGCTGCAATCATTTCAAGACGTGATTGCAACTATTACATCAGACGTTGTAGTGCCTCCAGGCGCGCCGTTTCGAAATACTGGGTCGCGGTTTCCGCTTGCGATAGTATTACATCCGTAAACTTCTTTTGTCGTTGTGCGGAAAACACGACAGAGTTGAACAACTCGTCTCCCATTTTGAAATTGTCGTTCCCCGCGGCACCCGCAAGCGTCGCGATACGACGGGCATTGTACATTTGCAAAATTTGCGGAGGGTAGCCGGCACCTGTATCGATCGGCGGGAATACATATCCAATCGGTGCGTAGCCACCTTTAAGAAACTGGCAGGTTGCGGCAGCCGTCTGGCCCCCTGCAGGAACCTCCAGAACGATCGTATCTGCCGGACGCGTCACCTGCGAGTACGGCTCAGCAGTCACCACGATCGCGAAGCTGCGCACAGCAGACTTCGTATTCAACTCGAACCGGTTCCCTTTGGCTTCCATCGTTCCCAATTTGAACGCCTTTCCTGCTGGCGTAATGGCCCACACCACGTAGGTTTCAAACTGGGTTCCGAAGCTGCCCGGTGCGCCCAATCCGTTGGCTTGCGTTTCGACCGTGACCTCCACATCTCCCATTTTCAGTTTAGCCTGCCCGCTTGCGTTGGGCGCTAACTGCGTCCCCTTGAGCGTCGTTGTTAAAGACCCACGAGCCGGCGGATTGATGACGCTCACAGTCTTCGTCACAAGTTGCGGCTGAAATTTGAGGCTCTGCTCCACGGTCGCGCTCCCAGGCTGTTGCGCCTGCAGAACACAAACGCCTGCCCAAAACAAACTCAGCAGGAAACCGCCTGCAATCATGTGTCGGACTGAGTTCTTCATTTCAGCTCACCATATCGCGGCGTGCGCGCCCAGAATTGGGGTTTTCATAGCCACGAACAAGCTCAAAGACCCCCTTCGGTGCCGACCGGAATTCATCTATTAGCAATATTACACAGTCTCATCGTATCTTGCTGGTTTGACGTCGCATGGACTTTTCGCGCAACCACAACGTCCTGGTTTTCAGTTAAGGAACCTCCACGGCCCAGGCCACAATTCGCCAGCCTGTTTTCTCCCTGGTCCACAACAGCATTAGCGCGGGAGATTCCTCCTCTCCAAAATTCAATCGGCTGGCTGACAAGTAGTATGTTCCGTACTTTGCATCGGCTGGTTTCAGCTCAGGCAATCCTTCAGGTAGGTGGCGATTTTGGCACAGAAAGCTATTGCCCATCTGGTCTGGGACAGCCATGATTGCGAAAGCCTTCGAGTTTTCTTGCTCGACTCGGCGCACTAGATCGTTGACGGGCTGCACACTCGACATCATCTCCGGAAGACTCGTCCCTGATGGGATCTTCTCGAGGGGCCGTTTCAGCGCTGACTGGATTCTGGTGAGGGGCGTCAATTTCTTTTCCTCACCGGAGGGTGCCGTCAGACACTGGTAGGAGCGCTGAGACGCAAAGTGCGAAGCCTGTGTAGCATCCCGATTCATGATCCAAGTCAGGTAGAACTGCGTGATGTCTTTTACGGCGTCGGGATCACCAGCAATGTTCTGTAGTTCTTGCTCCGTGGGCTCCACCTGAGCCGCAGTGCTCTTTGGGACGATACCCGCATCGCTGCTGTCATCGATGCGGATGGCTATGATTTTCCAGTATTCCCCCTCCTGGGTCCAAAGCAGGGACACCACTTTGTTCCTGCTGTCATCCTGTCTTCCCCGAAACGCGGTGGCATAGTACCTCTCCTTTGGTTGCTTGCCTGATTCGCTATCTCCTATCACGACGCACTGCTCATCGCGGGCCATATCCATCGGCACGCTTACCAGCCGGAACTCCGCCGCATACGCATTCTTTTCTTCTTTCAATCCTTGTGACCAGTTATCGGCAGTTTCGAACACGTCTCCCACGGAATTCACCATGCCTATGCTGTCGCTGAATTGTTTCATTGCCATCTCAGCGCGAATACGGTCCATTCCCAGCGCCACCGGCTTTTCTTTCTTCAGCGCAATGGTCTCCAGGCAGGAGTAGCTACGTCGCGAAAAGTAGGCGACGGACTTATTCGGCTGTTTGTCTACGACCCAAGCCTTCAGAAAATCATGCGTGCTTTTGTCGACGCCCTGATCGGCTTTTACGCCGGGATTCAAGGGGATGTTGCCAGGGCTTTCGGTTGCGGTTTCCTTTGGCAGCTGCGCACCAGTTCCGAGCAACCCGAAAACTTCGCGCCACCAGCCATTCAGCCCAGCCCAGCGGTCGTCATGTCGATCCAATTTGTTTCCCGCACGCACGTCGGAGTTCGCAGCGGTTAGATGCCCGTCGACCAGCGCTTTAGGAAAGGTCGACGAACGGTAGTCAACGTCGATGTCGGACATTTTCTTGTCACGCGATATGGAGAACTGAATGGAGGGCGGCCCGTTTTTCAGGCGATAGCAGATCGGAAATCCTTTGTGATAGTGGACATTATCCTTATCGTGGAAGAACTCCTGGCTTCTGCTCAGAATGTCAACCGCGTCGGGCTTTAGATAGACGTATATGCGGAATTGGCGGTCGCCTCCTACACCAGATTCCTCACCCATCACTTCGTCGACGGCGTCCACCAGATCGATGGCGCGGCCTAGGCTCTTCCCCTCCGGATCGCCGAGCTTTGTTTTAAGTAACGCGTGAGTCACGGCGCCAAACGTTGTTCGGATGGATAGCCTTGCGTTGTCGTAAGCCTGTTCCGGAACCAGTTTGCTTCCCGTGGTCTGGTTGTAGCGGCTGACGAAATCGTCGACTAGTCGCTTTTGCTCTACCCGCAACGTCTCATAGGATTTCCCTAATTCTTGGTCGCTGCCCTTCGCTTCCCGTGGAGTAGTCGCCTTCTGCTCACTGCGTTTGGGCACCCGGCAATTCCATCGCAACAAGTGAGAAAAGAATGAGAACGATTAGGCAGGCCGGCGGTCTCATTGCGAGCCTCCTGAGGGACTTTAGTCACAGTTATTGGCAAATCTTGTGCGCTATCCGAGAGCGAAGTCCCACTGCTAGCGTCGGTCAAATGGACTGACGACGCTAGGATCGGAATCACCCGTATTCGTAACTCCGGAAACGAGTGAACGGCGACTGAATCATGGCGGTAGGAAAGCGAGGCGATTCTCTCGAGACCTAAAGCAACAAAGAATCCCCCTGCGCATAGGAATCGAAGCAACCGTATGTTCCCGCTGGTTCGAGCGTCTCACCAACGCCGATTAAGACTTTCCTTTTGACTCGTTCTTGGGCGACTTCGCCGTGAGCGTCGCAAGCAGTTCCTTAGCCGAAGCGGGAGCCGGTCCGGCACCACCATTAATGATCTGCGTGGCTGTTACTTTCTTGCCATACAGGTTTTCTTTCGCGCCGTCATCAGGTCCGAGCGTTGTTCCCGACAGAGAGACTCCGCCAAACACACCCTGCGCTCTGGAATAGGAGAGCATTTCTGCGCTCATCGCCGCATTCGTGGAGGCTTCCGCTTCCCTGCCGACGGGACCGGCGGCGACACTGGCATCGGCACCGAGCTTAGCTTTCCCCTTCATCAGGGCGCGTGCTCCCTTGTCATTCATTACTAGAATGACGACGTCGGTGGATTGACCGCCAGCCTGAAAGCCAACACTTCCACCACTCGATTGCATCATCGTTGGGGCGCTCCACGCACCGTCAAAATTCTCTCCGCCACGGCACGTCATTACACCTCGACCATACTCGGCCGCAATAATGAATCCACCCTTCTTTAGCGACGGGATAACGATAACGCATTCAGCCTTATTCAGCACACTTATGGGAACGCCGCTATCTGAATTAAGGAGTTCCGTCATTACATTGCCCGATCCTTTACTCGCTCCTGCTCCTTTTCGTTATCCGCCGCAATCGCAATGCTAGGAATGATCAGACATAGGACGACGATGGTCAGCAAGACCATCCCCCTCCCGCTGAGACCTCGTTGTTGATTCAACATAAGCTCCTCTTCGGGCTTGTGCCCTCTCAGATCGAAAGCCTGCTCACGCCGTCGCGGCCCTCTGGCTTAGAAAGTCCTTTGCCTTCGCCACTTCGGCATCCCATGTTTTGAGTTGCTCCGGCGTCAGGAATTTTTCGAGTTTCTCCCGCCCAGCTGCCCGATTCTTGGCAATGTATTGAGCGATATCTTCTTTGGAGATGTTTGGGTTGTTCTTCCTGTATTCTTGCAGCTGCTCGTATTTGTCCGTGATAAAGGTCCTGAGCTGCTCTTTCTGGTTGTCAGATAGGTTCAGCTCCGCCGAGCCGTTTCAATTCATTAGCAATGTGAGTGAGTTCTTCCGAGGTCATGCTGTTTCTCTCTCTAGGCGGGATTTATTTGGATTTCTCTTGGGCGGGACCGATACTCAAGTTGAGCCTACTGCCGCGCTTTCGACGTGTCAATACTCTCTATCCTCTCGATCCTCAGAACCACACCGCCAAACTACTTGGGTTGGCTCTAACGACGCCGACTCCGCTTTTGCTTTTGTGCGCCGAAGAGTCAAGCGCTATCAACCACCTCAGCTTCTCGCGGCTGGCTTAATTAACACAGCCACTACGGGTTCAGTGGTCTGCCAGGGCGAATCCGTTCGTCAAGACTTGCCCACAGGACAACGACGGACCTCGGTCCCGCTTTATATGTGCGGCCTGGAACAGGTGGCGCGGTCTGCCACTCGACGATGTCTTGGGGAGGATCCAAGGAGGTGTCGATCCATCGACGCCAAGGACGCTCC
>Ga0310910_10002562_pt1 | contig 10292 bp, 7 predicted proteins | sample GREbulkMGHF172_FD_203448 | JGI IMG/M metagenome (GOLD analysis project Ga0310910, IMG submission 203448) | Lab enrichment of tropical soil microbial communities from Luquillo Experimental Forest, Puerto Rico - GRE.bulkMG.HF172 | ecosystem: Environmental > Terrestrial > Soil > Tropical forest >... | reverse complement strand
ACCGAAAGAAGCTGCGGTGCTGCGCGCTGAGGAAATCCCGGTCTTGCTCCGGGCACTGCAAGGGTCCGATCTTTATCCGATCATCGTCACGGCGCTCGGCACCGGAATGCGGCGGGGCGAACTGTGCGCCTTGCGGTGGCAAGATGTAGACCTCGATGGCGGCAAGCTGGAAGTACGACAATCCCTGGAGCAGACTCGCAAGGCAGGGCTACGCTTCAAGCAGCCCAAGTCAAAACACGGCAGGCGTTCGATCACTTTGCCGACATCAACGATCACCTGTCTGCGAGAGCACCTTGTTCACCAACTGGAGCAGCGGATGCAGCTCGGGCTTGGTAAGCCAGCCCCGGACGCGCTCGTGTTCTGTAATCTGGACGGCCAGCCGTTGCGCCCGGATGCCCTCACTGATCGTTTCGCTCGGGCGATGGTGAGCGCAGCATTGCCGCATGTCGGATTGCACACCCTAAGGCACACGCATGCGTCGATGTTGATTCGGGCTGGCGAGGATATCGTGACCGTGTCGCGTAGATTGGGACATGCATCGCCGTCAATTACTTTGGACGTGTATTCCCATCTGATCTCATCAAAGGACACCGCCGCTGCGGCGATTGAGCCCGCGCTTCGCGAAGGACTTGGGTAGCTAATCGGTAGCAGACTGAGCAGAAAGCCCCGGTTTCCGGGGCTTTTTTGCTATATTTGGTTGCTTCCCAATTAACCAGCGGGCATAAGCGGAATTAGAGGATGCGTCGAAGTGCCTAAGCAGCCTCGGTTTTTGCGCCGACGCGGAACCCGGCCGGCAGTGAGAGCGTTTTCTCCGATACATCTGAGCAATGAGTTCCGGTCATGGCACCGCGTCCAAATTGGAAGGGCTATCTCAAGCTGTCGCTGGTGTCGTGTGCCGTTGCGCTATTTCCGGCAACGACCACCTGCGAGCGGGTACGCTTCAATATCATCAATCGCAAAACCGGCGATCGGGTTCGTTGCCAGGTCGTCGACTCAGAGACCGGCAAGGAGGTTCCGCAGGAAGACCGCCTCAAAGGCTACAAGGTCGGTGGCGAGTACGTGCTACTCGAGGAGGAGGAGCTCAACAATGTCGCGCTCGAGAGCACCCATACGATCGAGCTTGAGAGCTTCGTCGCCCGTGAGGAGGTCGAGGAACTCTACCTTGACGAGCCCTATTACCTCGTTCCCGACGGCAAGGTGGCCTACGAGGCATTCGCGGTCATTCGCGAAGCCATGCGGCAAGAGGGCCTCGTCGGGATTGGACGCGTCATGCTCTACCGGCGCGAACGCCTGCTGATGCTGGAGCCGCGCGGCGAGGGCATTGTCGGCACCACGTTGCGCTACGCGAACGAGGTGCGTGACGCGGCGGATTACTTCGACGATATTCCAGATGCCAGGATTGCCAGGGACACTCTCGAACTCGCCAAGCACATTTTGCACACCAAAAAGGCCAAGTTCGATCCATCCAAGTTCAAGGATCGCTACGAGACCGCGCTCAAGGCATTGATCGCTGCAAAGCGAGCGGGCCGCGCGCCACGCGCCCCGCCGCCGCAACCCGGCAAAGTGGTGAACCTGATGGATGCGTTGCGCCGGAGCGTGCAGGCCAAACGGGGCAGCGTGGCGCGCAAAGGCGCCGCCGCGCAGCCAGCGAGCTCCGGCAGACGCAAGAAGCTCAGGCGGGCGAGCTGAGGTCGCCGGCCATGGGCCTTCAGCTCTATCGCAAGAAGCGCAAGTTTGACGTGACGCCGGAGCCGCGCGGGCGCGCGGCGCGCAGCAAGGGCAACCAATTCGTCATCCAGAAACACGCGGCGCGCCGGCTGCATTACGATCTGCGGCTCGAGCTCGACGGTGTCATGAAGAGCTGGGCGGTCACGCGCGGCCCGAGTCTCGTTTCCGGCGAGAAGCGGCTTGCGGTGCAGGTGGAGGACCACCCGATCGAATACAACAAATTCGAAGGAACAATTCCGCAAGGCGAATACGGCGGTGGTACCGTCATGATTTGGGACCGCGGCCGCTGGCATCCCGAGGAAGACCCGCACCGGGGCCTCAAGAAAGGTCATCTCGACTTCACGCTCGATGGCGACAAATTGCATGGCAAATGGCACTTGGTGCGCATGCGCCGCCGGCCCCATGAGTCGAAGGACAATTGGTTGCTCATCAAGGCGAATGATGAGTGGGCGCGCAGCGCCAAGGATCCAGACGTGCTCGAGGAAATGCCGCTCTCCGTCGTCAGTGGGCGGTCGATCCCTGAGATCGCCGAAGGCAAGGGCCGCAAGCGGGTCTGGCATTCCAACCGAAGCGCGGGCGATAACGTCAAGGCGGGAGCGGTGAGGGGCAGTGCGTCGGTGCAGCGCACGAGCGGGCCGAGGATCGCCGGCAGGAATGCGCACGGCGCGCGCCGCGTGAGCGCAAAGACCGCCAGCAAGAAAGACAACAGCGCTGACAAAGAGGCGGGTCCGGGCGGCGCGCCGCTGCCCGAGTTCGTGCCCCCGTCGCTGGCGACGTTGCGCGAGGACGCGCCGAGCGGCGCGAGCTGGGTGCACGAAATCAAATTCGACGGCTATCGCATGCAGGCGCGGCTGGATCGCGGCCGCGTGCGCCTGCTCACCCGCAAGGGTCTCGATTGGACCGAAAAATTTCCCAACATTGCGCGCGCCGTCGCCGCCCTCCCGGCGCGCACGGCGCTGATCGACGGCGAGATCGTGGTCGAGGACGAGAACGGTCTTTCCAGTTTTTCTGCGCTCCAAGCCGCGCTCAAAGCGGGTGAGAGTGAACGTTTCGTCTATTATGTATTCGACCTTCTCCATCGCGACGGACGTGACCTGACCGGCATGCCGCTGCTCGAGCGCAAGAAAGAACTCGCGCGGCTCGTGGGCAAGGGGCAGCGCGGCGCGATCCGATACAGCGAGCATTTCGCAGAGCGGGGGCCAGTCATGCTGCACCACGCGCGCGAAATGGGACTCGAAGGAATTGTCTCGAAGCGCAAGGATGCGCCTTATGTCGGCGGCCGTTCGGAAAGTTTCCTCAAGATCAAATGCGCGAATGAGCAGGAATTCGTGATCGGCGGCTATTCACCCTCGACCGTAGCGCCGAGGGCGGTCGGCGCTTTGGTGGTCGGGTACTATCAGGACGGCAGCCTCGTCTACGCGGGCCGGATCGGCACGGGTTATACCCACGCGGTCGCAAGAGATTTATGGAAGCGGCTGCATCCGCTGGAAATCAAGCGTCCGGCGTTCGATCAGATTCCTCCCGCTGAAGCCCGCCGCCGCGACGTGCGCTGGGTCGAGGCCAAGGTGGTGATCGAATCTCATTTCCGCGGCTGGACGGCCGACAACCTCGTACGCCAGGCGGCATTTAAGGGCGTGCGCGAAGACAAGCCCCCCGGCGAGGTGGTGCGCGAGATTCCGGTTCGCGGCAATGGACCGGCGGCTTCAGAAAAGGACGGCAGGATTCCCTCGGCAGCTGCGGCCAGTGCGACGAAGGTCGCAATTAAGACGTCACGAAGCAAACCACGGCCGAGCGGTCGTAGCGCCGCGGATGCCGGCGACACCCAAAACGGCGTGCGCTTTACCCATCCGGATCGCGTCTACTGGGTCGACGTCGGCGTCACCAAGCAGGATCTGGCGGATTACTACCGCTCGGTTTGGAAATGGATGGCGCCGCATCTGGTGAACCGACCGCTCGCGCTCGTACGCTGTCCCGATGGCACCAAAGGCGAGTGTTTCTTCCAGAAGCATGCTTCGGCCGGGCTGGTCGAGACCAATCTTCGCACCGTGACCGACGCCAACAGGCGACAGGTTCTCGCGCTCGACAATCTGGATGGCCTGCTTTCGCTGGTGCAGGCGGGTGTCCTCGAAGTGCATGTGCGCGGCTCGCTTATCGGGCGGTTAGATCTATGCAACCGCATCGTGTTCGACATCGATCCCGGCGAGGGGGTGAGCTGGGCGGACATCGTGGCAGCGGCGCGCGATGTGCGCGAAAGACTCGCGGGAATTGATTTACAGAGTTTCGTAAAGCTTTCCGGCGGCAAGGGACTGCACGTTGTGGTGCCAATCGAGGGCACCGATTGGAAAACCACCAAATCATTCGCGCAGGCGGTGGCACTTGCGATGAACGCCGACGATCCCAAACGCTACGTGGCCAAGATCACAAAGTCGCTGCGCAAGGGAAAAATTTTCGTCGACTATTTGCGCAATTCGCTAGAGCAGACCTCGGTCGCGGCGTATTCCACCCGCGCGCGGGACGGTGCCCCGGTCTCAGTGCCGGTGACCTGGGAGGAACTCTCCCGTACCAAAGGCGGCGGACAATACACGCTGCTCAATGTCGGCAAGCGGCTGGCCAATTTGAAGCAGGATCCCTGGAAGGACATCGGTCGGATCAAGCAGAAATTGCCGGACCTCCGTTCGCTGCGTCGACGATCATAGCAAATGTAGGTGGGCAAAATCGCATGACACGGCCCTGGGTTTCGGCACGCGAGCGAGTTTACCCACCGGGATAGGCCGCAGGCGCGCGCCTCAACCTATCCTACAGCCACGTCACTCCGGAAGCGGGATGAATTCCTTCTCGTCGCCCGGCACGCTGTCGAAGCGGGCAAGCTTCCAATCGGTCTTGGCCTGCTCGATGCGTTCCTTGCGCGAGGAGACGAAATTCCACCAGATGTGGCGCGGCCCGTCCATGGCAGCGCCCCCGAGCAACACGAGGCGCGCATCGCTCGGCGCGGTCAGCGTGATCGGATCGCCCGGCCGAAATATCAGCAGCCGGCCGGCGGTAAACCGATCGCCCGCGATTTCGACCTCTCCCGATACGACATAGACCGCGCGCTCCTCGGTCGCGGCGTCGATGGGCAGCCCTGCGCCCGCGGCAAGCGTTACGTCGACAAACAGCGTGTCCCAGAGGGTATCTACCGGCGAGCGTTCGCCATATGCGCTGCCGGCGATCACGCGTACCGTCTTGCCGTCGCCGCTGACCAGCGGCAGCGCTGCGCTGTCATGGTGGGAAAAGCCCGGCTCGTTTTCCTCCTTGTCCTTCGGCAGCGCGACCCAGCACTGCAGGCCGTGGATGGGTTCGCCCTCGCGCCGGTGATCGGGCGCGGTGCGTTCGGAATGAACGATGCCGCGCCCCGCCGTCATCCAATTGACCTCGCCGGGACGGATCGCCGCGGCGGTACCGAGGCTGTCGCGATGCATGATCTCGCCGTCGAACAGGAAGGTCACGGTCGCGAGGCCGATATGCGGGTGCGGCCGCACGTCGATGCCCTGACCGGCGTGAAATTCGGCCGGCCCGAAGTGATCGAAAAAGATGAAAGGCCCGACCATGCGGCGCTTGACGTGGGGCAGGGCGCGGCAAACCGCGAAATGGCCGACGTCGACGCTGCGCGGCACGACGATAAGCTCGATAGCGTCGGCGGCGCGCGTGTCGCCGGCCGCCGGATCCTTGCCGGGGTAGAAGCTCATGCCGGTTACTCCTTACAGGATTGCTTTAGCCGGAGAGGCGTCAAGTTACGTCGAGCGGTTCGGTTCCGGTCGGCTTGCCGGCGGCGTCGAGCGTGATCTTCTCCACGCGCGCTTCGGCCTGGCGCAACAGTTCCTCGCAGCGGCGCTTGAGCACCTCGCCTCGCTCGTAGATGGCGACTGACTCCTCGAGCGGGACTTTGCCTTCTTCGAGCCGCTTGACGATCGATTCAAGCTCCTCGATAGCCCGCTCGAATGGCAGGCGCGCGACGTCGGCGTGGGGCTCGTCAACCATGGAGACGGGGCCTCCGGTGATAGCTACTCGACACGCTTATATAATGTGATCCCGCGCCGCACAAAGCGCGCGCCTGGGCGGCTTCGCTAGCGCACGGAAAAGGCTGGCTTAATTCTGCATCAGCGCGGCAACGTGGGCGGCGGCCGAGTTGCCGAGCCCTTGCAGGTCGTAGCCGCCCTCGAGCACCGAAACCACCCGCCCGCCGGCGCTCGCATCGGCAATTTCCATCAGCGCGCGCGTCGCCCATGCGAAATCGTCTTCGACCAGGTTGAGATTGGCGAGCGGGTCGCGCATATGCGCGTCGAAGCCCGCGGAGATTACCATCAGCTCGGGTTGGAACTCGCGCAGACGCGGCAGGATCACGCGCTCGAAGGCGGCACGAAACGCGTCTCCACCGTCACCGGGCCGCAGTGGCGCATTCACGATGTTGTTGTGCTCGCCGCGTTCGCTTGGCGCCCCCGTGCCGGGGTAGAGCGGCATCTGATGCGTGGAAGCGTACATCACGCTGGCGTCCGCCCAGAAAATATCCTGCGACCCGTTGCCGTGGTGGACGTCGAAATCCACCACGGCGGCGCGGCCGATGCCGTGCGTTTTCTGCGCATGGCGCGCGGCGATCGCGGCGTTGTTGAACAGGCAGAAACCCATGGGGCGGGCGGTCTCGGTGTGATGACCGGGCGGGCGGGTGGCCACGAAAGCGTTTTTGGCCCTGCCCGTCATCACCTCGTCGACGGCGTACACCGCGCCGCCGGCGGCGCGCAGTGCGGCCTCGAAGCTTCCCGGCGAGAGTGTGGTATCGGCGTCAAGTCCGACCAGCCCGGTTTTGGGCGTGGCATCGCGAATCCCTGTTACGTAATCCACGGGATGGCAGAGTGCGATCGTTTCCAGTTCTGCGGCCGGTGCGGCGACGCGCGCGAGCGTCTGGAAGCGCTCATGTTCGAGCGCGCGGTCGATCGCGCGCAACCGATCCGGCCGCTCCGGGTGGCCGGCCGGCGTGAGGTGCTCGAGACAGGCGGGATGGGTGACGAGCAGGGTGGTCATGGTGCTGCCGGACAATGGTGCGCCGGCCACGCCTTATAGTCCAGACCAGATCGCGGGCGGCTTATTCTTCCCATCGGTTTCCGGTGACGCTCACGCCTGGCGGCGGCGGAATGTCGTCCGGGACGAAGAACGTCGGCGCTAACGGCTCGCCCGGTTCCGCGTGATATCGCTCAAAGTCGCTGACGCCTTCGGCTGCGAGGAACGTGTCGTCGATCAAAAAATTGCCGGTGAAGCTGCGTGCCGGTTTGTGAAAGATCAGATATGCGGCATCGGCCATGATCGCAGGCGTGCGCGACATGCGCATCACCCGCTCGCCGCCGAGCAAGTTCTTGATGGCGGAGGTGGCGATGGTGGTGCGCGGCCACAGCGCGTTGACCGCGATGCCTTTCTCGCGCAACTCGCCGGCAAGCCCCAGCACCACAAGGCTCATGCCGAATTTCGCGATCGAATAGGCGGTACTGCCGGCAAACCATTTTTCCCGCATGTCGAGCGGCGGCGAATTCATCAGGATGTGGGGATTTTGCGATTTTTCGAGATGCGGGATGGCATATTTCGACACCATGAAGGTGCCGCGGGTATTGACCTGATACATCAGATCGAAGCGACGCATATCCGTGTCGACGACGAGCGTTCGCGAAACAGCGCTGGCGTTGTTGACGACGATGTCGAGGCCGCCGAAGGTTGCCACGGTTCGTTCGATCGCGGCCTTCACTTGCATCTCGTCGCGGACGTCGACCACGAGGGGCAGCGCCTTGCCGCCGGCTTTATCGATTTCCTCGGCGGCGGTGAAGATCGTGCCAGGCAGTTTCGGATGCGGCTTGTCGGTTTTGGCGGCGATCGCGATGTTGGCGCCGTCGCGCGCGGCGCGCAGCGCAATGGCGAGGCCGATGCCGCGCGAAGCGCCGGTAATAAAAAGCGTACGGTTCGCGAGCGACATCAGTTTTGCGAATTGAACGCCGCGTCGGCAGTGTTGACGCTGTCGGCGGCCTCTACCACGGTTCGCTCGAGGCCGCCGGCGGCCACTGCCAGATTTTCCGCGAAATAGCGCGCCAGCGCGATCCGCGAGGCTGCATCGGCGCCATTGCCCGCAAGCCGCTTCGCGGCGACTGCCTCTTGGGCGAGCAGCGTGCCGCCGGCGGCGAGCGCAAACAGGCGCAGGTAAGGAGTGGCGCCAGCCAATGCCGCATCCACATCGTTGTGCGCGCGGCCAAGCAGCCAATAGGTGACCCGCTGCAATGAATCGACCGCCTCCTGCAGGCGCAGGCCAGTCCAGCCGAAAGCCGGATCGTTGGCCGCATTGATCGTCTCGATCGTACGCTTGAGCTCGCCGATGTAACCCTTCACTGCTGCGCCTCCGGCGAGCGGCAGTTTGCGCGTCACCAGATCGATCGCCTGAATGCCGTTGGTGCCCTCGTAGATCGGTACGATCCGCGCGTCGCGATAATGCTGCGCGGCGCCGGTCTCCTCGATGTAGCCCATGCCCCCGTGCACCTGCACGCCGAGCGAGGCGACCTCGGTGCCGATGTCCGTGGAAAAGGCTTTGGCAACCGGCGTGAGCAACGCGGCGCGCTCGTGCGCGGCTTGGCGGGCACCTTCGTCCGCGCTGCGCTTGGCGCGATCGATGGCCACGGCGGTCGCGTAGCAGACGGCGCGCGCGGCGCGGGTGAGTGCGCGCATGCTCAGCAGCATGCGCTTGACGTCGGGATGCGCGATGATCGGGCTTGCGCCCGAATTGATGCCGGTGGCACGGCCTTGTTTGCGTTCGCGCGCATAGGCGAGCGCCTGTTGCGTGGCGCGCTCGGCGATGGCCACGCCCTGCAGTCCGACCGCGAGGCGCGCCTCGTTCATCATCGTGAACATGCAGGCCATGCCCCGGTTCTCCTCGCCGATGAGGAAGCCGATGGCGCCGCCGCCGTCGCCGTAAACCATGGTGCAGGTGGGCGAGGCGTGAATGCCGAGCTTGTGCTCGATGGAGTGTGCGCGCGCGTCGTTGCGGCGGCCGAGCGAGCCGTCGGCGTTCAGTAGAAATTTCGGCACCAGGAACAGCGAGATGCCCTTTGTGCCCGGCGGCGCGTCAGGCAGGCGTGCCAGCACGAAATGGATGATGTTCCCGGTGAGGTCATGCTCGCCGTAGGTAATGAAAATCTTCTGGCCGGTGATGCGGTAGCTGCCGTCGCCGGCGCGCTCGGCGCGCGTGCGCAGGGCGCCCACGTCGGAGCCTGCCTGCGGCTCGGTGAGCTGCATGGTGGCCATCCATTCGCCCGAGACGAGCTTCGGCAGGTAGGCGCGTTTGAGCGCCTCGCTGCCGTGCGCCACGAGCGCATCGATGCCGGCCATGGTAAGCAGCGGGCCGAGGCCGAATGCCATCGCTGCCGAATTCCACATCTCGATGCAGGCAGCATTCACGGCGTGGGGCAGATCCTGGCCGCCCCATTGCGCCGGCGCGGCCACGGAGTTCCAGCCGGCCTGCGCCCAGGCGCGATAGGCCTCGCGCCAGCCCGTCGGCATGGTGACGACGCCGTTCTTGAAGAGCGTGCCGTGACGATCGCCGGCCGCGTTGAGGGGGGTGAGAACATCGGTCGCGAACTTTCCGGCCTGCTCGAGCACGGTTTCGACGAGATCTTCTGTGAGATCCCCATAGAGGCCGTCGGCCAGCGCCGGTGCAAAACCCGCAGCATGCTTGAGCGCAAAAGCGATATCGGCAACCGGCGCTTGGTACGTCATTATTTTCCTTTGCGCGCGGGCAAGGTGCGTGCGCCCGCTGCGAAGCTTGCCCGCGCATATCTAGCTTGTATCCGGACGATCGCGGGCAAGCCCGACGGCGGGAGCTGTGGCAACTATAAGGTCAATATACGCGGGCGCAACGTGAGCCGCTGCAATGGCAGGCAGCGCGGATATGCGCCGCCGTTGATCACTGCAACGTGTGTCGGTATGGTCCGCGCGCTGCGCTGGCGCTCGACGCGTCTGATGGGGCGTAGCCAAGTGGTAAGGCAGCGGATTTTGATTCCGCCATTCGGAGGTTCGAGTCCTCCCGCCCCAGCCAACAAATTTGCGCTGTTAGCAATTACTTAGCCGCGTTCATGGTTTGAGCGGCACCCGCGTTCTGAACGTTATTCTGCGGCTCATTCTGAATGTTTGTTCCCCCCGCGTTCGCAAGCCTATGTGCATGGCGCTTGCGAGTTGCTGAGAGCGCCCGCTCGATGGTGCGCTTTGCATATCCTTCATATGCCTGTTGGCTCTTGTGGGCGGATAAGGCACGTCCTTGACCATCAGTCAGCTCGGCTTCCTCCAACTCGGTCATGCCGCCGTGTCGGCAAGCATCGAGTGTGAAGGTTGACGGAAGACCCAGCTTGTCACGCATGGTGTGGACAATCTTTTGCATTCCGCTGAACGAGAATGGCTTGATGACGCCCTCTCTCACCTGTCGAAGGATCATCGGAACACCACGGCGGGGAAGTTGCGCGAGGACCATCTCTGCATCCTCATAGAATTTGACCACCCTTTTCTCA
>Ga0310910_10002555_pt1 | contig 10307 bp, 7 predicted proteins | sample GREbulkMGHF172_FD_203448 | JGI IMG/M metagenome (GOLD analysis project Ga0310910, IMG submission 203448) | Lab enrichment of tropical soil microbial communities from Luquillo Experimental Forest, Puerto Rico - GRE.bulkMG.HF172 | ecosystem: Environmental > Terrestrial > Soil > Tropical forest >... | reverse complement strand
CCGCGCGGGGGCCGCGGAACGAGATCAAGCACTACCCGATCCGCCACTTCGAGATTTACGTGGGTGAGCACTGGGAGCGAGCGGTCGCCGATCAGACCGAGTTCCTTGCGCGCACGCTGAAGCCGTAGCTGCGCCCAGTCTCGAAGCGACGGCGACCTTGGGGGATGGCCCCGGCGCCGATTTGAGCCGCCCTTTCCCACGCATAGCGGGAAAATTAACCCCGCTAACGAAATCCACAGTCCAGCAAACGCCGTCTTGCGGCCGCTGGCAGCCGGCAAACACCGAGAAAACGCGGTTTCGCGGGGCACCAAGCTGCGCGGCTAAGGGTCCAGCGCCGCTGGCCAGCGGAGCTTGTCAAGCCGTTCCGTGATTTTGGCGTCTGCCTGACCGGGCGGGCAGTGTTGGAGATACCTTTCGAGCACTGCGATTTCACCCTGTTTGTCTTTGAGTTTTCGCAGGATGATCGCCGCGTCCAGGGTTACCCAGGCGTGCTGAGCGCGATTGGCAATCGCCGCTGCGTGCTCGGCAGCGTCAACCATCTTCATCGCGAGGGCAATAGCGCCGTCAAGATCGCCGGCCCGTTTTAGTTCTGCCATCTTGGCTTGCAGGCGGCCAAGGTCTTTCTCGGCGTCGATTGCGGCCCAGTTTGTTTCAAGTCGGGCGCGTTCGGCTTCCCTGCGCTCGGCTTGCCACAGGAACGGCGCGGAAGATTTCGGAAGGTGACCGTCGCTGTCGGCAATGCACACGCGCAATTCGATGTTGTCGGGCCACTGCTCCAGACGCGCCATGCCGTTACGGCAGCCGCCGAGAATCTGGAGCACGCCTTGGTCGGTGCGCCGTTTCATTGACGTTCGTAGCTCCCCGATGTGCTGCCCGGCTGCATGGACGTCGGCGAACGTCCCGATGTCTGGATGTTTGGGAGTGCCCATCGGCGATGGTCGTTCGTATGGGTTCGTGGAACGGCTGCCGGTGGAAAACGTGCATGGGACGATGAGCGAATCGTTGTTGCCGAGCAATGCTTTCCGGCCGTCTTGATAAAAGTTCTGGTAGTCGGTCTTTATCCAAGCAAGCTCGAAAAATTCTGTTCCGCGTTTTTGTGGCGGGAGGCTCAGCCAGTAATAAAGATCGGCCGCCAGTGCCGCTCGGGCCTCTAGAACCAAGTCGTTGGCTGTCGGCGCTGCTCGGACCTCCGGCCCTATTCGGACCTCGATCGTGTTTCGGGCGCCTAACCTGCTGGTTCTTTTCGCGTGCAGTAGAACGTGATAACCGGCTGCATTCGCGGCTTTGATCGCGCCGAACAGACTTCTCGACAGAAATCTGGACATCATTCCAACATCCTTTTGTGGTCGTATCGGGCGGCTGTCCGTGTCAAACTCATGCCTCTCATTTCCCCGACTCGGCCCTGTGCCGTGGCAACGGGAACGCCGACATGTAGTCAGGTGACTACGCTGGACCACAAGGATAGTAGGAAACAACAGGAAATTCAGTCAACTATCTACGGAAGTGTTTTCCGTGTGATTCCGCTCACTCGGCGACCACTGATGCGGCCTCCCGCAGTACGGCAGTGCGGTGGCACCGGGGTGGCCTGGCCCGGCCTGGCCGCCGAAAGGCGTGACTGCGCAGGGTGTTTCGGTGGGGTTGCGTGCTGCGTGGACGCATGATTGCTGTCAGGCGTGCCTTAGCGCGTTGGCGTTGCCCGGTCAGCTCGCTGTTGCGCAACCGAGGCAAGGGCAGCCTGATCCACCTCCGCTGATGACTACCCGGTGTTGACTGCCACCGCCCGATCAGTGGACTTCGCTGGTTGGTGACGCCCTGGTTCGCCGTGTGAGCGGAATCACAGGGAAATCATCTCCGTACACAATTGACTACATTTCCGATTATTTCCTACGATTGCTGGCATGATAAGGCGGTCATGTCACATCGGTGCGACTGTTGCAAAGCTCATCGCTGCAGCGAGCGCGGCGGTGGCACTGCGACGAGCTGTTGCAAAGCTCATCACAACAGCGAGCGCAGCGGTGGCACTGCGACGAGCTGTTGCAGAGCCGATGCCGCGGCGAGCGGAGCCCCAGGCATGACGAAAGCAGATTGGCAGTCGTTGGTGAGCACGGTTGCGTTCACGTTCGCCACCTTCTGCGGGACCGGCTTAGCGTTCTTTTTCCTGTATGCGCTGGTGTCCCTATGACCACGCTCTTTGGGATCCTCGTCCTGATTGGTCTGCAGGGTGGTGTCGCGTGCGCCATCAACCAGGCCAAAAACCGTTCCGGTGGGGAGGGGTTCGCGCTGGGGGCCCTGTTGGGGGTCATCGGGATCATCATTGTGTTGTGTCTGCCGAAGCTGCCTTCGGCTGAGTTGCCGCGGGCGTGGCCTGCGTTGCCGCCGCCGGGGTGGTATCAAGACCCGGCAGACCCCGATCAGCATCGGTGGTGGGATGGTGCGCGGTGGTCTGACCCGCCGCCAGCACCACCGCTGCCGCCGATGCCGCCGCCGGCGGAGCCGCGAGGGGAGTGGGTGTGATGGCCGCGGGTATGCCCAACCTCCATCACCTGGTGCGGCGACTAGCCCTTAGTGAGACGGCGCGCGACCGACTGGCGCACGTAGTCGCCGGGCTATTGATCGCGGTCATCGTGGTCTGCGTGGCGATCGTCGTTTTAGCCCTGGCGAAGCACGGTCCGTCCAACACGGGACCCAACTATCCGACCACTCGGTCCTCCACCGCCCCGAGCCAGCCAGCGGTCTATTACAAGAACTGCGCCGAGGCCCATGCCGATGGCCGCTGGAACATTCCCCAGGGCGACCCGGCCTACCGGCCCGCGCTGGACAAGGACCACAACGGCGTCGCATGCGAGTCGCGCGACCGGTGAAAACCCCTGTAACCAAAGGGAAGCAACAAAATGATGGGCAAGAGGCCGCATTTACCCCGGCCGGAGGTAACTGAGATGACCTACACAACCTACCCACCGTATCCACCATCACCACCGATTCGGCGCGGCCCCAACCACACCAAGGAGGCTTCCCGCTTCCCGCGGTGGGTGTGGATCGCTGTGGCCGTTGCGGTGGTCGTGATCGTCGCGGCAGGCATTGTCTTGTGGCTAGATCATCGGAAATCCGAAGACAACCCGTGGAATACGGCGTTGCAAAAGCTGGAAACCCTTCAGGTCAAAGGCCGCGCCCCAAAAACCGGATACAGCCGCGACGAATTCGGGCCACCCTGGACCGACGATGTGAACGTGCCGGGGGGCCATAACGGGTGCGACACCCGCGATGACATACTCCGGCGCGATCTCACCGACCTGACATCGCGGGGATGCACCGTCTTGTCTGGCACCCTCCACGATCCCTACACGGACACGACGATCCCGTTCCACTCCGTCCAGATTGATCACGTGGTGGCCCTGCAGGATGCGTGGCAGACGGGCGCACAACAGCTACCTATGCAGACGCGACAGAACTTCGCGAACGATCCCCGCAATCTACAGGCCACCGATGGCTCGACCAACCAGGGGAAGCGCGATGGCGACGCCGCTACGTGGCTGCCGCCGAACAAGGCCTACCGCTGCACGTACGTGGCCCGGCAGGTCGACGTCAAGGCTCTCTATAACCTGTGGGTCACTCAGGCGGAACATGACAAGATCGCAGAGCTGCTGCAGGGCTGCGCGACAACCAGCACCGGCCTGTCGACCCCTGGACCGGTGCCGGACCCTGATCCCAGCCCCACCCCGACGAGTCGCGCTCCCCGCGCAGGCCAATTCTGTGCTCCTCGCGGCGCAACAGCGCAGTCGTCAACCGGTGCCCGGCTGGTGTGCGCCCGGGCTGACGGTAGGGATCGGTGGGAGACCGCATAACACCTACCCGCGTTGGTGGCGCTACAGGCCCCACGGGGCGCGGCGCGCCGAGCTTGTGGTGACCGCGTCAACGCGGTCACAGGTTATTGGCAGTGCTGTTGGCAGCAGCCCGGCCAGCTAGGCGAAAAATATGCCTTGACCTGCGATGATGCTTGGTGCGCGATACTGGGATTGAACCAGGCTACGAAGCCTCATGCGGCACGCCACTTTTCGCAATACCGAACATGTCTCAAATCAGAGGAAATACGAGCCTCTCAAAACTCTGTTAGCAGTCACCGTGACCGCCAACGACCCGTCGTGGAGCGTCCAACGGCCTATCCTTAGACCCTGAAAACGCGGGGGCCCGGGATGGGCGGAGGGTTGGATGACCGCTGCGACCGCGTGCCGCACGTGTGGCACCGAGCCGCGTGAGGGTGCACGATTCTGTGACGGCTGTGGTGCGCCGGTAACGGAGCCCGACACCCATGCGGAGTACAAGCAGGTCACGGTGCTGTTCGCCGACGTGGTGGGCTCGATGGACATCGCGGCCGCCGTCGGTGCGGAGCGGTTGCGCGAGATCATGGCCGGGCTGGTGGATCGTGCGGCGGTGGTGGTGAAACGCTACGGCGGCACGGTGGACAAATTCACCGGCGACGGCATCATGGCCGTGTTCGGCGCGCCGGTGGCGATGGAGGACCACGCCGTTCGGGCCTGTCTGACTGCCTTGGGCGTTCAGGAGGAAGCGAAGCGGGTCGCCCTCGATGTCCGAGAGCGCGACGGTGTGGAGCTGCAGTTGCGGGTGGGACTTAATTCCGGTGAGGTGATCGCCGGTGAGATCGGTTCGGGGCCTTTCGGTTACACCGCGATTGGTGAGCAAGTCGGCATGGCACAACGGATGGAGTCGGTGGCCCCGCCTGGTGGGGTGATGCTCAGCGCATCCACAGCGCGACTCATTGATGGCACTGTGACTCTCGGCGAATCTGAGCTGGTCCAGATCAAGGGTGCCGATGAGCCAGTCGCGGCCTATCGGCTGATGGGCATGGGCGATGGACGTCGCGGTGCCAGGCGTGCTGAGTCGAATCTTGTTGGCCGGGCCTGGGAGATGTCTGCGGTCGAGGGATTGTTGGACCGTGCCGTCGACGGGCACGGCGCGGTGGTCGGGTTGGTGGGCTCACCTGGGATCGGCAAGAGCCGTTTGGTGCGTGAAGTCTCTGCTATGGCAGCGACCCGGCGTGTGGAGGTGTTCACCGGCTTCTGCGAATCGCACACCAGCCAGGTCCCCTTCCATGCCGTGGCGCGGCTGCTGCGTGCGATCACCGGCGTCAAGGGTCTCGACCCGCAGGCCGCCCGAGCGCGGATACGGGCGCAGTTTCCCGACGCGGAGCCAGAGGACTTGGTGCTCTTTGACGACCTGCTAGGCATCACCGATCCCGAGGTTGAGCTGCCGAAGATCGACCCAGATGCGCGTCGGCGGCGGTTGACCGCGCTGGTGAACGCCGCCTCGTTGGCCCGCGAAAGACCGAGGGTCTACATCATCGAGGACGCCCATTGGATCGATGAGGTCAGCGAGTCGATGCTGGCCGACTTCGTCATGGTGATCCCGCAGACACCCTCGCTGGTGCTGATCAGCTACCGACCGGAGTACGAAGGGGCGTTGGCTCGGGTGCACGGTGCTCAAACCATCGCCCTTGCGCCGCTGAGTGATTCAGAAACCATGGCGCTGGTCTGCGAGCTGCTCGGTGACGACTCCTCGGTTGGCGAGCTGGGCCATAAGATCGCCGAGCGGGCCGCCGGTAACCCGTTCTTCGCCGAGGAGATTGTGCGCGAACTGGCCGAGCGCGGTGTGCTGCAGGGACAGACCGGCGCATACGTGTCGACCGCAGAGGTCAGTGCGGCCACGGTGCCCGCCACGGTGCAGGCGACCATCGCAGCTCGCATCGACCGACTTGATCCGGCAGCCAAGCGCACGTTGAGCGCAGCCGCTGTGATCGGCTCACGGTTCAGCCGGGAGCTACTGGAAACGCTGGGAGTTGATCCAGTCCTAGAGAATTTGTTGAGGGGCGAGTTCATCGATCAGATTCGCTTCACCCGACAACCCGAGTATGTGTTCCACCACCCGTTGATCCGCGCGGTGGCCTACGAGGCTCAGCTCAAATTGGACCGGGCCGAGCTGCACCGGCGCGTCGCGGCCGCGATCGAATCACGTGACCCAGAATCGGCCGATAAGAACGCGGCGCTGATCGCCGAGCACCTGGAGGCCGCCGGTGATCTGCACGCCGCCTACGGCTGGCACATGCGTGCCGCCACGTGGGCGACCAACCGTGACATCGCCGCAGCACGATTGAGTTGGGAGCGCGCCACACGGATCGCCGACGCCTTGCCCGCCGAGGACCCCAACCGGACGGCCATGCGCATCGCCCCGCGCAGCATGTTGTGCGGGATCGCTTGGCGAGTCCACGCGAACGTTGCCGGGGACCGCTTTGATGAATTGCGGGAGTTGTGCACCGCCGCCGGGGATAAGGCGTCGCTTGCGATCGGGATGGCGGGGCTGGTGATGGATTACGTGTTTCAGGACCGGATGCGCGAGGCGTCGCGGCTGGCATCCGAGGCTGTGGCTCTCATTGAGTCGCTCGGTGATGCGACCTTGACGGTGGGGGTGTCGTACGCGCCGATCTACGCTAAGGGTGAGAGCGCCGAGATGGCTGACGTGCGGCGTTGGTCACAGACAGCCATCGACCTGGCCGAGGGTGACCCGTCTAAAGGCAACTTCATTTTGGGGTCTCCGTTGGCGGTCGCTCTTCTGCAGCGGTCTTTGGCCGGTTATTCTTTGGGCCGTCCCGGATGGCGCGACGACCTGCGGCATGCCCTGGACATGGCCCGCAGTGCCGACCCCATGTCCTACGCCGCGGTCGTCGGCTACGGCTACTTCCCAGGGATATCCTCTGGCGTTCTGAGTCCTGACAATTCCGCGGTGTGCGAGATCGAGGATGCACTACGGATTGCGGAACGATCCGGTGATGACGTCGCAGTGGCCGTCACCCGGCTGGCGCTGGGCGTTGCGCTGGTCCACCGCCCAACGGATGCCGAGCGTGACCGCGGACACAAGCTCCTGGCCGAGGTCAGCGAAGACTTCCTGCAGCGCGGATACCTCCTGTGCGATTTACGGCTCGTCAACGTGTATTTGGCGCGTGAGAGGGCTCGGCGTGGAGATCGCGATGACGCCATACCGCTAATGCGCGCCGCCGTCGACCATCTGTTCCGCGAGGGACGGCTGCTCTTGTGGGGCATTCCTGCAAGCGGTGTTCTGGTGGAGACCCTCCTGGATCGCGGGACTGACGGTGACGTGGCCGAAGCCGAGGCCGCAATCGAACGGTTAGCCTCTGCGCCAGCCGATGAGGGTCTGGTGATACGCGACATCTGGCTGCTGCGGCTGCGGGCACTATTGGCGCGGGCGCATGGCGATGCCGCCGCTTATGCGGACTTCCGGGATCGCTACCGCGACATGGCGAGAACGCTTGGCTTCGAGGGGCATATCGAGTGGGCCGAGGCGATGCCATGACGGCGGCTGCCCCGTCGGGGGTGGTGACGTTCTTGTTCACCGATGTGGAGGGTTCGACCCGTCGGTGGGAGGCCGATGCGCAAGCGATGCGGGCGGCGCTCGTCGTGCACGACAAGGTGTTGCGCACGGCGATCGAGGCCTATGACGGGTTCTTGTTCAGCCACACGGGCGATGGTTTCGTGGCGGCCTTCGCGTCGCCGATGTCGGCCGTGAACGCCGCGATCGACGCGCAACGGGAGTTGGGGTTGCCGGTGCGAATGGGATTGGCAACCGGGGAGGCCGAGCTGCGCGACGGGGACTACTTCGGAACGGTGCTCAATCGAGCCGCACGCGTGATGGCCGCCGGACATGGTGGTCAGATCCTGTTGGCCGGGTCGACGGCGGAGCTGCTCAGTGGGGTTGATCTGGTCGATCTGGGGCCGCGGCGGTTGCGGGATCTGCCGACTCCGATCACGGTTTTTCAGGTCCAAGCAGACGGCCTGCGCACGGACTTTCCGTCGTTGCGGACCCTCGATCCGAGTCCGGGGAACCTGCGTCCACAGACTACGAGCTTCATTGGGCGTGAGTCGCAGGTCGCCGAGCTGCAAGCCGCGATAAAGGCTCATCGGTTGGTGACGTTGACCGGTGTCGGTGGGGTCGGCAAGACCCGCCTGGCGGTGGAGGTCGCGGCGTGTCTCGCCGATGAATTCCCCGACGGGGTCTGGTTTTTCGAACTGGCCGCGGTCGCCGATCCGGCGGCGGTGCCCGACGCGGTGGCCGCGGTGCTGGGCATCACCCAGCAACCGGGCAAGACAGTGACCGAGTCGGTCGCCTCCGCCTTGGAGGGCCGGTCGCGGCTGCTGGTGTTCGACAACTGCGAGCACGTTGTCGACAGTGTCGCAGATCTGGTCGAGGCGATCCTGGCCGCCTCGGCGACCGTAACGATTCTGGCGACCAGCCGCGAAGGAGTGGGGGTCAGCGACGAACAGTTATGGCGTGTCCCATCGCTCGACGTCACCTCCGGAACCGAATCCGCGGCGGTGAACCTTTTCGTCGACCGTGCCCACAGTGTCGTGTCGGACTTCTCGCTGGCCCAGCCCGGCGAGGCGGACGCTGTCGTGGAAATCTGCCGACGCCTGGACGGCATCCCGTTGGCCATCGAGTTGGCGGCCTCCCGGATGGCGTCGATGACCGCCAGCGAGGTGCGGGATCGTCTGGATCATCGGTTCCAACTGCTGATCGGGTCACGGCGCGGCCTACACCGCCACCACACCCTGCGCCACGCGGTGGCCTGGTCTTATGACCTGCTCGACGACGCCGAAAAACTGCTGTTGACACAGTGTTCGGTGTTCGCGGGCGGCTTCGATCTCCAAAGTGCCTGCGCGGTAGCCGGGTTCGATGAATCGGGGGACTACGCCATGCTGGATCTGCTCGATGCGCTGGTGCGAAAGTCATTATTGGTCGCCGACCGCTCGTCGGGGCGGACCCGGTTTTGGATGTTGGAAACGATCCGCCAGTTCGCCGAGGAGCAACTCGTCGCCGGTGGGCAGGCCACCGAGGTCCGAATTGCCCATGCCCGCTATTTCGCCGGACGGGAAGCCGACATCCAGGCCCTGTGGGACAGCCCCCGCCAGCGTGCGGCCTACGACTGGTTCACTGTCGAGCTGGCCAATCTGCGCACCGCGTTTCGATGGGCCGCCGACCACGGCGATCTCGACGTCGCCGCCACCATCGCCACCTATGCGGGGTTGCTCGGCGTTTTGGTCCCAACCCTTGAGCCGATCGCCTGGGCTGAGGAGCTGATCGAGTCCGCCCGCGTCGCCGACCACCCCCGGCTGGCGTACCTGTACGTGATTGCGTCGCAGTGCTGGACGGCCGGACGGATCGAGGCGGCTGTCGGCTATTGCGACGCCGGCCAGATCGTTGTCGGTAGGAGCCGCGAGGCGCTGCCGGGCGGCATCGAAGCCTGGCTTGGACTTGTATACCTAGTCACCGGGCAGCCCGAGCGGTTGGCCGAGTGGTGCCGGGCCCAGCTCGCACGCTGCCGCGACACCCGCGTCTACATCCGGCCATGGCTGGTTGTCGCCCTCGCATTGACCGGTTCCGGTGGGGAGGCGATGGATTGCGCGGATGGCCTAATCGAGGCTGCAGAGGCAACAGGCAACCCGTGCTGTCTCGCGTTGGCGCTCTGGGCCTACGGTTTGGCTTTCCGTGATGTTGATCCCGTCGGGGCGCTTAACGCCTCGCGCCGGGGTCTGGTGATCGCCCAAGACAGCGGCAACCGCTCCGGCGCGTCAGTCCTGGCGAACAATCTGGCACGACTTGAGGCCGAGCACGGCGACCCGGTGTCCGGGTTCGATCACCTCACTCAGGCAATCCGCAACTTCCACAATGCGGGCGACACCACGACGATCCGCGTCCCGTTGGCCAGCCTCGCTGCTCTTTTCTACCGGCTCGGACGCTACGAACCGGCGGCCACCATCGCCGGCTTCGCCCTCAGTCCCATGGCCGCAACGGCGTTCCCCGAATTCACCACCGCGATCGCCCACCTCCGCGAAGTCCTCGGTGAGGCGACCTACGAATCGCTCGCCCGCAAGGGTGAGACGATGACCACCGCCGCGATGGTGGCGTACGCCTTCGACCAAATCGACCAGGCCCGAACAGAACTCGAACACCCCACCTGAAATGCTCCCCTCAGGAGCGGAGGCGGTCGGCGAGGGGGTAGGGGCGCAAGAGTGGGTCCGAGCGCCGTACCCATTCTGACGGCCTGTCAACGGTTTTAGCCAGAGGCGACGGCGAAGAGGTGCCACTCGCCGGGCACACCCTTGAGTTCGTGTGTGCCGCGCTCCTCGAACTCAAGTCCTGACCCGATCACAAGGTCGCACAGCGTGCTGGACACGAGCACGTCATTCGCCCCTGCCAGGGCGCTCACGCGCGCCCCGATGTGC
>Ga0310910_10002547_pt1 | contig 10322 bp, 14 predicted proteins | sample GREbulkMGHF172_FD_203448 | JGI IMG/M metagenome (GOLD analysis project Ga0310910, IMG submission 203448) | Lab enrichment of tropical soil microbial communities from Luquillo Experimental Forest, Puerto Rico - GRE.bulkMG.HF172 | ecosystem: Environmental > Terrestrial > Soil > Tropical forest >... | reverse complement strand
TCTTTACGAGTACGTCGAACACAACTTCAAAGATCGGTGCAGTGCTCTACATTATCTGGGCCTCGCCTCTTGCAACTTCTGGCCGCATATTCGGTATACGTGCTTGGCCGGTCATTGGGCTCGTCAATGTTGCAAGGGCGAGGATTCCAAGCTGCATGGAACCTTTTGTTCTTTTCGATCATTGCCATTTCCGTCGCTGCAACGTTGAACTGGAGCAGCGTCTGGGGTAATTGGATCAACTTCTCTACTGTCGGCATCGCGGATACCGGCTTTATCTTCTTCGTCCTTGTTCCCGGTTATATGCCCGTTTGGGCTAACATTCTGGGCCCGATATCTTGGTGCTACCGACGATTTTCTCGACAATCGCTCTACTGACACGAACCAAAGGCGCGGCATGGAGCTTTACCGGCAACCGAAACTTAGGTGTCAAATTCTTGGATTGTCATCGCCTCCTAACCTGACGATCTTGCTCGATTTAGATTCGGAGCCTAATAATTAACGAAAGGGATTAGAAATGAAATAACGGGAATTATGACGGCGACTGTACTGGTCGTCGCAAGCGCCTGGGCACTGCACTTCGCGCCGCCAGGTCCAGCGAATGAAGGAAAGGAACAGTCCAACATGACGAATCCGAAAGTCATCGTGCTGATTGAAGCGAAAATTCAACCGCAACGTCGCGCCGACGTTATCGAAGCCGCTCGACATTACCTTCCGCTTGTGCGATCGGAGCCGGGCGTCGAAGCATTTTACCTGACCTCGCGACAGGACGACCCCAATACACTTGTTTTTTACGAGATTTACAAGTCACAAGCGGCGCAGGACTTTCACCTACAGCAGGATTTCACCAAGAAATTCCTAGCGACCCTAAAGAGCGCTCAGGCGGCGGACCGTGTGCGAACAAATCTGGTCGAGATAAGGGAGCAAGCACAGGCCCAATCCAAATAGGCTACGCGCCACGTAGGCAACAGCAAGCACCAGGCACCATGCCTCAAGAAACAGACTAGGATTGAGATCACGTCCAAGATCGTCGCAAACCGGAATTTGCGGTGTCGGCAGTTCGGCTGGTCATAAATCGACGCAAGCAGCCGCAAAATCATGGGATTCGTTGATAAGAGACGCTTTCTTCAGCGGTGTTTGCAAGGTTTTGGAGGGTGGCTACACCGTTCCGAAGAGGTCAATCGATGACTGAGATCTGCCCGCGCACGGCGTGTGTTTTACTGGAACTCAATCATAACAATTTCGGGATTCGATCCCAAACGCAATGGTGGCCCCCAGGTGCCCGCTCCGCTGGAAGTGAAGACCACCATCTTGCCAATGCGGCTCAACCCATAGACGAACTGGCGGTACACGCGGCGTGCGATCCAGCTCCACGGAACGAATTGTCCAAGGTGCGTGTGACCCGACACTTGCATGGAAACCCCGGCGGCAGCCGCGACATCGGGATGATCCGGAGCGTGAGTCAAGAGCACGCTCGCACGGCCTTGATCAATGCCGACGGCGTTCAGTAACGACCCAAACCGGTTTCGATGAACCGCGTTGTTGTACGACACACCTATGATCTGCAAGCCCTCGACTTCTACTTTCTCGTCATTAAGGACGCGGACTCCGGTCGCGGCCACCGCTTCCAAAAATTTCCCATCTTTGCGAAATTGCTCATGGTTTCCTGCGACGAAATACACGCCTTGAGGAGCGACGAGTTCCTTGAGCGGTTCCGCTGCCCGCAGAGCATCGATCGCGGTGCCGTCGAAGAGGTCCCCGACGATGAAGACCGTATCCGGTTCCTCGCTCAGGATACTTGCCACGATGCGTCGTAAGAATCCACTGTTTCTGACATGTCCCAGGTGGAGGTCACTAACCAGAGCAGCCCTCCGACCGCGCCAAGTACCCGGCAGGTTCGCCAATCGTACAGTTGCCCGCGTGATTCTCGTACAGCTGGCATTTAGAAGCCCCAACGCTCCCAGTGCCGCAGCAAGTGTGAATAAAATCTCGACAATCCCATGGAAATTAAGACCGAATCCTGCCAATCGGCTTGCAGCAAAAACCACCCACGATCCAGCCACGCCGAATAGGAGAAAACTCAGCAGCCCGATCCAGACTGCCGACACTTTGTACAGCCCACGCACGAGGGCGTTCGAGTATCGAAATGCCAGCAGCGATGCAGTTACGAAGCTAATGGACAGTACGCCAAGCGTGAGCGCCGCTACGAAACGAGCTGGGACTCGAGCGCCTTCGGGCGAAAAGATCCACGTCTCGTACACAAAGAAGTGCGCCAGTAAGAGTACCGACTGGATGACTGAGATGAAACCGAACAATTGCTGTCGTGATGGCATAGTGTTTTGAAGTTCGATTCATAGATGAAGCTCGCTGGGCGGGCGATTCTCCAAATGCAGAATCATCCCCTTTTCATTTTGGACCGCGAAAAGAAACCGACAGCCTCAGGGTGGTTGAAGTTTTTGCAACAACCTCTGGAGTGCTCAAACACAATGCCATCCTGAAGAAGGCGGCTGCGATTGCAAATCACGACGGCAAACCAACTCTCTATCCCGTTTTATTTCCGAGGCCCCCCTGGTACACCTCTGCCCGCCGCCCTCGCCTCTGCGACCGAGGACCCATCCGCCAAGTCTGTTTTGGGTTCTTTCAGGTAGTTAAACGAGCTTTTTCGCTGCTGCTGCACACAAGAGCGCATCCGCTATCTCATCGGATAGCTTTTCAGACTCGTTTGGATAGCGCCAATCCTCAACGTCCTTAGCCGATTCTGCAAGCCACTGAATCCCCATCCCCGTGCAGATGACGCAGAATCAAGTTCTTAAGCTCCCGTTGGCAACCTCCGGTTCGCCTTGTTGTTTTGTGGCCCCTACCGTGCGGTTCACCTCTTTCGAGGCAATAGATCAGTACCAGCAAGTACGCCTGAAGGTGTTGGTGCACTAGTGGCAGGCTCGCTGCTTGGCGTATGAAGGACTTTCGTCAAAGGATCGATGCACCGAGTTGAAGGTGACTGGGCGCGGCTGCGAAGAGAGTCAGGCAGTTTTGCACAGCGTTCCAATTCGAAAAGGGCGATTTCAAAATGGCCGCTAAGCGGATACTCTACGTCAATTATAACCCTGCGACACTGGTTCGAGATGAACAGCTGCTTATGCGGGAAGGGTACGAACTGGACTCTGTTTTCGGCGCGGACGGAGTGATGACATGTGGATCAGTTGCTGAATATGATTTCGTCCTGATTGACGATGCGTGTCCCTTGGGAGAGAGAAAGAAGCTGGTTGCCTGGTTGACGGCGAATTTCCCCAAGCCGAAATTTTACCTCCAATCCGGCTTCAGAAGTGTGCCGTCCGACAGTAGCACTGAGTCATCATCGAGGACAGATAAAGGCATAACCCTTTCCCTCTGTCTGTTAGAGGAGTAATCAGCGGGGGGCGAACCCCCACGAGGGGTGAACCTCGGCGGATTTTGAGTCAATTCCGGCACCAGCTGAAATCCTAGCTTTTCCTGTATTTCCGGAGGCTTAAGATCCTGGCGTTACGTTCGATGACGTTCGGATGCGTCCTGTTTCGTCCTGACGGGTACATTCTGGGCACACAGGTCCGTGGGGTGCTGAGGGGGATATGTACCATCTTTTCAGGATTTCAATCCTCGCAACCCGTCTCGCACGACGAAGTGAATTTTGGGATTTGGCCTTTCCTGACTTAGGAAGCCTGAAACGTGAAGCCCCAGCTAGGTCACTTTCTGCTCGATGAACTGCAACTCCTCCAGGAACATCTTCAGCAGCCGGTGGTAAATAGGCTCTAGTTCTGTGCAGGCGCCGAGCGCATCACACAACTGTGCTTGCGTGGCGCGCAAATTCTTATCAGCCATCGCTGCTAGAGCTACTGGGTTCGTCTCCCCCTCAGCCAGCGCCTTCAGCATGCGGCGTGCACTGGCACCCAGAAGATCCGAGACCAAGCTGGACAGTTTGATGTGGCGCTCTTCCAACAAGCTCTCCAGCTGATTCTGCAGGCGCACGTGATTGCGTGTGAGCTGGTACTTCCGCATGTGACCGTTCGCCATAGCCGCTGTTCGGTATCGGGCACAAAGCTTAGAACCAGTTCATCTGCGACGAGTCACCTCTTTCGAACGTTGCGTGTCGTCCAGTTCGTCAAAGTCGGGTGATTCTTCCCGCACTTAATCGCTGTGCGGTGTGCAGCAAAGCAGAATCGGAGCATAGCGAAGCGGATCATGAATGCAAGCGGGACGAAACTATACCTGAATGGCACGGCTGGCACGCTGCGCGACGCGGGCTCGGGAGCAACCTGTACCGCCTCGGAGTGCCGGACATTGTGATTCAGCGGATTCTGCGTCATGCCAACGTAAGCACAACGGCTTCGTACTACATCAAGAGCGCAGCCGATGACGTGCGAAGCGCTATGGCGAAGTTGGAAAACGAGCTATCCGCGACTCAGAAAACGCAAACGGACACTAATGGGACACTAGCTGTGCGTCGGGCTGCACAGCCTTCCGGCCTTCAATAACTTGATAAGTGATTGGGATTGCGAGAATTAGATGGCGGAGGGAGAGGGATTCGAACCCCCGGTACCCTTTCGAGTACAGCGGTTTTCAAGACCGCCTGTTTCAACCGCTCACACATCCCTCCGCGGCAACAGGATCCGCTCCTGTAGTTTACAGCACCCTATGCAACAATGACTTCCGGCCGGTTGCACACCGCCGCTAAAGGATCTCCATCGCTCGCACCGCACAGGAGCGGCAACGGCAAAAATCCTTGATGCCTCCAGGGAACTCCATGCAGTCCGGTCTACAACAAGCGCTGTTTAAGCATCGAGTGTGCAGAAGTTCTTCACAAGATCTGGGCCTTCCCTAGAGCAAGGAACACTCGAGGGACACTCACCGTCTCAGCCTCGCACAATGGATCCCATCTCCGCTGCCAGCTATCGCACCCAGGTGCGTGCGCCGTCGTCAAGCACCCACACGCGCAAGTCGGGGTGCTCGATTGCCCGCGATGGGGATCAAAGTGGCGGAGGCGACGGGAGGCTGCGGCAAGATCGGATAGGATGCTGTCCTTCGGTACCTCGTTCTCCAAAACGATCTTCCAAAGTTCGGCTGGTAGCGTCTGACTGTTTTTACGTGGATGAGGCGGGGGTGCCGCACACTAGGATACGACGGAGTCAGCGAGAAAGCCGCCTCTGTGGGCACCGTCTGCGGAATCACGCCCGCAAATATCCTGTACCCTTGCCCCCACTGAAAACAAAGCAGTTGTCGGCTTCGTTTCGTAATTTCTCGAATTTGGCGCTGATGGTGAGATCCATCGGCAGCCGTTCTTCCAACTGCCAAAATTATTGATCGCTGGATAATTGGACCGACATTGGGGCTGGCATCGTTTCCCCCTTGCGTGTCCGCTGCAGCCGCTCCAGCTGATTGATCGCGTATGCAAGTTGGCGCTGAATCGAGGTCTCATAGACCAGGCCCGGTAGTCGGCGCTTCATGCGACCACCTCCTCGCCTGAGGTGGCATAGCGGTTGAGCTGTCCAGAAGCCCTTCTATACCTTGCAACTTTCCATCCTTGAACCAAAGGCACTTGCCGGTCACTCGATTGCCGGCCGTGTGTACTGCACCGCTTAGGGCCATGTGGAAGGCGGGCTGGTTCCTGCGCGACTTTCCCTACGATCCCGATCTTGAGTCAGAGCGAAATCGAGAAACGGGCTCTGCAGGGTCTGGTCCGGCGTGGTCAAGATCAGTCGTGCCTACGGCACTCGATGTCAATGTCGCACCTTCACCCTCTATTTGAGCAAGCAGTTGTTCGGAATTAACCTCCTCCAAATTGCCAAAGGCTCTATGTTGTGCTCCGGCGTTGGATGAACATACTACATAGTCGTGGTTATTACGGATGTGATTGTTTCATGCTGGTCGCCTGTTCGAGAGCCTCACGGGCAGCAGCGTAATCGGGGCGGATTCGCAGTGTCTCATTGAATTGCTTGATCGCGGCATCGAGCTGGCCGAGGCGCGCGAAAGTAATACCGAGATTGAAGTGGGCGTCAGCGTCGTCGGGACGAAGTCCTAAGCTTGCTGCGAACTCGCGGGCGGCGTCAGCTAGATGATCCTGTTGCGCGAGAGCAATCGCGAGATTGTAGTGCGCGTCAGGATTGTTCGGCTGAAGGCGAACCGCCTCGGCAAATTCAGCGGCTGCGTCGTTAGCTCGGCCTAGCGATCCCAGAACAGAGCCGAACCGGTAGTGAGCGATCGGATCGTCGGGGCGAAGCCGGATGGCAGCTTCCAATTCCTGGAGAGCCTCTTTGGTGTGGCCCTGAGAAGCAAGAAGCTGTCCAAGTTCAGCGCGCGCGGGTACGTAATAGGGCCGGGCACGAACCGCATCGCGGAGCTGAATGACCGCATCGTCAGTTTGACCTTGAGTTACGAGCGCGGATGCGAGGCCGTAGTACGCGATGTAATTTTCCGGGACAGCAGCAATGGCGTGCCGGTAGAGCGAGTTGTCATCACGCCAGGTTGCCGCCTGGAAGCATGTGAGAGTGATCAGAACGACGGCCGCAGCCGCAGCAAGCACAATTTTGACTCGCGGCCACGGTTTGAGAACCTCAGCAGTTCCCCAGACCAAGGCGATCGTCAGACCGATCATGGGAATGTAGGTGTAACGGTCGGCCCGAGCCTGCGATCCCGTCTGGATGATGCCTATGACGGGGAGCAGAGTCACGAGATACCAGGACCATCCGATTGCGAGGTAGGTCCGCTGCTTGTACACAAGCACAACGAGAGCCGTGATGATGGCGAGGGCAATTGCCGAGAGAATCGCGGGGACAACGATCGACTGCAGCGGATATGGGTAGAAGACCGCAAGATGAGTTGGCCAGAAGGTCTTCAGTATGTAGACAACGTAGGTGATCAGGGCATTCTGAATGCGTGAACTTAGCGGAATGACTTCGAGAGTAGCCACGGCTCCGCCGCGCAGGTGGGCTACGTAACCGACGATCGATGATGCTAGCGACGCAACCAAGAAGGGAACTTTCTCGATGATGTGAAGTCCGCGGCTCAACGGCCATAGGTCGAGCAATATAAGCACGACCGGCAAGGTCACGAGCATCGGCTTGGACATGAGGCCGAGGACGAAGATGAGGAGAGTGAGCAGGTAACGGGCGCGTGTGGACCGTGCGAGATAGTTGGAGTAGGCAAGCAGGGTGAGCATCCAGAAGAGGGCGCTAAGGACGTCTTTGCGCTCGGCGATCCAGGCAACACTTTCGACATGCAACGGGTGAATTGCGAAGATGAGCGCGACGTAGGCGCTTGGCCAGCGTGCCCCGGTCATGCGACGGAGCGCGACAAACAGCAGCAGCGTGCTGAGAGCGTGCAGCGAGATATTAGTGAGGTGGTGCCAGCCGCTGTCCAGTCCGAAGAGCTGGACGTCGAGCATATGCGAGAGCCAAGTCAGCGGAAACCAGTTGGAGTCATGAAACGTGGTGAAGGCCCAGATGACGCCGTTCAAGGTGAGGCCCGCGAGCACTTGCGAGTTCTCGGTGACATAGATCGGGTCGTCGAAGTTTACGAATGCATGTGTGCCAACCTGCGCGTAAACTGCGAAGACAGCAACCAACAAGCCGACGCAGATCCAGAGGTCGAGGCGAGAAGCGAATTTCACCTCCGACTGGATTTGTGTGTGAGGCAAGGGCTTAGGGCGGACCTTGGGTGATTTCTTCATGCGAATGGAGTGTCCTCTGAATGTAACCGCGAGGCGAGGAGAGTTGCAAGATAGCAGCCGGTCTAGATACAACCGTGAAGCGAAATTGGCCCTAGAGCGCACATTGTCATTTGTCTTCCGCATGAGAAAAGGCCGGGAGTCTAGCTCCCGGCCGAGGTCGAACAGGGGTTAGGGGAATTAGAAGTTGAGCCGCAGACCAAACTGAATCTGCCGCGGGCTGTAGCTGTAAAGCTGTCCCGAAAGCGATCCGAAACTGCCAGGGTTGCTGGTAGCCAGGTAGTCGCCCGATGGATCGCCGAACTGGTCGTGGTTGAAGAAGTTTGTAAAGACCACTTGGAATTCAGAGCTGAATCGTTCGGTGATCCTGAAATTCTTCATCACGCTGAAATCCACGTTCCAATACGGCATGCCGCGATAGACGCCAAATCCGCCATCGCGAGTGTCTAGTCCAAGGATGGGCTGACGGATGTTGTTATACGCTGCCGTCGGATCCTTGAACATGTTGGAGCCGTTGATTCCGGCTGAACCAATCGCGGTCGTAATACCGAAATAACGCGAGCCCTGTCCCACATTTGCGGGAGTGATTGGAATCGCGTTCTCCGAGTTTCCATACCCGAAGAAGTTCACCGAGTCGCCTTCACCGAACGCCTGTCCACCGCCCTTGATCGTGCCGAGGGTTATCGGCAATCCGCTGCCAGCGGTAAACACAGCAGCAAACGTCCAGCCACCCAGGAAGTGTCCCAGGAATGCCGGACTGCCCCTTGTAGAAGTTAGGTTGGTAAACGATGAACAGGTTATAAATGTACCGGCGGTCGAACGCCTGGTAGCCATAGCCTGTTTGCAGGTTGAATACATCGGGAGTCATTGCCTCGCTAGTAGCCTGCACCTCGGTGCCGGTACCTAATGTCTTCGACCAGGTAAAGTTCGACTGCATGATCACACCGTGCCAGGCCTGCGTTTTCAGGCTGATGAATAGCGCGTTGTAGTTACCGTAGCCGATGCTGGCGTTCATGCCGACACCGCTAGTGAGCTGGCCGTTCCAAACGGACCGGAAAGCGGTTTATTCATCATGCTCCGCGGGAAGTTGAAGCCTCCGCTATCCAGATCGCTGTAAAGGCTCCAAACGTTCTGAATATTGAGATTGCCGTGCCGTTAATGCCCTCGTTCGCCGCTACTGCGTTGTGTGCAGTTGGCAAAACCGTTGCAGTATCCTGTACCTGCCAGCACCGTTTCAAAGAACGGCTGCGGCTGAATGGCTGCTGTGTTTCCTGTGCAGCCGCCGACAACAAGTCCAGCAATGCCGCCACGGTCTCCTTCTGCAGACTTGGCCTTCGGGCGCCTCTTGAACGCCAAGGTCTGGTTGCCGAGTCCAGACTGATTGTACGAGTTCATTCATTGACTTGTTGAAAACGAAGCGCTTTTGGCTTCGTTTCGCAAAAATTCACTCTCGCGCTCATCACATGATGCAAAGAAAAGAGAGGAAGCCCACAGGCCACGAGAATTGTCGCACGTCCCGTAGGTTTCTGACGGCTGTACGCATGAAGAGTGATTGCTGCTGGGCAATCTCCTTGCCCGCACAACAGAAAAGGAATTGCGAAGCTGAAACTTTCTAAAACTGAAAGAATTGTCTAAGAAGCAAAAACAAAAATGCCTGAGGGCAACCGGCCATCGAGCACGCAATTGAAACCGCTTCCCGGATGTTGGGCTCAGACAAATCACGAGGCTATTGCCTGGAGATGATCTGCGCCGACTTCCTATCAGGGGCCAACCTCGAGAACGGCAACCCGGAGATACTGCTGCAGTCCATTTCCCGCTACTTCCACTTCCTACCCCGCTGTCAGCAGGAAGCCTTTCTATCTGGTGTTGTCGGCACGAACGCATGAAGAGGATTGGCCGCAATCGACCACGCCTAAAATTGAATCCGGAGAGCTACCGGAACCTGCACCGCAAGATACTGATCCGTGATGGCTGGCGGTGTCAGAACTGCGGTAGCATGAGCCAATTGGAAGTACACCACCAACAGTCTCGGAGTCATTCGGGTGATGACGTCGAACAGAATCTAATCACACTGTGCGCCGAATGCCATGCCTTGGAAATGCTTTATCTCGACGCCACGCCAGCGCCTGACGGGTTGGGGTAGGGAAGGTTCATGGCGTAAGGCGGGCGCGATCGATCACTACATCCAACACGTGATAGTTGTGAGCTCCATAAAGGTCCTCGAGTTCAGTGTAGTGCTGCGTCATCGTGCGATATTGGTTCACTGCCATGTTGTCCTCTATTGGGCCATGTCAGTGCGAAGAATGCGAAACGGCTCATTATAGGAGCCCCTCTCAGGACTGCGCAGTGACGCAGGGCCGCGATTCCCGGCTTCTACACACGGGCACCTTCCCGCGCCATGGAATCCAGCACATGTACGTTTGCAGTGCCCGGTTACCATTGCAAGGTTACCCGCGGGAGGAGTGTCGGCGATGCAGCAGGTTGCGCTTGTGCAGCGCGCATGCCAAGTCAGCGCTCCGGCGGTCTTTTCTAATCCAAGAATGAGCCTGAAGGGGAAGGGTGCAGGCGGCGAGGAAGGCTCCTTTCGGAAATAGGTTTTTAGAATATATAGCAGTAGCCGGGCGGTGGG
>Ga0310910_10002538_pt1 | contig 10338 bp, 10 predicted proteins | sample GREbulkMGHF172_FD_203448 | JGI IMG/M metagenome (GOLD analysis project Ga0310910, IMG submission 203448) | Lab enrichment of tropical soil microbial communities from Luquillo Experimental Forest, Puerto Rico - GRE.bulkMG.HF172 | ecosystem: Environmental > Terrestrial > Soil > Tropical forest >... | reverse complement strand
TAAAGTTAAAGCGTACTAGTTAAGGGGTACTCGATCTCTTCGACCAGGGTGGAGCTACCCGAGCCATGGCTTCGACCCGCCGTCTTACCACAATCTTCGCTGCTGATGTGGCCGGCTATTCGCGCCTGATGTGGGCGGATGAGGAGGGCACGCACGAGCGTCTGAAGGCGCATCGCCAGCAACTGATCGATCCGAAGATCGAGGAGCACCATGGCCGCATCGTCAAGACGACCGGAGACGGTCTGCTGGCGGAATTCGCCAGTGTTGTCGACGCGGTGCGTTGCGCGTTCGAGGTGCAGCGGGCGATGGTTGACCGCAACTCGGAAACGCTCGAGGACGAGCGCATCACCTTCCGGGTTGGGATCAACCTCGGAGACGTGATCGCGGAAGAGGACGATATCTACGGCGATGGGGTCAACGTAGCCGCGCGTCTCGAAGCGCTGGCAGAACCGGGTGGTATCTGCATTTCGCGAATGGTGCGCGATCAGGTGCGCGACAAGCTTGACTTCTCATTCGACGACATGGGTGAGCAGCAGGTCAAGAACATCGCACGTCCCGTGCGCGCTTACCGCATCCCCGTCGCAGAAAAGGCGACGGCCAAAGTAGCGTTGCCGCTCCCGGACAAGCCCTCGCTCGCCGTGCTGCCGTTTCTGAATATGAGCGGCGACCCGGAGCAAGAGTACTTCGCTGACGGCGTCGTCGAGGAGATCACAACTGCGATCTCTCGGCTTCCCTGGCTGTTCGTGATCGCGCGTAATTCGAGCTTTACCTATAAAGGTCGTGCCGTCGATGTGAGGCAGGTGGCCCGCGAACTAGGGGTGCGCTACGTACTTGAAGGTAGCATCCGCAAAGCGGGCAATCGCGTTCGTATTAGTGGCCAGCTCATCGATACCGCAACAGGCGCGCATATCTGGGCCGATCGTTTTGATGGCGAGCTTGACGACATTTTTGATCTTCAGGACCAGGTGGCCAGCAGGGTCGTCTGCGCAATCGAGCCGAAGCTGCGCTTGTCCGAAATTGCGCGCGCGACCCGGAAACCGACCGAGAGCCTCGATGCTTACGACCTATATCTGCGTGCACTCGGGCAGCATTACAAATTTACTCCCGAGAGCATGCACGAGGCCATCGGGCTGCTCGCGCGGGCCCTCGCAATCGAACCATCCTATGCCCCCGCTGCGGCGTTAACTGGGGTCTGCCGTGTCACGCAAAGAATACAGGGGTGGCATCCACTGTCGGACCGGGAGTGCGCCGAGGCCGTGCGACTAGCGCGCGTAGCGATCGCGGCGGGAAAGGACGATGCTGATGCATTGTCATTGGCCGGTGTAACGATCGGCTACTTAGCCGGCGATCACGCCACTGCCGCTAGGGCCGTCGATCGTGCGCTTGCCCTCAACCCCAACTCCGTTTGTGCTTGGCTAACGCACGGCTGGATGGAGTGCTGGCAAAACCGGCCGGGTCCGGCTATCCAGGCGGTTGAGCGCGCGATGCGGCAGTGTCCGCTGGGGCCGGACACTCACAGCTGCAAGGCGCTGCTCGCCATGGCCCATTTAGCCGCCGGTCGATACGAGGAAGCTATGGGTTGGATCGACGAAGCAGTGCATGAGAGCCCTGGGGCCGTCTCCTCGACCAGGCTCAAAGCGGTTTTATGTGGGCTTCTCGGGCGCGTTGAAGAGGGAAAAGAGTGGCTCGGCCGGTTGTTGCAGCTAATGGCTGACGCAACGATTGATCGTTTCAACGCCCAAACATCCACGTTTCTGGCGCCAGAAATTCGGGCCGTCATGGCGGAAGGTCTGCGCAAAATCGGATTGCCGGAGAAGTGAACGAGCCTACCTCACTGAAGCGGGAAGCCAGGAGAAGCGCCTTCACCGGCGCGCCGAATTGATCTGCGGGCTGCTTTTGTGCCGAGCCGATCCGCGAGCCCTTGCCACCACCGAAGGTGTATGCGCCGCCGGAGCAACAGCCGCTAGAAGACGCCGACGCGGTTAGCTGAACTGCACGAGATGCTAATGATGATATGGCGTTACCGATTGCGACGCTTCATCGCGTGCAGCTCTCGCGTCCTCCTCATCGGAGGGCCGGCAATCGTAGGCGTCGGGGTAGCCGCCTGGATCAAAAGTCAGACAGGGATCTCATGGTGGATTATCGGCGGAGCGATGGTTGGAGTGGGTCTTCTGATGTGCCAAGCGTGGTTCGAATACCGCCACCGCACTTACGAGCCTACCTGGGCATTCAGATTTGACGATAGGTTTTACGGCAACGAGATTATGGACGCGCGTTTCAGGGCCGCGAAAGCCCTGAAAGACAATCCGGGGAGAATAGAACGCACGGACGCCGAATTAGAGGAAATTGATGACCTGTTGGACTTTCTCGAAGACCTAGGGTTCTATCAGCGCGGCGATCAAATAAGTCCAGAGGTAGCACATCACCATTTTTATTATTGGATAAGAGCGTATTATTTAGCTGCTCGAGATTACATCGAAGCGTGGCAAACCAGTTTGGAAATCATCTCAAGCGAATGTGCAATAGGCGCAGTGGTCGCGATGAAAGCGATAATCAGATTGGCGGTTCTGAGCGCGAACATCAAAAGCGGGCTGTCAGCTGAAAGTGAAGTCCAACAAAGTGATAGCCGGTACCCAGTCGACCTCGCCGCATTTATTTCGCCTCGCTTGAGCTGACGACCAGGTCATTTGCTCGGCCATGGAGTGGATGGAGCTCGAAAATTGGCATACCGGCCGAGTGGTGCTTGTCGGCGATGCCGCGCCAGCTCGCCTTTGATGGGCCAGGGCGGCTGCATACTTTGAACAGCAGACGTCTCTATTGCCAACCTTCGCCACCGATGGGTGCGAAGAACCGAACTTCGCCTCGGATCTCGTGTTGCTCTAAATGGGCAGTTTCACTTTCCTTGAGCAGACCTCCAACCGCGAATTGGCCGGCTCCGCCGTTGGCAGGGCGCATCCGACCCGCGGTCGCGAGGCTGGTAGGCGGCTATGCGCGCGCTGATCGTCGGCGGCGGAATCGGCGGGCTCGCCGCCGCGGTCGCGCTGCAAAGGGTCGGGATCCAGGTCGCGGTCTTTGAGAAGGCCCCGCACATCATCGAGGTCGGGACCGGGTTGTCGCTCTGGTCCAATGCGATGGTCGCGTTGCGGCGTTTCGGTTTAGAGGCAGCGGCTTTGGAGGCAGGGTCGGTCATCGAACAGACGCGAACGTTTCTGTCGACCGGCGAGCCGTTCGGGAGCGTTGATTTCGCCGCATTGGGTGAGAAGGCCGGGGCCCCTTCCATCTGCCTGCACCGCGCCACTCTTCAGCGCCTTCTTCTCGATGCAGCGCTCAACGGTGATCCAAGGTCGGTACGGACCGGTCGAGAATGCACGGGTTTCGAGGCGGACGCTGCCGGGGTTGCCGCTCGCTTCTCCGATGGCTCAAGAGAGCATGGGGATGTGCTGATCGGCGCCGACGGGATTCACTCCGTCATCCGCGGACAGCTGTTCGGCAGCGAAAGGGTACGTTTCGGCGGTTATCTCGCGTGGCGCGGCATCGCCGAGGGAGCGAGCCCGTTGCCCGAGCGCGAGGCCCTGGTCGTGGTCGCGCGCGGCTCGCAGGCGGGGTGCTTTCAGTGCGGCGAACGGAGGCTTTACTGGTTTTTGACCCGCAATGCGGCGCCTGGCTCACATGCCGGCCCTCTCGGCAACCGGGGTGAAGCGATTGAGTGCATAAAAAACTGGCGCGTCCCGTTCCGATCCTTTGTCGAGGCGACCGAAGAAGACGCCATCCTGCGAAACGATATTTTTGACCACCCGGCGCGGCGCGTTTGGGGCGTAGGGCGCGTGACCTTGCTGGGCGACGCCATTCACGCTACGACCCCCAATCTCGGGCAGGGCGCTTGCCAAGCGCTCGAGGACGCCGTCGTCCTCGCCGATTCGCTGCGCCGATGCGCCTCGGTTGAGGCGGGTTTGCGTGGCTATGAGGCGCGGCGCCGGGACCGAGCCAATTTCGTGATCGGGCAATCCTGGCGCATAGGAACCATCCTTCAGCTCACCCGCCCCGTGGGGGTGTGGCTGCGGAAAGTGCTCGGTTCCACATCCTGGGCGCAGAAACGAGCCGAAAGGCTCTTCGAGCGCTTGCTTCGCGTCGATTTGCCTGAACTTGGAGGTTGACCCCCGCATTGGTGGCAAGTGGTGGGGGTGCCAATGGCTACGGCTCTATTAAGTCATTTCCGTCCTCGTCGCTTTTTGGGCGGCTCGTATCATTGCGTTAGTATGCTGAGAAGGCTGGATCATACTCACCGCAGCGACCAATGGAGTGAGCCTGGAGTCTCGCGCCATGTGGCGATCAACTTTCCGGCCTCCGCGCACATCGCCATCGCATCTTCACCGCACGTTCGGCAGGGTCGGGGCACCGCACGGGATCTGCGGCGAAAAGCGGCGCTTTGCGCCTGCGGTCTGGGGAGCCGGCGCGACTACATCACCGACGAAACTTTAGATGACTGCGTTCTCGACAAAGCTGTTCGACAGGGTTAGCGATAATCCGTCAGCGGACTTGGATCTTGCGCTTTGGGTGCAGTTGTTCCAGCTTTTCGGATCGCCGCCATGACGCGGCGTGGGATGATCGGCGTTTCGTTGATCGGCGCCACCATTTCACAGCAAAACTCATGCCCGAAAACGACGTCACGTTCCGGATCCATGGTCCAACGATTCCGTTAAACGCCCGACCGGACTCATAAATCGGGTCGAGACGTTTGAAAAACGGCGGAGGCGGCTTGGCGGCCTCGGAACTGATAGTTCGCAGACTCCGCGCTGGAGAGAGCTGGATTCGAACCATCAGTTCCTAAGCTGGCGAAGCCAGAACCAAACAGGCGATCTCGAACGCGCTCCGCCCTCGGCCGTACGGGCTAATTTTGGATGATCTGCCGATCCACATCCGCCCGGATCTTCCCGCAGCGCGGGTGCAAACTTAACGAACCCAATGGGTTCGAGCCATTACGGCGCGTCTATGATCGCATCATCCGCGCTTTGTCGCCAATAAATTTTGCTCACAAGCGGTAATGAGTGCGTTCGTAAGGAACTAATGACGGGCTGTGGGCCCTGTCATGGACACGATGGGAATTCGATTGTGTCCGAACACAAGAAGCGAATAATGAGTGTATCTGATGACTCCGGCCAGCTCTGCCTCCAAAATGCGGTTGAGCAGAGAGATGGCTCTGTCTTTGTCTGGTGAGCGGGACGGCGAGGCGGCGCGTAAGCACGGCGAGCGGGCTTTGCGAGAATCTGCAATCTGTGCCAGCCATGACGCTGTCGCGGCCAACGATGTCGGCATAGCGCAGCAGCCGCTCGGCCACGAGGTCGAGATGCTCGACGACGTTGGTCGAATGCGCAATGAGCCCCGGCATCAGCACGTTGCCGGCGGGCAGCGTCACGTCCTTAAAAGTGCCGTAAAGCGTCGCATCCGGAGTGCCGCCGATCGACATTCGCCCCGCCGTGAAGCTCCAGGTTTTATCATAGATATAGGAGAGCGAAGCGTTCAGGGCTCGCAGCTGGTTGTTGGAATTGTCGGCGAGGCCGAGGGCTAGCGCTCGCGTTGTGGTTTTCGTGGATCCAGGCGACGCGAGCAGTGACAGTATGGGGATCACCAAGATATTGGTATTGGGTATCGATCCCTACATCGGTGAAGGAGTCGGTGCCAGCACCCGACAGCCCCATCGGGAAGACCTTAGATGCGAGCCCAAAGGTGCCGACTTCCCATGAGTGGTCGCCAAAATTCGGCTCGATCGCGACCCGCCAATAGGGTGCAACGCAGCTGATCGGGCTCTGACCGGTGGTATCGATCCCGAGGGCCAGCTGCGTTTTGGTCGACAACGGTCGATAGCCGCCGAACTCTAAATAGAACAGATCGTATACGAAGCCATAGCCGCTGAGGCCGACGACTTGCTGCGCGTATACTTGATCGATAAATGTTTTGGCGGAGGGCATCGGCGCCAAAGCCGAGCTGATATAGGGAAAGCTCCAGGCGGGTATGGTGTTCCAGACGTCCTGGACCGTCGGATTGTTGTTGGCAGTTATGCCCCACAGCAGATTGTGTCCGTCGACGTTGATTGAGTTGTGTCCCCGCTGAAACGGCGGGTGATCCCGTCGTATGTCCCTTGGATGAACGCGCCGAGATTGTCGGTGAATCTGCCACCGGTAAAGAGGCTCGCCTGTTGGAACGCGAATTGTTGTTGGGGTCGAAATGGGGAGCGGCGCCGCCTTTGCGGCAATGTATTGTTGCGCTTGGGCCACCGCCTGATGGGCCGAGCGTCCCCGGTCGGAAGCCGTAACTGTTGTCCGGCCTCGGTGTGGGTATAAGTCGGTGCCTCGAGCATCACCGCAAACGGCGGGCCCGTCCAACTCGCCGCCGCCCAGCGTATAGCCGCCCAGCTTGAAGCGACGGCCGAACGGGGTCACCTCGAGAAAAGCAGTATGGCAGGTCGTGCAGGGTTGGCCTGTCTGCCGCGCGTAGAGCGGCAGAGAAAGCGATGGCCGCGGCGACAGGCCGATGACAAGCACGACGGCAAGCGATGCAGCAATCACGCAAAGAGTGGTCGACAGCTTGCCATCGCGGATCATACAACGTGCCAAACGGGTACAAACCTCTCTATCATGACCAAAGCTTCCCGGTTTGGTTTGGGGCGCTGACCGCGCCCGCAAGCTGGCCACGGACTCTTCCGTTTCCGGGTTATTCCGACTTGGAATGGAGCAGTCGTCTCTATGCGCGGATCGGTATGAAGATGCGGCAGGATCCCTGCGGACTGATCGTACCTTCGACCACCTTGCAGGCATCCGGCGGTTGAAACTGGATACATTTGTCGCAGCGCTTGTTGCCGTCCGGGTGATCCTGGTAATTGACGGCAATCTTAGAAATTTTGGGCTTCGCGGGGGCCGGGTGAGATCCTGCCGCGATGATGCCAGCGGCGCCCTGCAACAGCGAGCGCCGAAAAATGCCCATCGACCGGCTACTTGGCCCATCCGGCATGGCTCCCTCTCGTTGAGAATCCGGGGGTGCACTGGGCCTTGTCGGAACCTCGCCTGCGAAGTCTTAATGGAGAGAGGCCAGTGTTCTGAAACCTACGACGCGCGTGAAAGCGGCTTATTCCGCGAGCGCAACGGCCCGATCCCGCCGACTGGTGTCACCGGCTCGCTGCTGGGACCGGAGTCATAACCGCTGATGCGTCTCTTACGGGATAAACCGCGCCGTCCGCGCGTCAGTGAGGTCCGCAGGGCGATTTATCGCGCAGACACCCCGGGGGCCGATCGTATGGCTCAGCCCAAGAAGCCGCCTTGAGGCATCGTGTCCCGACCAACCCGCAGGAAAGGGCGCCACAGAATAACCACTGCGAAGTTTGGTCGTCGCTATAGAGTACGTGCGGGCTTGAGCGCTTCGTGTCGGCATTCCCACGATATTGGCACATCTTCCAAAGACATCGCTTCCTGTCGTACGGATAGCGGACTGTCCAGTCAACGGGGAGGCGGGTCCGCCTTGCCCAAAGCATCATCGCCCGCGGCTAGTGGTTGACGGAAGGCGGCTGACCCTCACTCCGTCTCAAGAAGAAGGACGCTGCTTAATCCTCCGCCAGCTCTGACCTCGGACGATCAGTCACCGTGAGGTCGTTCGCGTTGTCATTGACGAACGCGAATCGGATGAGGTGACCAACTTTCGCGATAGCGATCCCGAAAGCGCCTCCCTGGGCTGCGTCAACGTTGAACTGGCGGACGAAGCGGCCTTTCCTGGTGAATTCCACGATTTCGCTCGGCTGGGTCGGATCGTCGTTGACCGCGTCGCCATTGGCGGTGATCAGGTCTCCGTTTGGCGCAAATGCGAGCGCGAGTGGCCCGCGCAAGTGATCGTCCTGGAAAATGATCTTCCCTCTGCCGGAAGATCCGGAGCTGATGCCGGCATGAGGAACCTTAAAGACCACGTTGTCGGCGGTCGATGCTACGAAGAGGACATCGGCCTCCGGATCGTAGGCGAGCCCGGTCGGTCCCAAGATGAGCGCGGTGTCATTTTCCTTGGAGGTGTACCCCGAAGCGATCACCGTCGCCGCCTTCACCGTCACGGTGCTCACGGTAATCGTGAGGTCAAGGCGCGTGACGGTGCCGTTCAGCACGTTCGAGATGAAGACCCTGGCATGGTCGAAATGGTCGTCGATGGTTAGATCCCACGGACCGTCGAGCTTCGTCGTGAAGGGGGACGGGGGTATGAGATTGCCATTCCGATCCAGAAAAAGTAGCGGACCCGCCTTGATGGTAGCAAACTTGCCATCCGTAGTGGAGACACTACCAACCAGCACGAACCCGCGCTTCAGCACGCCGAGGGCGGTGGTCAAGCCGGGGAAAGACCCTTTGAAGAATTCGGATGCCTGGCCGGCTGGCGCCACCGAACCGTTCGGCGTCAGTTTGATGATCGTCTTGCCCGTTCCTTGAAGGCTGTCGCTGTTGTTGAAGTTCGAAACTAACACATCGCCTGGCGCGATCGTGGCGCCTGACGGAAAGCCGAGCGGAACGATCGCTACGCCATAAGGATTGAGATCGCCGTTCTCGGGAACGGTGGACGAAACGACAGTTTCGGGAAGAAAAGGCGGTTCGTCCGCTCCGGCCGTGGTCAGCGGCAGCAGCGCCGAGAACGCTGCAGCAACGATGGATATCGCGAGGATTGGGTTGGATGCGGGACAGCGACCGATATGCCTCATGAGACATCTCCTCCCTGAATCGCCGGGTTGGCCCCGAGCGTCGACCAAACACACGCCGGCTGCGAAGTCGCGACCGGAGTCAGCTTGACCCCTACGACTCACAAAATCGTGATTTATTCCACGACTCCGCTCGCCTCCTCGGGCCGCTGAGGTAATCGAGATCATTCACCCGGCATCGGCTTTCCTCAAAGACATGCTCATAAGACTGTCGCCGTCAAATTCGCATCCGGAATTGGCCGCTACCCACTTCTTCTGCGGCGGGGGTACAGATCCGAACAGGCTGCGTGATGGAAATCGCCGTATGTAAGGGTAACCACGCCGAACGCAATAGCTATAGAGGTGTAATTCTCGGGGTCGGGGCAGCGCAATGATCGAATGGATCAAGTCGCTTGTTGGTCAACTGCGACGGAATGGTCGCGACAGCTGAGGTCATGCCCACAAGCTAAGATGTTTCTCGCCGCGCGGTGCTGGCGTCCGGGCGAGCAATCAACCGGAATTGTCTCCGGCCGATGAGAGAGGCTACATGAGTCACCGTTTGGTTGATACCACGAGTCCTATACCAGCTGATGCGAGATGTTATTTCAAAGGGCTGGCGAACCACCATCGATGCCCTTCAGGGTCTCTAGCACCGTATTCGCGCTGACCGTAAGGCTGGTCTTGAGGCTCACTCTCCACCCGAGCGCTGCGCTGACGAGCGTGTGCGCAATGCGCATCCACATCGTCTATGTGGACGACCAGACCGCCTGTGGCCACGGTCTGCAAACGAGGCGAAGCGAGATCATATTCAGGTGTTGCACGAAATGGGGGGCGCCTGCCACTGACGCCCTGCCGTGGATTGCGACTTTGATCGTCTCGCCGTCAATTGACGCCAAGGTGCGGTCCATCACGGGATTAGAAGGACGCGATAACGGCAACACCAAACAGCGCTCGGTGAAAGAGGAGCGTCGCTAAAAATAGAGTGGTCCCCAATGAGATCCGCCACCATCCGATCTCCCCTAACCGCAGCCGCTGACGCCTCTGGGCGATCGCAAGAAACGGGATATCGGACGTTGCGGCGGCGAATGATTTCCAAGCTTCGCCATGGCGTCGTGCTTTCTTGGCGTCGAGTATTGGAGCGCCCGCCAGCCCCAGAAAAGCAACGCTTCCAAACGCGAGGTTTGCTGCCACGTCCCCGATGACGAACATGTGGTTGATCGAAAAAATGCCAGCACCCCAAAAGAACGGATTACGGGAAATGCGGAGCACACCACGCACGACACCCGGGTTGCCGAACAGGCTATCCGATCGCACGATGACAGGGTTTGGAGTCGTGAGGCCCGCGACGACCAGAATGCTTGCCAGCAGCATGAGTGGCGCAACTGCGACCTGGAGCCACCTCGGCGCGTTCCAGAGCGGCAAAACGGGTGCCTCGCGGTAAGCCAGGATAAGCCAGACGAACGCGGCTAACGCGATCAGAGAATAGATGCTTGAGTAAATTCTCTCTCCGAGAGGGCGCACTAGAACGCCCCGAAGCGGTGTGCTCGCGATAAGAAAGTGACTCAGCGGCAGAAAGAGGGCTGCGAGAACGAGATTTCGCATTTGTGACGCCATTACCGACCGCCACCGCCCTCTCGCGAAGG
>Ga0310910_10002501_pt1 | contig 10402 bp, 6 predicted proteins | sample GREbulkMGHF172_FD_203448 | JGI IMG/M metagenome (GOLD analysis project Ga0310910, IMG submission 203448) | Lab enrichment of tropical soil microbial communities from Luquillo Experimental Forest, Puerto Rico - GRE.bulkMG.HF172 | ecosystem: Environmental > Terrestrial > Soil > Tropical forest >... | reverse complement strand
CACTTGCTTGCCGACCAGAGCAGCTTGGCGCTGATACTCGGCCTCCGCCTGTGTCAACGCCGCCTGGGCGCTGACCACGGACGCTTTCGCGGCGTCGACTTTGAGCTTGTACGGCTCCGGCTCGATGGTGAATAGCGAAGTGCCCTTCTTCACAAAGTCCCCATCGTTGTAGCTGATCGCCTGAACAAACCCCTGCACGCGCGCCACCAGATCCACTGCATTGACAGCCGCCGCATTACCGGTCGCTTCGAAATAGCGCGGGATCGGCCGCTCAATGGGTGCTGCGACCGTGACCTTCGGCGGCGGCGGCGCGGCATATTCGTTGTTCTCACCGCAGCCGGCAAGGCTAATAGCCACGCAAGTCGCGGCGCCGCAGACGCTAACGCGGCCGACAAATGCTACTAACCGTGGCATTCTCATTTTTTGTTCCTCAGAGCATGATCCGAAAAAGTGGATACCGGTTTTCCGAAAAGATCATGCTCAAACAACACGCTAAAGCGAAATAACGAACCAACCAAAAATCATTTCGCTTTGGTCGAAGCTTTGCGTTCGGCAATGCGAATGCTTGGCCCGTTCATCGACGGGCGGCCGCACTCAATGCCGCGTAACAGCTTGGCGACAGTGACGACGCATTTGCCGCCAAGCAGGAGATCACCCTGCCCCCACCGACCGATACGCCTGGGCACAGCGTTCGCTGATCGACGCTGCACAAGCGCAAAATGACGAGCGCCTCGCGCGGGCGCATTTGCGGCACGGCGCCAAGCGGCACGACGTCCGGCGTTGCTGTGGCGCTGGCGGTCGATCCCTTGGACGCGCTCGTTCCTTTAGACGCGCTTTGGCCAATCGCAGCCAGTGCCGTCTGACAAGCTGCGGATACCCGCGCTGTATTTTTTCGCAGGCATTGCAGCGCTGCCGCGCCTCCTGGCTGCACGCCGGGACAATGAGCCATGAAGTCGGATCGGCACGAGGAGCGAATAGCGCTGAGCTGCTCAGCACTCGGTTTTTGCGATGCTGGCGCTGTTGAAGCGGCTGCCGACGCCGCCGGCTTGGATTCCCGCGAAGCTTCCGATCGCCGCACGGCGGGAGCGATCGATGCCGGCGCCGGCGAGCTCTCCACGACCGGCGCGGTGCCGGTAGGTGAGGAGGAAGATGAGGACGATGCAGATGAGGATGCAGGTGGGGATGAAGATGCAGGTGACGATTCTGCAAGTGATTGCACCGTTTTCTGACAAGACGGCGAGAGCGTGGGAAGATTGCCCTTGAGGCAAAGCAACAGTTCAGGGCTGTCCGGTGCAATCCATGAGCAGTGCGTCATGAAGTCATCCATCGTGCAGGCTTGCCGGACCATTTTTAATTGGTTCTCTGGCGACGGCGCTGCTGCGGCCGTTGCTGGCGTTGCTTGCGGAACCCCCGAAGACGGGGTGTTCGCCTGAGGCGACACGACCGGCGTCGGCGCACTCGCTGCTTGCGCAATGGCATTCACTGCAGTCTTGCAGGGTGCTGACAGTTTCGCTTCGTTGCGTTTAAGGCACTCCAGCGCGTCTTTGCCGCCAGGCTGCACGCCAGAACAATTTGCCATGAAATCGGAGCGACACGAGGCGCGGACGGCATCGCGCTGCGCTTGCGTCGGCGCTTGTGTAGACTCCTGCGCCCCGGCAATTCCGGATACGCAGAGAGCAAAAGCAATCGTGATTGGGAAGCACGCAAGCAATTTGCACATAACCGACCCCGCTAAAGGTGAACAATACTGACTCCAGAATTGAGTATTGACAATGAAATCGGCTTTGCGGATCTCACGCAAGGCAGCGCCGATTATCGGGGCGAATGACGGGATGGCTTGCGCGCACGGGCCGCGCAAATTGGGTTCGTTTTGCAAATCGCGGTCGGCCGCTAAAAATCACCGGGCCCTGATTTTCCATTTTGTAACTACCTAATTTTGTTAACTTAATTCGTTTCAATTTCCAGAATATACAATTCTAGATTGTAATAACGTCAACACACAATCTTGCTCGTTTGCTGCCGCAAATTTTATTTTGATATTGCGCTGATGTTTTCTTGTGTCCCCGTCCGACGAGAAAGTGCGGCTCGGATTACGTCAAGCATCGACACGGGAGTAGTTAAACAACCAAGAAAAATTTCGCGCGAAAAAAGTGCTGCGAGCAATATCCTCCACAGACGATTAGGTTTGGGCCGACACATCCTGGCAAGCTGCGCGACGGTATCGTGAGCATCTGGGTGCCGCGGCAGGTGAACTTAATTGCGGCAAGTGCTGGTTATTCGTCTTATTAGTTCACCGACGTTCGCTTCGAAGAACCTGTTTGTTTGCTTTTCTTGCAACGACCCCCGATCAATCGCGCGTACCGTTTGCTGATGTTCTCCGAAGCACGTCTTTCATGGCTTTTATCTCGACGAGCTCCTTAGTCAACCGCATGATCCGTGCGTCGAGGCGCTCCTGTTGATCAAGGTCATCATCAAGGAAATTTCTGGCGTGAATAGTGGTGAGGAATAACTGCGCGATACGACGTGTGTCTCTGGCAGGATTGAGGCTATCCGGTTCGAGCGGGTCAAAACCCGGCGTGACCGGCAGAATTGATTGGATTTCCTTTGCAACAGCCACGGTCCACTCTTCCGTCGACTCAAAATTCTGCCGCGGAAATTTCTGATTCAGATAGTCGATTTTATCGGCGCGTAGGAGGCTGCTCGCGTATTCTGCGAAAGCAGTTTCTGGTTGGCGGCATATGAGGTAGCCAAAAGCGATCAGGCCACGCGTTTCATCGAAAGCGGGATGGCAGGGGTTAAACTGTTGGCAATCGCCTTGGCCTGCACAAATCTGCGCGACCGAAGCTTGCGCCACTCCGCGTCTGCAATACCGAAGACCTTACTCTGCTCGCTTGGACCAGAGGGAGTCCATTCCTCGATCAACGCGGAATGTAATGCTTCAAATTCGTGCGGATCTTCACCGGGCAGGATGAGAGGCTCGGCGAAAACACCGTTTTTTAAGGCGTTGCGGCCTTTAGGCTTGCGGCGAGGGACGACCGAATTATTCAGCCGACCATTGTGCTTGAGAGTCGGTGGGATATTGCGATGCTGATTGCGTTTGCGCATGGAGGCGACTCCACCCTGAGTGAGACTCGCCTCCAGAAGGCGACCTCGGTAGGGCGAATCGCCTTCGTCGATGGGCGTCATCTTGCACACCGAGCCTTCGATGTAAATAGAAAGTACAATTTTCTGTTAGTTCGCACGCGCATTGTAGTTTGCGTGCAAAGCGCATCTGCGGCAGTTCTCGCCGCCGGCTTTCTACGGGGCCTGAGCCGCGACCCGCTGATACAGCAAGTCGCTTATACAGCGAGCCGCTTATACGGAGAACCGCTTATACAGTGAGCGGCTTTATGGCGAGCCGCTTATACAGTGAGTCGCTTATACAGTGAGCCGCTTATACAGTGAGCCGCTTATATGGCGAGCGCTTATACAGTGAGCCGCTTATATGGCGAGCGCTTATACGGTGAGCCTTATACGGCGACCCGCTTATATGGCGAGCCGCTTATGTGTTGTGGCGCTTATGCACTCAGGTCGCTTCTGTGCTGAGCCGCTTATGCGCTGGCCGCTTATACAGCGGCCGCTTATGCAGTGTGGCTGCCTATACGGTGTGGCCACCTATACAGTGTGACCGCCTCTACTGTGTGGCAACCGCTTATACAGTGTCGCCGCTTAGACTGTGTCGCCGGCCTATAGCGTGCGGGTGCCCATACTGTGCGGCCACGGTGTAAAATCGATTACGATCTATTAGCGAATGCACTGCCGAATCTTCGCCAGAAGTTGTCGTGGCCTGTAAGACCTCGGCACATAATCGTTGAGCAGGCGCCGATCCTCGCGGCGCGGGAAGGAACGGCCGACGAAAGAGCCGGGCGGAATGTCGTTCATTGCGGCAGTGCCGGTTTGGCAATGGGTGCCGGAGTGTCTAGCATAGCCTGACCCATCCGGCGCCGTTCAACGTCGCCCGGCGTGAAGGACTTGAAGCGTGACGCACGCTCCCGAATTGCAAAACTCCAGCCGGCGGCCGCGGCAAGACCTAATCAGCGGGCCTTATTTGCGCAATGCCTGGTATGTCGCGGCGTGGTCCGAAGACATCGGCGACGGCGCGCTGGTCGCACGCACCATCATGGACGAGCCAATCGTGCTCTATCGCAAGGCCGACGGGGGCGTTGCGGCCATCGAGGATCGCTGCGCGCACCGGTTCGCGCCGCTGAGCATGGGCAAGATCGTCGGCGGCGACCGCATACGGTGTCCTTATCACGGGCTGGAATTTGACGGCAGCGGCGCCTGCGTGAAGAATCCCCACGGCACCAAGAGCATCCCGCCGCGGGCGCGGGTGAAAAGCTATCCGGTCTTCGAGAAGCATAAGGCGGTGTGGATCTGGATGGGCGACAGATCGGCTGATGCCGGAAAAGTGCCGGACTTCGCCGTGCTCGACAATGTGCCTGAGCTCTATACCACCAAGCGCGACTCGATCGTGATCAAAGCCAACTTCCAGTTGGTCATCGACAACCTGCTCGATCTTAGCCACACCTCCTACCTGCACGAAGGCGTTCTCGGCAACGCCGACACTGTGGAGTCGGAGATCACGGTGGAAGAGGACGGCGATGACGTGATAGTCGGGCGGCACGCCACCAATTCAACGCCGCCCGGCATGTTCGCGCCGTTCTGGCCGAACCATCCGCCGCGCGTCGATAAATTCACCAAAATGCGCTGGATGGCACCATCGACGCTTCGGCTGTTCACGGGCATCTGCACGATCGGCGCGGCGCCGGAGAGCGGCACCGGCTATAACGCGATTCACATGCTGACGCCGCAGTGCGAGCGCTCGACGCTCTATCATTTTACGGCCGTCCGTTTCGGCGTGATGACGACCGACGAAAAGGTCAACCGCGATTTGCAGGAGCGGATCGCCAAGATGCGGCGCTTCGCTTTTGCCGAGCAGGACGCCCCGATGATCGAGGCCCAGCAGCGAATGATCGAGAACGCGACGACGCCGCTCAATCCGGTAATCCTCGCCGTCGACGTGGGGCCGGTGCGCTACAAGCGCGTCCTCAACAAGCTCCTCGAAGCCGAGCGGAGGCGTGCCATTGTTCCGCCATGAAACTTCGCCGCCGACATTTCCTGTGTAACGACGGGCGTGTCTCACTTCCCTGGCGGCTTTGCGGCGAAGGTCGAGTCGCGTAGGCACAAGCGTCCGCGATAGTCCTGCCAGAGCTTTTCAGTTTCATGCAATTGCCCAATGGCGCGGGCAATCGTGACGAAATCGTATTTGGAGAATCTCTCAGTAAGATCGGTGTAGTATAGCGGCGCCTTGCCGATCGCTACCGCGATCTCATCGGCAAGCGTAGCGACCGTCGCCTCGTCGCCTGATTCACCTGCGGTATCCTTCTTGCCGTTGACGTAGTCGTCAATTTTGGCCGTGTCCGCGTAGGCGTAGGTGATGCGCTCGTAATATTCGCGCGGGATGTTTTCGGGAACGGTGGCATCGATGCCAACCTTGGCGCCAGTCGGCACCACGCCATAGCCCTGGGGTAGGCTGGGATCGAGCGGCTTAGCCCGCGCGTTTGATACGATCATCACGTCGCGGTCGCCCTGCACACGGGTGGCGATCGCCCATTCCACCTCGGTTGGATCGTTGACGTCGATGTCGTCGTCGACCACGACGACATGCTTGAGGTCCATCACCGACAACGCGGCAAGGAGCGCATTTTTGCCCTCGCCTGGCTGCTTCCTGATCGAGATCACGGCGTGCCAGAAAGCACAGCCCCCAAGCGTGACGTTGATGTCTTTCACCTGTACGCCGGCGGTGCGCAGCGCTGCGCGAATAGCGGCATAGCGCGTCGGTGCCGCGAGCCAGGTGTTCTCCCAGGGCATGTGCAGATTGTAGTAGATCGCATCCTTGCGCATCGAGATTGCCTTGATGCGCACCAGCGGATTCCAGTGCAGTCCGCCCATCAGCCGGGTGAATTCGCCGAAACGACCCTCGGGAAAGGTCCAACCGACTGGGAGAATTTCCGCTTCCAACACGATTTCGGCGTCAGCGATGTAAGGCAGATCGATGGTCGAGCACGGCGCGAGCTTGACCGACTCGCCACGCAGACCGCCGGCGATCGCCATTTCATCGACGCCGAGCGGGGCGCGATAGCCGGATCCGGTGATCTCGACCGGATGAGTGCCGATTGAGATCGAGATCGGCAGTGGCTCCTTGCGCTCCAACGCCCGCTGCGCGAACAGTCGCATATTGTTCGGCGTGACGATGTCGATGCCAGTCAGCGCCCTTTCCTTGACAATGAACCGATAGATGCCTGAATTCCATCCAAACTCGGGATCGCGCGCGATGACTACGCCAGCCGTGATCATCGGCCCGCCGTCATAAATTGATGACATTGGGATCGGCAACTTGAACAGGTCGACGTCGTCGCCAACGAGCGTCACCTCGCGCGTCGGCGAGGTTTTGACATATTGCGGCGGGATCGGCGTCGCGATTGCTTGCGCGAGTTTGTCCTCGATCTCGCGATAGGTCTCACAGCCTACCGACATCGCGGCGCGCTCGCGCGAGCGAATGAGGCCAGAGACGACCGGCATGTCGTAGCCGATCACGTTATGGAAACAGAGAGCAGTCTTCGCCTGATCGACCAGGGTGGCGATATGGCGGATGTCGACCGGCTGATGCAAGTCGACCAATTCGCCGGCTTGCCGTAGTCGATCGAGGAATTGGCGGAAGTTTTCTTGCATTTCGATCTCATATGATGAGCAATTTCGCGGTTTGTCTGCTTTACTTCCCAAAGCAGGTATAGCTAAGGCAACTGGCATATCCGCTAAGTGCCACAAGCGGCCGCACGCAGTGCAGCGAACAACGGGACATCATTCGATCACCTCGTCGGCGCGGGCGAGCAATGACGGCGGTACGCTGAGATCGAGCACTTTGGCGGTTTTTAGATTGATGACCGGCTCGAATTTTTACTGGTAGTTCACCTGGTTCCGTACCTTTCAATGTCGACATACCCTGCGGCGCGGCGGAAAAGGCAAAGCTGCGACCAGAACCAGGCGGAAAGATAGGCGTTGGGTTGAAGACTGCTGTGATCCATAGAAATTCGAGTGACCAAAACCTCCGCAGAAAACGTTAAACCCGTCTCAGCAATCGGCGCGGCTGGCTTAAGCTTAGCCGCGCTTGGCGTCGTATTCGGCGACATCGGCACGAGCCCTCTTTACACGCTGAAGACGGTCCTCAATCTCACAGGCGCGAATCCTGACGCATCAACGACGCTCGGCGCGTTGTCCTTGATCCTCTGGACCTTATTCATTGTAACCACGGTCAAGTATGTCAACTTCGCAATGCGTATCGACAATGACGGCGAAGGCGGCATCATTGCACTTTTGGCGCTCATTGGAGTGAAAAAACAGCACCGACCAGTAATCGTTGCAGTCGGACTATTTGGTGCAGCTCTGATTTATGGCGACGGCACTATCACGCCGGCAATCTCTGTCCTGTCAGCCCTTGAGGGCATGGAGCAGATTGCGCCAAGCCTGCAGTCGTATGTGTTGCCGGCTTCAGTCGCCGTCCTATTTGTGCTCTTCGCCTTGCAACCTCTCGGTACCGGGAAAATCGGCCAAGCGTTCGGTCCAATAATGTTTGTCTGGTTCGCAGTCATGGCGGCGCTCGGCGTATATGGAATAACCAAACATCTTGGCGTAGCGGCCGCGATAAGTCCGCTCTATGGCATCAAGTATCTGGCAAACGGCGGCCTAAAAAGCTTCCTCGTGCTTGGCGGAGTGTTTCTCTGCGTGACCGGGGCTGAGGCACTCTATGCCGACATGGGCCAATTTGGGAAAGTTCCCATTCAACGGGCGTGGAATTTCATTGTTTTTCCCAGTCTTATTCTGAACTACGCAGGCCAAGCCGCCATCGTCCTTGAAGGCTCGCCGACACAGGGCAATATTTTCTACCAGCTGTGTCCGTCCTTGCTTCTAACGCCTCTGGTCGTGTTGGCGACCATCGCCACCATCATAGCCAGCCAATCGATCATTACGGGTGCTTTTTCAATGACACGGCAAGCGATTGCGCTTGGATGGATGCCGCGTCTGCGTGTTACCCAAACTTCCGAGGAGGGTTATGGCCAGATTTACGTCGGCGCCGTTAATTGGTTGCTGATGATTGCCACACTTGGCCTCACGATAGGTTTTCGTAAGTCTGACAACCTCGCAGCTGCCTATGGGATTGCTGTTTCATTGACGATGCTTTTGACGAGCGTGTTGCTGTTCATCGCAATGCGCGAAATCTGGGGCTGGTCGCCTGTCAAGGCGGGCGCTGTGGCACTCATGTTTCTCGTTGTAGATTTTGGCTTTTTCACCGCCAATGTCACAAAGGTATTGCAGGGCGGTTACGTACCCTTGTTAGTGGCCGCGGCGGTCTACGGTGTCATGTGGATCTGGCATCGGGGCACGAGTGCGGTCCGCGCGCAAATCATGGCAGATCAAGTGCCATTGAAAAAGTTCGTTGAAACGCTTGGCGACGTTGCGCGTGTTCCTGGCACTGCTGTCTTCTTAACCCGCGCCGACAGCGAAACACCACCTGTTTTGGTTTGGCACGTACGAAAAAACCGTTCCTTGCACGAGCACGTCCTCATACTCAAGCTAATTGTCACATCGTCTCCGCGCACAAAACCGAGCGAGCGGGTACAGGTTGCGCGTGTTGCTGACAAATTTTGGCGCATCGAAGCGCGTTATGGATTTATGGAGCGGCCGAATGTCTTAGCAATACTCAACGATTGCAGGACCAAAGGCATCGAAATCAATCGCGACAACGTCATTTTTTACATCGGTCATGAAACACTCATACCACGGGAGGGTCGGAGAGGTATTCCGCGTTGGCAGGAAGCTATCTTTGCTGCGATGGCTCGCAACTCCGTTCGTATAACAGATGTCCTCAAATTGCCCCACAACCAAGTGGTGGAAATCGGTCGCGAGGTTGCGATTTAAACTACCAGCGACAATTCGGTGAACGCTAACAGCGTGAAATCAAAGGGCCCAATGGACTAAGGAAACCATCGGTTGAATGTCCGCTTCGGGTCAACAGCAGACATTCCGGCCATGAGTCGCGATGTCCGCTTTGCGCCAAAAGCAGACATCCAGTCGCCCTGCGATTTATCGCTGGAAATTGCTTCTTCCGTTATGGACAGTGTGGGCGGCCCCGGCGATCGATGCGCAGATGCTGCGCAACGCGGCAGCAAGGGAGGAGGAAAACCAATGAGCAAAATTCCGCAGGAGCAGGTCCCCGGCGTGTCTCACCGCCGCGTCGGCGACATCGTCGTCACCGCGATCAGCGACGGCTTTGTCGACGGCGGGCTCGACGTGCTGCGCAACATCGATCAGGAAGAGGCGCGGCGCATCCTCGCCGAATCCTTCCGGCCGGTGCGGCGCACGGCCATTAATGCGTTCCTCCTCTATTCGGCCGGGCGCTTAGCGCTGGTCGAGACTGGCTCCGGCAATTACCTCGGGCCCACCGCTGGCAAGGTGCTCGCGAACATCGCCGCCGCGGGCGTTGATCCCGCGTCGATCGAGACGGTGCTGCTCACCCACATGCACCCGGACCATTCGGCCGGCCTGTCCGATCCGGCGACCGGGCGCCGTTATTTCTCCAACGCGGAACTGGTCGTGCACGAGAACGAGCCGCCGCATTGGTTCGACGACGCCGCCATGGCCAAGGCGCCCGAGCGCCAGCAGCGGCTTTATTTCATGTGCGCGCGGGAGCAGATCACGCCGTACAAAGACCGCACGCGGCTGTTTCAGAAGGGCGAGGTGTTTCCCGGCGTCACCGCCATCCCGTGCCACGGCCACACGCCAGGCCACACGTCGTTCCTCATCAGTTCCGGCAACGAGCAACTGCTGATCTGGGGCGACACGGTGCACGTGCCGGAGATACAGACCGCACGTCCCGAAGTGTGCATGGAGTTCGACACCGATCCCGACGCCGCGGCGGTCACGCGCCGGCGCGTGTTCGACATGGTGGCGACCGACCGGCTGGCGATCACCGGCATGCACCTGCACTTCCCCGGCTTCGCTCATCTCATGCGTCGCGGCTCCGGCTATCAGCTCATTCCCGAAGCATGGGAGCAGACGCTGTAATGATGACGGAACTGCCGCCGCTCGACAGTGCCGTTCTGCCGCCGGGTGTCAGCGCGCGCTTCGTCGAGAATGTCAACGGCCTACGCATGCACGTGCTCGAGGCCGGGTTCGAGTCGCCCGGCCGGCCGTGCCTGCTGCTGCTGCACGGCTTTCCCGAGCTGGCCTACTCGTGGCGCAAGGTGATGGGGCCGCTGGCGGCCGCCGGCTTTCACGTGGTGGCGCCGGACCAGCGCGGCTATGG
>Ga0310910_10002499_pt1 | contig 10405 bp, 10 predicted proteins | sample GREbulkMGHF172_FD_203448 | JGI IMG/M metagenome (GOLD analysis project Ga0310910, IMG submission 203448) | Lab enrichment of tropical soil microbial communities from Luquillo Experimental Forest, Puerto Rico - GRE.bulkMG.HF172 | ecosystem: Environmental > Terrestrial > Soil > Tropical forest >... | reverse complement strand
GCAGGATCGGCTGGAGGAGCCCTGTGCTGCTCGAGGTAAGCGAGGCTCTGGCGAAAAGACAGATGGCGGGACAATTGGACAAAGCGCAGGAGATCGCCCCCCTGGCCACAACCATGGCAGTAGAAAAGATTTTTGCGAGTGTTGACATAGAACGAGGGGCGGGTTTCCGGGTGCAGGGGACAAAGTCCGACGAACTCGGGGCCATGACCAGCAGGCCGGAGGACCCAGTTCTGCTGCCGCAAATAATCGAGCAGCGAAAGGCGCTGTTTGAGTTTTTTGAGATCCTCGCCCATGGCGCTGTCGCCTCTGGATGCGAACGTAGGCGAAGGTGGCCAGCATTCCCAGGCAAGGATGGTGGGTGGAGTAAATTTTTTCAGAGCCGCAGGGGCCAGAGAACCTGCAGAACCGGAGTCAGCCAAGCCAAAGGCCCAGCTTGGTGCTCGACCGAATCACCGGGTGCCAACCAGTGAGTGACGCGCATGAGCGTTTGGTGGAGAAAAGAAAGAGCCGGTTGGGAGCAATCCATTCCGTGGGCCCAGCGGCGAAGCGTGGAGGGATCGGGCACCCGATTAGGATCTTTGAGCGTAGGCGTGGCCTCTTCCCAGGAACAATGCTTCACAAAGCGCTGTCGTAACGCCTGACAGCGCGTCAGCAAACTGTAGTGTGTGTATGGGAGAGAAAGCAGTGGGAGAAAGGTGAAGGTCTTCCCGCAACCGGTGCAGCGACCCCGACGGATCCCAATCCAGTCGTGATGCGCATCGTGCGCCTGCTTGCGACGGCGTCCATGCCCGATGATCAAATCGCGTCCACAAGCGGGGCATCGCCGCAAGATGACTTCGGCGCAGCTCGCGGCCCGATCGGCTTCGCGCAACTTGTGCGGCGAGACGGAAAATGGGATAAACAGAGTCGTACTTCGTTGGAGCTCTGCCCGGCGTTGACCTCCCAAGATCTGAGCCGGGAGCGGAGCTCCTTCCTCCTGAAGAAAAATCCAACTGGAAGAGAATACGGCTTCCTCTATGCTTTTCTAGGGATGTGACTCAACGGATTGGCCGGTAATAAAGGACAAACGAGGCACTTGTAGCTACTCCCTGTGTTGGGCGACTTGTTTAGTCTGACAGTTCTTTCGATTGCTTTTTGCCAGCTTCCTCTCGAACGCTCGTCTGGACAGAATCAGCACTGAAAGAGGAAACTAGCGGCAGTGAAATGGACCAGTCGCCTTCGCTCGCCTGCGTTGTTGCGGTCATGCTGGTTGGCTGTGCCACTCACCGCAAACATGCAGTCCCTACAGCGGCATCGTCATTCCGCTGTCCCGTAACGATTCCGAACGGCAGTCACGCGCCCGGCGTGGTCACGGATTCGACGCCAATACCCACGTCCCATGGAAACGGGAAAATTTGGACCGTCCTGCCAATCGACGGGAAATTGCAAATCACACCCGAAAAGAATGGTTCCACCGGAGCGAAATTTCCTTGGTGGAAGGAAGTCCCAAGCCACTTGACTGTCACAGGTCGAAGGATAGATGTGGCTGCGGCTCCGCTGCGGGCCTGGATTCCACCAGGATACGGTGAGAAGTTTCAATCCACGGCCTTGTACTTCCCAACCAGCGGGTGCTGGGAAATTAGCGGTAAGGTTGGCGAGGCTGAGCTAACCTTTGTCGTTGTGGTGACGATTCAGGGATTACCGGAAAAGTAGCAGCTATGTCTGATTTATCACCACTGAACTTATCAGTAATCCGACTTTAGCATGAGAAAGTAAGTGGCTCCGCCCCTCGGGCGTGCTAAGGATAAAGACATTCTCCTATCAACCATAGCGGAAGTGTTATCATTCGCAAATCAGAAGCGCCGGTTAAAGACCATGCAATCTGTCATAAAAGTTGGGCAACGATTCAAGTTCACCGTACTGACGGACGGCGCCCCGAGTGAGCGGCAGGGAGTCGTGATTCGGGTGCTCTCGAACCGAGAAGAAGGACTCGGTCTTGACGTCGACCAATATATGTCGTACTGGATTGAGGCTCACGAGCTTCCAGAAGCAGGGTCTTCAACGACTCTCGTCTTTGTTCGTAGCACGGACGGGAAGGTATATCTCGATGGCAAAGTGACCGACGTCACCTTACTGCCGTGACGTAGCGCCCGGGTAACACGACTGGACAGCCCTTAGCGCCGGTAACGAGGTTCGCGGTAACTTGGGTTTCAGTACGAACATGGACGGTTTGCTGACAAACCAGGCATGTTCGATCACTTCCGGTTTGCTCGTTAGGACACGACCAGAATCCGGACCACCTCTCCTCTTCGTGAGTGCTTTCGCCCCCATCAACACTTTTACGGCTGGACATGAGCCGCCAGAGGAACCAGAATAGTTGCGGTGCCATATGGCACGCCTCTCCCGTTCTGCGGTCGCTGCGGTCGTCTCAATGTTTGTTATCGCTCTCCTGTTGACGTTCGGCACGGTTGCTCTTCGACACTGGTCACTCGCCACTCGCTACTCTTTTGATGTGCTCCTGCGATGCTTCATTGCACTACCGATTGTCATGGGCATCTTGGCTCTGCTCTGGCCCAGTAAGAAGCAGGGCATCTTGCTGGTCGTGACTGTCGGATTCGTGACAGGGCTCGTGTACGGGTACTTGGCGGTTCGAGTGTTCCACCGCCTAAGCGTCGGGTATTGGCAGATACCCGGTGGACCGGAGAAAATGAATTCGTTCTCGTTCTTCTATCCACTGTCCTGGGACGTAGACCTTCGGGCTATTGTCTTCGGTGCTGTTGCTGCTATGTGTTCACTACTCCTGACCATTCCAACAGGCAGGCGACTGCTCAGGGTGGCGTTGGCGATAGTAGCAGTCATCTTTGCAGTTCTTGCGCCTGTACGCATCCTGAACGCCATCGCCCATAACCAAGAACTTACTGTAGCCATGGTGATGCGTAAGGACGCTATCCCAAGAAACCCGGTGAAATGGTCGGTAGAGTGCATTCGTCCCATAGACATTCGGAGCGAGGTTGCTGCTGTCGCTCAAGCACTGAAGGATGCTGGCGTAGACGGCGATTATGAAGTAGTTCGGTTGTTTCGAGAAGGGCACGGCAAGCGAGTTCTGGCCATTGTTGTTGTTCCCCATCCGCTGACGGAAACGGAGTTACCTGAGCCACGCGGCATGAACGCCATCTATCTGCCGCAGTCGGGAGGCTGGAGGACGATTCCAGAACAACTTCCCACCGTCGACCGAAAGATTACGATCCTACGCAACAGTTCCATCGGCAAAGGTCATCCGTGTCAAGGATACCTGTACGTTGATGACATCCTTGAAACAAGCTATGGGATGGGCATTCCTAAGCCGAAGGATTCAGAATGTTTTAGCCCAAGCAACCCGTGAGATTGCCCATCAGAGTGGTCAACTGTTGAAAAAATAAAAAAAAAATCGCCCTTACGCTCAAAACTTCAGCACGACGGGGTCAAGTTAGGGAGTTGGTCAGCAACCCCTGGGTCCTGGTAAACGCTAGTGCTTAATCGGATGCGCGTTTTGGCGTGCCAGTGAAGCTCAGCACGGTGCTCTGCGCGCGTTCGATTAAGCCGTTTGGACGTGGCCGCTGGTGGTTGCGGCAGATGCGGGCTGACGGCAGACCCCAATTTAACGGCTATGGGAATTGAATCTTTTTTCGCCTGCAGTCTATTGATTTTGCATGACTTACAGAAATCAGAGAAAAGCGAAAATCGCAGTTAAAAGCGCCACCTTGCGGCATGACGTGGTGAGCATAGCACGCGAAGCGTCTGCCGCGCCAGCGGCTACGTTCAAACGGGATAACCGCCGAAGTTGACTCCGGCGCAAGGAACTTTACCAGTTCGCGGACAACGGACAAATGAGGCTCTGACCGGGGCGAAACGTGCCCGGTGGCAAAGCATCTAGGCGTTAGCTTCTTTTCTCGCATTGACTCGCTCCGCGGTGGCGGGCTAGGATTTTTTCGTAAACTTCGTTTATTGCACGAGGGGCAGAAATGGCCCACTGGAGTGTCCGTTGGCTGTTTTCAGCCGTATTCCTGGTGATTCTGTGTTTAGGTGTCCCGAGGAGATGCGGATTGAGAGAAGAAGAAGACGAAGAGATGGCGGTCCTGAAGGGACGGCTTAGGAATCCTCCAGTGGATTGTTTGTATTGGCCAAAGGCAAGAGTCATTAGCCGTGAAACGCTGTTTGGGCAGCCCGTGGTAGTTCTACAAAAGACCTACAAGATGGAGAATATAAGAATCACGAAATGGTTGGCTCCGCAATTGGGTTGTGAGTCCTTGCAGTGGCGACTCGAAACACAACAGACTGATGGCTCTTACAAACTCGAAGCCGATGAAAAGCTAATCTCGCTAGAGATGAAGGAACCCGATCCTTTCCTATTTGCTCCCGGAGCACACTACGAGGAAGTTTTGCCCTCGGAGATAATTCGGCGCGCACCACACAGTATAGGGGTGCCGGAATCTCCCGAGTCGCAGCAGCATGGAGAGCGAGCTGGTCCATACCTGCAACAGTACAGGCCATGAGAGTCTTCACGATTTCATAATCTGCGAGGCGTTGTAGGTCGGCGTTTGAGTTACTGCGCTCGTGGTGAGCTGAGAAGTTTATCTGAAATGAAGCATTGCCGCGTCAGCGCCTGATAACGCGATTACTAGATACGTCGGGACCGGGACCGTTGTTAGCCTGTGGTGGTCGCGAAGGAGGCTGTGCATTGAGCAAACTGTGGATGCTCATCAGCGTCGTTGTCGGAGTGGGTGCGACCTCCGCGTTGCTCGGATGGATGATGTTCCGGTTTGCGAAGTCCATGGATAGAATGGAGCGGGACCCGAAATACAGGCGTCGCAAGTTATCGTATGGGGCTTGCATCTACGGCTTTGGAATGGTCCTCGGGGTCTCGCAAGTGTTGAGTGGCGCTGCGTCGCCAGCTGCTCTCTTGCTTTTGCCTATTCCTTTGGTTTTCGTCTGGATTTTCTTGCGAGCGGCGAAGAGAGTGAAGCTACCTCCCGATTAACGAGATGCGCCGATGGGGCTTTCTGGTTGGACGCCTGACAAGCGCAAGTCGCGGCAATGGACACGGTGAGCGAAAATTTCGGAACTTGCAACGACCTTGCAACGGAAGAGGGCGAGCAGGAAGAGACGAAACCGCAAGCCCCCGTGATACAATGACTTGCAACGACGGGGCCGTAGCTCAACTGGATAGAGCAAGAGTTTCCTAAACTCTAGGTTGGCGGTTCAAGTCCGCCCGGTCCCGCCATTCCGTTCTGCGCGTCCTACCGCGGGTTTGAGCCATCGGGCGTGCCCGCTGATGTTGCTCGGGAAGCTCGTTTTGAGGTGCCGTTTGACCGTTTGGCACCTTCATCGGGGTACGGTGTCGCGCTCGTGCTAACATGACGGAATGCATTACGGCTCCAGGGCCCTCGGACTTGGCTCGATTCTGCTTCTGGCCGCGGAAGCGGTAGCTGCACAGCAGCAACCGAAAGACCTTCCGGAAGCCCCCACCGCCAAGCAGGTGCCCGCTCACAAACACGATAGCGCCCTTCAAGCGACCGTTGAGACTCTCGGCCGGCGCTCGATTTTCTTTCCCGACCTCGCGGCCAGCCCGGGCCCTCTGTCCGGCAAACAGAAACTGGAACTGTTTGCGGGGAAGAGCCTTGCCCCTTCGCGTTTCCTGTCCTCCGCTATTAGTTCCGGGATCGGCCAGGCACGCGATTCGCTATCCGGTTATGGCCAGGGAATGGCTGGATACGGAAAGCGTTTTGGATCCTCCATGGCCTCCGGCGCCTCGACGGAATTCTTCAGTACGTTTTTGTTCGCGTCCTTGTTCCGCCGCGACCCGCGCTACTTTGTCAGCTTGCGCGGCGGCGCCTGGCACCGCATCGGCTACAGCGTCAGCCGTCTGGTGGTTGGGCGCACGGACGCGGGAGGGGAAGGCCTCAATTGGCCGGGAATCCTTGGGCCTCTGTTTGCCGAAGGCTTGGCAAATAGCTATCTCCCCGTGGCCCAGCAGACCGCAGGGGATACCTTTGGTCGTTACGGGGTGCGGCTTGGTTTCACCGCTGGCGGCAATGTCATCAAGGAGTATTGGCCGACGATCTTCCGCAGCTTGCGCATCGCGAAGATTGCTCCGGGTCTCGGCTCCGATTCCCCTCCTGCTGAGCCTTGGCCGCCGGCGACACCGCGTTTCTTGCGCTGACTTGGCGGTCCTAGGAGCCATACCGGGCGCCTTCAGGTAGGTGGTTTCTTTGAAGCCATTGGCTCCTCGTCGAAAAACGCTCCTTTCGAGCCAAGACCGCTTCAAGAACGTCGAAGCCTTGCAACACGGGAACTTTCACGCGGGCTTGTGTGGCACGGGAATTCGTGACACCGACAGGTTTGCAGTCCATGGTTGGATCTCTTTTTCCGAGGGGTTTTTCTTCGTTTTTTCCCGATAACCCTGAGTACGCGAGGTACCCGGCCGCCGGATGCTAGCCGAAAGCAACCCGAAGAGTCGCTTGCGGAAAGATTCTCTCGACGGCTACGGCGGACATCCTTTCGACAGGAGGCACCGCTCGAGAATTGGGAGGGCGGCTAGTTTGCCTGCTTGACGTCCTCCATCAGAAAGAAAAACCCTTCCGCAAGCGTCGGGTGAATGTAGATCGCCCCTTTCAGAAGCGTATACGGCTGATTCGCCAGCATGACCGCCCCGAGAATTTGCACCAGTTCGCCGCCTTCGGACGCGAGTATCGAAGCTCCCAGAATGCGGTCGTTCGACGCATCCACAACAATTTTCATCAGGCCGGCGGTTTCTCCGCGCTCAATGGCCCGCGCGACGTAGCTCATCGGACATCTTCCGATCTTGAGCTGGTGACCCCGGACACGAGCTTCCTTTTCGGTCATACCCACGCCGCCGAGCTGCGGATCGGTGAACACGCAATACGGCACCATCCGGTTTTCGGTGCTGAGGTTCTTTCCTTCCACGAGGTTGCCGTACACGATCTGAAAATCGTTGTAAGAGATATGCGTGAAAGCCGGACCGCCTTTGCAGTCGCCGAGCGCCCAGACGCCGGGCAGGTTTGTTTCCAGGCGCGCGTTCACCTTGACCGATCCGTCCTTATTGGTGGCAATACCGGCTTTCGCGAGACCCAAATCATCCGTATTGGGGACGCGGCCCGTGGCCACGAGCAAGTGCGAACCGCTGATATCCCTCGCGCCCGTTGGAAGTTTGCAAGAGAGAATGACGCCATCCTGCTTCTCGCGCACCGCTTCCGTGCGGGCATTCAAGACAATCTCCACACCTTCGCCTCCCAATGCTTTCTGTAGTTCGGCGGCAATTTCCGGATCTTCGTTCGGCACAATCTGCCCCCCCTGGTGAAGGATGGTTACGCGGCTTCCGTAACGCCGGAACATTTGCCCGAATTCGAGGCCGATGTAGCCGCCGCCAAGAACGAGCAAGTGCTCGGGAACCTCCTTGAGCTCGAGGATGGATTCGTTGGTGAGAAAGGGCACTTCGCGCAATCCTGGAATCGCCGGAATGCGCGGGCGGCCGCCGGTGTTGAGGAAAATCTTTTCGCTCTCAATGATTTCCTCCCCGACCTGGACTTGATACGGCGCAACAAATCGCGCTCGGCTTCGATAAAGACGAAGATTCTTTCGCTCCTCTACGCGCCGCTGCAGGCCGCCGCGAAAGCTCAGCACAACCTCATCTTTTTGCGCCACGATTTTGGCCAAATCCACGGCGACTTCCGAAACGTTCACTCCCCAGCGCGCCGCGTTTCGCGCGTAATGCGCAACCTGCGCGCGGTGCACCATAGACTTCGTCGGTGTGCATCCCACGTTAATGCACGTTCCTCCCAGGTTTTTCTCCTCAACCAGGGCGACCGACCATCCGAGGTCCGCAAGGCGAAAGCAGAGGGGGTCGCCGGCCTGGCCGGAGCCGATAACAATGGCGTCATATTTCATACGGTCCTCCGATCAGCGGGCGCACCTCCAGACTCTACATCGGATGCACCACGACTCAACGAGGATGGTGAAAAACTTCACGGGATAGTGTCGCGGAATCGCTCAGAAATAGGACGGGTAGACGGGCGCGCACTTCGAGCAAATGATCGCATTGCGCAGGGATTCCGGAGACGTCTTAAGGCACAATCCTTCGCGTTGCGCTTGTTCCCCCACGGCGCAGACAATTTCGACCGCGGCCCGGCGAAGTGCGGGTCGCGCCGGCAACAGCGGCGCGGCCGGGTCCGGCGGCGCGGGAGCATGCCTGGCACCTTGCAGGCCTTGGTTTCACAGGCTTTCACTACGTTTCAGCAGGCTTGCCGTGTACGACACCGGGAAAATGCTTCTCGAGCGCAGCTTCGAAAATGGGATGATAGACGGCCCGTCTCTTGTGCTCGCTTCCTTCATCTAAGCCAAGGGGCTCGCTCGGCTGGATTTCACCGCCTCGCAGAGGTGCCTATGGGACAAGCGCTGGACGTTCATCGTTTCCACTTTGCTTTCACCATCACTTTTCATTACCTGTTTCCCCAACTCACCATGGGTCTCGCGCTGCTGCTCGTCTACCTCAAGACGAAAGCGCTAGGCACCGGTGACGAGCACTACAATCGCGCTGCGCGCTTCTGGGCCCGCATTTTCGGAATTAATTTCGCTCTCGGCGTGGTCACCGGGATCCCCATGGAATTTCAGTTTGGCACGAACTGGGCGGCGTTTTCGAAAGCCGCGGGAGGCGTCATCGGCCAGACCCTGGCGATGGAAGGGGTCTTTTCCTTTTTTCTGGAATCGAGCTTCCTCGGCCTATTCCTTTTCGGCGAGAAAAGCCTTGGGCGCGTCGGGCACTGGTGTTCGGCCTTTCTCGTGTTTCTGGGATCATGGCTCTCCGGCTATTTCATCGTCGCAACCGATGCGTGGATGCAGCATCCCGCGGGCTACCGACTGCGTCCCGGCGGCGAAATGGAGCTTTCCAGTTTCTGGGGGTTGCTATTGAACAAATGGGCGCTCTGGCAGTACGCGCACAACATGCTCGGCGCGGTGCAAACCGGATGTTTCGTGATGGCCGCGGTGGGGGCTTTCTATTTGCTGACGAAGCGGGACGAGAATTACGGGCGCACTTTCGTTCGAACCGGAGTCCTTGTCGGAACCATCGCCGCCCTGTTGCAGCTCTTCCCTACCGGAGACATGCAGGGAAAAATGATTGCGTACAGCCAACCGGCGACACTTGCCGCGATGGAAGGGCTTTTCGAATCGCAACAGGGAGCGCCGCTCGCGATTTTGGGTCAACCGGACGTGGAGAAGCGGCGGCTGGACAATCCTCTCGAAGTGCCTAACGTGCTGAGCTTCCTCACCTACCGCGAATGGCGTGCCGATGTAAAAGGCCTGTCGGAGTTCCCCGAGACAGACTGGCCGGATCAGATTCCGCTCCTGTATTACAGCTACCACGTGATGGTGGGCCTGGGCACGATTTTCATCGCCGTGATGGTGGCGGCGGCGATTCTGCTCTGGCGCGGCAGACTTTACCTCTCGCGCGGGATGCTGTGGATCCTCATGATTTGCGTGCCCCTGCCTTACATCGCCAACACCGCCGGCTGGATGACCGCGGAACTGGGGCGCCAACCCTGGTTGATTTATGGACTGATGCGCACCGCGGAAGGAGTTTCTCCGCGCGTAGCCGCGGGCAATGCCTGGTTCACGCTCATCGGCTTTATGGGCATGTACGCCGTGCTGGCCGTTCTGTGGCTGTTTCTGATTTATCGCGAGATTCGACAGGGCCCCGAGCCCGGCGGAAACGGCCGCGGCGATCTCGCCGCCGCGACCGTTTAAGGAGGGAGCCATGGAAACGGTCTGGTTCTGCCTGGTTGCGATCATGATTGCCGTTTACGTGCTGCTCGATGGCTTCGACCTCGGCGCCGGAGCCATTCACCTTCTGGCGGCGAAAACGGACCAAGAACGGCGGCAGATTTTGGCGAGCATCGGCCCGGTGTGGGATGGCAACGAAGTCTGGCTCCTGGCAGCCGGCGGCACGCTGTATTTTGCGTTCCCTGCGCTTTATGCCAGCGGCTTTAGCGGATTCTACCTGCCGCTGATGATGGTCTTGTGGCTGCTGATTTTGCGCGGTTCCTCGATCGAATTCCGGAATCATATCCAGAGCGCGGTCTGGGACCCGTTCTGGGATTTTCTCTTTTGCGGGTCGAGCCTGCTGCTCGCGGTCTTTTTTGGTGCTGCGCTCGGCAACGTGGTTCGCGGCGTGCCGCTCGATGCGAGCGGCTATTTCTTCGAGCCGCTTTGGACCAATTTCCGGCTGGGCGAGGAGACCGGCATTCTGGACTGGTACACCATTCTCGTAGGCGTTCTCGCCTTGCTCGCGCTGGTAATGCACGGTGGGCTTTGGGTGCAGATGAAAACGAGCGGCGAGGTGAGTTCGCGTGCCGGAAAACTAGCCGCCCGGAGC